>Ga0233438_10000167_pt1 | contig 91514 bp, 84 predicted proteins | sample SI_123_September_FD_182720 | JGI IMG/M metagenome (GOLD analysis project Ga0233438, IMG submission 182720) | Seawater microbial communities from Saanich Inlet, British Columbia, Canada - SI_123_September2016_10_MG | ecosystem: Environmental > Aquatic > Marine > Inlet | place: Canada: British... | reverse complement strand
TCGTCATCAAATTTGATTTCTGTTTTCGTAGGATGAATATTGATGTCTATACTTTTTGGATCGACTTCTAAGTTTAAAAAGTAACTAGGATGTTTTCCGGGTTGAAGGACGCCTTCAAAAGCGGCTGATATGGCATGATTTAGGTAGGGACTCTTAATGTACCGATTGTTTACAAAGAAGAATTGCTCTCCTCTAGATTTCTTTGAATATTCTGGTTTGCCAACAAATCCCGAGATGGTTAAAACTTCTGTTGTTTCGTCAACAGGGACAAGTTTTTCATTGGTTTTTCCACCAAATGTACTCACAATACGTTGTCTAAAATTTCCTTTTAATAAATTAAACAAATCGCTTCCGTTATGATACATAGAAAAACGGATCGATGGGTGGGCTAATACGACTCTGTGAAATTCGTCAATGATATGACGTAATTCGACAGTATCAGACTTTAAGAAATTACGTCTTGCAGGAATATTAAAAAATAAATTCTTAACGGCAACAGATGATCCATTGGGCGTTGCCACCACTTCTTGCGAGGTAAAAACACTACCCTCCACAGACAAATGTGTTCCTAATTCGTCAGAAGCTTGTTTGGTTTTCATTTCCACATGAGCTATGGCAGCAATACTTGCTAAGGCCTCACCTCTAAACCCTTTGGTGTGGAGATTGAATAAGTCATCCGCAACTTTAATCTTTGAAGTAGCATGACGTTCAAAACTTAAACGGGCATCGGTCACACTCATTCCTTTTCCATCATCGATAACCTGGATCAGTGTCTTACCCGCATTTTTGATGAGGAGTTTTACTGAAGTAGCACCAGCATCAATCGCATTTTCAAGGAGTTCTTTCACTACCGAAGCAGGGCGTTGTACAACTTCACCAGCTGCTATTTGATTAGCAACGTGATCGGGTAACAATTGAATGATATCTGCCATGTATTAGAAAAATATACTTAAATCAAAATCTATAATCCAAAGAAATACAAATATTAAAATTAAAATTATTATGAAAACTCTTCGGTTCGCTAAGGAATTGGGATTAGTTTTTAGGTCGTCTATTGCATTGTTAAACTTGCCTTTAAGATTTGTTTTTTCGATGGTAACTCTATGATCGTCAAATTTATGTTTTATTTCAAAAGGGCTTCTCTCACTCTTATAAAAGCGAGGTGTATAATTATACCTTTTGTTTTTTTTTATTTTAAATATGCCCATGACGAAACTCTATATGGTGTCCAGTATGTAGATTCCTATCAACAAAAGGACGCATGCAATTAAAAGCCAAGTTAATGAAAAACCTGACGATTTTCTAGTAGATTTAAGACGAAAACGTTCTTTATTTGAAGTAGAATTGTCTGACAACATAGACTTCGAAGATGTTCTTAACTTAAATTTCCTGGTTTTTCTAAATATCAAATGTTGTAAATTTTGAGACTTTTCAAAAATACTTAAATCTGTAAAATCAAAAACAAATCGCAGTAAAAATTATCAACAGTTGTTGGTTTTATAACGTATGACTCAAATGTGCCATCTTAATGGCTGTAATGGCAGCCTCCACCCCTTTATTTCCATGTATTCCTCCCGAACGATCTATGGATTGTTGAAGGTTGTTATCAGTTAACACACAAAAAATAACGGGTATTTCATGAAGGACATTTAAATCTTTAATCCCTTGTGTCACCCCTTCGCACACAAAATCAAAATGCTGGGTTTCACCTTTAATGACACTTCCAATAGCAATCACAACATCTACTAGTTGTTGTTGCATCTTTTTAGCTCCATAAATGAGTTCAAAACTCCCAGGAACGTAAATAGTTTTAATGTTGGTTTCAGCTACACCACAATCTAATAAAGCATCTACAGCACCTTTAAGCAAGCCTTCCGTAATGGTTGGGTTCCACTCAGAAACAACAATCCCAAACCGAAATTGTGTCGCGTCTGGGAGTGTCGTTGGATCGTAATTAGATAAGTTTGTGTTTTCCGTAGCCATAATTAGTTGATCGCGGCTTCCGCTTTACCGATAAAAACATCAATGTCTTTAGCCTCGGTACTTTCTGGAAACTCTGATTTAATTTGATTAAAAAACTCTAATGCTTTCGCATTGTTCCCAATCTTTAAACCTATTACCCCAGCTTTGTAAAGATACATTGGAGTGGTATAGTTATTTGTTTTAAGTTGTGCTGCTTGCACATAATAGTCGTAGGCATCTTCTAACTGCTCTAATTGAACAAATGCATCCCCTATACCTCCTTTTGCTATGGGCCCAAGAACGTCGTCATCGGATGAAAATGCATTTAGATAAGTCACAGCATTTGTATAATCTTTCATATTTAGATAAGCCATACCAGCATAATAGTTGGATAAATTTCCAGCTCTCGTTCCACTGTAAACTTCAGCAATATCTAAAAACCCGTATTTACCATCCGTCCCTTTTAAAGCCAATGTGAATAATGAATCTTTAGAAGCTCCATTGACCGCTTGGTCAAAATATTGTTGCGACTGGAACATATCATTAGTGGCGAGACTTTCTTTAGGTTCTTGAACGAACTTATCAAACCCTAAAAAACCTAAGACCATTAACGCAGCTAAACCTACAATAATAAAAATATATTTTTGATTCTTTATAACCCATTCTTCAGTGCGTGATACCGACTCGTCAAGGGTGTTAAAAACCTCAGCGGTTGTTGATCCATCTTCAATTGAAGTCTCTTTTTCTGTCTTCGTTGACGGTTTTCCGCCTCTTTTCTTATATGTTGCCATGTTCATTTTATTATTGAGGTTCAAAAATATAATTTTTATTCGTAAAAAAAAGGCAAATTATTTGTTATTTTTCAATAATTTGCAGCATCTTTTCAAAGCCCCTACAAGAAGATAATTATAAAATTCAGACTAATTTCACATGATTTTAAAATCATTAAACTTATTAAACTATAAAAATTTTGAGGCCTTTAAGGTAAAATTTGATGCGAAAATCAATTGTTTTGTGGGTGCTAATGGGGTGGGGAAAACAAATATTTTAGACGCTATTTACCACCTCTCTTTCGGGAAAAGTTATTTCAATCCTATTGCCTCTCAAAATATTCGGCATGAACAAGATTTTTTTGTGGTCGATGGTTTATACCATAAGAAAGATCGTGAAGAAAAAGTAATCGTTTCTTTAAAAAAAGGTCAAAAGAAAATCATCAAACGAAATGGAAAAGCATACGATCGTTTTAGTGATCATATTGGATTTTTACCTCTAGTAATCATTTCACCTAGCGATCGCGATTTAATTATTGAGGGGAGTGACACCCGTCGGAAATTTACGGATGGAGTCATTTCTCAAAGTGATAAAAGCTACTTAGAAGCCTTATTAAATTACTCTAAAATCCTGGCACAAAGAAATGCACTTTTGAAATACTTTGCATTAAATAACAACTTTAACAAGGACTCATTAGATGTATATAATGATCAACTTAATGAATATGGAAGTCAAATACATAGCAAACGAAAAAAGTTTTTAGATGTTTTTACCCCAATATTCAAAAAACGCTATGAAGCTATTAGCAACAACAGTGAAACTGTTGATTTACAATATAACAGCCAATTAAATGATTCCTCTTTAATGGAATTGTTTGCTAACAACATCAACAAGGATCGAATGTTACAGTATACAAGTGTGGGGATCCATAAAGACGATTTAGAGTTTTCTATTAAGGGCTATCCTGTTAAAAAATTTGGAAGTCAAGGTCAGCAAAAATCATTTTTAATTGCTTTAAAATTGGCACAATTTGATTTTATTAAAGCACAAAGTGGAGAAACTCCCTTACTCCTATTAGATGATGTTTTTGATAAATTAGACGAACAACGTGTGGCCCAAATTATACAGTTGGTAAATGATGAAAATTTTGGACAGTTATTTATCTCAGATACTCACGCTGATCGTACCGAGAAAGCCATTAAAAGCGTACACCAGTCCTATCAAATATTTCAACTGTGAAACAACTTACAACCCTTTTATTTTTTGTTTTATTGAGCAGCTGTAAATCAGATGTTTCGACTTACATTCCTTTTATAGAGGGCTACTGGGAAATTGTGAGCGTCACCAAGGATCAAAAGAAAGTTAAAGAATTTAAAATGAGTGGTTCTATAGATTACTTTAAGTTGAATGCCGATTTATCGGGCTATCGAAAAAAAATGACCCCACGATTTGATGGAGCCTTTGAAATGTCTCAGCATCAATCTGATTTTACCCTATCTGTAAAAGAGGGGCATTTATGGATTCAGTACGATAATAACGAGGTTGCTTACAGCGAAGAAATACTGCGTGCAAATTCCTCCAGCTTGCTCATCTCCAACTCCAATGGATTTATATACACCTATAAACCTTACGAACCTTTAAAATTTGAATAATGAGCAAACGTCAGAACGATTCGTTTAAAATTGATGATTTGATGAAATCATTTGTCAAAGAAAACAAACTCGAAAAAGGGTTGGACAAAGTGAACGTAGAAGCTGCTTGGACAGAAATGATGGGGAATGGAGTTAATACATACACTAACAGTGTAAAGCTTCATAATGACACGCTTTATGTAGAACTAAGCTCCTCGGTTTTAAGAGAGGAATTAAGCTATGGGAAAGATAAAATTATAAGTATGCTAAACGAATCATTAGGAAAAAAGCTCATCTCAAAATTAGTTTTAAGGTAATGATAGAGTACAAAAAAAGCCACAAACGAATTGCAGCTTTTAAATATTTTATTGAGTTTATTTAGAACATCTCTCTTCCTGAAAAATGGAAAGCCCCCTCAATAGCAGCATTTTCATCACTGTCACTTCCATGTACAGCATTTTCACTTATGGAGTCTGCAAACATATTACGGATGGTTCCCTCAGCTGCCTCAGCTGGATTGGTTGCACCAATTAAAGTTCTAAAATCTTCTACCGCATTGTCCTTTTCCAGGATCGCAGCAACAATAGGACCTCTTGTCATGTAAGTTACCAATTCTCCATAAAATGGACGCTCACTATGAACGGCGTAAAAAGCTTCTGCATCGGCCTTTGTAAGTTGTGTTAATTTCATTGCTACGATTCTGAAACCTGAAGCTGTGATTTTTTCTAAGATCCCACCAATATTCCCTTTCTCAACAGAATCGGGCTTAAGCATTGTGAATGTTTTGTTAGTTATCATGGTCTTTGTATAAATTTTGTGCAAAAATAAGGTTTTTCTATCAATAATCCTTCACCCAACTATTTTAAAAAATTGTATCTTTGTGAGCTATGAATACAGCAGAAATTTTAGAGCTAAAAAAAATACTATCCAAACCAAAAAAAGTAATCATTGTTCCCCATAAAAATCCAGATGGAGATGCCATGGGATCAACGCTTAGCTTATGTCATTACCTTAAAAAATTAGGGCATTCGGCAACCGTAATAACTCCTAATAATTACCCGGAATTTCTTAAATGGATCCCAGGTACAAAGGATGTTCTTATCCACGAAGAAAATACAACTGCCACTGAGGCCCTTATTTCCCAAGCAGACCTCATTTTTACGTTAGATTTTAATGCCATTCACCGATGTGGTGCAATGGCAACGCCTATTGAAAATGCATCAGCCATTAAGGTTATGATTGATCATCATCAAATGCCAGAACAATATGCAACTTATGTGTATTCTGATGTAAGCATGTGTTCGACGAGTCAAATGGTATACCATTTCATAGAAATGATGGGTGATTTAAAATTGATTGACAGAGCTATCGGAGAAGGAATATATACCGGCATTATGACTGATACTGCCTCGTTTCGCTTTCCACTGACTACAAGCACAACGCACAGAGTGATTGCACATTTGATAGACCTGGGAGTTGAAAAATCACATATTCACAATGCGGTTTATGACACCAATAGTTTTGGTCGACTAAAGCTAATGGGATGTGCTTTAAATAATTTAAAATATTTAGAAGAATTTCACACGACTTATATCAGTTTAACTAATAAGGAATTGGATGCACATGACTTTCAAAAAGGAGATACAGAGGGCTTAGTTAATTACGGATTGTCACTAAAAGGCGCTAGATTTGCGGTAATCTTTATTGAGCATAAAGAAGAAAGTATCATTAAAGTTTCATTTCGTTCTAAAGGAGATTTTGATGTAAATACGTTTGCAAGGACCTATTTTAACGGCGGTGGACACAAAAATGCCGCAGGGGGACGAAGCAAATTGAACCTAGAAGACACCATTGCTAAATTTATCAGTATATTGTCTGAGTATAAATCAGAACTCAATTCATGAAACCTACCCTGTTATTCATATTAACATGTTTATTATTGGTCAGTTGTAAACCTTCAGAAGAAAGGCGTCCACTGTCAAGTAATTCAGGCTCATTTATTGATTCTTCGATTGAACGCAACAAACAATTGAATAATAGAGAATACGCTCAAATTGAAAATTATATTCAAGACTCTAAAAAATCTTTTCAATCTTCAGAATATGGATTTTGGTATGCTTACAATACTCAAATTGAGACACTTAAACAAACGCCTGAATTTGGGGATTTAGTGCATTTTGATTATGTACTTAAAACATTGCAAGATCAAGTCATTTACCCAAACAAAAAAAAAGAAACCCAACTTTATTATGTGGATCAACAAGAATTGTTTTCAGGCTTGAGAGAAGGATTGAAACTCATGAAAGAAGGTGAATCAATTACGTTTATATTTCCATCTCAAAAGGCATATGGATACTATGGTGATGAAAATAAGATTGGTAGAAATGTACCTCTTATTTGCGAGGTTTCTTTATTAAAACTTACAAATAACTAACACAGTAAAAACTATATAAAACCCAATAAAAAAATAAAAAAATGAAATTCACAAAAGTATTTATTCAATTAATTATCGTAGGATTGCTTATGAGTACCTCTGGATGTCAAGAACAGTATCCAGATTTAGGTAAGGGTGTGTTTGCAGAATTCGTAACATCTAAAGACACAATCATTGTAAAGTTGTTTTATGATAAAGTTCCTGTTACCGTAGCAAATTTTGTAGGACTCGCAGAAGGATCTCATCCTATGTTGGTAGATTCCCTAAAAGGAAAACCCTACTACGATGGAACGGTTTTTCACAGAGTGATTGACAACTTTATGATTCAAGGGGGAGACCCGACTGCCACCGGTACAGGAAGTCCAGGATTTAAATTTGGAGATGAATTTGACGACAATCTAAAACATGACAAACCAGGTATTTTATCGATGGCTAACTCTGGGCCTGCCACCAATGGTAGCCAGTTTTTTATCACTGAAAAACCAACTCCACACCTAGATAACAGACATTCTGTTTTTGGAGAAGTTGTTAAAGGCTTTGCAGTTGTTGATAGCATCTCCAATGTCAAAGTCACTCCGGGATCAAACAAGCCTGTAGAAGATGTGAAAATATTAAAACTAAACATCATTCGTCAAGGAATGAGTGCTAGAGGATTTGACGCTGCAGATACTTGGAACAAAGAACTCCCTTTGTTAGAAGAAAAGCGTTTACAAAAACTTGAAGAAGCAAAGAAAAAAGCGGAAGAAGCTAAAAGAATTGCAGAAGAAAAAATGCAGATTGCTGCTGATGAAATGGTTACTGTTTTAAATATCTACAAAAGCAAAGCTATACAGCAAACTTCTGGTTTACTCGTTTATAACATCACAAAAGGTAATGGAGAAAAACCAAAACCTGGAATGACCGTGAAATTAAATTATGAAGGCTATTTTACAGACGGTAAACTATTTGGCACCAATATTAAAACAGTAGATGAAAAGTGTGGTACTTATCAAGAGCGAAAAGAACAGCAAGGTGGATACAACGCAATGCCAATGAAAATTGACCCTCAAGCACAAATGATTCCTGGTTTTAAAGAAGGGGTATTTAATATGTCTGTAGGAGATAAAACATTCTTATTCCTTCCCTCCTATCTTGCATATGGAGAAAAAGGACGTGGACCTATCCAACCCAATACAGATTTAATGTTTATCGTTGAAATGATAGAAATTGCAGAATAATTTATTGTTATATTCCACGCAAAAAAGCAGCCAAATGGCTGCTTTTTTTTATGATATACTATTCCACTAAGCTTTTGGAATGTTCTTTAGAATTTCTAAAATAAATATCCAAAATTTCTGAACTGAAGAAATCTGAGCACGTTCATCAGGGGAATGCGCTCCTTTAATATTGGGACCAAAACTAATCATTTCCATATCAGGATAATTAGTCCCTAAAATCCCACATTCTAGTCCGGCATGACAGGCAGCAACGTGCGGCTTTTCGTTGTATAATTTCTCGTACAACGACCTTAATACTTTCAAAATAGATGAATCCATATCTGGCGCCCATCCTGGGTAATCCCCTGAGAGTTCAACTTCACAGCCAATAAGCTCAAAAGTCGCTCGTAACATCATTGCTAAATCCATTTTCGAGGATTCTACAGAAGAGCGTGTTAAACACCCTATTTTAACATCCCCACCTTTGATAATCACGCGGGCAATATTGTTAGAAGTTTCTACCAATTCAGGGATGTCAGGACTCATACGATACACACCATTCCAAGCAGCATAAATTGCACGTGTTAATCCCTCCTGAACTCCCAAGTCCATCATGACTTTTGGAGTATCAATTTTAGTTAAAATAACGACTAAGTCAGGCTCTAATGTTTTGAGTTCGGATTGTATGGTTTCAATCTGAAGACCCATTTCATATTTAAAAGCTTCTTCTTGAACCTTATCAATGGCTACAATTGCTCTGCTTTCTCTAGGTATCGCATTGCGTAAACTTCCGCCATCAATTTCTGAAATTCGCAAACCAAAATTTTCAAAGGCATCAAATAACAAACGATTCATTATTTTATTGGCATTCCCAAATCCTTTATGAATATCCATGCCTGAATGTCCGCCTTGCAATCCTTTAACTTCGATGGAGTACCCTATTTTGGTTTCAGGTGTTGGTTCTTCGATATATGTCCCTGTAGCAGTCACATCAATACCTCCAGCACAGCCAACTCCAATCTCGTCGTCTTCTTCAGTATCTAGGTTTAAAAGAATGGCTCCATTTAACAAACCTCCTTCAAGTCCCATAGCTCCAGTCATACCTGTTTCTTCATCGATCGTGAACAAGGCTTCAATGGCAGGATGAGGAATATCAGTACTTTCTAGAATTGCCATAATAGTTGCGACACCTAGACCATTATCAGCACCCAAAGTAGTTCCTTTAGCTTTGACCCAATCCCCATCAACAATCATCTCAATACCTTGGGTTAAAAAGTCAAAATTAGTATCGCTATTTTTCTGATGTACCATATCTAAATGAGATTGCATCACAATCGCTTTTCGGTCTTCCATACCTGATGTAGCTGGTTTTCTGATGATGACATTTCCTACAGTATCTTTTATGGTTTCAAGCTTTAGATTCTTTCCAAAATCTTTCATAAATGAAATAACGCGTTCTTCTTTTTTAGAAGGACGAGGCACAGCATTCAAATCAGCAAATTTATTCCAAACTGCTTTGGGTTCCAGTTGACGTATTTCTTGGCTCATGACTTTTGTGTTTTTTGTTGCACAAAGGTACAGATTCCATACCGATCATAAATTAAAATTATTACTTTTGAGTGATGACAAAAAAAGGGAAAATCATAATTGCTTTGAGTCTGCTGCCTCAATACTTTATTGTTAAAATATTGAAACAGTATCCTGAATATGTAGAAACGTATTATAGTTTAGGTTTGTTCCCAATCCTCTCAAAACTTCTCAATACAGCTTTCAGTTGGATCCCCTTATCTGTCGGAGACCTGATGTATAGTGCCCTCATCCTTTTTGCATTGCGATTGGTTATTAAAAACCGTAAAGGACTTAGAGCTGAACCCAAAACATGGATCTTAAATATTACATTCTTTGTATCCATTCTTTATTTTATGTTTCATTTGTGTTGGGGCTACAATTATTACCGACTGCCATTACACACTACTCTTCACTTAAACCCTAAATATACCACGGCTCAATTAAAATCGGTTACCAATAAACTTGTTGTAAAAACCAATAAGCTCCATTTAGCGATCACAAAAGATTCTTTGTTAAAAACGTCCCTTCCCTATGAATTTTCTGAGTTGATTGAAATAAGTCAAGCAGGTTATTTGCAACTAGAAAAAGTGTATCCTAATTTTAAACACGACGGTAAAAACAGCAAAAAATCAATTTTTAGCATGCCGTTAACCTATATGGGATTTAGTGGCTATGTGAATCCATTAACTTTAGAAGCGCAAATCAATGCTGTAATGCCCCTTAAATCTATGCCATCTACCATTGCACACGAGCAAGCGCATCAGTTGGGTTATGCCGCAGAGAACGAAGCTAACTTTATTGGTTTTTTAGCGAGTATCCATAATGAAGATCTTTATTTCAACTATGCAGGTTATAAATTTGCCTTGCGTTATTGCTTACGAGAGCTGTCTAAAAGAGATTTGGATGCCTACGAATCTACTTTATGTACAATCAACCCTGGTGTTTTAGAAGACTATCAGGAAGCATTTGAGTTTTGGAGTGCATATAACAACCCACTAGAACCTTTATTTAAAGCGTTTTACAGTCATTTCTTAAAGGCTAACAACCAAGCCAAAGGTATTGAAAGCTATAGCTATGTAGTGGCGCTTTTGGTGGATTATTTGGAGGATTGAAATCCTAAATCAACTCTTTACAGCCCTGCGAATAACAAAAAATAGCCTAAATCAGACGACCCAAGCTATTTTGTATAAATTATGAGATTTTAATACTTACTCACAAGACTCGTATAGAGCAGCAAGTTCTTCATCACTATTGGCTGTTTGCTGAGTGCCATCTTCAAATTCTACGGATATTGGATATGAAATCATACACGTATCATCTTCTGAAAGTTGAGAAAAAAAGTCATAAAGCTCCTCATAATTATTAACAGTATCTACTGTTCCATTTTCTGAAACGAAAGAAAATGGAAATACAATTTCAAAACATTGCGTCTCACAATCATAACAATCTTCGATATTATAACAATCGTTGTAAAGTGTGTCAAATTCTTGAGGGCTGTTTACAGATACTTGAGATCCATCTGATAAAGTCACAGAAATAGGATAGACAAATCCTGCAAATTCAAAGTTATATAAATCTTGTTCGGAATTTACAGTCACTTGGTTGCCCTCATGATCAACAGCGGTCAAAGGATAATTTAATTCAAAACATTCATCTTCATAATCATCGTAATCATCATCATAATCGTAATCACTATAACAATCTTCTAATATGATTTCAAACTCCTCATAAGTATTAATCGTTAGCTGAGATCCATCTGCAAATGTAACATCAAAAGGAACTTCAATATAAACCTCAGCATCATAATCTAGAGTTTCTAAAAAAGCAATCAAATCATCGTCACTATTAAAAGTGGTACTAATTTCACCATCAGAAACACTGTAAGGATAATTTATGACAAAACACTCTCCTTCTTCAACATAGTCGGATTCTTGATTCGTTGATTCAGCAAATCTTGCGCTGTCAAATAAATTAGACATTAGTTCTTGAGAAACCCCTCTTCCACTTCTGCTTCTGGAGACGTTTCATCAACTTTTTCATTGTTACAAGAGACAATGACTAAACTAAATGTCACAAATAATACAACGAATAGTTTTGAGATAAGATTTTTCATAATATAAAATTTTAAATAAAATTAGAATAAATCTATACATCAGCTACTGCTTTAACTAAATTTAACTCGATAAAAGTCTTTATAATATGTGGTTGTTAATTTATTATCATTTAAAATACCCAAATCTCTCTATCTTCTAAAGACCAACTCACAACACTGATCAAAAGGTATGACATCTCCACATAAAATTAGTTAACTAAATCCATTAAAATTTAACGATCAAACTTCCCTTTAAAATCCTAATATTTTACTAAATTTAAACTCTCTATTAAAGTTAATAAGTACATTGAGACACTAACTTAATTCTATTCAAATGAAAAAATTAATTCTCCTTTGGAGTTTTTTTGGGACATTCGTTTTATCCGCTCAAGATTATTTTCCAAAAAATGATGGTGTGAAATCTAAAAACACGAATTTCACCGCAATCACAAACGCAAAAATTTTTCTAACTCCTTCACAAAGTATCGAAAACGGTACCTTGTTAGTACAAGAAGGAAAGGTTGTAAAGGTAGGAACCAATGTTGTAGTTCCTAAAAATGCCGTGATCATAGATGTAAACGGCAAATCAATTTATCCGTCATTTATTGATCTTTACTCCGATTTTGGCATTTCAAAACCCAAACGTGAAACTAGCGGAGGTCGTTCTCCACAATACAGTGCGAATCGGGAGGGGTTTTACTGGAATGATCATATAAGACCAGAACAAAACGCTATTGACTATTTTAAATACGATCAAAAAGCAGCTAAACCATTACTAGAAGCTGGTTTTGGAGTGGTAAATACACACTTACAAGATGGCATTGTCCGTGGAACAGGAGCATTGGTTGCATTGGACTCCAATGGCAGTGATTCTCAACGCATCCTATCGGATCAATCGGCACAGTACATTTCATTTTCCAAAAGTGTACGTTCGCGTCAATCCTACCCCTCCTCTATTATGGGATCTATGGCTTTGTTAAGACAACTTAATTACGATGCCAATTGGTATGCAAGTGGAAACGTATCCACAAAGGACCGCTCAATTGAAGCTTTCATCAAAAATAAGAATCTCGTTCAAATTATTGATGCGGGCAGTAGAGCCAATGCTTTGAGAGCCGATAAAGTTGGTGATGACATTAGCGTACAATATGTTATTTTGGGTGGTGGGGATGAATACGAACGTATTAACGATATCAAAAATACAAATGCAACATTTATTCTTCCATTAAACTTTCCAAAAGCCTATGATGTTGAAAATACTTTTTTGACCAATTCTCTAGAGTTAGAAGCGATGAAAGAATGGAACCAACGTCCCAGCAACCCAATGGCATTGGATAGCTATGGAGTCCCTTTTGCGTTTACAACCAAAGGGCTAAAATCCATGAAAGAATTCAAAGAAAATGTTCAGAAAGCTATAAAATATGGTTTAAATAAAGTCACTGCCCTAGAAGCGCTTACAACACGACCTGCTCAGATTCTAGGAAACTCAAAACTTGGAAACCTTAACGTAGGGAGTTATGCGAATTTCTTGATTACTTCTGGTGACATTTTTGATAACAAAACTACACTTTATGAAAATTGGGTAAACGGCTCAAGAACTGTGATTGAAGATATATCTAAAAAAGACATAAGAGGAAGCTATAGTTTTTTGATTAACAATGACACGTATGATCTTAAAATAACTGGGACACTCAGTAAACTAAAAACAGAGATGACATCAGATTCTCTAAAGTTAAGCAGCAGTTTAAAATATGAAAATGATTGGATGCATTTGATGTTTTCTACAAAAGATACAACCCAACAGGCGTTTATTAGGGTGAATGCAAAAATTAATTCAAACGTTGAGACTATCAAAGGAACTGCCACCTTACTTGATGGAACAACTCCTAACATAATCATATCACTCCTTGAAAGTCCTTCAGCAAAAGAAGAAAAATCAAAAGAAGAAAAAAGCGCAAATACACCAAAAATTCTTCCTGTTAGCTACCCTAATGGAGCCTATGGATTTACAAAACTCCCTCAAGCAGAAACCATACTATTTAAAAACGCCACCGTATGGACTAACGAATCTGATGGAATTCTCCAAAATACTGATGTACTTGTAAAAGATGGACGTATTTCAAAAATCGGTACCAACCTCAAAAATTCAAAAGCGACTATTATTGATGCGACTGGAAAGCATTTAACTTCTGGGATTGTAGATGAACATTCGCATATTGCGGCCGCCAGTATCAACGAAGGCGGGCAAAATTCCTCTGCTGAAGTGAGTATTGAAGATGTCATTGATGCGGATGATGTGGATATTTACAGAAATTTAGCTGGTGGTGTCACAACCATTCAAATTTTACACGGCTCCGCCAATCCAATTGGAGGACGTTCAGCAATTATTAAACTTAAATGGGGAGACTCTGCAGAAAATTTAATATACAATAATACACCTAAGTTTATAAAATTCGCACTTGGCGAAAATGTCAAACAATCAAACTGGGAAAGCTACAGCCGTTTTCCACAAACACGAATGGGTGTAGAACAGCTTTACATTGATTATTTTACAAGAGCCGAAGCTTATGACGTTCTAAAGAAAAGCGGGAAGCCTTATCGAAAAGACACCGAAATGGAAGTGCTTTCAGAAATTTTGAACAAAGAACGTTTTATCAGTTGTCACTCCTACATTCAAAGCGAGATAAATATGCTAATGAAAGTTGCAGAAAAATTTGATTTCAACATTAATACTTTTACGCACATCTTAGAAGGTTATAAAGTCGCCGATAAAATGAAATCTCATGGAGTGGGCGCCTCTACATTTAGTGATTGGTGGGCATACAAATATGAAGTCAATGACGCCATTCCCTATAACGCTTCTATACTGAACCAAATGGGAGTGGTGACAGCAATCAACAGTGACGATGCCGAAATGTCTAGACGTCTCAACCAAGAAGCTGCCAAAGCAGTTAAATATGGGGGCACATCTGAAAAAGATGCTTGGAAAATGGTCACACTCAACCCTGCCAAATTACTACATATAGACGACAGAGTTGGAAGTATCAGAGTCGGAAAAGATGCCGATTTGGTCCTTTGGAGCAACCACCCTCTATCAATTTACTCCAAAGCTGAAAAAACATTAATCGAAGGTGTTACCTATTTTGACATCGAAAGAGATTCTAAACTCAGAGAAATGATAGAAAAAGAAAGAAATGAACTGATTCTTATGATGTTAAAAGAAAAAAACAAAGGCATGAAAACACAACCAATAAAGAAAAAGGATAAACAGCTTTTACACTGTGACTCCATGGAAATTAATCAACTATAAATACAGAACTGATGAAACTTATAAAATTAATTATACTATCAATTGTATGTGTATCTATAGGAAACGCACAACAAACACCCGCTGATAAACAGTCTAAGCCCATCGCAATTGTGGGTGGTACCGCCCATCTTGGTAATGGGACAGTAATTCAAAACAGCCTGATCACTTTTGAAAATGGCATCTTAAAAACAGTCCGTGAATACAAGGGAACAGACGTTTCTGAAATGGAAATCATCGATGCCAAAGGACAACATATTTATCCAGGGTTTATCGTTCCGAATTCTACCTTAGGACTAATAGAGATTGATGCCGTCAGAGCTACAGATGATGATTCAGAACTAGGCAGTTGGAACCCACACATTAGAAGTTTAATCGCTTATAATGCCGAGTCTAGAGTTGTAGAAAGCATGCGTCCAAACGGGGTGCTCTTAGCGCAAATAACTCCAAGAGGTGGACGTGTTTCAGGTACTTCATCCATCGTTCAACTGGATGCTTGGAATTGGGAGGATGCTGTGATCAAATCCGATGATGGAATTCATTTGAATTGGCCAAACACATTCAGCCGTGGACGTTGGTGGTTAGGCGAAGATCCAGGCTTAAAAAGCAATCCAAAATACATCAGTCAAACTTCTGAAATCGAAGTCTATTTTAACAACGCTAAAGCAAATAGAAATAGCGCCAAATCTAAATTAAACTTGCCCATGGAGGCCATGCGAGGACTTTTTGATCAATCCAAAACACTTTACATTCATGTCAATGATGAAAAAGGAATCATTGATGCTGTTGAATTCACAAAATCACAAGGATTGTCTAAGCCTGTTATTGTAGGAGGTTACGAAGCATACAAGCTTGCACCCTATTTAAAAGAACATGATATTTCCGTATTACTAAAACGCGTACATTCGCGTCCTAACAGCGATGATCACCATTACGATTTACCCTTTAAGATGGCGTATATGTTAGTCGAAGCAGGCGTAACTGTAGGATTAGAAACCAGTGGTGACATGGAACGTATGAACTCTCGGAACCTTCCGTTTTATGCAGGGACAACGGTCGCTTATGGACTGACCAAAGAACAAGCATTGCAATTAATTACCTTAAATACTGCTAAAATTCTAGGCATCGATTCTAGTTACGGTTCTTTAGAAGTTGGGAAAAGTGCAACCTTATTCATTAGTAACGGAGATGCTTTGGACATGCGAACTAACAATCTAACGAACGCATTTATAGACGGTCGAAAAATTAGTTTAGAAAGTCATCAAACTGAACTGTGGAAACGCTACTCTGAAAAATATGAGAATAACTAAAGTTTCATTTCTATTATAAATCAAAAGTTCAAGTTTCGACTTGGACTTTTTTTGGTTAAGCTTAAAAATTAAACACTATTTTTGTGTCATGGTTAAAACAATAAGCAGTCTTCAAAATCCCTTTATAAAACAGCTGGTTCAGCTCAAAGAAAAGTCTAAACTCAGAAAGCAAACAGGTTTGTTTGTCATAGAAGGAAAACGCGAAGTCTCTTTAGCCATCAAAGGAAACTACAGTATTGAAACCCTTTATTATTATGCAGATTTATTTTCAGCATCCGAAGCCGCATCCTTAGAAACCTACGGGATTGATGTGATAGAAATCACCAAAGCAGTGTATGAAAAAGTGGCCCATCGTGAAACGACTGAAGGGGTTATTGCTGTAGCGAAAGCCAAAAATTTTAATTTAGAAAAATTAAAATTTAAAAGTAAAACCCCTTTGATATTAGTAGCGGAAGCCCCTGAAAAACCTGGAAACCTAGGTGCCTTACTTCGAACTGCCGATGCTGCCAATGTAGATGCTATTATCATTTCAAATCCTCTGACAGACATTTACAACCCCAACATCATACGATCGAGTGTTGGTGGCGTTTTTACAGTTCCAATCGCGGTGGGTACTTCCGAAGAAGTGATTTCGTATTTAAAAAAACATCACATCTCAATTTATGCAGCAACACTTCAGGACTCTGTGGTGTATGACTCAATTGATTTCACAAAAGCCACCGCTGTTGTGGTGGGTGCCGAATCTACAGGTCTAAGTGAACTATGGCGAGAAGCTGCTACTGCAAAAATCAGAATTCCTATGCAAGGAAAAATTGATTCTATGAATGTATCGGTGGCCGCTGGCATTTTAACTTTTGAAGCTAGAAGACAGCGAAAATTCAGCTAAAAAATACTTTTAAGCATTTGTTAAAATAATTTTTGTAAAAACTAAGATTTGTTATTGTGAGTTTCGTTTGATTGTAGTAATTTTAGATTATGACAGCAGCCGATATAGCAATAGAAAATACAGCCATCGCTCAGGAGTATAAAGAACTCCTCAAGATCAGCTATAGAACCCTGTCCGCTTCCGATAAAAAATTAATTAGAAAAGCATTTGATGTTGCCGTTGATGCCCATTCAGATCAAAGAAGAAAGTCTGGAGAGGCTTATATTTTTCATCCCATTGCTGTGGCTAAAATTGTTGCCTCCGAAATTGGACTCGATGCTACGTCTATAGCAGCAGCGCTTTTACATGATGTTGTCGAAGATTGTTCGCGTTATAGCATTGAAGATATTCAACAATTATTTGGAGAAACGATTGCTCGAATTGTAGATGGTTTGACAAAAATATCTACCTTAAACAAAGACATGAATGTGTCCATGCAGGCGGAAAATTTTAGGAAAATGCTCCTCACCCTTCACGATGATATTAGAGTGATCATTATCAAAATTGCAGACCGCTTTCATAATATGCAAACGATTCATTCGATGCCAGAAGAAAAACAACTGAAAATTGCTTCTGAAACACTTTATATCTATGCACCGCTTGCACATAAAATTGGGCTATACAATATCAAATCCAAGCTTGAAGACTTAGCGTTAAAATACACGGAACCAGAAGTTTACAATGACATTTTACTAAAATTAGAAGAAAGTAAAGAAAAACAATATCTTTATATCAAAGAAATTAGTAAAGTATTATCAAAGGCCCTAAACAAAGAAAAAATAAAGTATGAAATAAAAGGGCGTCCGAAATCAATTTTTTCTATTCGAAGGAAAATGCAAAATCAGGGGGTAACTATTGAAGAGGTCTATGATAAATTTGCTGTACGGATCATTTATAAATCTGAAGAAAAAAATGAAAAATTTATCGCTTGGAAAGTATATTCAATCGTAACAGATCATTTTAGACCAAATCCAACACGCTTAAGAGATTGGATTTCCGCTCCAAAGTCAACAGGCTATGAAGCCTTACATATTACGGTTATGGGGCCTAAAGGACGATGGGTAGAAGTTCAGATTCGAAGTGAACGTATGAATGAGATTGCAGAAAAAGGCTATGCCGCTCACTACAAATACAAACAAGGTGAAAAAGAAAATGACAAAAATTTAGAAAACTGGATCGGAAAACTGCAAGAAGTGATCGAAAACCCTGAGTCTAGTGCTGTCGAGTTTGTAGAACAATTTAAACTCAATTTATATGCCAAAGAAATATTTGTATTCACTCCAAATGGCGATTTAAAATCCCTTCCAAAAAATGCAACACCATTAGATTTTTCATTTAGCATACATACCGAAGTTGGTATGAAAACGAGAGGCGCTAAAGTGAATGGTAAATTAGTTCCGCTTAACCATGTATTAAAAAGTGGTGACCAAGTGGATATTATTACTTCTGAAAATGCCAAACCCACCGTAAACTGGTTGGATTATGTGACGACTACACGCGCAAAAAGTAAAATAAAATCTTCTCTTAAAGAAGATAAAAAAGCCGTCGCTTTAGAAGGAAAAGAGATTTTGAGACGGAAACTCAAACAACTTAAAATTACTTTAAACGAACGGTCGATCAATGAATTAGTCAATTTTTTTAAACTCCATACGAGTTTAGATTTATTTTACCGCATTGGTATCGGTAGTATTGACAACACCATGCTTAAAAAGTTTGCTGCATCAAGAAGCAATGCGCTTGTAAGCTACATAAAAAACAAAATGACCCGTTCAAAGGGGCCAACAAAAGAAACTGTTGAAAGTGATGAAATTACTTCCAAATACGATATGCTGGTATTTGGAAAAGAGGAAGAAAAATTGAATTATAAAATTTCATCTTGCTGCAACCCTATACCGGGTGATATTGTGTTTGGATTTCTAAGTATAAAAGAGGGAATAAAAATTCATAAAAAAACATGCCCTAATGCTGTGAGTCTCCAATCTAATTATGCGTACAGAATCATGTCAGCCAAATGGATTGACTCCTCTCAGCAAGTATTTAGAGCCGTTATTAAACTCACAGGAATAGACAAACTCGGTTTGGTTAATTCGATTACCAAGGTCGTTTCTGAAAGTATGAATGTCAACATCAAAAACATAAGTTTTGACTCCGATAGTGGTACATTTAAAGGTCAGATTGCCTTGGAAGTCAACAATAATAATTTTGTTGAAAAATTGATGGAACGACTGCAAAAAATAAATGGTATCGAAAAAGTCTTTAGAGTCTAAAAATTAGTTTAAATTTGACCCTTGTATGAGTGTAAAAGCTAAAAATAAAAATCAAGACGTCGTAAAAAATGTTTTTACGAAATTTCTCGAAGAAAATGGGCATCGTAAAACGCCTGAGCGTTTTGCAATACTTCAAGAAATTTATGACAATGATGATCATTTTGATATAGAATCACTCTATATCAAAATGAAAAATAAAAATTACAGGGTCTCAAGAGCGACGCTTTACAATACAATTGAATTATTATTAGATTGCGCCTTAGTACGAAAACATCAATTTGGACAAAATCAAGCCCAATATGAAAAATCGTATTTCGACAAGCAGCACGACCACGTGATCCTCACAGATACAGGAGAGGTTTTTGAGTTTTGTGATCCAAGGATTCAATCCATTCAAAAAACAATAGAAGAAGTATTTGATATTGATATTCAAAAACATTCGCTCTATTTCTACGGAACAAAAAGAAATACTAAAATTAACGATTAAATAGCATGGCAGTAGATTTACTACTAGGATTACAATGGGGAGACGAAGGCAAAGGAAAAATTGTAGACGTTTTAACCTCAAATTACAATATTATAGCACGATTTCAAGGAGGACCAAACGCCGGCCACACTCTGGTTTTTAATGGCATGAAGCATGTACTTCATACAATTCCATCAGGAATTTTTCATGAAAACGCTGTGAATTTAGTAGGAAATGGTGTGGTCATCGATCCTGTGATATTTAAAAATGAATTAGACAAGTTGGCTACTCAGGACGTGGATTACAGAAAATCTTTAGTGATTTCACGTAAAGCACATTTGATTTTACCAACACACCGCTTATTAGATGCTGCTTCAGAAGCCTCCAAAGGGAAAGCCAAAATCGGATCGACTCTTAAAGGAATTGGACCCACATATATGGACAAAACAGGCCGAAATGGCCTTCGTGTAGGCGATTTAGAATTAGACAACTGGAAAGATAAATACCGAGCTTTGGCCAACAAGCACGAATCCATGGTGAATTTCTACAACGTTGATTTAGAATATAATTTAGAAGAACTAGAAGCTGAATTTTTTAAAGCAGTTGATGTCCTTAAATCACTCAAATTTATAGACTCGGAAGAATATTTACACCAAGCGTTAAGAGATCAAAAATCAATTTTGGCTGAAGGAGCTCAAGGCTCGTTATTAGACATTGATTTTGGAACTTATCCATTTGTAACCTCTTCCAATACTACCGCTGCCGGTGCTTGTACAGGATTGGGGATTGCTCCAAATTCGATTGGTGAGGTTTTTGGGATTTTCAAAGCTTACACCACACGTGTGGGCTCTGGCCCCTTCCCTACTGAATTATTTGATGAAGACGGAGAAACAATGGGACGCGTTGGGAATGAATTTGGGGCGACTACAGGACGCTCACGCCGTTGTGGATGGCTAGATCTTGTTGCCCTCCGCTATGCTTGTCAAGTTAACGGAGTGACACAACTCATGATGATGAAAGCCGATGTTTTATCTGGATTTAAATCTTTAAAAGTATGTACAGCCTACAACTACAAAGGAAATATCATCCACCATTTCCCGTACAATGTGGACCCAGAGAATATCACCCCAATTTATACAGACTTTGAAGGATGGGCTGAAGATTTGACAGAAATGAATAATGACTCAACACTTCCAAAATCATTGAACGCATATATTGATTTTCTAGAGAAAGAATTACAAATTCCAATTAAAGTAGTTTCTGTAGGACCAGATCGAAAACAAACAATTTTTAGATAACAATTAAAATCTATCCCATGGGTAGATTTTTTTTTGAACTTAAAATAATCTTAAGTTTTATTTAAAGAACTCAATATTACCTATTTTTGTATCAAACAGAATCACGTTGAAACATAAAAGCATTTATTTTTTAGTATACATTCTATTATTTTTAGGATCTATAGCTCAGGCTCAAGAAAGACGCCGAATCGAGATTGAATATGCGCCCTTTATGACCTTTGACGAATCGAAACCTGATGCGACGATTCTTACTCGTGACAGTTCAAAACAAGTACACATTAAACATGAAGGCATTGAACTGTGGTGCGATGAAGCTATTTATTACGGAAAACAAGATTTTATAGAAGCCTACGGAAAGGTTCACGTAAAACAAGGGGACACAATTAATATGACCTCAAAATATGTGGAATACAGTGGGAAAACTCAGTTGGCATTTGCCAGTGGTTCAGTCGTTCTTAAAGAACCAAGTTCTGTACTCACTACCGACACTTTGTATTTTGACCGTGTCAAACAACAAGCTTTTTATAGATGTGCAGGGAAAGTTGTTCGAGATACCACAGGAACGATAACCAGTACCATTGGACGTTATTATATGAATTCGAAAAAATATCAGTTTGTAAATAATGTCAAACTTGTCAATCCAGAATACGTTATCAAATCAAAGCAACTTGATTTTTATACTCTGTCGGGCTTTGCCTTTTTATTTGGACCCACGACAATTACTAGTGAAACTAGTGTGATTTATTGTGAACGTGGGTTTTATGACACTCAAAGAGATACCGGGTATTTCATTAAAAATTCTAAAATAAATTACGACGAGCGGATTGTTGAAGGCGATAGTATCTATTTTGATCGCAATAAAAAATTTGCCTCAGTAACCAATAATATTACCATCACAGATACGCTAAACAATACCATTGTTAAAAGTCATTATGCTGAAGTCTTTAGAGAAAAAGATTCTGTATTTGTAACCAAACGCGCATTGGCAATTACGCTTCAAGAAAACGACTCTATTTTTGTACACAGTGACACTTTGATGGTGACTGGAAAACCCGATAAAAGAATTACAAGAGGCTATTATAATGCAAAGATTTATAAATCTGACTTAAGTGGCAAAGCCGATTCCATTCATATGAACCAAGAAACTGGTCTGACACAACTTATTAACTTAGATCGCAATACAAACAACGATCCATTTTACAAAGTTGAACACCCTATTTTATGGAACTTAAAAAACCAAATCACTGGAGATTCAATACATTTAATTTCGAATTCTAAAACTGAATCCCTAGATTCATTAAAAGTATTTGACCATGCATTTATAATCAGTAAGGACAGTCTTGGAGATGGATACAATCAAATATCCGGGCAAAAACTATTTGGCTTGTTTAAAAATAACAGTTTATCAACCATAGATATAATTAAAAATGCTGAAAGCGTTTACTACCTCCGAAATGAAGACAACGAATTGGTGGGGATTGATAAATCAAAATCCGGATCTATTAAAGTATGGATTACGGAAAACAGCATCGACGAAATGCGGAAATACAATCAAATTGGAGGGAAAACGCATCCAGAAGACGAATTCCCGGAAAATGAAAAAATTCTTAAAGGGTTTCATTGGCGTGATGATGAACGTCCCAAAAGCGTTGAAGATTTATTTAAAGACGATCCTCCACTCGTACTTCCTACTATCAAAGGTTTAGACGCCTACGTTCCTCAAGAAGAGTTTTTTGACTCTAAACTCTTAGATCGTGTCGATAAAGCTAAACCAACTCCAACTAAAAAATTGGATAAAACTGAATTAAAACCAAAAAATAAAGCAGCGAGAAAACTACCTAAAGAGTTCCTGAAAAAGCCTTCAAAATTAAAAAAACCAATAAAGAAAAATTGATTACTAACGATTTTTTTAAACACCAAGCACAAACAACACCGCATCCCCTAGCGATGGAAATTTCCTATGCAGAAGGGTCCTATATTTACGACCAAAACAAAACAGCCTATTTAGATTTTGTTGCTGGTGTTTCTGCATGTAGTTTGGGCCATCGTCATCCAAAAGTGGTCGCAGCGATTAAGAACCAACTAGACTCCTATATGCATGTGATGGTATATGGAGAATACATCCAATCCCCAGCTGTAGAGTTATCCAAACTGCTCGCTTCGCATCTCCCAAAAAAACTAGAAAAAACATATCTAACCAACTCAGGTACCGAAGCGATTGACGGTGCCATGAAACTGGCGAGACGTTATACAGGCAGATCTGAAATTATTGCGGCACATAACGCCTATCACGGAAACACAATGGGAGCTTTGAGTATTATGGGATTTGAAGAACGAAAACAACCGTTTCGCCCCCTAATTCCAGACATAAGATTTATAGAGTTTAATAAGCTAACAGACCTTTCAAAAATCACCACAAAAACTGCCGCAGTTATCCTAGAAACCATCCAAGGGGGAGCAGGGTTTATAGAACCAAAAAATGGCTATTTAACTAAAGTACAAGAAAAGTGCAATCAGGTTGGTGCGTTGTTAATTCTCGATGAAATTCAACCTGGAATTGGACGCACAGGGAAACTTTTTGGTTTTGAAAACTACAACTGTATTCCTGATGTGGTTGTCACTGGAAAAGGTCTTGGAGGCGGCATGCCAATTGGGGCATTTACAGCCTCAGAAGACATGATGGACAGTTTGTCTGACCATCCAAAATTAGGGCATATCACTACCTTTGGTGGGCACCCCGTCATTGCTGCCGCTGCCTTAGCAACTCTCGAAGAAATTACAAGCAGTAGCTTAATACCAGAAACCCTAGAAAAAGAAGCACTGATCCGAAAACAACTCCAACACCCTCTCATAAAAGAAATCAGAGGAAAAGGGTTGATGCTCGCATTAATGGTTGATTCAAGCGATATAGCCAATAAAATTGTCCTGCAAGCTAAAGAGGATGGTTTGATTTTATTTTGGTTGCTTTACGAACCTAAAGCGGTACGGATTTCACCACCACTTACAATCTCTAAAGAAGAAATTCAAAAGGGATGTGATGTCATCTTAAATATTCTAAATTCCATTTAAACCAGACTGTTAATTAGTTTGTTGAAAACATTCGAGTTTTTTGAGTGTATCAAGCGGATATACCCTTAAATTTATTAGTGTAAAAAAAACTTTTTATGGAGTTCAGTCAATCTGAAGAAAATGAAGATGTAACCCTCTCAAAATTTGAGTCGATGTTAAAAACCAACAACGTTTTTTTCTTTGACTCTAATGAGTTTGAAAACATCATTCATCACTATTTAGAAAGTGGTAAAATTGCACTTGCAAAAAAAGCCATCAAACTCGGTTTGAGTCAACACCCTGCTTCTTTAAACCTTAAATTATTTCAAGTTGAAATTCTAATTTTTGAAAACAAATTAAATGAAGCCGACCGACTGCTCTCACCCCTGTTTGAAATAGAACCTAACAACGAAGAACTCTACATCCAAAAAGCAAATATTTTCTCTAAAAAAGACGAACACGAAAAAGCGATAGAAGTTTTTCAACAAGCTATTGAAATCGCCGATGACAGTGCTGACCTCTATTCACTTATTGGCATGGAGTATTTGTTTTTAGATCAATATCAAAATGCCAAACAAAATTTTAAAAAATGTATTGAGCTCGATGTCGAAGATTACTCGGCGCTTTACAACATCATCTATTGTTTTGACTTTTTAGATGAGACTACAGAAGCAATTGATTACCTAAACAGTTATCTCGATAAAAACCCCTACAGCGAAGTCGCCTGGCACCAACTTGGCAAACAATACGTAGAAACCAAACAGCTCTTAAAAGCCGTCACTGCTTTTGATTTTGCAATTATTTCTGATGATACCTTTATTGGTGCTTATCTAGAAAAAGCGAAAGTATTGGAAAAACTAAACCGTTTTGAAGAAGCGATTGAAAATTATAAAATCACGATCGCTATTGAAGATTCTACCGCCTATGCCCTTATCAAAATTGGGTATTGCTATGAGCGTTTAAATCAAGGGGATTTAGCACTTCAACATTACTACCAAGCGGTCGAAGAAGACCCAGCCTTGGATAAGGGTTGGATGCGCATTACAAAGTTTTTCATAACTAAAAAAGAGTACCAAAAAGCCTTGTCATACATCAATAAAGCAATTGATATTGATGGAGATAATGCCGCCTATTGGTTGTTGTATTCGACTATTAACGAACGTCTTTCTTTTTTGGAAGAGGCAGAACGTGGCTATAAAAGAACCCTCGAATTGGGCGATTGCGAATTAAACACCTGGCTTTCTCGTGGCGATATTTTAATCAAACTTGGAGACTATGAGTCTGCAAAATTCAACTTTGTACAGGCCTTAGAATACCATCCTAAGAGTGAAGAATTAGAATACAGGCTTTCAGGAGTGTGTTTGAAACTCAACAATATGGATGCGGGTTATGCCCACCTTCTGACAGGAATGCACATAAATTTAGAACACCTGTTTATTTTGGAAGAATTATTTCCCGATGTCTATCAGCGCAAAGCCGTTCTTCAATTAATTGAGAATTTTAAAAATACGCATCCGTAAAAATTTGTATTTTTAAAGTTATATTTGAATGATTATTTTCAAATACTTCGGAGTATATTCATAAACCTTTCAACCAAATGAAACGATCCCCACTAGATTACTTAATAATTTCACTCAAAGGAATGGCCATGGGTGCTGCAGATGTTGTTCCGGGTGTTTCTGGGGGTACCATCGCATTCATCTCAGGAATTTACGAAGAGTTGATCGGCACTTTAAATAACATCAATTTTTTACTTCTAAAACATTTAAAAACCCAAGGTCTCAAAAGCACTTGGAAAAAAGCGAATGGTCCTTTTTTGTTGGCACTTCTATTAGGGGTTTTTGTGAGTATTGTTTCTTTAGCGAAAGGGGTTGAATGGGTTTTAGAGCACCACCCTATTTTACTTTGGTCCTTCTTTTTTGGATTGATTTTAGCCAGTATTATCTATGTCGGAAAACAAATTAAAACCACTGCCAAGGACTTTAAAATATTTATAGCAATGGCCATTGGAGCCGCCATCGCTTACCTCATCACTACGATCAACCCCTCTGTAGCTTCAGATACCAATCTATTTTTGTTTTTTGCGGGGGCATTAGCTATTTGTGCGATGATATTGCCAGGTATTTCTGGGGCATTTATTTTGGTGATTATTGGGGCATACGCTCCTGTTCTTGAAGCCATCAACAGTAGAAATCTAAAAACAATTCTGATATTTGGAGCCGGTGCTGTGGTTGGATTGCTGTCCTTTTCAAAACTTCTGAAATGGTTGTTTGAAAAATACCACCGCATGACCTTGGCTGTCATTACTGGATTCATGATTGGATCTTTGAACAAAATATGGCCTTGGAAAACAGCCTTAACCTTCAGAATCAACTCAAAAGGAATCAAGGTTCCCTTGAACGAAGAATGTATTTCTCCAATTAGTTTTGATGGAGACCCACAACTGTTACAAGCCATCGGATTGATGGTGTTTGGGGTTTTAATTATACTCATTTTAGAAAAAATAAGCACTACAAACAAGCTTGATGAAACAGCCTAGCACGCATACAAACCCTTTTTTATTGACCCTAAAAGGCGTCATAATGGGAGCTGCCAACAAAGTGCCTGGCGTTTCTGGAGGTATTGTGGCTTTTGTGATGGGGTTTTATGAGGAGTTTATATATTCCTTACAAAAGTTCAATATCAAAGCTTTCAAATTAGTTTTTAGTGGACGGTTCAAAAGTTTTTACCACTATGTCAATGGACGTTTTTTAGCCTTGCTGTTTTTGGGGATGATCATCAGTTATTTTAGTGTTTCAAAGCTGTTGGACTACCTCATTGAACGCTATGAACTCTATGTATGGAGTGTGTTTTTTGGAATGATCGTGGGTTCCATTTTTTATATATACAAAGATTTTAAATCATGGAATACCAAAACAATAGGGATGGCGCTTCTTGGAATCCTCGTAGGAATGAGCATCAGTTTTTTAAGCCCTGCCACGCAAAATGACAACCTTTGGTTTGTCTTTTTATGTGGAATGATTAGCGTCACAGGTATGGCGTTGCCAGGGTTTTCTGGGTCTTTTATATTGATTTTATTAGGAAATTATGTCTTATTATTGGTGGACTCCGTCAACGTTCTTTTTGATACGTTTGTATTTATATTTTCTGGAGATTTTGGCTTTATATCAGACCCACAACACCTAAGACTCTTGAACGTTTTATTGGTATTCACACTTGGATCCGTTGTGGGATTGGTCAGTCTTTCCCATCTACTGAACTACATTCTAAAACATTATAAATTCAAAACATTAGCCCTCATTATGGGGTTCATCGCAGGGTCTCTTGGCGTGGTATGGCCGTGGAAAGAAGCCCTCTATAAACATGACGCCTCAGGGAACTTTATAACAGACACAAATGGTGGAAATATCATTGAGAATTATCAACGGTATTTGCCTGAAATGAACACCCAAACCCTTTATGCCCTTTTATTTGTTATTTTTGGAGCGGCCATTGTTCTGGGTTTGGAATGGTATGGAAATAAACGTAAACAGCATATATGAAGAATTTTGGATTGCTTGGTAAAAATATTGACTACTCGTTTTCAAGAGGGTATTTTAAAGATAAATTTGAAACCCATAAATTAGACTGCACTTACAACAACTTCGATTTAGAAACAATTGAGGATTTTGAGTCCGTAAAAACTTCTAAAACACCACTTTCAGGGCTTAATGTTACCATCCCTTACAAACAAGTGGTCATCCCTTATTTAGATGCTTTAGACACAGAGGCTAAAGAAATTGGAGCTGTGAATACCATTAAAATAAAAAACGGAAAATTAACCGGCTATAATACGGACCACTATGGATTTGAACATAGTTTAAAACCCCATCTAAAGTCTCACCACAAAAAAGCCTTGATTTTAGGAACTGGAGGCGCCTCAAAAGCTGTTGCTTTTGCGCTAAAAAAACTGGGCATTCATTTTGAATATGTATCAAGAACTCAATCAAATGCTGTGAAATTCACTTACAAATCACTAGAAGTTGAAGGAATTGACGACTACCAGATTATCATCAACTGTACTCCACTTGGAACATTTCCCAACATTGATAAATGCCCAAGTATTCCTTATGACAAAATTACTTCCAAGCATTTACTGTATGATTTGATTTACAATCCAGAGGAAACCTTGTTTCTCAAACATGGAAAAGAAAAAAATGCCAGATGTATCAATGGGCTTAACATGCTCCGTATTCAAGCGGAAAAGTCATGGGAAATATGGAATTCCTAAATAAAAATATAACTTAAACTATTTATATAATTTGTAGATTGAAGGGATAATGTTATATTTATGCTTACAGTAATTTTAAGAACTAAACATTGAAAGATATGTCAGAGCACGATAACCTGCAAGATGCAGATGGAGATAACTTAAAAAACACTCCTCAAAATACACCAGAGATTCCTACCTCTGAAAAGACACCACTCGAACAAGTGGCCAATTCAGATACGCCTGTGGATGAAAGCACAGAACCCACTGAAAAAGCAGCAGAACCAGAGAGTTCGGTAGAAAAAGAAACATCTGAAGAAGCCGTTAAAGAAGTTGAAACGCCTGAACCTCCCGTGGCGGATTCTAAACAATCCAAAGAAGAAAAAGCAGAAAAAAAGGAACCTACCAATGCTGAAGATTCTGAAGTTGAAAAGCCTGAAGCTGAAGACAGTAAAAAAGAAGAACCAAAACCGGCAGTAGATTATAAAACACTGTCGCTAGAAGACCTCATAACAGAATTTGAATCCCTGTTAAAATCTGATAACATACAAAGTGTAAGAAGCAGTATTAACGAAGTAAAAAATAATTTTAATGCTAAATTCACTGCATTAATTTCAGAAAAAAAAGAGGCGTTTTTAGCGGAAGGTGGAAACACTATAGACTTTCAATTCACCAGCCCTTTAAAGAAACAATTCAACGAATTATCTAAAACGTTCAGAGAAAAGCACCAATCTTTTCAAAAAAACAGAACCGAAGAACTCAAGCAGAACCTTGAAATTCGCTTGCACATCATTGAAGAAATTAAAGGATTAATCAATGTAGAAGGCGATATCAACTCAGCTTACAAAACATTTAAAAACTTACAAGAGCGCTGGAGAAATACAGGTCAGATTCCTTCTTCAGAAAATAATAACACCTGGAATAATTACCGCCACCATGTGGAGATTTTTTATGGATTTTTGCACTTAAACAGAGATCTCAGAGATTTAGACTTTAAACATAATTTAGAACAGAAACAAAAAATTATTCTCAGAACAGAAGAACTGGCAAAAGAAACCAATTTAAATAGAGCGTTTAGAGAGCTTCAAGCCCTTCATAAAATCTGGAAAGAAGAATTAGGTCCAGTGGCCAAAGAGTATAAAGATACGCTTTGGGAACAATTTAGTGCAGCAACGAAAGTGATTAACGACAAACGTCAGGACTATTACAATCAACTGGAAAAACAGTTTGAAGAAAATCTTAAAATCAAAAATGAGCTCATCGCTCAAATTAAAGCCATCTCTGAAAAAACAATAAATTCTCACAAAGATTGGCAAGCAAATATCAAAGAAATTGAAACCCTCAGAGAAGCCTTTTTCAAGACCGGGAAAGTTCCTTCAAAGTCAAACGAGAAAACCTGGAAGGCTTTTAAGGATGCTGTAAGAACGTTCAATAAGAATAAAAACAATTACTACAAATCTTTAAAGAAAGACCAGTCCGAAAACTATAAGAAAAAATTAGAATTGGTTGAAATCGCTGAGCAAAATAAAGACAGTGAAGATATTGAAACCACCTCGGTTTTGATGAAAGACATTCAAAACAAGTGGAAAACCATAGGGCATATCCCTCGTAAAGACAGTGACAAACTGTGGAAACGTTTTAGAAGTGCCTGTAACGCATTTTTTGACCGTTATCACGAACAGAAAAACAATGGATCTGATGAGGAAGTTGCGGCATTTGAACAAAAAAGTAAACTGTTAGATACGCTTAAAGCATTTGAACTAAGTGACGATAAAGACAAAAACATTGAGGCACTCAATGACTTTTCAAGTCAATGGAAAAAACTGGGCCATGTCGTTCAAAGCAAACGATTTATCGATGGGAAGTTCTTTAAAGCTCTTGACGGTTTTTATTCAAAATTAGGCCTAGACAAAGCGGCGATGGACGATTTAAAGTATTCACTTAAATTTGAAACCTTAGTACAAGACCAAAGCTTAATTAATAACGAGGTCATTTTCATACGAAAAAAGATGGATGAAATTAAAAGTGAAATCAACCAGCTCGAGAATAACCTACAATTTTTCTCAAATGTGAAGGAAGACAACCCACTTGTAAAAGAAGTTCATAAAAATATTGATAAACATAAAGCCGACTTAGAAACTTGGAAAGCCAAATATTCTAAGATCAAAAAAATGATTGAGCAGTAGACAATTAGAGTTTTTTGGCTTCATCCCAGTACACATCCATCTCTGCTAAAGTCATTTCTGAAAGTGATTTTTGAAGCGTTTTTGCTTTTGTTTCTAAATACTGAAAGCGTTTGATGAATTTTTTATTGGTGCGCTCTAGCGCATTTTCAGGATTGATGTCTAAAAAACGGGCATAGTTGATCAAAGAAAATAAAACATCTCCAAATTCATCTTCAACAGCATCTTGGTTTTTATTTTCGACTTCTAACTTCAACTCTCCAAGCTCCTCCTCTACTTTTTCCCAAACTTGCTCGGGATGCTCCCAATCAAAACCAACACCCGCTACTTTTTCTTGAATTCGACTGGCTTTGACCAAAGCAGGCAAGCTTTTCGGAACCCCTTGAAGTACACTGGTTTTGCCTTCTTTTAGTTTTAAATTCTCCCAATTTTGCTTGACTTCTGTGGCGTCTTTGACCTCCACATCACTGTAAATATGAGGGTGTCTATGAATCAATTTTTCACAGATGCTATTGATGACATCTGATATATCAAAATCCTTTGTTTCGCTTCCTATTTTGGCATAAAAAACAATGTGGAGCAACAGATCGCCCAGTTCATTTTTGACTTCTTGTAAATCCTTGTCCAAAATCGCATCGCCTAATTCGTAGGTTTCTTCGATGGTCAGAGAACGAAGGGTTTCCATGGTTTGTTTTTGATCCCAAGGACAGTGTTCTCGCAGTTCGTCCATAATGGTTAACAAGCGGTCAAATGCTTCTAGTTGGACGGTTCTATTGGTCATTTTGATGGTTTAAAGTAATCGTTGCGAGGCGTGTTTGACAGGCCTTAAATTCATTTATTATGGAATCTACAATATCAGAAACTGAAGCTATTTCATCTATCAGTCCCGAAATTTGTCCAATTTCTAATTCGCCTTCCTCTAGGTCGCCTTCAAACATGCCTCGCTTGGCACGAGCGCGACCAAGCATATTTTTTAAGGCTTCCGCTGTTGGAGCGGTTTTATATAAGGCTTGTAAATCTTGATAAAATTTATTTTTTAAAAGGCGAACCGGTGCTAATTCTTTCAGAGTTAATTGGGTATCCCCTTCTTTGGCTAAGACCACTGCCTTTTTAAAAGCGGCATGAGCTGAAGATTCTTGACTGGCTACAAAGCGACTTCCTATTTGAACCCCATCGGCTCCCAAAGCCATGACTGCCATCATCCCATCTCCAGTTGCAATGCCTCCTGCTGCTATCAATGGAACTGTAACCTGCTTACGAACCATCGGAATCAGTGTGAGTGTGGTGGTTTCGTCACGACCGTTATGACCGCCCGCTTCAAAACCTTCAGCGACGATGGCATCCACGCCTGCCTCTTGTGCTTTTAGGGCAAACTTCACACTGCTCACCACGTGCACCACTGTGACCCCCCGTTCTTTGAGCCAGGAAGTCCAAGTCTTTGGATTTCCTGCAGAAGTAAACACAATTTTGACGCCTTCCTCCACTACAATCTGCATCAACTCCTCTATGTTGGGATACAGCATTGGAATGTTGACGCCAAAAGGATTTGAAGTCGCCTGTTGACATTTTTGAATATGGGTTCTCAGTACGTCTGGATACATCGATCCTGCCCCAATGAGACCCAAAATTCCAGCGTTACTGGCAGCGGACGCTAATTTCCATCCACTGTTCCACACCATCCCCGCCTGAACAATAGGATATTGAATTCCGAAAAGTTGAGTGATTGTATTTTGCATTGTTAAAACGTTAAGAAATGACTCCCGAACCTACTAATTCATCTTCTAAATACCAAGCCACAAACTGCCCTTCCGTAATCGCAGATTGTGGAGACTCAAAAACGACATAGAGTCCCTCCGTGGTGGCATACAAAGTAGCCGGCTCTAAGGTTTGACGGTAGCGAATTCGTGCCATAACGGATAGCGATTGACCTATTTCAATGGCTAAATCCGTGCGTACCCAATGCACTTCCGAGGGTTGGACCAACAACACCGATCGGTACAGACCGGGATGGTTTTTTCCTTGTCCTGTATAGATGATATTATCCACAACATCCGTATCAATGACAAAAAGCGGTTCGGCGGTTCCACCAACGGCCAAGCCTTTGCGCTGACCCTTTGTGAAATAATGCGCCCCTTGATGCATCCCAACAACCACCCCGTCAGCAGTTGTATATTTAATTTTTCGAGCCTTGTAACTCAACTCCTCTTCTTTGGTCTCAAAGTTGGGAGCTGTGGTTTGATAATCTTCAAAACTCTCTGGAATTTCAATGATCTGCCCTTCTTTTGGCTGCAATTGTTGTTGCAGAAAATCAGGCAAGCGTACTTTTCCTATGAAACAAAGGCCCTGAGAATCTTTTTTATCCGCAGTGACTAAATTTAATTGAGTAGCAATCTCTCGTACTTCGGGTTTGGTTAACTCCCCTATTGGAAATAAGGTTTTAGAGAGTTGTGCTTGAGACAACTGACATAAAAAATAAGACTGGTCTTTATTTGTATCCACCCCCGAAAGGAGTTTGTAAATTTCTGGATTTTCGGTGCCCTCCACGCTGGCTTTGCGGCAATAGTGCCCCGTGGCAACATAATCCGCGCCAAGTGACAATGCAATTTTTAGAAAGACATCAAACTTAATTTCTCGGTTGCAAAGAACATCTGGATTGGGAGTGCGTCCATTTTTATATTCGTTGAACATATAGTCCACAATCTTGTCTTTGTATTCTTCACTTAAATCGACCGTCTGAAAAGGGATGTTTAATTTTTCTGCTACCAACATGGCATCGTTGCTGTCATCTAACCAAGGACAATCGTTTGAAATAGTCACCGAATCGTCATGCCAGTTTTTCATAAACAAGCCAATGACATTGTACCCCTGTTTTTTTAGAAGATAGGCCGCAACACTCGAATCGACGCCCCCTGAAAGTCCCACAACGACTGTTTTCATGAATTCTGTTTTTTATAACTCAACGGTACTGCAAATTTACAACTATTTATAATGTAGAACTTATAACTGATGAGAAAAGAATAGAATAGAAGCAAGACCTAAGACTAAAGAGTATGAAGTACGGAGTACTAAGTATTAAGATGTAAGACGTAAGACTAAAAAGTGTTAAGTACCCTAGTCACTTCGATGTCACTTCGACTGCTCCCTTCGGAAGAATCAATAGGACATAAGAAATTCAAATTGACTCTAATCTTGAGTCTTTTTTCTTAATTCTCTGTACTGAATACTTAGTACTTTGTACTGAATCCACAAAAAAAAGCCCATCCAAATGAATTGGACAGACTTTTAATTGAATTGAATTTACCTTACAAATTCACTTACAATAAAAGGATTAATACCAAAATAAAAAAACACCATGTAACAAACGGCAGGTTGATGTAATAACTGTCTTGAATTGTGTAAGGAACGGATTTTTAACGTTTACAAATATTTGATTTTTAACACTTTAATTCCTTATTTCTGGTAAGGGGAACGCATGTACTACGGAGGGTTGGAGTAGGAAAAAGAGTTATGAGTTATGAGTTGAGAGTTCATAAATAGAAGATAGAGAAAAGACATAAGACGTAAGACTAAAGAGAATTAAGTACGGAGTACTAAGTATTAAGTATAAAGACCTAAGACGTAAGAAATAAGACTAAAGAGCATGAAGTACCTTAGTCACTTCGACTGCTCCCTTCGGGCAGGATCAATAGGGCAAAAGGAATTCAAATTGACTCTATCTCTAATCTGGAGTCTTTTTTCTTAATACTCTGTACTAAATACTTAGTACTTAGTAATTCATACTTCATCCTTTCTACCACACAATTACTTCTTCCGCTTTTGTTGAGCGGCTTTCTGAGCTTCTGCTTGTGCCATAATTTCAGCCATTTTCTTTTGGAAACGGTTTTGTTTTTTAGGTTTGGCCTTGCTCACTTGAATTTTAGCCAATACTTTATCTTCATCAATGATGTAGTTTTTAATCACGAGCATGATTCCGATACTAATAAGGTTGGATATAAAATAGTATAAACTCAATCCAGACGCATAGTTATTAAAGAAAACCAACATAATGATTGGAGACAGGTAGATCATATATTTCATCATTTTCCCCATATCGGGCATGCCTTCTTGAGTAGGCTGAGACGCCATTTGCTGACCTGTGGTCATTTTCATGTAAAAGAAGATGGCAATAGAAGCCAAAATTGGAAACAAGCTGATGTGATCGCCATAGAACGGAATGTTAAAAGGCAGCTCTGCTATGGAATCATAAGAACTTAAATCATCAACCCATAAAAACGATTTTTGACGCAATTCAAAGGCGATTGGAAAAAACATAAACAAGGCATAAAACACTGGCATCTGCAACATTCCAGGTAAACATCCACTCAATGGACTGGCTCCTGCTTTGTTTTGAACCGCCATTGTTTCTTGTTGTGCCTTCATTTTATTGTTCTTGTATTTCTCACGAATGGCATCTAACTCTGGCTTTAGAATTCTCATTTTAGCCTGAGATAAAAATTGCTTGTATTGCACAAAAGACAATAAGATTTTAACCATAATGGTCATCACAATAATGGCGATTCCGTAAGGCAAATAATTAGTCAACCAAGCATATAATGGACTAAAAACCGCTTTGTTGATCCATCCAAAAATCCCCCATCCAAAAGGGATGCTGGCTTCTAAATTTCGATCGTATTTACTCAGTATTTCACTATAAGTCGGACCATAATAGATGTTCATGTTATGTGCCAACTCCCCCCCTGAATAAGTCAAAGGAAGACTGACTTCATAGCGTTTGGTGAATAGGGTATCTACGGTTTCGTCCTTCACCAAATCAAAAGACTTTAAATCGGCAGTTTTAAACGGTGTATCTGGCACTAAAATCGTGCTAAAGAAATGCTGTCTAAAAGATAGCCAAGCGATGTCAGATTCGGTTTCATCATCATCTCCCGACTGAGAGAGTTTATTGATTTTATCTCCTTCATGTTGGTAGGTCAAACGGGTGTATCTATTTTCAAAAGAAACACTTTGATCTTGTCTGTGGGCTTTAAATTTCCAATCGAGTTTTACATCTTGTGAGGTGTTTAATACGTTGGAGAGTCCTTGAGATTTCACAGAGAATCCTAACATATAATCGTTGGGTTTCAACTCGTAGCGGTATTCCAAAAATTGGGTTTCTGAAACTTTGAGGCGCATGGAAAGCAGTTGGTTTTCTCCAGATGTACTTAGTGTTGGTTGAAAATACAGATCAGTAGAATTGAGTGTGCGGTTGTCGGAAGTTGCAAAGTTTAAATTAAAAACAGCACTGCCGTCTTTGATGAGATACACAGGAACTGAATCGTGGTTGACATAACTTTTGAGTTTGACTTCGGAAATAAATCCTCCTTTATTATCTATTTTAAGAGATAAAACTTCGTTTTCAAAAGTTGTAAAGGCATCCGTTGCTGAAGGAAGGGTTAAGGCATAGGCGAAATCTCCAATTTTATTTTTCAAGCTTGACAATGCTAAAGAATCCGTAGGCAGTTGGCTTTTGGTTGAGTTGTTGGTAATGCTCATCTCCGCAGCTGCTTGGTTGGCAGATTCGGTTGCTAATTGTTCTTGCTTGGCTTTTTCTTGTTCCGCCAATTGTTCTGGAGTGGGTTGGTTTTGCCACAACATATATAACATAATAGCCCCTATGAGTAGAAACCCTATAACTGAATTGATATCTAATTTCTTTTCTTCCATATCTTTTGATTTTTAATTGACCTGCCTAATTTGAAAGCGTCAAATAAATACTGTTATTTTTTTGTTTTATGATTTAAAGCCGCTTTTATAAATGCCAAAAATAACGGGTGTGGATTGGCTACGGTACTTTTATATTCTGGATGGTACTGAACGCCTATAAACCAAGGATGTGAAGGGATTTCAATCACTTCAACAAGACCAGTTTCAGGGTTTAAACCAGTGGGTTTCAAACCGGCATCTTCCAGTTGTGCTTTGTATGCATTGTTAAACTCGAAGCGGTGTCTGTGACGCTCCATGATAGAGGTTGTATTGTAAATTTGGGCAATTTTGGTGTGCTCTAAAAGATCGCATTTCCAAGAACCCAATCGCATGGTCCCTCCTTTTTCGGTCACTTTTTTCTGAGCTTCCATAATATCAATCACAGGATGCAAGGTTTCAGGGTGCATTTCTGAAGAATTTGCATCTGATAATCCTAAAACATTTCGAGAAAATTCAATAGTGGCCATTTGCATTCCTAAACAAATCCCAAAGAATGGAATTTGATGTTCTCTTACATAACGAATGGCTTCAATTTTTCCTTCAATCCCCCGTTCTCCAAATCCGGGAGCAACCAATACTCCATCTAAATGAGATAGTTTGGTGGCAATATTTTCTTCTTTTAAATATTCGGAATGAATCGATTCAACATTGACCTTAACTTTGTTGGCTGCACCTGCATGGGTAAAGGCTTCAAGAATTGATTTATATGAATCTTGAAGTTCAACATATTTCCCAATCAATCCAATAGTGACTTCACTTTTGGGGTTTTTATGTTTGGCTAAAAAGTTGTTCCAGGATGTTAAATCCGGTGTATGACTTTCTAAATTTAACTGTTCTAAAACAACGGTATCTAAACCTTCTTTAAGCATCAAATTTGGGACATCATAGATGGTAGAAGCATCAATAGATTCGATGACCGCCTCTCTTTTAACGTTACAAAAACGCGCCAATTTGGTACGGATACTGTCACTGAGTTTATGCTCGGTTCTACAAACCAAAATATCGGCTTGTACACCGCTTTCCATCAGCTTTTTGACACTGTGTTGAGTGGGTTTTGTTTTGAGCTCACCCGCAGCGGATAAATAGGGTATCAATGTTAGATGAATGACCAGTGCATTTTCATCTCCCATTTCCCATTTCAGTTGACGAACGGCTTCGACATAAGGCAGAGATTCTATATCTCCCACAGTACCCCCAATTTCGGTGATGACAATATCATAGTCTCCCGAATTCCCTAAAATCTGAACACGGTGTTTGATCTCATCAGTGATATGAGGAATGACTTGTACAGTCTTACCTAAAAACTCCCCACGACGCTCTTTATCAATAACACTTTGGTATATACGACCAGTGGTGACATTGTTTGCTTGTGAGGTGGGTACATTTAAAAAGCGTTCATAATGCCCTAAATCTAAATCTGTTTCGGCCCCATCATCTGTTACATAGCATTCGCCATGTTCGTAAGGATTCAAGGTTCCTGGGTCAATATTGATATAAGGATCTAATTTTTGAATGGTGGTACGGTAGCCTTGTGATTGAAGTAATTTTGCCAAAGATGCTGCAATAATTCCTTTACCTAAAGAAGAACTTACCCCTCCTGTTACAAAAATATATTTAGTAGTTGTGTCTGTCATTATGCGCTGTTAAACGCGAACAAATTTACAAATAAGAATTGAAACTTTGAGTATTATTGAACGTTGTTTCTGTAACGAATACATATTATTCAAATAATTCATTTGATTAGTCTCTAAATTGGCTTTTAAGAATGTCTGTAAAAAAAGTTTAATTTAATATTACATTCAATCTGTAAAGCGTTTATAGATTCAACTAAAAAAAGCACCCTATGGGTGCTTTTTAAAATATTATTTAAATGGAATTCCGTTTGAGTTATTTGACCTCAACCAATTCAACATCAAAGATTAGGTTGGCATTTGGAGGAATCACCCCACCAGCACCTTGAGCTCCATAGCCTAAATGGCTTGGAATGACAAAACGCGCCTTGTCTCCTACGCTTAGAAGCGCTACGCCTTCATCCCAGCCTGCAATAACTTGGCCAGTTCCTAAAGCAAATTCAATCGGTTCTTTTCTTTTGTACGAAGAGTCAAATACAGTTCCATCCGCTAACTGCCCTTTATAGTGCACAGAAACTGTAGCCCCTTTTGCTGCTTTTGAACCACTCCCTTTTTGAAGTATCTGGTAACGAAGACCACTCTCGGTTCTTTCAAATCCTGTGGCTAGTTTGTCTAATTCCGCTTCAATAGCTGCATTTTGTTTGGCCAGATTTTTTTCTCTAGCCCCTTCAAAAGTTCTAAAAGCTTCCACCGCTTGAAATGCTTCTGCATCTGCTCCAACAGCTACAATTTCTAAGGTTTCTAAAACATCGCCTTGTCCAATGCTATCTACGATTTCCTGTCCTTCCACCACGTTTCCAAAGACAGTATGTTTTCCATCTAACCAATCGGTTGGAATGTGCGTGATAAAAAACTGGCTGCCATTGGTACCAGGACCCGCATTGGCCATGGATAAAATACCCGGTCTGTCATGTTTTAAATCGGGATGAAATTCATCGTCAAATTTATAACCTGGATTCCCTGTCCCAGTTCCTAACGGACAGCCTCCTTGAATCATAAAATCTGGAATGACTCTGTGAAATTTAAGACCGTTGTAATACGGATCTCCTTGTTTTTTTACAGAATTTTCTAGGTTTCCTTGCGCCAATGCAACGAAATTACCAACGGTTCCAGGTGTTTTTTGATATTCTAAATTTACTAAAATGTCCCCTTTAGAGGTGTTGAATTTTGCGTATAAGCCGTCGTTCATGAGTCTAATTTTATTTTTTTTATAATAGCTGCAAAGATACGCAGGAATTACAAACAACAAAGTTTAGGGAATGGTTTTGTGAAAAAACAATTAGTTTGCTACCTCACTTATAAATTTAAGGCGATACAAACGCAATTCTTGATCGTCGTATTCGCCATCAAATTCTTCAATAGCTGCTTCTATATCGTCGGATACAGATTCCATAAAATAGTCGTGAATTTCTTCTTGTTGATCCTCGTCAAATATTTCATCAATCCAATAGTTGATATTTAATTTGGTTCCCGAAAACACAATGGCTTCCAACTCTCTAATAAAATCAGCCATATCCATTCCTTTTGCAGAAGAGATATCGTCAAAAGGTAATTTTCTATCTATGTTCTGAATGATGTAAAGTTTTAGAGAGGAATTCAGTCCTGTAGATTTGATAATCATGTCTTCCATCCGCTCTATCTCATTGTCATCGACATAGTGCTTTATCAGGTTTACAAAATCTTTTCCATAACGCTTCGCTTTCCCTTCGCCTACCCCGTGAATGTTATAAAGTTCTTCGATTGTAATGGGATATTTAAGGGCCATATCTTCAAGAGATGGATCCTGAAAGATCACAAATGGAGGAACCCCTAGTTTTTTGGCACTTGCTTTGCGGAGGTCTTTTAGCATCCGCATCAGTGTTTGATCGACTGAGTCCGAAGAATTATTATAATTACGGTTGGATTCCAAATTATAGGTATGGTCTTCCGTCATCATAAACGACTTAGGATTTTCTATAAATTCACGTCCACTCGGAGTGAGTTTTAAGACTCCATAGGTTTCTATATCTTTACGTAAGTAGCCAGCTACGAGCGCCTGCCTGATTAAAGCCGTCCAATACACTAAATTATGCTTGCTGCCATTTCCAAAAAAGGGGAGTTCGTTTGTACGGTGCGATTTTATGAGTGCATTTTCAATTCCAATGATCACATTGACGAGGTCTTTGCTTTTATATTTTTGGTGAGTTTTAGATACAATTTCAAGCATTAACTTGACTTCTTCAATTGCTTCTGTTTGTGGCTTCGGATTCCGAACATTGTCATCCATATGTCCTCCTTCGCCTGTTTCATTATCAAAAGATTCTCCAAAATAATGCAGAATAAATTTACGGCGCGACATCGATGTTTCTGCCATAGCCACTACTTCTTGTAATAACGCAAAACCAATTTCTTGTTCCGCCACAGGTTTTCCTGACATGAATTTCTCGAGCTTTTCTATATCTTTATAGGCATAGTAGGCCAAACAATGTCCTTCGCCACCATCTCGACCGGCTCGACCGGTTTCTTGATAGTAGCTTTCAATACTTTTTGGGATATCATGATGAATTACAAAACGCACATCGGGCTTATCGATGCCCATTCCAAAGGCTATGGTTGCCACTACTATATCGGTGTCTTCCATCAAAAACATGTCTTGGTGCTTGGATCGGGTTTTGGCATCCAAACCAGCATGGTAGGGCACCGCCTTGATGCCGTTTACCTGAAGGATTTGTGACAAACCTTCGACCCGTTTTCTGCTCAGACAGTATATAATTCCAGATTTGCCCTCATTTTGTTTCACAAAACGGATGATATCGTTATCAACCTGGTCTGTTTTGGGAAGTATCTCGTAAAATAAATTGGGTCTGTTAAAAGACGCTTTAAATGTTTGGGAATCGGTAGTCCCTAAGTTTTTGAGAATATCTTCTTGAACCTTGGGTGTGGCAGTCGCTGTCAATCCAATGATTGGGATGTTATCCCCTATTTGAGTGATGATGTGTTTGAGGTTTCTGTATTCGGGTCTGAAATCATGTCCCCATTCACTGATGCAGTGTGCTTCATCGACCGCCATAAATGAGATTTTTTGACTTTTTAGAAATTCAATATTATCAGCTTTTGAAAGCGATTCTGGTGCTACATATAACAGTTTGGTAATGCCAGATTCGATATCTGATTTCACTTGTTTTATTTCGGTTTTATTTAACGAAGAATTTAATACATGTGCAATTCCCTCATAATTGGAAACTCCTCGAATCGCATCGACTTGATTTTTCATAAGTGCAATCAATGGAGAGACCACAATGGCGGTCCCTTCCTGCATCAACGCTGGCAATTGATAGCACAGAGATTTACCACCTCCTGTAGGCATGATTGCAAAGGTGTTCTTTTGCTCTAAAATACTAATAATAACCTGTTCTTGAAGTCCTTTAAATTTATCAAACCCAAAAAAGGTCTTGAGCGCAGTATGTAATTCTTTGGTCGAAATACTCATTTATGGTTAATTTCTTGTCTTATTTAAAAAAAAACACGGTTAATTCAATCAAAATTGGAATAAAATCAGAAACACTCCTATTTTTTTTGTTTTTTTGTAATGTGATTTAAAGGTAGATATATTTAAATAAGTACACAACCAAAATATAAAAAAATTGAGTTCAAAAAATTCCATAGTCGCATTAGCCAAAGAAACCATTGCAATTGAAAGCTTAGCAATTTCTAAACTTGCAGATTTTATTGATGAAAAATTTGCTGAAGCTGTAGAGCTTATATACAAATCTAGTGGTCGTGTGATCATCACAGGGATTGGAAAAAGTGCTATTATAGCCAACAAAATTGTAGCAACATTAAACTCCACAGGAACTCCCTCGGTATTTATGCATGCAGCAGACGCCATTCATGGCGACTTAGGACTTATTCTAGACGATGATATTGTTATCTGTATTTCAAAAAGTGGAAACACTCCCGAAATTAAGGTTCTCATCCCCATTCTAAAAAATGCAGGAAATACCTTAATTGCAATTACTGGAAACCAAAAATCCGTACTAGCAGAACAAGCAGATTATGTTTTTAATTCGTATGTCGAAAAAGAAGCATGCCCAATTAATCTAGCCCCCACCACAAGCACCACAGCGCAGTTGGTAATTGGAGATGCCCTAGCCGTTTGCTTGTTAGAACTTCGCGGATTTACAAAAGATGATTTTGCAAAATACCATCCAGGAGGTGCCTTGGGCAAAAAACTATTCCTTAAAGTCAGTGACCTTTTAGTTCACAATGAAATCCCACAGGTAAACCCCGATGCGAGCATCAAAAAGGTAATCATCGAAATTTCAGAAAAACGCAAAGGAGTTACAGCTGTAACAACTGCCAATAAAATTGTTGGGATTATTACAGATGGAGACTTAAGACGGATGCTTTCCGAAACAGAGGACTTATCTCAATTGAAAGCCGAAAATATTATGAGTAAAAATCCCATCTGCATTCCAATTAATTCCATGGCAATTGAGGCTATGGAGATGATGGACATTCACCGAATATCACAACTCTTGGTGGAAGACCAAGGAGCCTATGCAGGAGTAATTCACATTCATGACCTTATAAAAGAAGGGATTATCTAAGCATGGAAACACAAAAAGAAATGTCATTTTTAGATCATCTTGAAGAATTAAGGTGGCATATTATAAGATCTTTGGTGGCTGTGATGATTGCAGCAACCGCCGCTTTTTTGGCCAAAGGGTTTATTTTTGACACACTTATTTTTGGCCCTACAAAAGCTGATTTTTTTACCTATGAATTTCTTTGTAATGCCTCAAAAATATTAGGGTTTGAAAGTTTTTGTGACACCAATTTTGATTTTGAAGTACAAAGCCGAACCATGGCAGGACAGTTTTCTGCTCATATTTGGACCTCTATTTCATTTGGACTAGTAGTAGCATTTCCTTACGTGCTGTATGAATTTTGGAAATTTATCAGCCCTGGACTTTATACCAAAGAAAAAAACAGTTCAAGAGGGTTTATCTTTATCTCCTCTGTTTTATTTTTTATTGGGGTTTTATTTGGATACTATATTGTATGTCCACTTTCTATCAACTTTTTAGGCACCTATTCTGTAGCAGAACAAGTACACAACGATTTTGACTTAAATTCTTATATAGGGCTCATACGAGCCTCCACTCTCGCATCTGGATTTATTTTTGAACTCCCAATTATTATTTATTTTTTGACAAAAATAGGGTTGGTTACTCCTGAATTTCTTCGTAAAAACAGAAAGTATGCCTTGGTAATTGTGTTAATTTTTGCCGCTATTATTACCCCACCAGATATTGCGAGTCAAGTAATTGTAGCCATCCCCGTATTGATCCTGTACCAAGTGAGTATCCTGATCTCAAAACTAGTTTTAAGAAACCAAAAAAGAAGAGAAAAAAATGGCAAATGAAGTAGAAAAATTTAATGCCTATCGCGAGAAAATGAATTCTAAAATTCTTGCAGAAAACAATACTGTGATCAAACGTATCTTTAATTTAGATACGAACGCTTTTCAGGAAGGGGCTCTCAACACAGAAACAAAAGAGTTGCTAGGTTTGGTGGCATCTGCTGTCTTACGCTGTGATGACTGTGTGCGTTACCATCTAGAAAAATGCCATGAGGAAGGCTTGAGCAGAGCACAAATTTCGGAAGCACTCAGTATTGCCACTCTTGTGGGTGGTACAATTGTTATCCCTCATTTGAGACGGGCTTACGAATATTTAGATGTTTTAGAAGCCTAGTTAAAAATTATATAAAGAACCTAGAATTGATGGATAGTTTATTTCATTTTACTATTTTTAAAATTCTTTAAATGAACTAATGAAATTAAGAGTCGAAAATTTAATGAAGTCCTACAACGGACGAAAAGTAGTAAAGGATGTTTCACTTGAAGTCAATCAGGGTGAAATTGTGGGATTGCTTGGTCCTAATGGAGCTGGAAAAACAACTTCTTTCTACATGGCCGTTGGATTGATTAAACCCAACGGAGGTGCCATCTATTTAGATGATAAAGAAATTACTTCTTACCCGATGTATAAAAGAGCACAGAGTGGAATTGGGTACTTGGCACAAGAGGCTTCCGTATTTCGTAAACTAAGTATTGAAGACAATATTTTAAGTGTGCTTCAAATGACAAAACTTTCAAAAAAAGAACAAATAGATAAAATGGAATCCTTAATTGAGGAATTCAGTTTAGGACACATCCGAACCAACAGAGGTGATTTGCTTTCTGGGGGCGAACGAAGACGTACTGAAATCGCGCGGGCCCTTGCAACCGATCCCAGTTTTATATTACTCGACGAACCCTTTGCTGGTGTAGATCCCGTAGCGGTAGAAGACATTCAACGAATTATTGCCAGACTTACCAAGAAAAACATTGGTATCCTAATTACGGATCACAATGTCCAAGAAACCTTGGCTATTACAGACCGTACTTATTTGATGTTTGAAGGAAGTATCCTAAAAGCTGGAAAACCTGAAGTACTCGCGAATGATGAAATGGTTCGAAAAGTATATCTCGGACAAAATTTTGAACTCCGGAAAAAGAAATTAGAGTTTTAAATCTCCTTCATCTTTTTTTAGAAACGGTTTTATAATTCGTTTGCAGAGTTTAACCAACAAAAGAACGGCTATTCCTGCGCCACCCCCAACTATGAAATCCCTTAAAAATCCTGGTAAACTTTCTAAGAAGTGATGAAAGTATGCCATATTGTGTACAAATATCCCCCCTGATACGAGTAAAAGTGCTATTGTACCAATGACGGATAACGATTTAATAATTACAGGCAAGGCATTTACTAAAGTCACTCCAGAATAGTGAAGGCTGTTTTTTTGTCCCTCACTCATCTGTATTAACTTCAGTCCAAAATCGTCCATACGAACAATAAGCGCCACAATTCCGTACACGCCAGCCGTTGCAATGATAGAAATAATACTCACTACCAAAATTTGAATGGTCAAAGATTGGTCCATTACTGTCCCCAACGCGATGATTATAATTTCAACCGATAGAATAAAATCCGTGAGAATGGCTGATTTTATTTTCTTTGATTCCAGAACTAAAATTTCGGACTTTGACATCAACTCATGAGAAACTTCAACATCCGAAGTTTTGTGTGGGATGATATATTCAAAAATCTTTTCGACTCCTTCATAAGCTAAATAAAGCCCTCCTAAAATCAAAATAATTGTAATTAACGAAGGTAAAAAAGCGCTAAGCAGAAATGCAAAAGGTAAAATAATGAGTTTATTATAAAAAGATCCTTTTGTGATAGCCCAAAGTACCGGCAACTCTCTAGAAGACACAAAACCAGATGCTTTTTCTGCATTAACTGCCAAGTCATCACCCAAAATTCCTGCTGTTTTTTTAGCGGATATTTTACTCATCACCAGCACATCATCCATAAGAATCGAAATATCATCTAACAATGCAAAAAAACCTGAAGCCATAAAAGGGAGTGTATTTAATAGTTACTTTGAAACAATTGACAAAAAAATATACGCAAGGATGATCAGTGGAATCCCTGCAAATTGAAAAACAGCAAGAAGAACTAGGGACAAAATAATCAAAATATAACGCGGTATATTATCTTTAAAACTCCATGTTTTAAATTTTAAGGCAATCAATTTTATGGGAGCATTTAATAAATAACAACTCACCAATGTGAACACAATTAAAAACCATGGGTTTAAAATAGTTGTATTGATGGCATCGCTATTTTGATATTCTAATATCAATGGCAAAGAAATAATCAAGAGCGCATTTGCAGGCGTTGGCAATCCAATAAACGCATCGGATTGGTTGGTAGAAATATTAAATTTCGCCAAACGGTACGCTGAGGCCAAGGTTACCAATAGCCCAAAATAGGGCAATAAATCAGCATTTTTCCAAGAAGGCTGGGGCGCTAATTCTAGCAGATGAAAAAGCACTAAACCAGGCACCAAACCGCTAGTGACCATGTCAGCCAATGAATCCAACTGTACGCCTAATGCACTTTGGACGTTTAATTTCCGTGCAAGAAGCCCATCAAAAAAATCAAAGAAAATACCAAGAAACACAAACAGGGCTGTGAGCTTCATATGACCCTCTAACGCAAAAATAACCGCTATACAACCAGAGAATAAATTTAATAATGTTATAAAATGAGGTATATATGATTTCACAATAAATTGTATTTAATTAGTAAAAATAATAAACTATTTTTGTTTTCAGTAAATAAACAACAATATCTAAAAAAAAACAGAGTTTATATTAGTGTTTATCAGATCATTTTAAAAAAAGTCCTTGCAAGTACTAAAATTCATCTTTTTATTTCTAGTACCGTTTACGACGGTTTCTCAGACTGCACGAAAATATTCCAATGAATTTTTGAATATTGGTGTAGATGCCTCTGCTTTGGGCATGAGCAATGCCGTGGTCGCCTCTTCAAATGATGTCAATTCTGGCTACTGGAATCCCGCTGGATTGGTGCATTTAGAAGACCATGAAATTGCCATCATGCACTCCAGTTATTTTGCCAATATTGCCAATTACAATTACATTGCTTACGCCATGCCATTAGATGAGGATACAACTGTAGGTCTTTCGTTAATTCGATTTGGGGTTGATGATATTTTAGACACCACCAAACTTATCGACCAACAAGGCGCCGTTAATTACGATCGGATAAATTTATTTTCTGCGGCGGACTATGCTCTTACATTCTCTTTTGCAAAAAAACTTCCAATTACGGGATTAAATTATGGAGTCAATGCAAAAGTGATTCGACGTATCATAGGCGATTTTGCCTCTTCTTGGGGATTTGGGTTGGATGTAGGGATTCAATTTGAATCTAATGACTGGAAATTTGGTTTGATGGCAAGAGACATCACCACTACTTTTAATGCATGGGCAATAGATGCCGACCGATTGCAAGACATAAAAGATGCCATCCCGGGACAAAACCAAGAAGAACCCGAAGCAACGGAACTCACACTTCCCAAGCTGCAACTCGGAATGTCTAAATTGTTTACGTTCAATTACGACTACACACTCCGAACAGAAATTGATTTAATCTGTCGATTTGAAGAAAATAATGATATAATTTCATCGTCATTTGTGAGTATCAATCCTGCCTTGGGACTTGAATTTGGTTATACCGATCTTGTATTTTTTAGAGCTGGTATCGGAAATTTTCAAAATGAATTACAATTAGACAATTCATCTCCGTTGACATTTCAGCCCAATTTTGGCGTCGGATTTAAATATAATGGCATCTGTTTAGACTACGCATTTACGGATATTGGCGATCAAAGTGCCGCCCTCTATTCCAATGTGTTTTCTCTTAAAATTGATTTAAGTATCTTTAGATAATGAACTTTAAAAAATTAATCACACTTCTGCTTCTTACTGCGTGTTTCAATGCAAATGCACAGCTTCAACTCACTACTGAGTCTAAAATTAGCATTTTAACCATCGGTCCTGGTGCTTCTTTAAACGATGCGTTTGGACACAATGCAATTCGAATCACAGACCCTGTTTATAAATTTGATATTGTGTTTGACTACGGGCGTTATGACTTTGAAACTGAAAATTTTTATCTAAAATTTGCACAAGGAAAACTGGATTATCAAATCAGTCAATCTAAGTACAAAACTTTTTTAAACTATTATCAATATAATAACAGAAGTGTTAAAGAGCAAGTTTTAAATTTAAGCACAAAACAAAAAACAGATTTTTACAATCTGTTAAAAGAAAATATCAAGCCCGAAAATAAAAACTACCTTTATGATTTTTTCTATAACAACTGTGCAACAAAAATAAAAGATGACATTGAAAATATCCTAGATTATCAAGTTGTTTACACCCCCTCACCTACTTTTAAACAGTTTACATTTAGAAATTTAATTCGCTCTGATTTGAATGAAAATTCATGGGGTAGTTTTGGAATAGATATTGCACTTGGCTCAAAAATAGACCAAATTGCAAGTGTTGAAGAGCATATGTTTTTACCTAAATACCTCCACCAACTGCTCGAAAATGCACGTTTAAAAACAGATGATTCGAGATTGGTAACCGCTTCAAAAACTCTCAACCCCTCCGATGCTATCATCGAAAATAATTTCTTTAACAGTCCACTCTTCGTTTTAGGAATCTTAGCACTGATCATGTTACTCATCACTTACAAAGATTACATAAGTAAGACCCGTAGTAAATGGTTAGACATTGGATTGTTTGCCATTACAGGGGGAATTGGCATAGTTTTGTTGTTGTTATGGTTTGCTACCGATCATCAGACCACAGCTTACAACTACAACCTGTTATGGGCCTTTGCTTTAAATATTTTATTCATTCCGTCGTTGTGCAAATCAACACTAAACAATCGAGGATTGAGTTATTTAAAATTCCTTGTATTGCTCTTGTGTTTAATGTTACTGCATTGGATGACCGGCGTACAATCCTTTGCAATTGGGTTGATTCCGCTTCTAATTGCTCTTAGTGTGCGGTTTTTATTTTTAATTCATCATTTCAAGACCGCAAATCGTCTATAATTATCCTTTCTTTGTAAAAACAAAACTTTGAATTACCTTAACGTAGAAAACATATCGAAGTCGTACGGCGAACTTAATCTGTTTGAAGACCTTTCTTTTAGTATTCATAAAGATCAAAAAATAGCATTTGTTGCTAAAAATGGGACCGGAAAAACATCGATTTTAAACATCCTTTCAGGAAAAGACAGTCCAGACACAGGCCAAATCATATATCGAAAAGGACTGCGAACTACGTTTTTATCTCAAGAACCTTCTTTAGATCAAAACCTGACCATTGAGGAAACTATTTTTAGTTCAGACAATCCAATTTTAAAGGTTATCAATACCTACCATGCAGCGCTAGAGAGTCCTGAAGACAGCAATCTCTATCAAACGGCTTTTGATGATATGGAACGGTATCAAGCATGGGATTTTGAAACCCAGTACACTCAAATACTTTTTAAATTAAAACTTGAAAATTTAAATCAAAAAGTGAGTGCACTTTCTGGAGGGCAACAAAAACGTTTGGCCTTGGCAAACACTCTGTTAAGTAAACCCGATTTACTGATTTTGGATGAGCCCACAAACCATTTGGATTTAGAAATGATAGAGTGGTTAGAATCATTTTTTACTAAGGAGAATATCACTCTATTTATGGTCACCCATGACCGGTATTTCTTGGAGCGTGTATGCTCAGAAATTATCGAATTGGATGAAGGCTGCATTTACAATTACAAAGGAAATTACTCTTACTATCTCGAGAAAAAAGAAGAGCGTATTGAGCGTGAAGCCATTGAAACCAACAAATCCAAACAACTCTATAAAAAAGAACTCGGATGGATGCGGCGACAACCAAAGGCTAGAACAACCAAATCGAAATCTAGAATTGACGATTTTTATGAAATCAAAGAACGTGCAAGCAAGCGCCGAAACGACCATGAGGTTCAGTTAGAAATCAACATGGAACGCTTGGGAAGTAAGATTTTAGAAATTTATAAAGTCTCCAAAGCGTTTGAAGAAAAAGTCATTTTAAATAAGTTTGAATACGTATTTCAACGGGGAGAACGCATTGGAATTATCGGAAAAAATGGGACAGGAAAATCTACGTTTTTAAACATGATTACGGGTGGATTAAAGCCTGACAGTGGGAAAATCATTCAAGGGGAAACTATTAAATTCGGTTATTACACCCAAGATGGAATCCAACCGAAACCCATGCAAAAGGTCATTGATGTGGTCCGTGAATTTGGCGATTACATCCCTTTAATGAAAGGCAAGCAAATTAGTGCACAACAATTACTTGAACGCTTTTTGTTCAGTCGAAAAAAACAATACGATTTTGTAGAAAAACTAAGTGGTGGCGAACGAAAACGTTTGTACTTATGTACAGTTCTGATTCAAAATCCTAACTTTCTAATTCTCGATGAGCCGACCAATGATTTGGACATTGTAACGCTCAACGTCTTAGAGAACTTCTTACTGGATTTTCCGGGCTGTTTGTTAGTGGTTTCTCACGACCGTTATTTTATGGATAAAATCGTTGACCATCTGTTTGTATTTCGCGGCGAAGGAATTGTCGAAGATTTTCCCGGAAATTACTCCGATTTCCGAACTTATGAAGACAGTTCTCCAGTGTTGGCGGAACCCAAGAAACCAACAACTTCTAAGGCGGCTATAGAAAGTCAATCGGAAGCTAAATTGAGTTTTAATGAACAAAAAGAACTCAATAATCTGGAAAGCAAATTAAAATCGTTGGAGTTTGACAAAAAAGAAATCGAAGCAAAATTTCTGGTTCCAGATATTGACATGGATACTATTGGAGCACTTTCTGATGAATTGAAAACTTTAAATGAAGTGATTGAGGAAAAAGAAATGAGATGGTTGGAATTAAATGAAAAACTGAATTGAAGTTACTGTTTGCATATTTAAAATTTTGGTGGCACTCCAAAAATGAACACGGCGTCCACTCCCCTTTTGTATTTGATTTGCTTACCAAGTGTTTTTATGACCGCACAAACCATAGTACATATCAACAACTTTCATCAAACGATTCTAAGTCAAAGTTTTTACTTCGCTTAGCGGCTTATTTTAAGTTTGACAGCTGTTATGTTTCTAAAACCATTCAACCAAAATTTAAACAGGTCCTAAAGCTAAACCGTCTTATATCAGAGTTTGAAACAGTTCAAGATTTAATCAAGGTTGAAACTAAAATTTCAAAAAAACCGTGTTTGATTTACCTCGATTTAAACACAATAGAAACAACTTCTATTTCCGATTTGTTTCAAAATTGTCACAAAGATTCTTTAGTGCTGATCCCTTGCATACGACAGTCTAAAACCCATTTAAAACACTGGAACCAGCTGAAATCCCAATCGGAAGTTTCTGTATCCATTGACACATTTTATTGGGGATTATTATTTTTCAGAACCGAACAACCTAAAGAACATTTCACAATTAGGCTCTAATTTCTTGTAGATTGGAATATTACTTATAACTTTATACTTTTAAACACGGTATGAAAATCTACACAAAAACTGGAGATAAAGGGACAACGGGACTCGTAGGAGGCACACGCTTGCCTAAGCACGATTTGAGAATCGATTGTTACGGCACAGTCGATGAATTGAACTCTTACCTCGGTTTGATCCGTGACCAAGCGATTTCAAAGCAAAGCAAAACAACCCTCATAGAAATACAAAATCAATTATTTATCATTGGATCACTTTTGGCAACCGATCCTGAGAAACTAAAAGACGCATCCAAAAGAAAACGTCTTGGCATTTCATTGGTCAAACCCGAGGCTATTGCATTTTTAGAAACAGAAATTGATGCTATGAATCTTGAATTGCCACCAATGACCCATTTTATTTTGCCTGGAGGCCACCAAACCGTGTCATTCTGTCATATTGCGCGATGTATCTGTCGCCGTGCCGAAAGAACTATCTCTAAACTCAATGTAAATCATCCTACACAACCTGAAGTCCTCATCTATTTAAATCGCTTGTCGGATTTCATTTTTGTATTGGCACGGAAATTGTCTAAAGAATTAAACGCTGAAGAAATCAAGTGGATTCCCAACACACCTTCTTAAATTAGGAAGGATTGATTCTCGTTTCTGTCTTGCTATTTTTTTAGTTAATCAGATGATTTTTTAACGTTCATAAATTTATTGATGAAATAAATGCTTTTTTACTTGAATTTTTCAACTAAAAAATTATTTTTGCAAAAATTAAATACTTCAACAAATGTATTGGACACTAGAACTTGCCTCTTACCTAAGTGATGCGCCTTGGCCAGCCACTAAAGATGAATTGATAGATTATTCTATCAGAACTGGAGCTCCACTAGAAGTTGTGGAAAACCTTCAATCCATCGAAGATGAAGGAGACTCCTACGACTCCATCCAAGAAATCTGGCCTGATTATCCATCAGATGAAGATTATCTTTGGAATGAAGATGAATATTAAAAATTCAAAAATTATTTAAAAAAGTCTCAAAATGAGGCTTTTTTTTTGCTTTATTTCACAAAGAAAATAACAACAAACTGTATCTTTGGCTGTCTGTACATTTAAAGATCATTAAAATAAAACCCTAAAATGAGTTTACTGAATTCGGTACTAAAAGTATTCGTTGGAGATAAATCCAAACAAGACGTGAAGGCTATCATGCCAATCGTTCATAAAATAAAAACATTTGAAGCAGCTATTGCCGCCCTAAGCAATGATGCCCTAAGAGCGAAGACTCAAGAATTCAAATCAAAAATTTCAGACGCTTGTAAAGTCCTTGAAGATTCCATCGCTGAATTATACACCGAAGCCGACACTACAGAAGACATCGACAGAAAAGAGGATATCTATTTAGAAATTGACGGATTAAAAGATGAAGTGTATGCGAAGACCCAAGAGGTTTTAGATGCCATTCTTCCTGAAGCATTTTCGGTTATTAAGGAAACTGCCAGACGTTTTGTTGACAATCCACAAATTGAAGTAACAGCCAGTCCTTTTGATCGAGAACTTTCGGGAACGAAAGACTATGTTTCCTTAAACGGCGACAAAGCCTTATGGGCCAACTCTTGGGATGCCGCTGGAAAACCAATCACTTGGGACATGGTACACTACAACGTGCAGCTTATTGGAGGTATTGCCATGCATCAAGGGAAAATCGCGGAGATGCAAACAGGGGAAGGAAAAACACTGGTAGCAACGCTGCCAGTCTATTTAAATGCCATCACCGGCAAGGGAGTTCACTTGGTAACAGTGAATGACTATTTAGCCAAACGTGACAGTGCTTGGATGGCGCCTATCTTTCAGTTTCATGGCTTGAGTATTGATTGTATTGATTACCACCAACCCAACTCACAAGAACGAAAAAATGCTTACAATGCCGATATTACTTACGGTACCAACAACGAATTTGGATTTGATTACTTGAGAGATAATATGGCACATACGCCAGACGATCTTGTACAACGTCCCCCCCATTATGCGATTGTCGATGAAATTGATTCGGTTTTAATTGACGATGCCCGAACTCCCCTTATTATTTCAGGACCCATTCCTCAAGGCGATCGTCATGAGTTTATGGAGTTGAAACCCAAAGTAGAAGACATTGTTGGCATTCAACGCAAATACCTTACAGCCGTCTTAGCAGATGCTAAAAAAATGATTGCGGCTGGAGATACCAAAGAAGGTGGTTTTCAGTTGTTACGTGTGTTTAGAGGAATTCCAAAAAACAAAGCATTAATTAAATTTTTAAGTGAAGAAGGCATCAAACAACTGCTTCAAAAAACAGAGAATTTCTATATGCAAGACAACAATAGAGAAATGCCCAAAGTGGATGAAGAACTCTATTATGTGATTAATGAAAAAAATAATCAGATTGAATTGTCTGATAAAGGTGTCGAATATCTCTCTGGAAAAGACGACCCTGACTTTTTTGTGATGCCAGAAATTGGCATGGAAATTTCAAATATTGAAAGCCAAAATCTTCCTACTGAAAAAGAAGCCGAACTCAAAGAAGAATTGTTTAGTGAGTTTGGTATCAAATCCGAACGCATTCATACGCTCAACCAACTTCTAAAAGCCTATGCCCTCTTTGAAAAAGACATTCAATATGTGGTGATGGAAAACAAAGTCATGATTGTGGACGAGCAAACCGGCCGTATCATGGACGGGCGTCGTTACAGTGATGGATTGCACCAAGCGATTGAAGCCAAAGAAAATGTTAAAATTGAAGCCGCGACACAAACCTTTGCTACGGTGACCTTACAAAACTACTTTAGAATGTACCGCAAACTGTCTGGAATGACCGGAACAGCGGTGACAGAAGCAGGTGAATTTTGGGAAATTTATAAATTGGATGTGGTCGAAATACCAACCAACCGTCCGATTGCAAGAGACGATCGCGAGGATTTAGTGTATAAAACCAAGCGTGAAAAATACAATGCCGTCATTGACGAAGTGACTAACCTATCCAAATCAGGACGTCCTGTATTGATTGGAACGACCAATGTAGAAATTAGTGAGTTGTTAGGAAAAATGTTGAGCATTCGCAAAATCCCTCACAACGTCTTAAATGCAAAGTTGCATAAAAAAGAAGCCGATATTGTAGCAGAAGCCGGACAGCCCGGACAAGTGACCATTGCCACCAATATGGCGGGACGTGGAACCGATATCAAATTGTCTGAAGAAGTCAAAGCCGCTGGCGGATTGGCGATTGTAGGTACGGAACGCCACGATTCGCGACGTGTGGACAGACAGTTACGAGGACGTGCAGGACGTCAAGGAGATCCAGGAAGCTCACAGTTTTATGTGTCTTTAGAAGACAATCTAATGCGTCTTTTTGGAAGCGAACGCATTGCCAAAATGATGGACCGTATGGGTCTTGAAGAAGGCGAAGTGATTCAGCATTCTATGATTTCAAAATCTATTGAGCGTGCTCAGAAAAAAGTTGAAGAAAATCAATTTGGCGTGCGTAAGCGTCTTTTAGAATATGACGATGTGATGAATTCCCAGCGTGAAGTGGTGTACAAACGTCGTTACAACGCCCTGTTTGGAGAACGCTTACGTGTCGATTTGGCAAATATGATTTATGACACTTCTGAAATTATTGTAGGAGACAACAAAGCGAACAACGATTATAAAAACTTTGAGTTTGAATTGATTCGTTATTTCTCTATGAGCTCCCCTGTGACAGCCGATGAATTTGCGAGCAAGACCTCGCAAGAGATTGCTGGAACGGTTTACAAAACAGCCTTTCAACATTATATTTCTAAAATGGAACGCAATGCAGATTTGGCATTCCCAGTCATTCAAAATGTATATGAAACCCAGCGCGATAAATTCAAACGTATTGTGGTGCCATTTACCGATGGAGTCAAATCCTTACAAGTGGTCACTGACCTTGAAAAAGCCTATCAAACCAACGGAAAACAATTGGTCACGGATTTTGAGAAAAACATTTCGTTAGCCATTATTGACGATGCTTGGAAAACCCATTTACGAAAAATGGACGAGTTGAAACAATCGGTACAATTGGCAGTACACGAACAAAAAGATCCGTTATTGATCTATAAATTTGAGTCGTTTGAGCTGTTTAAGTCCATGATTGATCAAGTGAATAAGGATGTGATTTCTTTCTTGTTTAAGGGAGAGATTCCACAAGAAACCGCCAATGTCATCCAAGAAGCCAAAACACGCCGTCGTGAAAAAACACAAACGTCCAAAGAAACGATCCAAAACTTAGATGAGCGTTCTGCGGAATCAAGAGCAGCAGGGAATACCCAACGGCAACCACAAGTGGTGGAAACCATAGTGAGAGACCAACCTAAAATTGGACGTAACGACCGCGTGACGATTAAGCATGTAATGAGTGGCGAGAAAAAGACCACCAAATTCAAACAAGCAGAACCTTTGATTGCCAAAGGCGAATGGGTGCTAGTGAATGAATAAACCCCAATAACTGAATTGTTAAAATCACCTGTATTTTTGGATATAGGTGATTTTTTTTATAATATTAATTCAGATTTTAATCCCCAGATCTAAATCTTCATAAGTAGCTTGACCGAAGTTTTAGATATTATTTTGTTGTACGTACCCTATTAAAAAGGTTCCGATATCTGTCTGACCAAGGCGGTATTAAGACCTAAGAACTTATTGTAATATGGGATTTATATTAGTAACCCAAGGAAAACTGAGGGGAACTAGAATACAATTTTAAGAGCTAAAATATACTGATTATCAATACTGTATATAAAATAATTGAACCATCTAACATATTAGAAATATCGGTACCAGTACCGATATACAGTAGTTGTGAGCAATTAGAACAAAGGCAAAAAGTAATTAATAAACCATAAAAAAGATATCATTTGGAATTTAAAACAGAACAGGAAAAATTTTGGGCTGGTGCATTTGGAGACGAATACATTGGTAGAAATAAGAGTGAAGAGTACTTAGCTTCAAACTTGAACTTTTTCTCAAAAGCTTTTAACCAACTGGGTAGGCCGAACAGTCTTATTGAATTTGGCGCGAATGTAGGAATGAACTTGAGAGCGATTAAGCTACTATTTCCTAACATTGAATTGTCAGGAGTTGAAATAAACAAATCTGCATCAGAGGAATTAGCAGGCTTCCTCGGGCAAGAAAATGTATTCAATGGTTCCATATTTGACTATCAACCTAATGTTGAGTTTGATGTTTCCTTAATAAAAGGAGTGTTAATACATATAAATCCAGAAATGCTTTCAACTGTCTATGAAAAACTCTATCAATCAAGTAATAAGTATATATTGATAGCTGAATACTACAACCCATCTCCTGTAACCGTGAATTATCGAGGCCATAAGGACCGTTTGTTCAAGAGGGACTTTGCTGGAGAATTACTTGAAAAATGTGATGATTTAGAGCTAATAGATTACGGTTTCACATATAAACGTGATAAAGCATTTCCCCAAGACGATGTTACATGGTTTCTCATTAAAAAGAAGTAAAAGCCCACAACAATGTATAAGCGGTATTAAAACGACCGCTTATAATCAACGTTATACATAATTTGGAAAGTCTATTTCCCCTTAATGCAACTTCAAAACCAAATTGGGATCGGGACAATTGTCACGATAAAACGCCAAATCATTTTGAGAAGAAACCCCTGGATAATCCCCATCATAGTTTGCGATATTTTTTATGATTTGAAAGTGTAAATGGGGCGCATAATCGCCGTTTACGTCGGCACTCCCCAAGCACCCAATTACTTGACCTTGAAATATTTGAGTGTTTTTATATAAAGTTTTAATTGATAGCCTAGATAAGTGACCATAAAGAGTGTAAAACGTCACCCCCTTGAGGCTGTGTTTTAAGACAATGGTAGGGCCATAATCTCCGTGATTGGTGTTATCTTTAAAGCTGTGCACCACCCCATCAAAGGCCGCCAATATAGGCGTTTCAGCAGCACACCACAAGTCAATTCCCAAGTGGATATTTCGTGCCTCCAAGGCACTTTCAGCATTAAAATAATCACTTCTATTGTAAATAGATCGCGGCTCTAAATAGCCTCCAAAAGCCACAGACTTATTGTGATTTTTGAGGTATTGATGGATGTATGCAATCCACGATTTTGAACAGCTGGTATCAAAATCCTTAAGAGATTTGTTGTGTGTCGATAAATCTATGGAAACATAGTCTCTAAAATCAACCGAAGGCGCAATGACCTTGATTGGCGTCTGTGACAACTCAAATAAAAAAGTATTAAAATCCATCTAATCTAATTTGATCGAAAGATACGGACAATCAAAAAAACAATCCTAATATAAAAAATTAGATTAATTTAGCAGGAATAGACCAAAGATGAGCAAAGAGAAAGCACATAAAACAGCACTTCAAGAAAAAGAAGGGGTTTCCAAACAAGAAGCCACAAGCAAACATGCGATTTCTCATCTGAAAAAGAAGCGAAAAGAACAACCCTCTACAGCAGAACTTCTTGAGGGAATCCTAAACGGGAATACGGCGGCTCTCAGTCGCGGGATTACACTCATTGAAAGTTATAATATTGCGCACAAAGCAAAGGCAAATGCACTAATTCAAAGCTGCATGGAACATCAGAAACCCTCTTTGAGAATTGGAATTACAGGCGTTCCTGGTGTGGGCAAAAGTACGTTTATAGAAACATTGGGCACCTACTTAACCACGCTTGGCAAAAAGGTGGCGGTATTGGCGGTGGATCCGAGTAGCAGTCTGAGTAAAGGCAGTATTTTGGGTGACAAAACTCGTATGGATTCGTTGGTCAAAAATCCGAATGCGTTTATACGTCCCTCCGCAGCGGGGGATTCCTTGGGTGGTGTGGCTCGACATACTAGAGAAGCCATTACTCTTTGTGAAACCGCTGGTTATGATGTGATTCTCATCGAAACCGTGGGTGTTGGACAAAGTGAAACAGCCGTTCACAGTATGGTTGATTTTTTCTTATTGTTAAAAATTGCAGGAGCCGGAGACGAACTTCAAGGAATCAAACGTGGAATTATCGAAATGGCGGATGCCATTGTCATCAATAAAGCTGATGGAGACAACCTAACGGCTGCTAAATTAGCAAAGGTGGAATTTGCCCGTGCTCTTCACTTCTACCCTACTAAGGACTCTGGATGGGCTCCTAAGGTATTGTTGTGTAGTGCCCTTGAAAAGAAAGGCATCGAAGCTGCTTGGAATTTAATTAGCGAGTGTATAAGCCAGGCTCGTGAGAAGGAGCATTTCACAAAAAAAAGACAGGAACAAAATAGGTTTTGGTTGCTTCAATCGATCGAAAATCAATTAAAAGATCAGTTTTTTCAAGATGAAATAATTTCTGAAGAATTAAAAATACAACTGCAGTTAATTGCTAAAAACAAACGCTCTCCCTTTGCAGCAGCGGAACATTTATTGAACCTTCAGAAAAAACGTTTGTAGACGCTTAAAGACCTTGTAAAACAAGTACCCTGCGACTGCTCCAAAGGTCAATCCACAGATAATATCTAAAGGATAATGAAGTCCTAAGTAGATCCGACTGTATGCCACAACGACACTCCACACAATCATAAAATATATCAGGTTTTTATAGAACGGGCGCAACATTAAGCCTGTAAAAATTGCAGTTGCCATGGAATTGGAAGAATGTCCAGAGAAAAACCCATAACCCCAACACTCGCCTTGTCTGATGTATTCTAACACCCCCTCTTGGGCACATGGACGAAGGCGTTCAAAAGTAAATTTAAAAAGATTGGTCATCTGATCGGTAAACAAAATCATTCCCGCAATCGTGAGGACAAAAATGACAATTCCTTTAAAAGTTAAACGTTTTCTTATGACAATTAAAAGAATCAAAACGAGATATAAGGGAATAAAAGTCAACTTATTGGTGACGACCAACCAAAACCCATCCCACGAGGGGGTTCCTAAATTATTGAGATAAAGTAGTAAAGAGCGGTCTAATTCTATTAGTGAGTCTAACATACTTATTCGTCGTAGGATGAAACTTCAGAATCATAAAACGCAGAGGCTTCTTTGATGGCAGTTTCCGTTTCAGAAAGTAATTCTTCTTCGTCTTGTGCATCAAAATCTTCTAACCACTCCACTTCATCTGTTTCTAGATTGATAATAAAACGCGGAAACTCTGTGTGTATGACATAAATTGCGGACGGAAATTTTGTATTATCTCCGAGAATAAATTTTGGTAATTCCATGCTTAGTTGTTATGAGTACGTATTAAACGGTTGGTTAAAAATATAAATCTAAGATATAAAAAAATTGATGCCGACCCTAATCCTACCAGCAGACCCATCCATATTCCTACACTTCCATAAACCTCTTCTTTTCCAAGAAAATAACTTGTTGGAAACCCAATCATCCAATACGATATAAAGGTCAACAGGGTTGGTATTTTCACATCTTGCAACCCTCTTAAAGCTCCCAAGAATACAACTTGAGTACTGTCACTCAGTTGGAAAAGAGCGGCCACTAAAAGTAATTTTGAGGCGATTGCTACCACTTCTTGGTTGTCTAAGTAATTATTTACATCTTTTAAGTCAAGGTAAAGTTCTGGAAATACATCGTGAAAAACCAAGAAAAGAATGGCAAAAATGGAGGCAAATAAAATTCCCATTAAAAATATAGACTTGGCTATGCGTTGAAGTTCCACATAGTTTTTTAATCCTTTTTGGTTGCCCACACGAATCATCGCAGTGACACTCAATCCCATAGCTATCATAAAGGTCATGGAGGATAAATTCAATGCAATTTGATTGGCAGCTTGAGCATTTTTGCCCAGGGCACCACTCATCCAAATTGCTGCTGTAAAAATAGCAACTTCAAAAAGCATTTGCATCGCACTAGGCAACCCAAGGTTGATAATTTTTTTGAGCATGGAATTCTCCAATATAAAGAGTTTTATTTGGGTTACAAACGCTTGTGTTTTTTGGTCATTTTTAAGTAAAAACCATATTAACATAATCATAGCTACTCTAGAAATCAGGGTTCCAATTCCGGCCCCTACTATTCCCATTTCTGGAAAACCAAATTTCCCAAAAATCAATAAGTAATTAAATCCAACGTTTAAAACATTCGCAATAATGGTGGCATACATGGCGTGTTTTGTCAATGACAGGCCATCACTAAACTGTTTAAACCCTTGAAAGATAATAAGTGGGATTAATGATATGGCCACAATATTTAGATAAGGCATCGCTAAAACCACTACTTCTTCAGGTTGATTCATGAAGTACATGAGCGGTTTGGCTAACAAAATCATTGCATACAACAGAAGACTAAGAACGATGCACAAAAACAAACCGTGCTTAAAAGCCGACTTTCCTTTTTTGAAGTCATTTTCAGAATCTGCTTCTGCGACCAAAGGGGTAATTGCTGTAGAAAATCCAATTCCCAACGACATAGCCACAAAGAAAAAACTATTCCCAAGAGAGACTGCTGCTAGTTCTGCTGCCCCTAATTGCCCTACCATGATGTTATCTACAAACCCCACAAAGGTGTGCCCGAGCATTCCCATAATGACGGGAGCCGCTAATTTCCAATTGTAGTTAAATTCTTTTGTTAAGTGTGTAAACATTCTAAAATAGGGTGTCAAAAAAAGCAGCTGTCAGCTGCTTTTTTTATTCTTCTTCTTCTTCTTCTGAGCTAGAAGGGTCGGTTTTAAAGTCTAGGAGCTGGTTTTTATTTAACAGATTATACCAATTAATAACCTTTTTGATATCGCTCGGATACACGCGATCTTCGTCATAATCAGGGAGTACCGAAAAGAAATAGGCTTCTAAGTCGTCTTTGGAAGCTTTGTGACTAACACTTGTTTCAGCCCCTTTTTCTTTGTCAAAAATCTTTGACAACACCTCTTTTAGTGGCAATTCTTCGTTAAGGGTATAAATCGCAATTTCGCTTAACAGACTTACGTTGCTACTTATACTTACTGAAATGCGTTTTTGATCGAGCAAAGATTCTGCGATAAAGCCACCTCGAGATTGTGTAATTAGTTTATATAAACCTGGTTTTTTAGAAATGGCTAAAATTTTATCTAATTCCATTGAATAATTTTATTATTGATTTAAGATCGTTTTTTTGAGATATTTGGAAACCGCATGCGATAGTCGACAGTAGTTTTTCCCTTAGAAATATTGGCTAACTTTCCTTTTAACAGACGTTTTTTTAAGGAAGATACTTTATCTGTAAACAAGATGCCTTCAATATGATCATACTCGTGTTGAATAACTCTTGCAATGAGCCCATCAAATTCTTCAATATGTGTTTTGAAATTTTCATCTTGATATTCTACTTTTATATGTGGACATCTAGACACATCTTCGCGCACACTGGGAATGCTTAAACAACCTTCATTAAAACTCCATTCTTCACCTGATTCTTCAATGATTTTAGCGTTTATAAAAGTGCGTTTAAAGGCTTTTAATTGAGCTTGCTCTTTTGCTGTGTAGCTTTCATCCTCTGCAAAAGGAGCTGTATCTACCAAAAACAAACGTATGGAAAGTCCAATCTGAGGTGCTGCTAAGCCAACACCATAAGCGCCATACATAGACTCGTACATATTGGCAATGAGTTGCTTTAGTTGTGGATAGTCCTTAGATATCTCGGTCGCTCTTTTCTTAAGAACGGGATCTCCATAAGCTACAATTGGTAAAATCATATTAATAAATATAAGGCCTCAAAAATACGATTTTTGGAACTATAAAATAATACTTCTATAATTATTTATTGTGAAGATAGGATTGTAGAATTAGTGTTGCACTAATTTCATCGACCAAAGCCTTGTTTTGACGTTGTTTTTTTTTAAGACCACTATCAATCATCGTTTGAAACGCCATCTTAGAAGTGAAGCGTTCATCCACTCGAATAACGGGAATATGGGGGATTTCTTTATTTAAAATCTTAATGAACTTCAAAATTAATGGCTCGCTTTCAGAGGGTTGGTTATTCATCTGTTTTGGAAGCCCAATTAAGAATAAATCTACCGATTCATCCTTACAATAGGTTTTTAAGAAAGTGATACCATTTTTAGTATCTACTGTTGTCAGCCCAGAAGCAATAATTTGCATTTCGTCTGTGACAGCGATCCCACAGCGTTTACTTCCATAATCTATTGCTAATAATCGTCCCATTGAAAGCAAAAATACAATTTTAAAGTTTTACTGCCCCTTTAAGAGTTTCAATTCCGTAAGGAGTCTTTATTATTTTCTCTTTTTTTGTTCGAGCTCGAATATTTTTATTTGCAATTATCATCGCTTCATTTTTATAAGCTCGCAGATGAAATAGATGCACACATATAGCACTGTATCTAATTTGTAATCCTTTAATTTTATTATTAACCAATCGCTCTCCAAGTTCTCGGTCTTCTCCGCCATATTGCATTCGTGTATCAAACCCATTAACGGCCATGATATCTTTTTTCCAAGCCGAAGAGTTCATCCCATTCCATGTGGCTTTAGTTACGGTGTATTTGTTTAGCAACTTTTCTTTTATTCCTTTAGAACACAATTTGTGTAATTTAAAGGTTTTTTTAAGACCTAAATTCAAAAGCCATTTTGGATCAAAACAGGCTTGAGTCTTTATATCCTGCTCTGTGATTAAATCTGATATGGTTTTGGGAAGTTTAAAATATCCCCCTGATAAAAAATAATGGAGCGTTCTTTTTTGATGATGTACCGCTACAAAATCCCTTCGTGGTATACAGTCTCCATCAGTAAATATAAGATAATCAGTGTTTGAAGCAAGAATAGCTTTATTTAAAATGGTTGTTTTCTGAAACCCTCGATCTTCATGCCAGACATGAATAATTGGGATGGTAGTTTGTGTCTTAAACTGTTCAATGACAGATTTTGTTCGATGGTCAGAACCATCGTCAGCTATAATAATTTCGAAGGAATCAAATCTCTGATATTGATACCCTAAAAGTGTCTTATACAACCAATCTGGTTGATTGTAGGTGCTGACAATTACAGAAATAGTAGGAGATTTCATAGACAATGGGGATTGCTTAGTTTTAAAAAAATAGAGTTTCGCGTAGATTTTACACTACATTAAATAATGAGTCACATTTATTTATTTATTACTTTATTATTAACTTATATTTGCAAAAAATTAATGCAATGAATAGCTTACGCTCACTTATAGAATCGGCTTGGGAAAACCGAAGCCTCTTAGACGAAAATACTACAAAAAATGCGATTAGAAAAATCGTTGACTTATTAGATAAAGGAGAGCTGAGAGTTGCAGAGCCTACAAAGGATGGCTGGCAAGTGAATGAGTGGGTGAAAAAAGCGGTCGTTATGTATTTCCCTATCCAAACTATGGAAACAATTGAAGTTGGTCCTTTTGAATTTCACGATAAAATTCCATTAAAAACAGGCTATGCAGAAAAAGGCATTCGTGTGGTCCCTCATGCAGTAGCCCGACACGGTGCTTATATCTCAAAAGGTACTATTTTAATGCCGAGCTATGTCAATATTGGGGCTTATGTTGACGAGGGCACTATGGTTGATACCTGGGCTACCGTTGGAAGTTGTGCTCAAATTGGTAAAAATGTTCACCTTTCAGGGGGCGTTGGAATTGGCGGTGTTTTAGAACCCCTACAAGCAGCCCCTGTAATTATTGAGGACAATGCCTTTATTGGTTCGCGATGCATTGTTGTGGAAGGAGTTCGAGTAGAAACAGAAGCCGTATTAGGCGCTGGAGTTGTCTTAACCATGAGTACAAAAATTATTGATGTAACGGGAGATAAAGCTGTTGAACATAAAGGAGTTGTTCCTGCACGTTCGGTAGTCATTCCTGGGAGCTACGTAAAGAAGTTTCCTTCTGGAGACTACAATGTTCCTTGTGCTTTAATTATTGGAAAACGAAAAGAAAGCACCAACAAAAAAACGTCCTTAAATGATGCTTTAAGAACGCATAATGTAGCGGTTTAATCTGTTGATTTAAACACCATTTTACGTCCACTACGTTTTAATTTTTTTGAATCAATTTTTTTCTGAAACTGACGACTGTAATGAAGCATTTCGCTCTTGACTTTAGTAAACGAGATTTCGCTCAATGCTGCATATTCTTTGGACATGATATTTATCATAGCTTTTGAAAGCCAGAGGCGTCTAAAATTATGCATTCTTTTTTTAAAATCCATTGTTTCAAATCGCATGCGATTTAAATCGATTAAATAAAAATCATATCGACCGGACGAGGATTTAACAATTAGTGTATTGCCAGGTGAATGATCTAAAAAATTAACATTTTGTTCGTGGAGTTTAAAGGTAAATGCTGTGAATTGTTTTAAAATCTCAACTCTTTCAGGAAACTTTAAATCATGAATCAATACTCTAAAATCAAAATCATAGTCTATATGCTGACTAACATAATAGCTTTGCTTAAGCCCAAACCATGAAGAAGCTTCAAAATATGCAATTGGAGTAGGTGTTAAAATAGACTTTTGAGTTAATATCGTCCCATACTCATAAGATCTTCGTGCTTTTGATTTCCGAATGTATTTGTAAATAAAAGCATTAAAAATATTCGGAGTTTTAAACTCTTTTATATTTAGGTATAATCCTTCAATTTTAAGAGATTTAATAGTATTCCTGTCTCCTTTTAAGACCGTATCACCTGAAGTTTCAAAATTACTTATAGCCTTAGAAATTGCTGTAGAATGCGCAGTGAATTTTGAATGTATAATAATATTGTTCATGTAAACTTTACTAACTTTAAAAAAAGTAATATCTTGCTAAGATAGTCTATAGTTATTAATGAAAAAAATACTTGTAATTCAAAATAAGCGAATTGGGGATGTACTTATTGCCTCTCTAATCGCAGCCAATATAAAACAAATAATTCCTAACTCTAGGGTTGATTATTTTGTTTATGATTATACAACAGGTGTGATCGAAAATAACCCCAATATTGATAGAATCATTCCCATAAATGAAAAGGAATTGAAAAAAATTCCAACACTTATTAAAACAGCTTGGCGCATCCGAAAGGAAAAATATGACATTATTTTTGATCCGTATTCAAAGTTTCAAAGTAAGTTCATTTCACTAATATCTCAAGCTCCTGTACGAGTTGGATACCATAAAAAAGGCAAAAGATCTATTTTTAATTTTCATACACACAAGATTCTTCCATTAGTGAAAAAAACTTTGCCTTGCGGAAAATCTATTGAAGAAAGGGTTTATTTAGTAAATTCAGTGTTCCCTTTAAAAACTCCAATATATACGCCAAAATTATACTTAACAGACACAGAGAAAAAATATTCTAAATTAAATAGTTATTCTAAACCGGTTGTGATGGTAGGGGTTTTGGGAAGTACACCACAAAAATCAATGCCCTATTCGTATGTCGTAGCGCTCATTGACTATGTGACTTCAAATTTTGAAGTGAATATCATGTTCAATTATGCACCCAACCAAAAGGGAGAAGCCACTAAAATTTATGAAGCTTGTAAAGACCAAGATGCGATCATATTTGACGTTTACGAATCTAATATACGAGGATTTATATCCTTAATGAATCAATGTAAACTTCTTATTTCTAACGAAGGCGGGAGTGTTCATATAGCCAAAGCATTGGACAAGCCTACATTTACAATTTTCTCACCTTATATTTTAAAATCGGATTGGTCTAGTTTTGAAGATGGTCAAATGCACACCTCAGTCCATTTATTAGATGAGAAACCTGATTTATTTTCCACTTCAAGAAAAGATCGTAGAAAAATTGAGCAAGACCCTTCGTTTTTATACAATCAATTGACCCCTGAAATGATTCTAAAAAAATTAACACCATTTCTAAAATACCACCTCAATGAATAAACTAAGTTTTATGGATCAGTTTCATATTTGGCGACGAAAAATTCGTTGGAATCGTCAGTATAAAAAAGGACGATGGGACTATTTAAAAAATGATATTGAAGCACCTCGATATGCTAAAATTATAGAATCCATAAAACAACATTCTATAAAAGAGCCAAGTGTTCTAGATTTAGGATCTGGTGAAGGCGTTTTAAGGATGCGTCTAGAAAATGAGGGGATTGGATATTTTTTAGGAGTAGACTTCTCAAAAGTTTCTATAGAAACTGCCACTCATCATCATTTTAAAAATGCGGATTTTAAGGTGGCAGACCTGCATTATTACAAACCACCACAAGAATTTGATGTCATTGTTTTTAATGAAGCATTTTATTATATCAATGACACTGTGAGGGCTAAAGTTCTAAATAGAATTTTGGGCACTCTAAAAAAAGACGGGATTTTAATCACCTCTATTTTTAAAGAAGGCTCCGGGTGTTGGAAATATTTTGACATTCCCGAATTGAAGCAATTAGAGTTTTCAAAAGTAGCTTCTAAAAAAGGAACTGCCTATTGGAAGTTAGGCGTTTACAAAAAGACCTAAGAGCATTTATTTTATGCCTTTTTAAGAATACCGTGATCTGTCCAAGATCGGTTTTCGGACTTTATAACCCTTCTAATTTCTAAATTTTTATCAATGGATTCTTTAGTTTTATAACTTCGAGGATGATCTAAATGCACGCAAATTGCACTGTATCGGATTTGTTTACTCTTTAAACCATGATTAAACAAGCGTTCTCCAAGTTCACGGTCTTGTCCACCATACTGCATTCGTTCGTCAAAACCATTGATAGCCAATATGTCTTGTTTCCAACCAGAGGCGTTATGACCGTTCCAACTAGCATTGGTAGGAGTGATTAAATTTAAAAACCAAGATATAAAACCTTTTGCAGTGAGTTTGTTATTCTTAAAAGACGGTTTTAATCCGTTTGACTTCAACCATTTTAAATTAAAACAATTGCCCTCATAAATATCTTGCTCGGAAATCAGCTTAGAAATATTCATAGGCAGCATAAAATACCCTCCCGATAAAAACAACCCTTTTTTCCTGTGTTTGACATGAACTTCCACAAAATCAACTCTTGGAACACAATCACCATCAGACATAATGATGTACGGAGTACTGCATTTTTTAATTGCTTTGTTTAGTATTTGAGATTTCTGAAATCCATTGTCTTCATGCCATACATGAACAATTGGGTAAAAAACTTCTTTTTGAATTTTTTCAATAAGATCAAACGTTTCTTGACTAGAACCGTCGTCGGCTATGACAATTTCAAATAATCTGTAAGTCTGATTATTATACCCATGGAGTACTTTTGCTAACCATTCAGTCGAATTATAAGTACTTATAATTATGGAAGTGTCTATTCGATTCATAAGGTACAAATATAAAGTTTTTTTGTAAGTTTACACTTTAAACTGAAATGCAAACTCTAAGCGTCATTATCCCTACATATAACGAAGCCCAGTATCTGGAAGGAGCACTGTATTCTGTTAAATTTGCAGATGAAATTATTGTGGTCGACTCTATGAGTTCCGATACTACTGCTAAAATTGCAACAGACCATGGATGTCAAGTACTCTCCAGGAAATTTGATAATTTTTCCAATCAAAAAAATCACGCCCTACAATACGCGAGCAGTGATTGGGTTTTATTTTTAGATGCCGATGAACGCATTACCTATGCACTTCAGAAGGAAATTTTGAAAGCTATAAATTCCAATATCCATACGGGGTATAAGCTGAATTTTCCGCATTTTTATATGAATCGTTTTCTTTACTATCATGATAATAATGTTACAAGATTGGTGAAAAGAAACAAAAGTCACTTTGAAGGAAGCGTACATGAAAAACTAATTGTTGAGGGTTCTGTTGGAGCTCTTAAAAACAAAGTATTACATTATACCTACAAAGGCTTAAAGCATTATATCAGTAAAAAAGATTCTTATGCTTGGTTTCAAGCAGAACGCCTCTTGACCAAAGGAAAGGGTATGAATTATTTTCATTTAGCTTTTAAACCCGCCTACCGGTTTTTCCACGAATACATCATAAGACGTGGTTTTTTAGACGGCATCCCTGGACTGGCTGTTGCAGCCATTAATTCCTATGGAGTTTTTTCGAGATATGCCAAAATGATTCTACTCAAAAAAAGGTTAAAATAAAGAGAGTTTCCCATATTTTAATTTAAGCCTGAATTTAAACAAATTGTCTTCGCCTTTAATATCCAATCGGTTTAATTCATAATTATTTTTGAAGGGTAATTTATTTAATCTGTTTCCAATTCGTAATCCGTACGCAATGTTTTGTGTTCTCAATTCTTGAAAAAACTGTGTTTTTTGAGGTTCTTTACGAGGGAAGTCGCCATATGGATAAGCCATTACATTACATACATTTAAGGAATGTTCTGAAACGAAATTATGGGATTTACTGAAATCTTCTTGTATTAATTCTAAGGACAATGAACTGTAAGGTCGGTGGTCAAAGGAATGCAGACCAAGTTCAATGACAGCCGGATCCATAGTCTTTAGTTGCAAGACCGACATGATTTCTTCATTGCCATTGTTCCAAGAATCTGTCCCGCCTACAAATGAAAAAGGGATATAAAAACAAGCTTTTAAATTGTACTTTTTGAGCAATGGATAGGCAATTTCGAATTGGTTTACATAAACATCATCAAAGGTAATTATAATGGGTTTTTCAGGGTATTCATTGGAGTTTTTAAACTTTTGAATATCACTAAAATGCAAACTTTTATAACCATGGTCTACCAAATATTGAAACTGTGTTTCCAATTTATCGTAAGACAAAGTTAGCCCTTTGCTATTAGAAGGCTCCATGCAAATATTGTGATACATTAAAATTGGTAAACGCGGCATAGTTCAGTAGCTTTTATTAGCTGTAAAATTATTACTTTTGCAGGCGACTACATAATTATTTTTAAATAGTTTTATTTTCCATGATAAGTGCCTTTGTTATTTCTTTTGATGATTACGACTACATAAAGGAATGTATTTCCAGTCTCGATTTTGCAGATGAAATAATTATTGTAGGAAAGATAGACCCAGAACTGCGCTCCAATATTATACACAAAAATACAGTTCAATTTGTTGAATCTGAATCCTTGGATTATAATGTTTTACTAATGGAAGCCCGCTCAAAAGCAAGTCATGAGTGGATTATAGGGATCGAAGCAGATCACTGTATTTCTAAACCGTTGGCTGAAGAAATTACTAACATCGCTTCAAATACTAATTTAGAAGGTAATTATAAGGTTAAAACCCGCTTCAAATTTATGGGGAAAATATTGAATTTTTCTGGATATCGAACCTCATATAATTCTTTGTTATTTCATAAAAACTCAATTACAAACAAAAGAGCGACAAAAAAATTAAAACACCCCATTGAGAAACTTTATTTAGATTTTGATCGTTATAATAAACGACTGACAAAAAAGGCAAAACAAAAAGCAAGCGTGTTGTACAATAACAAAAGACATCCTAATTTTTTTAATTTTCTATTTAATCCTTTGTGGAAACTAAAACAAACGTTTATTTTTAAACTAGGTTTTTTAGACGGAAAAGAAGGGTTTGTTTTCGCCTATTTAATTGCCTTCAAGGAATTTAAAACCTATTTATTTCTTTGGCTAATGTACCGAAACATCGAATAAACATGATAAAACTATCAGGAGTCATCATAACGTATAATGAAGAAGAGCATCTAAGAAAGTGCTTATCCTCATTAGTCGATGTTGTGGATGAAATCATAGTGGTAGACTCCTACTCTACTGACAAGACTCAAGAAATATGTAAGGAATTTAACGTGACTTTTATCCAACAAAAGTTTTTGGGGTATTTTGAACAGAAAAACTTTGCAGTATCCCAGGCAAGCTTTGATCACATTTTATCTTTGGATGGAGATGAAGCACTATCTGACCAATTAAAAACCTCCATTTTAAAACTTAAAAAGGATTGGAAATATGCAGGATACTACTGCAACAGAAGAAATAATTACTGTGGGAAATGGATTCGATTTTCAGATTGGTATCCTGATAAAAAATTAAGACTTTTCAAAAAACAAAGCGGAGAATGGAAGGGAATCAACCCCCATGACACTTATAAATTGAAAAGCAATGCAAAAAGCGGTAAATTAAAGGGCGATATTTTACATTGGATTTACAGAGATTATGAAGAGCACAAACAAAAAGTTGAACAATTTTCGACTATAGGAGCTAAATCATATTTTGATTTAAGAATATCAGCCTCCCTTTTTAAAGTATATTTCAGACCTTCATGGGCGTTTTTCAAGGCTTATTTTTTAAGACTTGGTATTTTAGACGGAATTTATGGATGGCGCATTTGTAAACAAGCATTTATTGTTACTTATTTAAAATACCGTAAATTGAGACAGCATTGGAAAAACTCAAAAAAGTAAAACTGCTTTTATTATATTCACTTCTAAATCCAAACCAAGCATATGAACCTTTTACAAATTACAGTCTCACAAGTTTGGAGAGGACATGAGCAGAAAATAATATATTTATACGAAGCTTTCCAAAACAATCCTGGGATTCAAAATCAATTTATTCTTTGTGCCAAAAACACCCCTGTACATGATATAGCAACTGAAAAAAAAATGCAAGTCACAGGGCTTGATGTTTCATCCGAATACGATTTTAAAATTGCAAGACAAATTTCAGAATTTATTAAAGAACAAAACATTGACATCGTATTCATACACAGTAGCAAGGCACATACGTTGGCAGTGATATCTCATTTAGTGTTTAGGCATTCTGCACATCTGGTGTTGTGCCGTACGCTGATCAAACGAGTTGACACTAATTTCTTTAGAAAATGGAAGTACAACTATAAGGGAATAAAGAAAATAATTTGTGTTTCAAATCCAGTAGTTGATGTATTAAAATTTGCCGTGAAAGACCATTCCAAAATGTGTGTGGTTGGCAGTGTAACGGATGTCGATAAATTCACTAAAACTAAAAAAGAAGGTTTATTACACAAAGAGTTTAACATACCAAAAGATCATAAGATTATAGGTAATATTGCTGAATTTACAGGCTTTAAAGATCATTACACATGGATAGATACTGTTGAAGAATTAGTCAAACGTAACCACATTAAAGCAACTTATATTCTGATCGGAAAAGGAAGTCTTGAAAATGACATACGAAATTATGTGCGCAAAAAGAACTTAGAATCTAACATCCTTTTTGCAGGCTTCAGAAAAGACATTCCAGAAATACTACCAGAATTTGATTTGTTTATGTTTACCTCTAACAATGAACCTACTGGGGGGGTGTTGCTAGAAGCCTATGCATGTCGCGTCCCCATAGTTGCAGCAAATGCTGGTGGGATTCCAGAAGTCATCGTACACAACGAAACTGGACTTTTGGCTGAAGTTGGCAATCCTATAGATTTTGCTGACAAAGTAGAATACTTAATGTCTAGCCATAAATTACAAAAAGATTTCACAGAAAAGGGGTATCAATACTTGGTTGATAATTTCACAAAAAAGGTGATTGCAGATAAAATGTATCACGAATTAAATTCGGTTTTAAGATCATGAAAATCCTATTTTTCACAAACGAGTATTCCCATGAAAAACTTCCAGACTGTGGAGGTGTAGGAACGTTTTTGAAAGTGCTGGCTGAAGCATTAGTAAAAAAAGGACACCAAGTTTATATCTTTGGGTTTTCAAGAAAAAAGATGCAATTTAGCGATCGAAACATCCATTTTTACTTTAAAAAAAAATATTCCAAAGGTCATTTTTTGATGGAACTCATAAGATCATTGGGTTCTAAATTAAATAGTGATCTACTACAGTTGTTTTTTCTGAAAAAAGAGCGAAAGTATTTAGCAAAAAAACTAAAAGAATATGCTTCTAAAAATAAAATCGATGTGATCGAATCGTTTGTTTTTAGTGGGTATACTGCCTATTATGATAACAGTACCCCCTTGGTTCTCAGGTTCCATGGATCTAGAGCGTTTTGGCATTATTATTTGGGACAAAAAAAAGAACCTCTTAAGATACTGATGGAACAAAAAGCACTAGAACAAGCATCTAAAATTGTAGCAGTTTCCAAATTTTCAGCCAAGGCTATTACGGAGATGTACTCAGTGGACACCCACAAAGTAATTTACAATGGGATTGATACAAAGCTTTTTTCTCCGAACTCATCTGTAGAAACAATTGACCAATCCATATTTTATTTTGGGACACTCTCTGATGCTAAGGGGGTTAATACACTTGCTAAAATCTTTAATGAAGTTATTAAATTATACCCTGAAGCCTCCTTGCATCTCATTGGAAAAGGGACAGGGTATTGGAAGTATTTGCAAGAGACCATTCTTAGTACAGACGCCAAAAAACAGACTTTTTACTATGGCGCAAAACAGTTAAATGAATTACCTGAACTTCTTAACAAATCAAAGCTTGTTTGTTTGCCTACAAATGGGGAAACTTTTGGATTGGCTTTTGTAGAAGCTATGGCACTAGAAAAAATTGTGATTGCCAACAACATCCCTGTTGCTAAAGAAATTATAGAACACCAAAAAAATGGCTTTATAGCAAACAATGAATCTGATTTCCTAAAGTATATATCTTATGCTTTTGACAACCCAGTAGAAGTGCAGAAAATTGGAATTAAAGCCAGAGAACACAGTGTCTCTAATTTTTCTTATGAAAAAATGGTTACAGAAACACTTAATTTATATAACGAGCTTATTAAATTTGAAAATGATACTAAACGAACTAAATAACACTGTAAAAATCTTAAAACAAGGAGGACTAATCCTCTACCCTACAGACACAGTTTGGGGTTTGGGATGTGATGCTACTAATTTTTCAGCGGTCGAAAAACTATTTAAACTCAAAAATCGTGAAGATCAAAAAACCATGATTTGTTTGGTGAGTGATTTCAAAATGCTCAATTATTATGTTGAAGAAATCCCTGAAGCAGCTTACAGTGTTTTAGAATATGCTTCAACTCCCACAACTATAATTTACGACAAACCCCTAAGAGTGACTGAAAATCTTATTGCAGCTGACAATACTTTAGCCATTCGAATGGTGAAAGAAGGGTTTTGTGCAGATTTGCTAAAGCGATTTAAAAAACCAATCGTTTCAACCTCCGCTAATATTTCTGGGAATCCCACTCCAAATTCCTTTCAAGAAATTGAAGACTATATTTTAAAAGGTGTAGACTATGTCGTAAATTTGGAGCGTACAAACAAATCATCAAAACCATCTTCAATTATTAAATTGAGTAACAATGGAGAAGTAAAAGTGATTAGAAAATAATCGTTCAGGCGCATTTGAAATCTTACAACTCATGAACTACAAACACGCATTAACATCGCCCCTCTTCGAGGTTGTCTCCAAAGCTGCAGATGATCTAGGGATCGATTGTTATGTTGTAGGTGGTTTTGTTCGTGATTTTATTTTAGAACGTGGTCGCGAAAAAGACATTGATATTGTAGCAGTCGGAAGCGGTATTGAACTTGCAAAAACTGTTGCTAAAAATTTACCAAATACTCCTAAAGTTCAAATTTTTAAAACCTATGGCACTGCCATGATTAGACACGAAGGAGTTGAATTAGAGTTTGTAGGAGCTCGAAAAGAATCTTACAACGAAGATAGTAGGAATCCCATTGTGGAGGACGGGACCTTAGAAGAAGACCAAAACCGCAGAGATTTTACGATCAATGCCATGGCGATCAGTTTAAATTCAGCCACCTACGGCAAGCTTTTGGATCCTTTTAACGGCCTTAAAGATCTGAACGACAAATGCATTAAAACCCCCTTAGATCCTGAAATCACTTACAGTGATGACCCTTTACGTATGTTAAGAGCCATTCGGTTTGCTACTCAACTTGATTTTGAAATCGAAGCTGATTCTTTCAAAGCTATTAAAGATCTTTCTCATCGCATTGAAATTATTACCAACGAACGTATCAACGTTGAGATTCAAAAAATACTAGAAAGCAAAAAACCTTCTGTTGGATTTTTACTACTAGAAAAAACTGGTTTGCTAGAGAAAATCATTCCAGAACTGACAGATTTAAAAGGCGTTGATGTTCAAGAAGGTCAAAAACACAAAGATAATTTTTATCATACTTTAGAAGTAGTTGACAATATTTGCAATCATACAGACAATGTTTGGCTTCGTTGGGCAGCTCTTTTACATGACATTGGAAAAGCTCCAACCAAACGCTTTAGCAAAAAAGTAGGCTGGACCTTTCATGGGCACGAGCTTCAGGGATCTAAAATGGCGTATCATTTATTTAAGCGTTTGAAAATGCCTTTAAATGAAAAAATGAAATATGTTCAAAAACTCATATTTATGAGTTCACGCCCTATCGTTTTGGCACAAGAAAATATCACAGACTCTGCAGTTCGTCGACTCGTTTTTGATGCTGGAGAATTTGTCGAAGATTTAATGACGCTTTGTGAAGCAGATATCACCACTAAAAATCCTTACAAGTTCAAGAAATACCACAATAATTTTAAACTTGTTAGAGAAAAGATAATTGAAGTTGAAGAACGAGATCAACTCCGAGACTTTCAACCTCCCATTTCTGGGGAAATGATTATGGAAACCTTTAATTTAGAACCTTCCAAAGAAATTGGGATTATAAAGGAATTTATTAAAGAAGCTATTTTGGAAGGAATCATCCCTAATGAAACTCAAAAAGCATTTGAATTGATGCTAAAAAAAGGGTCTGATTTAGGATTAACTCGTGCAAATGAAAACTAATTTTAGAACTCTTACGAAAATTTCATTGGTACTCATCTACTGTGTTATCGTAGCAGGTGCTGTAGTACGAATGACAGGCTCGGGAATGGGATGTCCCGATTGGCCTAAATGTTTCGGATACTTTATCCCTCCAACTGAAAGTTCTCAGTTATTGTTTGAAGCCAATCGCTCCTATGAAAAGGGAATGATGATTCTACTGGACGAGGAAGCTTTTTTAGTTGCTAAATCGGATTTTATATCTGGAGAAAAATTTAATGCCACTGATTGGGAAGTTTATAGTAAACATGATTATACAACCTATGACCCTGTTCATACATGGGTAGAATACATCAATCGACTCATTGGAGTATTGTCTGGAATTCCAATTTTAATTTTTACAATCTTAGCCTTTTGGTATAGAAAGCAAAGCATATGGATCCCTCTTATTTCAGTGCTTACTTTATTTGGGATGGGCTTTCAAGCGTGGCTAGGAAAAACGGTTGTTGATTCGAATCTAGCTCCCTATAAGATCACCATTCATATGGTGATGGCTTTACTAATTGTGGCATTTATCTTGTATCTTATATTTGCTTCTAAAACAACCTACAAACAACAAACATATCACAAACGTTTTTATAATATTCTTCTTTTAGCACTTGGTTTATCGTTAGTTCAAATAATTTTAGGCACACAAGTTAGACAATACATAGACGAACAAACAAAGTTAATAGGATATCAAAAATCCCTTTGGTTAGCATCCCCAGATATAAACTTTTACATCCACCGCTCCACTTCCATTTTGGTGCTTGTATTAAACGGTTACCTTTGGCATCTTAACAGATCAAAAGCATTAGGGTTTAACAAAGTTAAACTTGTTATTTATTGTGTCATCCTTGAAGCGGCTACAGGTATTTTGATGTATTATTATGACTTTCCATTTTTAAGTCAGCCCTTACATTTAGTAATTGCATCCATCCTATTTGGAATTCAGTGTTATATACTTTTTGAATGCCTTCATAAAAAAAGAGAAAAGCTGCAGGCATAATAAAAATGCATCTTATATTTGCTTCATATATTGAGCCTATGATTTTTAGATTTAGAGTCGTTTTAGACAACGACACCAAAGAAGATATATTTAGAGATATTGAAATCAGAAAGACCGATACTCTCGAAGATCTACACAATTCAATTACACAATCCTTTGGATTTGATGGCAGCGAAATGGCTTCCTTTTATTTGAGTGATGATGAATGGAATCAAGGAGAAGAGATTTCTTTATTTGAACTCAGTGAAGGCGGCAGTGATATTCAACTGATGAGTCAAACCGTTATTGATACCGTCGTTTCTGAAGAACGTACAAAGATGATCTATATCTATGATTTTATGAGTATGTGGACATTTATGGTTGAGTTGGGAGAAATTGTTGAAGAAGCCGATGGCACCGATTATCCTAACCTCCTTTTTGTTCACGGCCAGGTTCCTAGTGACGCTCCTGAAAAAGTTTTTGAAGCGGAAGGTGGTGACGATCATTTCGATGAATTTGAGGACGGATATGGCACCGATGATTACGAACATTTAGACTTTGACGAAAACTGGAATTAAAAAAAGATTCCTGTGTTTTCTGTTTGGTAATTTCGTTTCACAAAACTCAAAGAATTTTTTAAGATTTCACCCATATTTTTGCTTTTCTTAAATCGGATATCGCCTGTATATTCAAATATTGTTGTTTTTAAAAGAGTTTCATGTTCTGGCTTCGAAAGAGTATCCGACTCCATACATTGAATCAAACGATCTATACGGTTTTTAAAACTCAGTAACCGTTTAGCAACTATAGAGCGTTCTTCAAGCTTATACTGACTCACTGATTGTTTTTCAAACTTTTCAGAAACTAAATCCACCATTTTGAAATTCTCCTTAAAAAACTGAGGACGATAGACATTAAATTTACCTTCATAGCACTGTTGGTCGAAATCGATCGCTCGGATACTGTAAACTACATGATCAAAATCATGAGTCGGTACAATCACATAATTATATGAACGCATATCTCCTAGCAAACGAATCATACACCGCTCGTTAAATTTTACAAACTCTTTTGCAATTTGTGCTTTTTCTGGCTCTGTACAATTGGGGAGCATTGTGGTAATAAATTCATCTCCTGGAATTCCACTTATATGCTCTTCAATTAAAGTATCTTCATAAACTAAGAAATTTAAATTATGTGGGGACAACATATGTTCAAGTTCAAGACCATAAATTCGAGAAGCATCTGCTTTTTTGACGTAAAAATAGGCGTAATTATCATTGAGAATATTCCTGATTTTGATACGAAATGGCTTGGAATTGCCAAAGGTACAATAGTCAATAGCATCTACATTTAGTAAAGGAATCGTTGTTTCATTTCCATCGGAGTGTAACTTAGTATAAATCTTCTTTAGATTGAGATCGATCTCTTTACGGTCAAATTCATTATAGTATGTACGCACCCAAAGGGTATCTCTATCATTTTTATCAAATACTTCTACAGAACCTTGGAAACGAAGTAAATCATCATAAAAAATTGGCAATCGAATGGTCCGATTGAATTTTTGTAAGTACGTTTTTAAAGCATCATTTACAGGGTATGAAGGTTTTTTTAGTGATATTTTTAAATCGTGTTTCATGTGAAAGCTTGAGATCCAAATTTAACTTTTATTTTTTAATTTGTAACAATCATCCCTAAACATCGTCTTATATTTGTTATCCTAAAAACTAAAAATGTGAATTCAATCCTTAAAATTTCAAACCTTACTAAGAAATATGGTTTACTTACTGCAGTTAGTAATCTATCATTTGACATTGAAAAAGGAAGTGTTTATGGGATATTAGGACCAAATGGTAGTGGGAAATCGACAACCTTAGGAATTGTTTTGAATGTGGTCAATAAAACAGCCGGGGATTTTTCATGGTTTGGAGGTACACTAACGACACATCAAGCACTCAAAAAAGTAGGTGCCATTATCGAACGTCCGAATTTCTACCCTTATATGACCGCCTATCAAAACCTGAAATTGGTTTGCAAAATAAAAGGGGTTTCCTTTGATGCTATAAATAGGACATTGAAAATTGTAGGTCTAGACGATCGAAAACACAGCAAGTTCAGTACCTTTTCTCTGGGAATGAAACAACGATTAGCCATTGCATCAGCTCTTTTAAATGATCCTGAAATATTAATTTTAGATGAACCCACAAACGGATTAGACCCTCAAGGGATTCATCAAATTAGAGAAATCATCAAAGAAATCGCATCACAAGGAACTACAATTTTATTAGCTTCACACCTGTTGGATGAAGTTGAAAAAGTCTGTACTCATGTTGTTGTTTTAAGAAAAGGTATCAACCTCTATTCAGGAAGGGTTGATGAAATGATTTCTAGCCATGGCTTTTTTGAATTAAAAACTCATCAAAAAGACGACTTATTGAAGCTTCTTGAATCACACAGTAATTTTTCTCATACCAAAATTGAAAATAATTTAATTACTGCTTTTCTAGGGAATCCTATGGAAGCTGAAGAATTTATCCGTTTACTTTTTAAGAACGGAATCGTATTGAGTCATCTTGTCAAAAGAAAAGAAAGTCTTGAAGAACAATTTTTACAATTAACTGACAACCAATGAGAAGATTATTAGACTTAGAACTTCAAAAATTATTGCTAAATAAAACCAGTAAAATACTGATATTTATATCCTTTATTTTACCGCTATGTGTGATTCTTTTATCGGCTGTGAAAATTAATTTCTTTGGTTTTTTTACACTAGAACTGGGAGAATTAGGAATTTTTAACTTTCCTATCATTTGGCATATTACTACCTTTTTTTCAGCTTTATTTAAATTCTTTTTTGCTATAGTAGTCGTGTCTATGATAGGTAACGAATACAGTAACAAAACACTGAAACAAAATCTCATTGATGGCTTGAGTAAAAAAGAATTTATATTGTCTAAATTCTATGTCATTATATTTTTCTCTCTCATCTCAACCCTTATTATTTTTGCTATTTCCTTAGTACTGGGTTTGATTTACTCAAGTTATAACGAATTTAGTATCATCATTCAACAAATGGAATTTTTAGTGGCCTACTTTGTAAAACTTGTAGGGTTCTTTTCATTTTGTTTATTTTTGGGGGTATTGGCCAAACGATCTGCATTTGCACTTGCATTTCTTTTTGTCGATTTTATATTAGAATGGATTATTTTAGGACTCATTACGTGGAAATGGAGTTATGAAATGGGTCAAAAAGTACAAGATTTTTTACCACTAACTTCTATGTCCAACCTCATCAAGCAACCTTTTCAGCGGATTGCGATGACAAAATTTCCTTCGAATACAGACATAGATTATGATTATGCTGTTCATATCGATAACATTATAATTGTCATTTTTTGGGCACTTATATTTGTCTTCTTTTCTTATAAATTATTAAAAAAGAGAGATTTATAGTCTATTTATCGTTTCTAAATTTATGATTGTTTTTTGATTTCAATCCATAGGCTTAGACTATTTATTTTCATGAAATATGTTGCAAAAGTTGTTTTTCTAACAACAACTATATCTCGTTTTTGGTATATTTCAAGTCCAAAATTTTAAGGAAACCCTAAGTATTCAATCCGTATCTTTGCATCAATGTTCATGAAAAAGTTTAACCATTTTATTTTTTTATTAATCTCAGTTACTGCTTATAGTCAAAATGTACAAGTCAGTAGTTCTGCTTATACCCCTCAAGAATTGATTGAAAATATTTTAATCAACAGCTCTTGTGTTGAAAATTTAGTAGTGACAAATGTTATTGGAGGTAATTTTAGCGATAACGACAAAAGTTATGGTTATTTTGATGCTTCTGGCAGCAGTTTCCCTTTACAAACTGGAATCGTTTTAAGTACTGGAAAACTAAGTAATGTGGGCGGGCCAAATGATTCTTTGAGTGATGATGACGCTCCTAATTGGACAGGCGACACTGACTTAGAAACAACGCTAAATGAAAGTAATACTCTTAATGCAACAATTATAGAATTTAACTTTTCAGTGCGTGCGGAGCAAATTAGTTTCAACTATGTATTTGCTTCTGAAGAATACCAAGAAAACAATTCAAGCACCTGTCAATATTCAGATTTATTTGGATTTTTGATTCGCAAAGAAACAGATCAAGAGTATACTAATATTGCTCTGGTACCAAGAACCGAAACCCCTGTGAAGGTAACAACTGTTCATTCTGGAGTACCGGGAACATGCGGCCCTATTAATGAAGCTTATTTTGGGGGTTGGAATTCAAACACAGCCCCTATTAACTTTAACGGACAAACAGCCGTTCTAACAGCCACTGCAAATATCATCCCTGACGAAATTTACCATGTTAAACTAGTTATAGCTGACGAACAAAACTTCCGTTATGATTCGGCTGTATTCTTAGAAGCCAGTAGTTTCAAACTAGGGACTAATTTAGGAATTGATCGTTTAATAGCAACTAACAATTCGTTATGCGGTGATGAAACGACTACCTTGAGTGCACTTCAGAACAATGCTGTCTCGTACAAATGGTTTAAAAACAACAGTCTCCTTTCTGGAATCACATCCTCAACCTATGAAGTTGAATCTGAAGGACTCTACAGCGTTGAAGTTGTTTTAGATAATAGTTGTATAAGTTATGGTTCCATTCAAATCGAATATAGCCCTCTCCCTATTGTATTTGACACTTCTTTAGTTCAATGTGATGTCGATGGATTATTTGATGGTCTGACAACTTTTAACCTTACAGAAATTAACGAAATTCTTATAAACAACACTCCTAACAGAGAAATAAAGTTTTTTACATCTTTAATAGCGGCTCAAAACTCGATTGATGAAATAAATGGTTCCGCTTTTAACAACACTACGAACCCTCAAATTGTGTATGTGCAACTTATTGATACTAATACGAACTGCTTTGATATTTCAGAGTTGACTTTAAGTGTAAGTACCACTACAGGTACAGATACTACATTAAAATCATGTGACTCGGATGGTAATGAAGATGGATTCTTTGATTTCAACTTAGCGGATGCCGATGCGGCTGTGCTTTCAGGCCTCCCAGCAATTTTTACGTTAAGCTACTACGAAACTTACCAAGAAGCTCTTTTAGAAATCAATCCACTCCCAACAACTTACACCAACACTGTCGATTACAATCAAATCATTTTTGCTCGTATCGAAAATGGAAATGATTGCCATGGAATCAATCAAGTTGAATTAGTTGTTAAGGAATTACCAGAAATAATTATTGAAGAACAAAAGCAATATTGTCTAAACTCATTTCCAGGATCAATAAGTTTAGACGGTGGAATCATTAGTGGGGCTCCAAATTCTTTTTCTTACGATTGGTCAACAGGCGAAACCACCCCCGAAATTCAAGTTGACAGTCCTGGTATTTATACAGTAAATGTAACTAATTCAGAGGGCTGCTCAAAGCTAAGGACAATCACTGTTTTCCCATCAAATATTGCAACTTTAGATTCTATTGATATTGTGGATGGTGTGGAGAACAATACCATCACTGTTTTTGTTTCCGGGGAAGGAGATTACGAATTTGCTTTGGATAATGAATTTTCTAATTATCAAGATTCAAATCTATTTTCTGGTGTTACACCTGGGTTTCACACCTTGTATGTGAGGGACAAAAACAACTGTGGTACGATTCAAAAAGCTATAGCTGTGATTGGATTTCCTAAATTTTTCACTCCTAACGGAGATGGATATAATGATACTTGGCATGTGTATGGAATCAATACACCTGAACAGGCAAACAGTGAAGTATATATATTTGACCGATTTGGGAAACTACTAGTAACATTAAATCCTTTAGGAGCGGGTTGGGATGGAACCTATAATGGTGTTCTAAGCCCTCCATCAGATTATTGGTTCTTAGCTAAAATCATTACTCCCAACAAACAATTTGAATTCAATGGGCATTTTTCTCTTAAAAGATGAAATATAACACCTTATTAATCAATACCTTTGTAATGTCTGTATAATATGAAATATAAACTAAACATAGCTTTATTTAGTATCGGTATTATGTTGTTTAACACTCTACCAGCTCAAGAAATTGCTTTGTTTAACCAGTTAAATGGACGTTTAGATTATACAGCGATTGGAAACACCCTCAATACTTCTGAAAATAATAGTGCTGTTGATTGTGTTATAAATACGGCTTCTTCAGCATCCTTAAATTTATCCTCATCACAAACCATTGAGGCTGCTTATTTGTATTGGGCTGGCTCTGGTTCTGGCGATTTTACGGTGACTTTAAACACTACCGAAATCACTCCTTCAAGAACTTTCTCATTTACCTTGGATGCGTCACGTGAGTTTTTTGCAGCTTTTGCAGATGTGACTACTTTAATTCAAACCGAAGGAAATGGTTTATATACCCTTAGTAATTTAGAACAGATAGATATCTCATCGGCTTATTGCTCTACTGGTACAAATTTTGCTGGTTGGGCGATTACCATTATTTACTCAGACCCTGCACTTCCCCTAAATCAATTGAACGTCTATGATGGCTTGGAAAGTGTTCCTGAAAACATCACCATTGAGCTAAACAATCTCAACGTGATGGATACCAATGGAGCTAGAATTGGATTTGTAGCTTGGGAAGGCGATGCAGGATTGGCTGTTGATGAAGTATTACAAATGAACGGCATCACACTTAGTAATCCACCTCTGAATCCCGCTAACAATGCCTTCAATGGAACCAATAGTTTTACCAACGATTCCAATTTATACAATATGGATATCGATGTTTATCCCATTCAAAACACCATTAATATTGGAGACACATCCGCCATTATACAGTTAACATCGGGACAAGACTTGGTGATGGTAAATAATATCATAACCGTACTAAACAGTCAATTACCAGATGCAACTGTTGCTATCGAATCTGTTTATCAACGCTGTAATTCTCGTGAATTAACTCTAGAATACACCATAAAAAATTTAAATTCCACACAAGTTCTCCCTGCAAATACGCCTGTAGCATTTTATGCAGATGCAAATCTGGTTGCGCAAGCACAAACCAATAATGACATTCCCATCAATGGTTCAGAATTCAATGAAATTAGTTTCACCATAGCCTCTACAAATTCAAATATAATTACCCTATCAGTTGTGGTAGATGATTCTGGTACAGGAGTCGGTATAATCACAGAAATTAATGAAACGAATAACTCCGATATTACTGCTGTCGAATTTTTAGAATCTCCTGAGATAACTCCTTTAAGTCCATTATTTGGGTGTAATTTTGGAACTAACGAAGCTGTTTTTAATTTGCAAAATGCTTTCAATGAAATTGGTCCTTCTTTCGACTTAGAAACTGCTATTTTTTATGAATCCTTAGAGGATTTAATAAACAATATAGGCGCTTTGATCAATCCCACTCAATATATCAATGCAAATAGCACTGAAACAATTTATTTCAGATTAGATGCAAACCCTTGTTATGAGATATTTGCAGTAAACTTAGAGGTGACTGACTGTGAACCTATCATCCCACAGGGGTTTTCTCCTAACGGAGATGGTTATAATGACTGGTTTAAGATACAAGGACTCTATGATGTGTTTTTACAACACGAACTCTTAATATTTAATCGATTAGGAGCCCTCATCTTTAAAGGGGATAATAATCTTAAATGGGATGGAAAAGCCAATTACGGCCCACTTAAAGGAGATAATCTTCTCCCTGTTGGAACCTATTTTTATGTATTGTATTTAAATGTTCCAAACACTAAGCCCATTTCTGGTTGGGTTTACATGAATTATTAACTTGTTTTTAAAAAGATTTAAACACTCTTTGCTCTAGCAGTATGTTTGTATTAGCTTTGCAAGTATGCAATTCAAGCTTACATCTGATTTTAAACCTACTGGCGACCAACCTGAAGCAATCAAGCAATTGGTTAAAGGAATTGAGTCCGAAGAAAAATACCAAACCCTTCTAGGGGTGACTGGGTCTGGAAAAACATTTACAGTCGCCAATATCATTCAAGAAGTTCAGCGCCCTACCCTAGTATTGGCACATAACAAAACTCTTGCCGCACAACTGTATTCAGAATTCAAACAGTTTTTTCCTGAAAATGCGGTAGAATATTTTGTTTCCTATTACGACTACTACCAACCCGAAGCCTACATTCCTGTTTCAGGAACTTATATAGAAAAAGATTTATCCATTAACGAGGAAATTGAAAAACTGCGTTTAAGCACCACCTCATCCCTATTGTCAGGACGAAGAGATGTCATTGTTATTGCTTCAGTTTCCTGTTTATATGGAATTGGAAATCCTGCTGAATTTCAGAAAAATGTCATCAGCCTAAAAGCGAATGAAGTCATTTCAAGAACCGCTTTATTACATAAGCTCGTTCAAAGTTTGTACTCAAGAACCGAAGGCGAATTTAACCATGGTAATTTTAGAATTAAAGGGGATACGGTAGATGTATTTCCAAGCTATGCAGATCATGGTTTTCGTATTCATTTTTTTGGAGATGAAATAGAAGCTATTGAAGCATTTGATGTGAACAACAACAAAGTCATCGAAGTTTATGAAAGTGTAACCATATATCCTGCGAATATGTTTGTAACCTCGCCAGATATTTTACAAAATGCGATCAAAGATATTCAAGATGATTTGGTCCTACAACACGATTATTTCAAGGAAATCGGGAAACATCTTGAAGCCAAACGTTTAAAAGAGCGAACAGAATTTGATTTGGAAATGATTAGGGAACTTGGCTATTGTTCAGGGATCGAAAATTACTCTCGTTATTTGGATGGACGGGCGCCAGGAACACGTCCCTTTTGTTTGTTAGATTATTTTCCGAGTGATTCCTTAATGGTTATTGACGAAAGTCATGTCACCATCTCTCAAGTCCATGCCATGTATGGTGGGGATCGCAGTCGTAAAGAAAATTTAGTAGAATACGGATTTCGATTGCCCGCAGCAATGGACAACAGACCCCTGAAATTTGAGGAATTTGAAAGCCTTCAAAACCAAGTCTTGTATGTCAGTGCCACACCCGCCGAGTATGAACTAGAAAAATCAGGTGGCGTCTTTGTGGAACAAGTCATTCGACCAACTGGTCTTCTGGATCCTATTATAGAAGTGCGTCCGAGTCTAAATCAGATAGATAATTTGATAGAAGAAATTCAACAACGGGTTGAAAAAGACGAACGTACATTGGTCACTACCTTAACTAAACGCATGGCGGAGGAGTTGACCAAATACCTAGCACGTATTCAAATTCGTTGTCGCTATATTCATAGTGATGTAGACACCTTAGAACGGGTTGAAATCATGCAAGATCTACGTAAAGGAATTTTTGATGTGCTGGTCGGAGTCAACTTATTAAGAGAAGGTTTGGACCTTCCCGAAGTCTCTTTAGTGGTGATTTTGGATGCCGACAAAGAAGGGTTTTTGCGTTCGGCTCGCTCGCTGACTCAAACCGTAGGACGTGCTGCGAGACACCTTAACGGACGCGCTATTATGTATGCGGATAAGATTACCAAAAGCATGCAAAAAACCATTGATGAAACGGAATACCGTCGTGAAAAACAAATTGCCTACAATAGCAAACACAAGCTTGTGCCCAAGGCGCTTAACAAGAGTTTAAATAATGCCCTCACAAAAAACTCAGTAAGCAGTTATTATTACGAGCAAGAAGCCCTCAAAGCTGCGGAACCAGAAAGCAAATACTTAGCGGCACCAGAACTGGAACAAAAAATTAGAGATACTCGAAAGCTCATGGAGTCGGCAGCGAAAGATTTGGATTTCTTACATGCGGCACAGTTTCGAGATCAAATTAAGGCTTATCAAAAAAAGCTGGAGGGGTTGAAAGCATAGAAACTAAACTCTGTACTCTAATTCCCCTCGCGCGAGCATCTTTACTCGTGCGCTTGTATTGATAATAAGCCTCAAGCGTAGATGCTAGGAGCTAATCCAGGAAGTGCAGAGTTATACGATGCTTTGTCCTCTTCTTGTGCATTGACATATTCATAAAAGTCATACACTTCAATAGTTCCATAGAAATCTTTTAAGGTTAGTTCTTTATCTATGTAAGATTAAATAAAATCATCATCTGGAATATATTTATAAACCAAAGGGGTACCAAAGTTTCCAATAGAGTCCCTTGAAATAATAACATTAGTAAAATACTTCCCTGTACTAACAGATTTAAAATTTAAACTGTAATTTTTATGATTTGTAGAATCGCTAACTTCTACAATCTTGTCTAAATCCAAGTCTAAATTTTGGTAATCCTTTTTAGAAGTATAAAACTTTGCATCTTTTTTGAGTTTGTTAAACAAATCTGGAATCTCGTCTGAATTTACAATTCTAACCTTTAGATTATCTTCTAATTGAGGGGTTTCGGAATGGATATCTCTTTCACAATCCGTAACCAAAAGCAAAAGCACCAAAAGTGTAGTGCAGTGCTTAAAAAAGTGGTATGGGTGTGCTTTCATGGCATTAGATTTTAGGTGTTTTTAAAAATTTGCCAATAATTTACCGAAAACTAACCTTCACATCAAGCGTCATGTAATAAAAGATTGTTTGATGTAATAAACGGGGTGTTTTACGTTATAAGTGAGAAAATGAAGTATAAAAAATCCAGCACCTATGTACTGGATTTCTATAGTTTTAAGTTGATAGTACTTACGCTAAAACAGCTTGCACTTTATCAGCAGCTTCTTGGAATTCAACCGCACTTTGAACATCTAATCCAGAGTTGTCAATTAATTCTTTAGCGATGTCTGCATTGGTTCCTTGTAAACGTACAATAATAGGTACGTTGATCGTTCCCATATTTTTGTAAGCATCTATCACGCCTTGAGCAACTCGATCACAACGTACAATTCCACCAAAAATGTTGATTAAAATTGCTTTCACTTCTGGGTCTTTCAAAATGATTTGGAAAGCAGCTTCTACACGTGCAGCATCTGCCGTACCACCAACATCTAAAAAGTTAGCAGGCTCACCACCTGCTTGTTTGATCAAATCCATGGTTGCCATTGCCAGACCAGCGCCATTGACCATACAGCCAACATTGCCATCTAAATCCACATAATTAAGACCTAAAGCCCCTGCTTCTACTTCGATAGGGTTTTCTTCACGAATGTCTCTTAATTCTAAATAGTCTTTATGTCTGAATAAGGCATTATCGTCAATGGTGACTTTTGCATCGACGGCTAATATTTTATTATCACTTGTTTTTAAAACCGGATTAATTTCAAATAAAGACGCATCCGATTTGTCATATGCCGTATAAAGAGCCGTTACAAATTTGGTCATGTCCTTAAATGCTGCCCCTGATAATCCTAAATTGAAAGCCACACGACGTGCTTGGAATGGTAACATCCCTGTTGATGGGTCGATTTCTTCTGTAAAAATTAAATGTGGTGTTTCTTCAGCAACCGTTTCGATATCCATTCCACCTTCTGTAGAATACATAATCATATTTCTTCCTGAAGTTCTGTTTAAAAGCACTGAAATATAGAATTCACTTGTTTCAGTTTCTCCGGGATAGTACACATCTTCAGCGACTAAAACTTGGTGTACCTTTTTTCCTTCAGTAGACGTTTGAGGTGTGATGAGTTGCATGCCAATAATTTGGTCTGCTATTGATTCTACTTCACCAAGGTTCTTAGCAAGTTTAACCCCACCTCCTTTTCCACGACCACCAGCGTGCACTTGTGCTTTTAAAACATGCCAACCTGTGCCTGTTTCTTCGGTGAGCTTTTTGGCAGCAGCTACCGCTTCTTGAGGCGTACTGACAACTATTCCTTTTTGGATTTTTACGCCAAAAGTGCTTAATATTTCTTTTCCTTGGTATTCGTGTAAATTCATCTTTAAATAGATTTATTTTTTATTTTTCTCTTTAGAAAAAATATGTAAAACTTTAGAGCCCAAAAGTAATTAACCTAATGCGTTTTACCAATAATTTTTATAATTGATTTTTAGGAACATTTATTTTAAGGTTCCTACTAATATTTTAACCCTTTTATGACAGAGAATGCTTTGTCAACCAAATGATCTTCAACAAGAATAGTAAACTCATTTGTGGTAGAAACTACTTCGTATAAAGTGACATTTTCCCATGCTAAGCGCTTAAATATTTGATAATATAATCCCGCAATTTTAGAATTTCCTTGAGGTAAATTGATACTAATAGCTGAAAGGTTATCTTGCAAACCTATGAGAGTTTCATTTTTAAAGACTTCAAAAATATTGGCTTTCTCGGAAGTAGAACTCATAATATTACTTTCAAAAATTCCCCGGGTAAAGGCATAAAATAGTTGTTGATTGGTATTAATTTTTTCCAATACTTTTGAATGACTGTGAATTAATGTTTTGGAGTTTTGAAACGTAAAATCACTCAAATTAGAACGTACAGTGATATCTCCTAGGTTATTAAATACATTTTTTAGATGTAACGCGTTCTTATTGTTAATGGGTGAATCATACCGACGTAATGCCATCATGATGGCACCATCCTTAACTGGTTTGCGTAACATTTCTGAAATAGGAGCATTTAAATCTTTAGCTAAGGCAGAAAAATTTATAATTTCACGGGCTAAGGCTTCTTCTAAAAAAGGTCTAGAAACTATAATCTCTTGTACACAAGATGCTATTGTTTTCAATTTGTTTATTATTTAACATTTTGTGCAAAAATAAACTATTTTTTATATTTTCATGGTACATAAAAGGAATAGATTTAGTTTTGAAATCGAATAACTCCTAACAGAAATTAGAACGAATGAATAAAGACCATTTATTACAAATTGCAAATGACTATGGAAGTCCTGTGTATGTATATGACGCACATAAAATAGAGACCCAATACAAACGTTTAACATCAGCGTTTAGCAAGGTCAAACATTTAAAAGTCAATTATGCTGCGAAGGCATTGACCAATATTTCGGTTTTAAAGTTTATTAACCACTTAGGAGCTGGATTGGATACGGTATCTATACAAGAGGTTCAGATGGGATTACATGCAGGTTTTAAATCTGAAAATATTATATATACACCCAACGGAGTTTCAATGGAAGAGATAGAAAAAGTTGCGAGTCTTGGGGTTCAAATTAATATTGACAACTTATCTATTTTAGAGCAGTTTGGCGCAAAACACCCAAAAACACCTGTGTGTATCCGAATTAATCCGCACATTATGGCCGGAGGAAATACAAATATATCGGTAGGCCATATCGATTCTAAATTTGGTATTTCAATCCACCAAACCCCTTTATTATTGCGTATTGTAGAAAATACCAATATGACCATCAATGGAATTCACATGCATACGGGGAGTGATATCTTAGATATTGATGTATTCATACAAGCAAGTGAGATTTTATTTGACGTTGCGCGACAATTTGACAATCTTGAATTTATTGATTTCGGATCTGGATTTAAAGTACCTTACAAAGAAAATGATATCGAAACCAACATTGAAGAATTGGGTGAAAAATTAACCCAACGCTTTCAAACCTTTTGTAAAAACTATGGTAAGAACCTGACTCTAGCTTTTGAACCTGGAAAATTTTTGGTAAGTGAATCTGGATACTTTCTTGCGAAAGTCAATGCCATTAAGCAGACGACCTCTACGGTATTTGCTCAGATAGATACTGGGTTTAACCATTTGATTCGTCCAATGCTGTATGGGGCTCAACAAGATATTATAAACATCTCAAATCCTGAGGGCCAACAACGTTTTTACTCGGTAGTTGGCTATATATGTGAAACAGATACATTTGCAAACAACCGACGCATTAATGAGATTACAGAAGGGGATATATTAGCATTTAAAAATGCAGGGGCCTATTGTTTTATGATGGCGAGTAATTACAATTCGCGTTACCGTCCAGCTGAAGTTTTATGGTATAATGATACGGCACACCTGATTAGAAAGCGAGAAGTTTTTGAAGATTTAACAAAGAATCAAATTTTGATAGACTTCTAGAGGTGAGCACTTTATATACTAAAATAAAATATTAAAAATTTATTAAAAAACGTGAATAAGTTAAATTTAATAGTACATTTGTAGTCTAAAAATTATAAACAAGTGAAAAACGGTACAGTAAAGTTCTTCAATGCATCTAAAGGATTTGGATTCATTACAGAAGATGATTCAAACACAGAGTACTTCGTACACGTAACTGGAATAATCGATGAGATTAATGAAGGTGACGCAGTTGAATTTGAATTAAAAGAAGGTAGAAAAGGTATGAATGCAGTAAACGTTAGAATCGTCTAACATTTACTTATACATTATTTTTTACAAAAAGTCTGTCTTAATCGACAGACTTTTTTGATTTTATTCGGTGCCGTCTAAATAAGCTTGAAGATAAGAAAACGCAGGAGTTAGTTGCCCATTTTTTGTCATCCTAGAGCGTTCTAAAATACCATTCACATCATTATTAAAAAATGCTGGAATGATCTCTTTTACAAAAGTGTTTCCAAAACCTTCACTAGCATCTTTAGGTAATTCACAAGGTAAGTTATCCACTGCCATGACAGCTATGGCATTCGATTTCATATAATCGACTTCTGTTTCTGATAGCGGATCGTAGCCATAAATTGGGTTTTCAATTGTAGAAGGTCTGATGGTACAGGCTACTGGGCCATCAATATCACAACTGATGTCCGCAACAACTTTCAAATTAAAGGACGCTGCTTTGGCTTGCTCGCGAGTGAAAAAGGCAGGCGCGCCTTTTCCATAAAAATGACCGGCTACAAACATATCTGCAACGGATGTGAATCGGTCAAAGGTTGAGCGATAAGCTTCCGGATGTTGAAAGAAATCTAATTTTCCTAACTGTTTCCCATCAATCCGCTCGCAATAATCCAAAACATCTAATTGTACATAGACAGCTTCATTAAAGTTTTTGCTTAAAAATTCTTCGATGGAGACTTGTTTAATTTTTAAATGGTCTAAAATTTCTTTAGCTCCCTGCCCTACACGACCTGTACCGGTCAAAATAATTTTTATATTGGGCAATGAAATAGCATCGAGTTCTGATTTTAATTCTTTAAGACCGTTTAGAGTGTATGCTTTTGGCAAATCAAAAGAGTGTTCCTTTAACCCTAAAGTTCGCATGCCATTATAAGCACCAACCACACCTGCATAGTACCCAAAACCAATCAGTCGTTGGTTGTTTTCATCAATAAGGGTTTCATGATCGTAAAGCGTGATATTTTTATCTAAAATCGCACGCAATAAATCGCGATTATAGGGTTGTTTTTTAATGGTATGGCTAAAAAAGAAATAACTTTTGTTGGGAATAAGTGCTTCTATGGGGACTTCTTTGACCCCTATCAAAACATCTGCATCACTGACATTTTCAGCGACTTTTAAATCCAATTTGAGATAATCAACATCAGAAAAAACACGAATTGGGGAAGTTTCAATCATTAATTCTGCCGATGGAAAATTGGAGAGTAATTTTAGACAGGACATTGGATCTAATACCACCCGTCTGTCAGGCGGAGATTTTCGTTCTTGAATAACAGCAAACTTCATAGGCGGATAAAAAAATTATAAGATTTTTCACGAAAGTAACAGGATTTAAGCGGTTGCACAAGTTTTTTTGTAACTTTGCCTCCCTCATTAGAGGGACATTATAGTAATGGGGTCGACTGGTATTGACAGCGAGATCTACTGAACTGTAAGCACGTCGTGTAATGATATTGATACACGTAAAAGGCCATATCACCATTTAAACGGCGAGAATAACTACGCTTTAGCT
>Ga0233438_10000162_pt1 | contig 92488 bp, 92 predicted proteins | sample SI_123_September_FD_182720 | JGI IMG/M metagenome (GOLD analysis project Ga0233438, IMG submission 182720) | Seawater microbial communities from Saanich Inlet, British Columbia, Canada - SI_123_September2016_10_MG | ecosystem: Environmental > Aquatic > Marine > Inlet | place: Canada: British... | reverse complement strand
TGTTGTTATCATTAACATCAGCAAAAACGATTTTACTGGCACGCCAATCATTCGAACAGGTGCTAAAATTACTCGCTGGACAAACTGTAATGGTTTGCTTCGTTTCTACCGCGTGTAAACGTGCATATTGTAACAGGCTGCTGGTACGATTGATCTCACTAATAATTCTATTTTGCGTGAAAATACTATGAGCGCTAGGCACAACGAATGTCATGGTTAGCCCAATAATACTGATCCCCATCATCATTTCTAATAAGGTTAAACCGCGCTGTTTAAGGTGCATAGTTTGCTTTACGGGTAAATAGATATATGGAGGCAACAGATTGACCTTAAAATAATTGATTAACGTTATAATAATAATGCATTAAGTCATGTTTTTAGGTATCCTAAAACCATTAAAGACCTTGTTTTGTATACCTAAATTACATTTCATTCGTATGTGACAAGGTAATAACCTTATTATCCTATAAGTGCAGCGCGACGGAAACTGTCCGTTAGTTGAGGATTTAACTAACAGCTTTGATTGCTACATTTTCCATATTATTGACACAATGATTAATTTTTTACGTAAAAGGATGCGTCATGATTGCCACAATTTTAGCTGAAATGAAGGTGCTTGCGAGCATCGATCCTGAATTTGAAGTGCAACGTCGAGTTAGCTTTATCCAAACTCAGATGCAAGCTGCTGGCTGTAAAGCCTTAGTATTGGGCATTAGTGGTGGGATTGATTCTTGTACGTTAGGCCGTATTGCGCAACTTGCCGTTGACGGCTTAAACAGCACGACGAATTCGACGGCATATCAGTTTGTCGCCGTGCGTTTGCCGTATTCTACTCAAGCTGATGAAGTCGACGCGCAAGATTCCTTGAATTTTATCCAACCTACTTATAGTGTGAGTGTCAATGTGCAGCCAGGTACGGACGCGATTCATGCGCAAACCGAACAAGCACTAACTGCCGCTGGATTAATGCCTGCGGATGCGCACCATGTAGATTTTGTGAAAGGGAACGTAAAAGCCCGTACGCGCATGGTGACGCAATACGAAATTGCCGGTATGCTAGGTGGATTAGTGCTTGGTACGGATCATAGCGCTGAAAATATCACCGGTTTTTATACCAAATATGGTGATGGAGCGTGTGACTTAGCGCCGTTATTTGGCTTAAATAAACGTCAAGTTCGTCAAGTCGCTGCTTATTTAGGTGCACCAGAACAAGTCATTACTAAAGCTCCTACTGCGGATTTAGAATCGCTAACGCCACAATTATCAGATGAACAGGCGCTAGGATTAAGCTATGATGAGATAGATGATTTTCTAGAAGGGCGAGATGTCAGCCCAGCCGTAAGCGACAAATTAGTGTCGATTTACCAAAAGACACAACACAAACGAGTTCCTATTCCAACAATTTACGATAGTGAGTAAATGATGAAAAAAATCGAAGCGATTATTAAGCCGTTTAAAATGGACGATGTCCGTGAAGCATTAGCAGAAGTCGGTATCAATGGTATGACCGTATCTGAAGTAAAAGGCTTTGGGCGTCAAAAGGGCCATACGGAGTTATATCGTGGTGCCGAATATCAAGTGGATTTTTTGCCAAAAATAAAAATCGAAATTGTCTTATCTGATGATATTGTAGAACGTGCGATTGAAGCGATTACTGCTTCAGCCAATACGGGCAAAATTGGTGACGGTAAAGTGTTTGTTTACAACGTTGAGCAAGCTGTACGAATTCGTACCGGTGAACAAAACGACGAAGCGCTGTAATTTAGCATCGCGCTTACCCGCGGGTATGTGACCGTATTCGCGTATATGCAAATGGTAAGCATTAAAAAAGGCGCTGAGTGCTCATTCACAGAGCGCCTTTTTCGTATCTAGCTATGACATATTTAATTTACCACTAAAACCGACTAGTGGCTGTGGCCACAACCGCCTGGTGCATGTGCATGGCCATGTGCAATTTCGTCTTCAGTTGCTGCACGTACGTCTAAGATCTCAACATCAAAAGATAAATCCATACCTGCTAATGGGTGATTTCCATCCACAACCACTTCATCTTCGGTTTCGTCGATGATCATAACCGTCTGCTCACCGTCGTCTGTATTGGCACGGAATGTCATGCCGACTTTGACCTCATTATCACCAAACATGGCTTTTGGCACATTTGACACGAGCTGTTCATGGCGATCGCCATACGCTTCCTCTGATGTAACAGTAACGACGAAGCTATCGCCTTTTACTTTATCGGTTAACGCATTTTCAAGGCCTTGGATCAGGTATTGACTACCTTGTAAATGAACCATTGGCTCGCCATCGCGGGATGAGTCGATTTGAGTACCATCAGTAGTAGAGACAGTGTAATGCATGGTGACAACAGTATTGTTAGCGATATTCATGAAAACTTCCTAAATTAAGCGTCTAAATAGTAGGGCAGAGCCTGAGTAGTGACTATTATGTCAGGTTGTGATTTGACTCTCAAGTCTGTACCTGATTGAGTATCATTTGGTAGTACCGCAAACAGCCATGTTTGACCATCAAGCACACCGCGACTTAAAACTTGTCCGCTGCGGCGCCAGTTGTCACCTAATTGGACTTCTAGTAATTCACCCACTTCGATGGCATATTTTGTAGGGGCTGATAAAATGTAACCTGCACGCTTATTTTTACCTAAGTATTTAGTTCGCGCGACGACCTCTTGACCCATGTAACAGCCTTTTTTAAAGTCGATAGCATCAAGCGCTTGTAGGTTTAACATTTGTGGTACATATTCATTGCTCGTCGCACTAGTAATCGAACCAATACCGGCTTGAATATCCAACGCTTGCCACACTGATGAGCCATCAGTTAGGCCGTCAACCAGACTTAAGTCTGTGGATATAATGATATGACGCTGGCTAGATTCACTGCCTAATGTTAGGCGAAGATGTGTCTGTGTTGGAACGACAGATTTATCTGTAGATTTAATATCAGTAAATAACTCAGTGTTGATAGGGCTGTCGTTAGCAGAGCCAATAATAGCAAGTTCAGCGCTGACATCCGTGATCTCGACTTTTGAAAATACACCGTATTTTTTTAATTCGCTAAGAGCGCCAGGAATGACATCTTGATCGCACAATAGATATAACGCGTCATGCCAATAAAACGCAGTGAAAAAATTCCACATTTTACCTTTAAAATCACAGTGGGCGCCATAGGTCCAATGTTCAGTTAATAAGCTATCTACGTTACAGGTTACTTGGCCTTGAACGTATTTTTTGGTATCGACCCCGGTTACTTTAATCGCGCCTAAATGGGCTAATTGACCTTGCCATTGTGCATTAAATTCACTCATTACCACTCCTGCTGCTGTCATCAATTGAGAAGATGACTAATAAATTGTTTTATAGTATTGCTTATATTGCGTGTTTGCCAAAAAAAACAAGCCTAAATATGTGTTTTACGTGACTTAGTTGTAAACTAGCCCAAAGGATAGGGTGCGACTATGACGTTTTACGCTATCATGATAAACTAACTTAAACCATTTTTAATAACACAGAATAAAAGGTCATTATGTTTACTGAAAAGCGTGTAAATCGTTTAAAATGGGCCTGTCGTCGCGGGATGTTAGAACTAGACGTATTATTTTTACCATTCGTTGAAGCGGCATTTGCAGAATTAGAAGATGCAGATAAACTGACGTTTGAGCGTTTATTAACGTGTGACGATCCCGATTTGTTTGCCTGGTTTATGGGGCATCAAAAATGCCACGATCCCGAGCTTGCTGCCATGGTCAATATGGTACTCAAGCGCGTTAAGGTTTATGGCGAGTAAGTTACTGCAGCCTCCAGCTCGTCACTTTTATATTGCTTGGCGCAGCTTTGGACTCAGTCAAGGGCTGCGTCCTTCATTGCGCTATCGCATTAAACTTACTCAGGATTTTACCCAAGCGACGTCTATTACCATGTCGCTTAATGGTTATGACGTCAGTTTGTCGCCATTGTCGAATCGTTTCGGTAGTTGGTTGATGTTGGTATATGGGCACTTTACGCGTTTTGTGCATCGTTCGCAGTTATCTCAACGCGGGTTCAAGCGTTTATCGCGTGCGATCCAAGCGCTACGTCGCAGCTAATCAGAGGCACCTATGCTCGAATTATTGTTCCAGAACGGTATTAAAGCCGTGACTCAAGGCAACATGGTGCCAGTTTTACCGACCATTAGCTCCACTGACACTTTCGACCTAGCGACATATAAAGACAATATTTATCAGTATCATTGTTGTACCGATTGGCCATCGAAAATCGGAGTGGTTCACCCTTGTTGGTTTGCTATGCAAGCGATTCAACTGCAAGCACAATTGTTTACCGATAAAGCCCAACCGTTTAAAGTGTTAGGGTTGGTACATGTTGCTAATAATATCCAAGTGAACCAATGGGTTCATGACACTGCAATGGTAACGATAACCTGTCGCTTTGGACAAGTTTGGTCTCATTCTCGCGGCTATATGTTTAATGTGCTGACGACAATCACGCAACGCTGCGCGAACAAGCTAGAGACAAGTGATGATGCACAAGCGCAGGTCGTGATGACCATTGATTCTCATTATTTAGCACGCCAAGAAAAGATGCAAACGGTTGGGTTACTGGCATATCCAACCTCAGTCATTCAAGCTTATGACCAAAGTCAAATAGTCACGTCACAACTACCGTTACCCAGCGATCTAGGTAAAGTGTATGCTAAAATATCGGGTGATTATAATCCGATTCATTTGCATCCATTAAGTGCAAAGCTGTTTGGTTTAAAACGCCACATTGCACATGGTATGTGGACCAAAGCCAAGACATTTAGCACGTTGACTAAACGGCTTTGGGCTGATGCGATTAAGCAAAATGTGTCGCCACCATTTCCTCAACCGATAACGATTAATGTACAGTTTTTACAAATGTTATATTTACCAGGGCTGGTTGATATTCGGATGCAGGATAATGGTAGTGAGGTATTTGCTTGGGTCGTATCAGCAGACCGACCCAAACCTTATTTACAAATGCGTATTGGCAAACCATAATTTAACGCTAGCTTAATCACTAGCTTAGCTGTTTCGGGGCGGACTCAACACCGTTGGCTTAGCTTCAGGTAACAAGTCTGGGTAATCCAAGTTGTAGTGTAGACCTCGGGATTCTTTGCGTTGCATCGCACACAATACAATTAAGCGCGCAACGGTCACTAAGTTACGCAGTTCAAGTAGATTATTCGATACCCTGAAATACGAATAATATTCGTGGATCTCTTGTTGCAGTAATTCAATTCGGCGTAATGCACGTTGTAAACGTTTGTCAGTTCGTACGATCCCGACATAATCCCACATCGAAAGACGTAGTTCATGCCAATTATGCTGAATAATCACTTCTTCATCCGAATCAGTTACGCGCGATTCATCCCAATCTGAAATGACTTCATTGTTATGTACTGACTGCAAATTATCTTGAATGTTGAGTGCCGCAGCGCGAGCAAATACAATACATTCGAGCAGCGAGTTACTGGCCATCCGATTCGCACCATGCAGACCTGTATAGGCGACTTCGCCCACTGCATACACATTATCCAGATCCGTTTTAGCGTGTTGATCCGTGACGACACCACCACAGCTATAATGTGCAGCCGGTACGACGGGGATGGGCTGGCGCGTAATATCAATGCCAATGGAACGGCATTTACGATAAATATTTGGAAAATGCTTAATAATAAATTCATTGGATTTGTGCGTAATATCCAAATACATGCAATCTTGACCTAAGCGCTTCATCTCATAATCAATCGCCCGTGCCACAATATCTCGCGGGGCTAAATCCTCCCGTTTATCAAATTTATGCATGAAAGCGGTGCCGTCGGCATGGACGAGTTTTGCGCCTTCACCACGTAAGGCCTCAGAGATTAAAAAATTTCCCGCTTCTGGGTGAAATAAACACGTTGGATGAAATTGATTAAATTCCATATTGGCAATCGAGCAACCAGCACGCCATGCCATCGCTATACCATCACCACTGGATACATCAGGATTGGATGTATATTGATACACTTTGCTAGCACCACCTGTAGCAAGGACTACAAAACGTGATTTGACGACCTCTACGTGTTTGGTTTTACAATTATAGACATAAGCACCCAGTGCATAGTGTTGATTATGCTGTGAGGGGATGAGGTCAATGGCATTGTAATCTTCAAAAATATGAATGTTAGGATGCTGTAATACTGCATCTACTAAGGTAACTTGGACTGCTTCACCGGTGGCATCCGCTGCATGCAAAATCCTGCGATGACTATGACCGCCTTCTCGAGTTAAATGGTACTGACTGTCTGTTTTATCGTCTAAGCGGTCAAATGGCATGCCAAAATTAATCAGCCACTCCATCGCAGCTTGCGCATTAGTTGCAGTAAATCGAACGGCCTCTTCATTACACAATCCTGCGCCGGCGATTAACGTATCTTGTACGTGAGAATCAATGGAATCATTTTCTTGATCAAATACCGCAGCGATGCCGCCTTGCGCATAGCGCGTTGAGCCTTCTTTGATGTTTGATTTAGAGAGCACGATAACTTGGCAATGCTCAGCCAAACTCAACGCCACACTCAATCCTGCCGCACCACTTCCTACAATTAATACATCACAAGCATGTTGAATCGACACAATCAGTTACCTATTGATTAAAAGTTTACGAACACTTATTCATAAAAAAAACGAATAATAGCGAACTTTAGTTTAAAATGGCAGTCTAGAGAGGGCATTGAGCGCACAATGATGATGAAATATTGTCTGAGCTAGTCAAATGTGCCAATTTTTTCATGCACCATAGGAGTAGTAGCTCGAATGAGCGAGCATTTTACCGACCAACAACTCGTTGATAAAGTCAAAGAAGGCGACAAGAAAGCCTTCAATCTGTTGGTCTTAAAATACCAAAACCGTGTGACCAATATCGTTGCCCGCTATGTTAAAAATAGTGGTGATGTGGCTGATGTCACCCAAGAAGCATTCATAAAAGCCTATCGTGCGTTACCGAATTTTCGCGGGGATAGTGCTTTTTATACGTGGTTATATCGTATCGCGGTGAACAGTGCTAAGAATTACTTGGTGTCGCAATCACGCAAACCGCCAGCGAGTGATGTTGATGCGCAGGAAGCCGAATTTTATGAAGGGGCAGGCGCACTGCATGAACTGGCTTCACCAGAAAGCAAATTACTGACCAAAGAAATCGAGACCATGCTGCTGCGTGCGATTGACCGTTTGCCCGATGAATTGCGTGTTGCAATTACGCTGCGTGAAATGGAAGGCATGAGCTATGAAGAAATTTCAGAGATTATGAGCTGTCCGGTGGGGACAGTGCGTTCACGAATATTTCGTGCGCGTGAAGCGATTGATGCGGTCATCGCACCTTTGATCCACAATTAGTAAACCATAACTAATTTTATGATGACAAATAAGCAAGATAAATAACCAAGACAAATAAATAGTAAAACAAATTGAACTATTTGCGTCTTTTGTCGACTAAAGTTAAAATAACAACATATTGCGGCGCAATAACAGTGAGAAATTTTGTATGAGCGATAAATTTGAACAATTGTCAGCATGGGTCGATGGTGAACAATCGACGACTCAGGTTGATGACGTCAAGGCAGATGTTCAGTTACAACAGAAGTGGCAAGATTATCACCTAGTCGGTGATACACTGCGTGGTGATGAAGTTATGCTCACCGATAAAAGCTTGCTGGAAAGTATTGCCGATGCATTGGATGATGAGCCGACTGTGCTTGCACCGAATCCAAATAAATCCAAAATCATCCCTATCTGGTCGAATGTGGTTTCGTTAGCTAAGCAATCGTCGCAGTTTGCCGTTGCTGCAAGTGTTGCCGCCGTAATGATTTTAGGCGTACAAAATTATAATACTGAAGTGACTCAGCCATTTATGACTGCACCAACATCAGGGCCTCAGGGGGGATTAGCGCCAGTGAGCTTGTCTCAATCTCGTACGATTCAAACTCCTGAACAGCAAGTAAATGAACGCCAAGCAGTCCTTGAGCAACGCAAGCGAATCAATGCTTTATTAGTTGATCATCAACAACAGATTCGATTACAAGCCGCGTTGGAAAATGTAAAAAAACCTAAAATTGAGCAGGTAAAACCAGAATAATGCATGACATTTTTTCTTCAATACAGCGACCTATTATTGCAATAGTGTCGCTTTTTTCATTTTTATTGGTGCTCTCAGTCAGCACTTTTTCTGTTCATGCGACTGAATCTGATAGTCTTACCGCCCAGCCTATGCCTGAAGCTGTAGTTACAGACACGAGCGAAGAGCCGCTAGTCTCAACGGTAACGATGGATGTTAATGATTTGCTGACACAAATGTCAGTGGCAACTAACACATTGAATTACCAAAGTACCTTGATTATCTATCGACCTGGCTATGAGCCAATCCCGTATTTATGGAAACATGGCATTAAAGATGGTCAATCGGTTGAACTACTGAGTGAGCTTAATGGCCCAAATGCGAGGATTGTTCGCTTTGGTAATCAAGTCAGCTTTTTAAACCCTGACATGCCGGCCCATTCGTTACAACAATCGCATATTCATGGACCCTTTGCCCATAACTTGATCCGTAATCCTGAGTTAATTAGTGAAGCGTATGAAGTGATTTTAGTCGGTAAAAGTCGCTCCGCAGGTAAGGAAGCATGGCAATTACGGATCGTGAGCCGTGACAACAGCCGTTATCATTATATTTTATGGATGGATGCGCAGTCTTATTTACCCTTGAAGCTGAATACGCTGAACGTCAAAGGTGAACTAATTGAACAAGTCCAAGCCACTAATTTGCAAATCACAGAGACATTGGATGCGGATTTTGCACAGCTTGAACAACGTGGTATGCCACAGATCATGCATATCAATCCGCCTAAAGTATTTAACTTAAATTGGGCGATTAATCGCTTGCCGGTGGGCATGAAAAAAGTCAAACGTGATATCCATCGATTATCCATCACCGATGATGTCGTTGAGTACGTATTACTCTCTGATGGCATGGTGGATGTCTCTGTATATTTGCAAAAAGCTTCCTTTGCACAGCCAGACGATGTGTTATTTACCAAAGACGCAGTGACATTTTTATCGCGGGTGAATGATGCATTACAAGTCTCTGTGATTGGTAAAATTCCGCCTGCGACAGCTCAACGGATTTTACAAATGATTGAGTCGGTTGATGCACCTGCAACCGTCAATCCATAATATGAGCAATCGACGATGATTATCGAACAAGGTGTGGTGACACATGTAGACACCAATGATGCTCAGCAGCAAGTGATCGAAGTAACGACGGCCATCAAAACCACATGCGGTAGTTGCCAAGCACAAAATAATTGTTCGACCAGTGTGATCGCAAAATTTTTCACCCCAAAAGCGGAAGCCTACCAATTTGTCGTTGATGAACCTGTGCTCGCCGGGCAGTTTGTAGAATTAGGTATCAGCGAATCACGCTTACTACAAGCTTCGTTTATGTTGTATTTATTACCTATTTTAATCTTTGTATTGAGTATTTCGTTGTTTGGATACGTCTTACAAGACACTGGATTTAGCCACGAACTGATTAGTTTAGCGTTAGGCGGATTGGTTACCATGATGGGTTTTGTCCTGATTTCAGGCTGGTTAAAAAAAGACAATCAAGACTATGCTCCCAAGTTATGCCGGATATTACCTCTGCAATCATCGCCGGTACAAATATCACCAGCCATCCCTATCACATCAATAGATTGAATGTGTCCAGTTTCTGACACATTTGGAAACCAGTAATATTCGCATTTAGGCGCAGTTCAAGGTAAAATCACGCGATTACACATCAAGATCCAATAATTCTTGATTTAGCATTTTTTTAACTTAGGTAACTAGACCTTTTATGCAACATAAAAACATTCGTAACTTCTCGATTATCGCTCACATTGACCATGGTAAATCTACCTTATCCGATCGTTTGATCCAGCAATGTGGCGGTCTAACTAATCGTGAAATGGCTGCACAAGTACTCGACTCTATGGATATAGAGCGCGAGCGTGGTATTACTATCAAAGCACAAAGTGTGACACTGGATTACAAAGCCAAAGATGGTGAAACTTACCAATTAAACTTCATCGATACACCTGGACACGTTGATTTTACTTATGAAGTGTCACGTTCATTAGCTGCATGTGAAGGTGCGCTATTGGTGGTTGATGCTGGTCAAGGTGTTGAAGCGCAAACCTTAGCTAATTGTTACACGGCGATGGATATGGATATGGAAGTGGTACCGATTTTAAATAAAATCGATTTACCACAAGCCGACCCGATGCGTGTGGCTGAAGAAATTGAAGATATTGTGGGTATCGATGCCATTGATGCCGTGCAGTGTTCTGCCAAAACCGGTGTGGGCATTGATGAAGTGTTAGAAGAAATTGTCGCTCGCATCCCGCCTCCAGAAGGTGATCCAGATGCACCACTAAAAGCGTTAATCATTGATTCATGGTTTGATAACTATCAAGGCGTTGTGTCATTAGTCCGCGTTATTGATGGTCAATTGACCACCAAAGATAAAATCAAAATCATGTCAAATGGTACCGTTCATCAAGTCGATAAAGTCGGTATCTTTACCCCTAAACCTAATAATACAGGTGTGTTACGCAGTGGTGAAGTGGGCTTTATTATTGCTGGTATCAAAGAGATCCATGGTGCACCGGTAGGTGATACCATTACCTTATCTAGCAACCCGGCCACAGAAGTATTACCAGGCTTCAAAAAAGTGAAGCCACAAGTTTATGCCGGTGTGTTCCCAGTCAGCTCAGATGAATATGAAGATTTTCGAGATGCGTTAGCTAAATTAAGCCTTAATGATGCATCATTATTTTATGAACCAGAAAGCTCAGCAGCGTTAGGTTTTGGTTTCCGTATTGGTTTCTTGGGCATGCTGCACATGGAAATCATTCAAGAGCGTTTAGAGCGTGAATACGACCTTGACTTGATCACCACAGCGCCGACAGTGGTATATCAAGTATTGACCACCAAAGGCGAAATCGTTACCGTTGACAATCCGTCAAAATTACCGCCAATTAATGATATTGAAGAAATTCGTGAGCCGATTGTTGAAGCGAATATATTAGTTCCTTCAGAGTATTTGGGGAATGTAATTACGTTGTGTATCGAAAAACGCGGCGTGCAGACTAATATGGCGTATCACGGTAAACAAGTCGCGCTGACTTATGAAATACCGATGGCTGAAGTTGTATTAGATTTCTTTGACCGTCTCAAGTCGACCTCACGTGGATTTGCCTCTTTGGATTATAATTTCAAAAATTTCAATGCAGCAGACATGTGCCGTTTAGATATTCTTATTAATGGCGAGCGTGTTGATGCGCTGGCGTTGATTACGCACAAAGAAAACTCTCAAAGTCGAGGTCGTGATTTAGTTGATAAATTGCGTGAGTTGATCCCACGTCAAATGTTTGATATTGCAATTCAAGCAGCGATTGGTAGCCATGTGGTTGCACGCAGCACGGTTAAACAATTACGTAAAAACGTTATCGCCAAATGTTATGGTGGTGATATCAGTCGTAAGAAAAAATTACTCCAAAAACAAAAAGATGGTAAGAAACGCATGAAGACAGTAGGTAATGTTGAATTACCGCAAGATGCGTTTTTAGCAATACTTAAGGTAGGCAAATAATGGCGCAAATGTTTTCAATTTTTTTAGTGATATTAACCGTTGTAACTGGGTTAATCTGGTTAGTTGATTCATTGATGTTTGCGCCTAAACGTCGTGAGCGAGCAGCATTAGCTGCAGGTGTATCTGAAATTGAAGGCTTTGAACCACCGTTACCTTACGCGGTTGATACTGCCAAACAAATTTTTCCAGTGATTGCGTTTGTGATGATCATGCGTTCGTTTATTTATGAGCCTTTTCAAATCCCGTCCGGTTCAATGATGCCGACACTGTTAGTCGGTGATTTTATCTTAGTGGAAAAATTCTCTTATGGCTTACGTGATCCCATCACTCGCACCAAATTTTTGGAGGTGGGAGAGCCGCAACGCGGTGATATTGTTGTCTTCAAATATCCACCGAATCCAGAATTAGATTATATTAAACGTGTAGTGGGTTTACCGGGTGATCGCATCTTTTATCGTGCCAAACAAATTACCGTGGTACCAGCTTGTCCAACCGGTGAGGATTGTGATAAACCGTATTTAGTCAAATTATCAGACGCACAAATTAGTGAGTTTGCACAAAATATGGTGCCCCTTAACCAGTTTACGGAAAGCTTAGGCAGTGTTGAGCATCAAATTTTACAGCACCCTGTCTTGTCTGCCAGTGCCTCACAGTTTTATCGTCAACCGGGCACAGCTATGGATGAATGGATCATCCCTGACGGTGAGTATTTTGTGCTTGGCGATAATCGAGATAACAGCCGCGATAGTCGTTTTTGGGGTTTTGTTAGTACCGATCATCTAGTGGGCAAAGCCGTTGCGATTTGGATCTCATTTGAATTTGAACGCACTGCAGATGGCTGGTTACCACAATGGTTGCCGTCGGGTGTGCGGTTTGAACGTGTCGGAGGATTGCGATGAGCAAGGCAAAGCCTGCTAGAGCAACAAATCAACAAAAATTTCATAACCCAGGGATTGATGAGTGGGCGCCATTACAGCGTCTAATCGGCTATCAATTTGATGATGTGGGTTTATTACAGCAAGCATTAACCCATAAATCTGCGCACAAAAACCATAATGAACGTCTTGAGTTCTTAGGTGATGCGATTTTGGGGTATCTCGTTGCTGAACACCTTTATCATACCTTTACTGATGCGCCTGAAGGGCAACTGACGCGCATGCGGTCTGCGATAGTCAAAGGGGATACCTTGGCTGAAATTGCGGTTGAACATGACTTAGGTGACTACATTAGATTAGGTATTGGTGAGTTGAAAAGTGGTGGCAAACGTCGCGCGTCAATTTTAGCCGATGTGGTTGAATCTATTATTGGTGCTATTTACCTTGATGCTGGAACTGAAGCTTGTGATGAGTTTATCCATCGTTGGTTCGGTGCTCGCATGGCAAAGCTAGACCCTGATTTTCATCCTAAAGATGCCAAAACACGCTTACAAGAGTTTTTGCAATCTCGCTCCCAAGGGCTACCGATATACGAAGTCGTCGATGTGTCAGGTAAAGACCACAGTCAAACATTTACCGTGAGTTGTCAAACGACGATGCTCGAAGAAGCTATTACCGCTCAAGGACCCAGTCGCAAGCGAGCAGAACAACTAGCGGCCCAATCTACTTTAGAGAAATTACAATCATGAGCGATGCGCTTCCTTCTACCACCTATTGCGGCATGATTGCGATTGTTGGCCGTCCCAATGTGGGCAAATCAACTATCCTGAATCGTCTTATTGGCCAAAAGGTCAGTATTACCTCACGCAAGCCACAAACGACTCGACATCGGATCATGGGCATTGATTCAGAAGACAATAAACAAGCTATCTATGTCGATACGCCAGGGCTGCACATGGAAGAAAAGCGTGCGATTAACCGTTATATGAACCGAGCTGCGTCAAGTTCATTAGGCGAAGTGGCATTGATATTATTTGTGCTTGAAGGTACGCGTTTTACTGCCGATGATGCCATGGTACTAGAAAAAATCAAAGCATCTGGATTGCCTTGTTGGGCAGTCGTCAATAAATCCGATAATGTCGAAGATAAAAAACAGCTACTCGCCCATCTGACTTGGTTAGATGAGCAACATGACTTTGCGCATGTCATGCCAGTATCCGCCAAACTTGGGCGTTATTTACCAGAACTGCGCGAAATGGTTATGGCACAATTACCTGAAAGTGAATTTTACTACCCAGAAGAGTATGTAACGGATCGTTCCAGTCGTTTTATGGCGGCAGAGATCATTCGTGAAAAACTCATGCGTTATACTGGCGACGAATTACCGTATTCTGTAACGGTAGAAATTGAACAATTTAAACTCACTGAAAATGGTATTTACCGCATCAATGGCTTGATTTTAGTTGAACGCGAAACCCAAAAACGCATGATCATTGGCAAACATGGTAGTCATCTTAAAACCATCGGTTCAGATGCACGTAAGGATTTAGAAACCTTATTTGATAATAAAGTATACTTAGAATTATGGGTTAAGGTTAAGTCTGGTTGGGCTGACGATGAGCGAGCTTTACGCAGCTTAGGCTATGGCGAACATTAATAGATTAACCAGACAGTGTTAAGAGAAGAGCATGAGTGAATTTAATCAATATCGACGTGAGTACACACTTGGTTCATTAGAGGAACAGGACTTAAACCCTGATCCTCTTGCGCTATTCAAAGAATGGTTAGCGGTCGCCGTTGAATCCAAAATTCCCGATCCAAATGCGATGACGGTTGCGACAGTGGATGCTGATGGTCAGCCATCACAACGCATTGTGCTACTCAAAGATTTAAACGCTGAGGGATTTGTGTTTTATACTAATCTGGGTTCTCGCAAGGCCAAAGAGTTAAGCGTCAATAATAAAGTCTCTCTGCATTTTCCGTGGCATATGCTAGAGCGGCAAGTGCGCGTGTGCGGGATTGCTGAGCCGTTAAGTCGTACTCAAGTGGCTAAATATTTCTTTTCACGCCCCAAAGATTCGCAGTTGGGCGCAATGGTATCAAAACAAAGCCAGCCTATTTCATCACGTGAAATGTTACTGACTCAATTTGCGCAAATGAAAGCTAAATTTGCTCATGGTGATATTCCGTTACCTGATTTTTGGGGTGGTTTTCTAGTGAAACCGCAGCAAATTGAATTTTGGCAAGGGGGTGAGCATCGCTTGCATGACCGCTTTGAATACACTAAGCAAACCTCTGCGGCATGGCAAATCCAACGCTTGAATCCATGATAGATAGTCATTGTCATCTGGATCTAGCTTGTTTTGTAGATGACATTGACGCTGTAATAACCCGTGCGCGAGCGGTTGGGGTAACACAATTTATTATCCCTGGGATTGATCCTGTTCATTGGCAACAGTCCCAAGCACTTGCTAAGCGTTATGCGCAAATATCCTACACATTGGGCTACCATCCTTTTTTCTACTCCAACACCTTGACACTAGCCGAGCTTGATCCGCTAATCAGTACATTAAGAAATGCTGTCACGCCAGAATGTATCGGTATTGGAGAAATAGGCATTGATCGCACGTTACAAACACCTATCGAGTTACAAATAGCGATGTTTGATGCGCAAGTGCAATTAGCTCAGGAGCTGGGTGTGCCATTGATCATTCATCATCGTAAATCCCATGATCTGATTATAGGACGACTCAAGTCCGCTAAATTTACACATGGTGGCATTATTCATGCTTTTTCGGGTAATCAAGCAATCGCACAAGCGTATGTCGACTTAGGGTTTTATTTAGGTGTTGGCGGCACGATTACCTATCCGCGTGGGGCTAAAACATTGCAAGTATTGCATTCGATTGGATTAGCTCATTGTGTCCTAGAAACGGATTCTCCTGATATGCCAATGTATGGTCGTCAAGGTCAACGCAATGAACCACAGTATTTGGTTGATGTGGTGAACGTGCTGAAACAGACATTTGTAGGGCAGGACGTTGCGGGTATGACGACGCATAATGTACAGCGGGTATTTGGCTTAGCTGTTATTTAGCAAACGCATAGCGCGCCTTGCGGTAATATAATCTCACTCCAAACCCACCAATAAATGTCCCCAATAAGAAGACTACGGTGAACATGCCTTGTTGCTGCTGTTGTAACTGCTGCTGTTGCGCAGCAATAATATCATCATCAACAACAAACCGTATGTATCCTGCGGTACTATCTGCCACCGTAATCGGTGCCACAAATACCGAAAACTCGGTTTCTTGTTGGTCAACAAAATCAATAATTGAGTCAATTTCACCGACTTTACCAAGCTCAACACCGTAGCGATTAAACACAGTGATCCCGCGGAAATGACCAAGTTTGAGGTAGGTCGAAAGGGTCGACTCAAGATGTTCGCGGTAGTCGGATTTGTCAGTCGAAATCAAGGTTTGATTAAGCCAAGGGGCAAGGCTACCTGCAGCAATTTGACTTAGACGCTGACCTAATTGCTGGGTATACACACTGTAATGTGCTTGTGTGGTTTGATGCTGAACTTGCCACAGCCAAGAGACAGCAAATAAGCTGGCGATGATAAAACCTGTTCTGATTAGATACCTTGTCATGGGCAACGCTATAAATTGTTGATACACTACTCACATTAAAGCAATGGCTTGATATTGCCAAGTTTTTTCATCATTCAATCTCTTACTTTGTGGTTAAAGGATCCTATATGTCGACTATTTTTTCCCCTGAACATATCAATGTTCATCAAGCGTTATTGCAATTTTTATCGATTAATTCCGTTCAGCAATATGATGTCTCCACTAAGACTTGGCATGTAGCTGAAAATATCTTTTCTGCTACGTTGACAACACCGGTTCTGACAATTTCAGCACAACATTTGAATGCGTATTTGGTTCAATCTATTTTGGCGCAACTACCTGGTGACGTGTCTAATGTCGCTATTCGTTTGCATCCATTATCCGATGCGTTTAGTGCGTCCGTGGTCCAAGTTGTCTTAAACAAAGCCGTCGATAAAGCGTGGCTAGCCGCGATTGCTACACAATATTATGTTGATGTATTCTGTATTACCGATGCACCACGATTAGCCGATCCTGGTGTCATTGTGATGGACATGGATTCGACAGTGATCCAGATTGAATGTATTGATGAAATAGCCAAATTATGTGGTAAAGGGGATGAAGTTAGCGCTGTAACTGAGTTAGCGATGGAAGGAAAATTAGATTTCACACAAAGTTTACGTCAACGAGTCAGTGTATTAGATGGCATTGATGTGAATCTGCTTAAAAGTATCCGTGATAGTATTCCATTAATGCCGGGCATTCATGCTTTATTACAAACCTTACAAGGTAATGGCTGGAAAACGGTAATTGCGTCTGGCGGATTTACTTTCTTTGCACATTATCTTCAGTCGCGTTTAGCGCTTGATGGTGCCCACGCGAATGAGTTAGAAGTCGTTGATGGCCGGTTAACCGGACATGTATTAGGAGATATTGTTGATGCTCAAGTCAAAGCGCAAACGGTGCTTAATTATGCCCAGCATTTTGATATTCCTTTGTCCCAAACCATAGCATTGGGTGATGGTGCGAATGACTTGGTCATGATGGGACAAGCAGGATTAGGTATGGCATTTCATGCTAAGCCGGTCGTAGAGGCGCAAGCCGATGCGGCAATTCGTTTTGGCGGGCTAGACCAAACCTTATATGCCTTAGTGTAAGGTTAATATCAAGGTGGGATAATGTGCGTTATCCTACTTTACTTTGCACCAACTGCGGATGATTCGCTTGGATCATCTGCCAATCATAGCCATGTCGATATAACACTTCATCAGTAATATCCAAAATATAGCCAAAACCTTGGATAGGTTTGAGTTTATCGACCACTTTTTCCGCTTTATAATTTGCATGTTCATGCAAATAACCGAGTTCTGTCTTAATCGTATCAAGCTCAACCGTTGTGGTGTCTTTTAGAATCAATTTAATCGCTACAAATTCGCCGACCGCTAATGCCTTTTTAATAAACTGTTGGCGTTGTGTGATCGATGTGAATTGTTGATTGATATACGGTACAATCACATCGTTAATATGGGTTTTTTCCGGGCAATAGCGAATAAATATTTCATGCTCTTGTACGCCTATACCCATTTTAAGTTGTGCCAGACAGCGACGAATAAAAGGGGAGGGTTGTTCTCTGTCGCGGTATAAAAACTCTAAATTAAAATGCCCTTCAATAGAAAAACGGCTCAACATACTTTTTAATCTGCCATCACCTTGATTATAGACTGAAAACTCAGGCGTAAATAAGTGAGTACGCTGGTTAATAAAAAATGCAATATTCATGGCGTTTTTGGCATCTTTGTGACTCTCATTAGGGATCGATAGCGGGGTGTAGGCTTGTGTCGGTGACATATGACTGACCAAATTACCAATACGTTGTTGGTGTTGTTCGTCCTGCCAATAAGAAAGAATATTGGCGTTACCACTATTACTCATGACAAATTTGGGCTGTAAAACGACAATCTGTGGATCTGCTTTATCAACTTGATGGGAGATAAATACAGGAAGTGATGGAAACCTTGGTGTGAAATATTGCTCGCAGACTTTGTTTTCGAACGCGTTGATCGTATTTTCTAAATTTATTTTATAGCGGTATTTGTTGCCGCGAATAAAGTTATCAATAAATTCGGTAACTTGCGGCTCATTATGAGCTTGAGCCCGATGTAAAAAAATCCGCAGTTCATCACTGTGTTCAACAATTCTCACTACATCGTATTCAATCGTCGTATTGGCGATAGCGCTTTATTCGTTGGCTAAGCCATCAAAGACAATGACCACATTGTCTTCCAGTTTGACGTCCACGTTTTTGTTTGCTTTGACTTGCAACCCCATGATCGACAGATCAACTGTTTTTAAATGATGCTTAGTTTCCTCTGCGGTGTATAACAATACATTAATCGAAAAATGCATTTGTTCAGAACTGCGTTGGGGGTAATTAAAAAACTGCAATGTGGGAGAAACAAAATGATGTGTTTGTGTCGCATCAGCTTTTCCCGCTGTCATTTCGTATTGCAGTTGTAGCAGAGCCTCAAAGACACCAACGCTATATCGGCCATAGCGGTGATTTTCAGATTCAAAACGCGCTATCCCAAGTGGCGTTAAGAGATGGATAAGTTGCCCAAAGCCTTAAGGCTGAAAGGCATTCGGCGCAACGGCACGCATATCAATGACGGTATCACAAGGAGCCTGTAAACGCGTGATTTCTGCACGAACTAAGCCTTGGTCATGAATCGATAACGATTCAAATACAGGGTGCTTAAATCCTGCGTCAGGATTAGTTTGCAGCGCATCTAGAATGACATCTAAGGCTTGTATATGAGCAGGTAAGGTTAAAGGCATGGTCTAGTTTATCCGTCTACGGCCAAATTTATAAGGTGAAAAATAGTGCATTCTTTCCTAAAAGTGTAAACTGTATCGGCAATTTTCGCGTTAAGTTAAATTGAGGTCTGAGTGAATGGCAAAAGCAGATAAAACCGCATTTGTGTGTACCGATTGTGGTGACACCGCTGCACGGTGGCAAGGACAATGTAAATGCGGCGCATGGAATACCATGCAAGAAATCAAAATCTCTGCTGCCAAAGCGTCCTCACGCCCAAGTAATAAAATAGCGGGCTATGCCGGCTTAGGCCAACGTGGCGCCAAAAAAATTAATGATATTGCCTCCGTGGAGACAGAGAAGTCTGCGACAGGCATCGGTGAGCTTGACCGTGTGTTATCCGGTGGGATCACTGTCGGCTCCGTCAATATTATCTCAGGCGATCCTGGGGCGGGTAAAACCACCTTGTTATCTGATTTAGTCGCACGCATGTCGATGCGCATGCAATCCTTGTACTGTACCGCTGAAGAATCTTTATCACAGTTTAAAAACCGCGTGAACCGCCTCAAATTAGAGTACAACGAAGACCAACTCTTGTTGCTTTCTGAAACCAGTGTGGAAGCAATAATAGAAGAATTAGACACCCATCAAATTAAGTTTGCGGTAATTGATTCGATTCAAGCGGTGGTGACGGACAGTGCTAATGGTAGTCCCGGTTCACCTTCGCAAGTGAAAAGTGCCGCCCAAGCGTTGACGCAGTATTGTAAACAAAATGACGTGACGATGTTTATCATCGCACACGTTAATAAAAACAACGAAATCGCAGGACCACAAACCTTAGTGCATATTGTCGATGCATTACTGCATATTGATACTAATGACGGTCAAGTACGCACGCTACGTGCCAATAAAAACCGCTTTGGCGATATTGATACTGTGGGGATTTTTAAAATGACTGAGCGGGGCATGCTGAGTGTTGATAATCCCAGTGAAATCTTTTTATCCGGCTCATCCACGGCTTCTCCTGGCTCTGCAATTACCTGTATTCGTAAAGGTAACCGTAATTTGTTATTAGAAATCCAATGTTTGACTACCGATACCGAAGCAGAATACCCGCAGCGAGTATGTGTGGGATTAAACATGAATCGGATCAAGATGCTCACCGGCGTATTACGCAAACATACCAAGACCAAGATTTTTCACGATACGTTTTTTAATATCGTGGGTGGGCTTAAAATTGAAGAGTCAGAAACGTGTATTGACTTGGCTTTAGTGACCGCACTGCTCAGTTCATTGCATGAATTTGTGGTACCACGCACCAGTTGTATTATGGGAGAGTTGAGTCTGAATGGCGATGTGCGTCCGATTGACAGTGGCGTGCCTCGGGTCAAAGAAGCGGCGCAGCATGGCTTTACCGAGATTTATATTCCATTTCGCAATTACCACAAATCCATGGAAAACTTAGGTGCACGGATTGTACCTGTCAAAACCATCCATGAACTGCTAGAGTTAATAAAGTAAGCCAAGTACAAAAAAGTACAAACAAAAGCACAAATATAATTACAAGGAAGTAAAATATGAATGTTGTCGGTTGGTTTAAAATGTAAGGATACGTCCAGAAGCCAAAACAGACTTACCGGACGCATATTATTCCCTATTTATTTACTGATTTTTTTGTATTTCAAGCGATGTGGTTCAACGATGTCAGAGCCAAACGTCGCTTTTAACCATGCTTCATAATCGGTGAAGTTACCTTCGTAGAAGTTGATTTTACCGTCATCACGATAATCCAAAATATGGGTCGCAACCCGATCTAAGAACCAACGGTCATGCGATATGACCATGGCACAACCTGGAAATTCTAATAACGCATTTTCCAAGGCACGTAAGGTTTCTACATCCAAGTCATTGGTCGGTTCATCGAGTAATAGTACGTTGCCGCCGGCTTTTAACAATTTAGCTAAATGCACACGGTTGCGTTCACCACCGGACAAATCTTTGATAAATTTTTGTTGATCATTACCTTTGAAGTTAAAGCGTGAGCAGTATGCTCGTGAGTTAATTTCAAAATGTCCGATTTTAATAATATCTTGTTCGTCAGATATTTCTTTCCAGACGGTATTGTTCTCGTTCATGTGATCACGAAACTGTTCGACTGAGGCAATCTTAACGGTATCACCTAACGTAATCGTACCCGCATCGGGTGCTTCATCGCCGGTCATCATTCTAAATAACGTTGATTTGCCCGCACCGTTAGGACCGATAATACCGACAATCGCGCCTTTTGGTACTTTGAAAGTTAAATCATCGATAAGTAGGCGGTCACCGTAGGATTTGGAGAGGCCTTGCACTTCAATCACTTTATCGCCCAAACGTTCACCGGGTGGAATAAATAATTCGTTGGTTTCGTTACGACGCTGGTAATCGCTGGTATTGAGTTCTTCAAAACGTGCCATCCGCGCCTTAGATTTACTGCCTCGGCCTTTGGGATTAGTGCGTACCCATTCGAGTTCTTGTTGGATTGATTTTTGGCGCGCATTTTCAGATCGTTCTTCAAGCTGTAAGCGGGCGTCTTTTTGTTCGAGCCATGAAGAGTAGTTGCCTTCCCATGGGATCCCCATACCGCGGTCGAGCTCTAAGATCCAACCGGCGACATTATCTAAGAAATAGCGATCGTGGGTAATGGCCACAACAGTGCCTTCATAGTCATGCAAGAAACGCTCTAACCACGCAACGGATTCTGCATCCAAGTGGTTAGTTGGTTCATCGAGTAATAGCATATCGGGTTTTTCAAGCAGCAATTTACACAAGGCAACACGGCGACGCTCACCCCCTGATAAGGTACTGACATTGGCATCCCAAGGGGGTAAACGTAACGCATCGGCAGCACGTTCTAACGCATTGTCTAAATTATGCCCATCTTTGGCTTGAATGAGCGCTTCTAATTCACCTTGTTCTTTGGCAAGGGCATCAAAGTCTGCATCTTCTTCGGCATAGGCGGCATACACTTCATCTAAACGACTCATCGCACCGGCGACATCGGCGACAGCTAACTCAATATTGCCACGCACATCAAGGCTTTCATCCAAGTGTGGTTCTTGCGGTAAGTAGCCGATTTTTATGCCAGCTAATGGACGTGCTTCACCTTCAATCTCAGTGTCTAAGCCAGCCATGATTTTTAGTAAGGTTGATTTACCTGAACCATTGATACCCAACACGCCAATTTTTGCGCCAGGAAAAAAACTTAACGAAATATCTTTGAGGATAAATCGATTGGGTGGGACGATTTTGCCCACACGGTGCATTGAATAAACAAATTGAGCCATCACTGTGCCTTCTGTAAAAGATGTGTTGCTTAAGTAATAATTACTATTGTAATAGAAAAAGTAGGGGAACTACTAGATAAGTGTGGCGCTTTTTAATAGCATGTCTCTTTTATTGATTCGATTAGGCTTTTTTCATGACATCAGTTTCTCTTGCTACGCTGGCTCAACATATCAATGCGACGATCCAAGCTTCGGCTGACGATGTCGTCGCTGCCGAAAGTATCATGATCCATAAAGTGGCTCCGCTAGACAAAGCTCAGAGTGGCGATGTCGCATTTTTAAATGATAAAAAATACCTCAAAAGCCTGGCGACCGCTAAGGCGAGTGCCGTGATTTTAACGCACAAACTAGCTACCGATTATGATGGTGTCGCCTTAGTCGTCAACGATGCTTATATCGGTTTTGCGTTAGCGGCGCAGTTACTAGACCCGACCCCTAAACCGCATTATGCAATCCATCCCAGTGCGTATGTGGATGAGACTGCGGTGCTAGGCAAAAATGTCAGTGTCGGCCCCAACGCGGTGATTGAAGCAGGAGTAGCGCTCGGTGATGACGTATCAGTTGGCGCGGGAGCAGTGATCCGCGTTAATGCAAAAATTGGCGCGCAGAGTGTGATTCATCCTAATGTTACGATTTATCATAGTTGTGAGTTGGGTGTGCATGTTGTGATCCACAGTAACACCGTCATCGGCAGTGATGGGTATGGCTATGCGCCTAACGGTGGAAAATGGATCACTATCCCACAAACGGGTAAAGTGGTGATTGGCGACTATACCGAAATCGGTGCCAGCACGACGATTGATCGTGGTGCGTTAGAAGATACGATTATCGGACAGCATGTGATTATTGATAATCAAGTCCATATTGCCCATAACGTGGTGATTGGTGATGGTGCATGTTTGTGTGGCGGTACGATGATGGCCGGCAGTGTTAATATAGGTAAACATGTCATCATCGCAGGCACTGTAGCGATCAATGGGCATATTAGTATTTGTGATAATGTACAAATAACCGGCAATACCATGGTCACCAGTGATATTACCGAACCGGGTGTGTATTCATCAGGCATGCCACATTCACCATACAGTGAATGGCGTCGGAATTCTGTCAGGATCAGGCAATTAGACAGCGTATTTAAACGTGTTAAAACCTTAGAAAATCAAGTGCAACGAATTCAGTCCAGTGACAGTGATGAGTAAAATACAATATGTTGTGGTTTTTTAGGTTGTTTTTGACTAAAATACAGCCTTAAAATTTTTCAATCCCATTTTATTTTACTAACCCTTCTTCATAGGTGCTATCAATGCTAGAACGCAACATGAACATTGCAGATTTTGATCCGGAATTAGCGAAAGCTATTGAACTTGAAAATCAACGTCAAGAACATCACATTGAGTTAATCGCGTCAGAGAACTATTGTTCTCCGCGAGTGCTTGAAGCACAAGGTTCACAGCTTACTAATAAATACGCGGAAGGATATCCAGGTAAACGTTATTATGGCGGTTGTGAGTATGTCGATATCGTTGAAAACTTAGCGATTGACCGTGCTAAAGAATTATTCGGCGCAGATTACGCGAACGTTCAGCCGCATGCTGGTTCACAAGCGAATACAGCTGTATTTGGTGCATTACTCAATGCTGGCGATACGGTGTTAGGTATGAGCTTGGCACACGGTGGTCACTTAACTCACGGCTCTCACGTCAACTTTTCTGGTAAAATTTACAATGCAGTACAGTACGGTATTGATGAAAGCACCGGGATTATCGACTATGCAGAAATCGAAGCACTGGCATTAGAGCACAAACCTAAAATGATCATTGGTGGTTTTTCAGCATACTCAGGTATCGTTGATTGGGCTAAATTCCGTGAAATCGCGGACAAAGTGGGTGCATATTTATTAGTGGATATGGCGCACGTTGCTGGTTTGGTTGCTGCGGGTGTTTACCCAAGCCCTATCCCACACGCACACGTTGTGACGACGACGACACATAAAACCTTAGCCGGTCCTCGTTCGGGTTTGATTTTATCTGCTTGTGGTGATGAAGATATCTACAAGAAACTAAACAGTTCAGTATTCCCTGGTAACCAAGGTGGTCCGTTATGCCATGTTATCGCTGCTAAAGCGGTTGCCTTCAAAGAAGCGTTACAGCCTGAGTTTAAAGTCTATCAAGCACAAGTTGTTAAAAATGCGAAAGCGATGGTTGAAGTGATGCAAGCACGTGGATACAAAATCGTATCTAACGGCACAGAAAACCACTTGTTCTTACTCGATTTAATCGACAAAGATATTACGGGTAAAGACGCTGATGCAGCATTGGGCTTAGCTAACATTACGGTTAACAAAAATTCAGTACCTAATGATCCACGTTCGCCATTTGTTACTAGTGGTCTGCGCATCGGTACACCTGCGATCACGCGTCGTGGTTTCAAGGAAGTGGAAGCGCAACAAGTTGCAACGTGGATTTGTGATATCTTGGATAACATGGGAGATGACAGTGTTATCGCTCGCGTTAAACAAGAAGCAGTTGCATTGTGTGAACAGCACCCTGTATACGGGTAACACCGCACAATTTTCCCATTGATATTAACCGGCTTCGTGCCGGTTGATTTGTTTTTACAGCACATCTTTTTTAACGAGAAATGTTATGTTTTGTCCATTTTGTAGTGAACAAGAAACCAAAGTTATCGATTCGCGTCTCGTTTCCGAAGGTCATCAGATCCGTCGTCGCCGCGAGTGTTTGGCTTGTAAAGAGCGTTTTACTACCTTTGAAGTGGCTGAATTAGTCTTACCTCGTGTGATCAAGCGCGATGGTTCACGCGAACCCTTTAATGAAGAAAAACTGCGTTTAGGCTTGCAGCGTGCATTAGAAAAACGTCCAGTTAGCACTGAAAACGTTGAAAAAGCGATTAATCAAATTAAATCGTCATTGCGAGCAACCGGCGAGCGTGAAGTTGAAAGTGAATTAGTGGGTAACTTGATCATGGATGAGCTCAAAGACTTAGACAAAGTCGCGTATGTGCGTTTTGCATCAGTCTATCGCTCGTTTGAGGATATCCGTGAGTTTGGTTTAGAAATTGCTAAGTTAGGTCAAGGGCTAGATAAAAGTCAGCCGAATGAGGGCAAAGCTCAACCCAATAAAAAACACGGCAAGCAATAACCATGTATTCATTGCCGGCTAATGATTCAACCCTGTTCAGTGCCTTTGATCATGCCATGATGAGCCAAGCATTGCGCTTAGCTAAATTAGGGCGGTATACCGTTGCACCCAATCCATTAGTAGGATGTGTGATTACGTTAGACGGGCAAATTATAGGTCAAGGACATCATCAACAAGCTGGGTCAGCGCATGCTGAAGTGCATGCACTTGCTCAAGTTGCTGAGTTAGTCCAAAAGGGGGAGTTACAGCGCGCACAATTAGCCTATGCTTGTGCCTATGTAACACTCGAACCTTGCAGTCATACAGGACGCACCGGGCCTTGTGCCGATGCGTTGATAAAGGCTGAAATTGGACACGTTATTATTGCTATGCAAGACCCGTTTGAGCAAGTCGCCGGACGCGGTATTGCAAAGCTGGAGGCGGCAGGCGTAAAGGTTAAAGCCGGCTTGCTAGAACCTGAAGCTCGTGTCATTAATCGGCATTTTTTAAGTATCGTAGAGCGTCAACGTCCATTTGTTACTGCTAAACTAGCGACGTCATTAGATGGCAAAATCGCTCTCGCAAATGGGGTCAGTCAGTGGATAACACACGCTCCTGCACGCCAAGATGTGCAACGTCACCGTGCTCAATATGCGTGTATCTTAACCGGCTCGCAAACGGTCATTCATGATGATCCACAGCTTAATGTTCGTCTTGCTGATGCGCCAACAGATGTTATACAGACATTAGCATTGAACCCTATAGCGCAATTTTCTCAGCCATTGCGGGCGATTATTGATTCGCACAACGTTTTAGATGAAAAGTATCAAATTATAGGTAAGGCCACGCCCTCAAGCCCGACGCATGTATTTAATGCAACCAATACACAGTTAAGCGCAAACGGTAAATGTGACTTACATGATGTGATGGCGCAGTTAGCTCAACGTCAGATCAACAGTGTTTGGGTGGAAGCGGGCGCCGGCTTAGTTGGGGCACTCTTAGCGGCACAGTTAGTTGATGAATTGATTGTTTATCAAGCACCCATGCTATTAGGTGATGCGGCAAAAGATGCGATACACTTACCAACATTAACCGCAATGACACAACGAATTGAACTAGATATCACGGACACGCGTATGATAGGCCGTGATATAAAACACACGTGTAACGTGATCTACCCTAAAGGATAACAATGTTTACAGGTATTATTGAAGCGGTAGGCGAGATTTCGCAACTGCATAACAACGGCTCCGATATTCGCTTAACGGTACAATGTCCGCATTTGGATATGTCTGATGTCGCATTAGGCGATAGTATTGCGACTAATGGCGTGTGTCTTACGGTTGTGGAATTCGGCGATAATTACTATAGCGCAGATGTCTCGCAAGAGACCATCAAATACACCGGTTTTAGCGATTATACGACGGGTGCAAAAGTGAATTTAGAAAAAGCCATGTTACCGACTAGTCGCTTTGGTGGTCACATAGTGTCAGGTCATGTCGATGGCGTTGGTCATATTACGCGGATCATCGATCAGCAAAAATACATCGAAGTCTGGGTGCATATGCCTGAAGCAATTCGTCATTATATTGCGCACAAAGGGTCAATCACGGTTGATGGGGTGAGTTTAACGGTTAATGATGTGACTGAAGATGAGTTTATGTTGTGGCTAATTCCACATACCTTAGAAAAAACCGTTATCAGTACATACAAAGTCGGTACACGCGTCAATTTAGAAGTAGATGTGATTGCACGTTACTTAGAGCGTTTAATGCAAGGCGGGAATAACGCCAACAATGACACACACAAACCCGATATTAGCATGGCGTTTTTAGCAGAAAACGGCTATTTAAATAGGAAATAATTTATGACTTTTCATTCCCCTGCAGAGATCATCGAAGACATTCGCCAAGGAAAAATGGTGGTGTTAATGGATGATGAAGATCGCGAAAATGAAGGCGATTTAATCATGGCTGCAGAGCACGTCACACCAGAAGCAATTAACTTCATGGTTACTCATGCCCGTGGTTTGGTATGTTTACCGATGACGGCTGAACGTTGTCGCCTTTTAAAACTCCCATTAATGGTGGATAAAAACTCAGCACAGTTTTCTACTAATTTTACCGTGTCGATTGAAGCAGCAGAAGGGGTTACAACGGGGATTTCAGCCGCGGATCGTGCTGTGACTATTTTAGCTGCAGTCAAACCTAATGCTGTAGCGACGGATATTGTTCAGCCTGGGCATATTTTTCCACTCATTGCTAAAGATGGTGGTGTACTTAACCGCGCTGGACATACTGAAGCCGGTGTCGATTTAGCGCGATTAGCTGGGTGTGAACCCGCTGCTGTGATTGTCGAAATATTGAATGCTGATGGGACAATGGCACGTCGTCCTGAACTGGAAGTCTTCGCTCAAGAGCATGATTTAAAAATCGGTACCATCGCAGATTTGATTGAATACCGTAACCTCAATGAAACCACGATTGAGAAGGTGGCAGAATGTGCTTTACCGACTGAATTCGGTGATTTTCGTTTGCATACTTTCAAAGATGTGATTGACGAACAACTGCATTATGCGTTGGTTAAAGGTGATGTTGATGCGACTGAGCCTGCATTGGTTCGTGTACATTTACACAACACATTCTCGGATTTATTGGGTTCAACGCGTGGCGTGAATCGTTCGATGAACTTGCCTAAAGCAATGGCACGTATTGGCGCTGAAGGTGGTGTGTTGGTATTATTGGGAGCAAAAGAAAACATCGAACAACAAGTGCAACAGTTTGCTGCTGAAGATCGTGGTGAAGTTGCCCCAGGTAAGGGGTGGCAAGGTTCATCTCGAACTGTGGGTGTCGGCAGCCAAATTTTAGTCTCGTTAGGCGTAAAAAAGATGAAACTACTATCTAAACCTGTTAAATACTCAGGATTATCAGGGTATGGTTTAGAAGTCGTTGAGTACATTAGCTAAATTTAATGTGGCAGCATCGCGCAGTTTTTGTGATATACTGCGCTCCGAAAAAATTGACTCTTTATACAGTATTTAAGGAAACCTGATATGCATATCATCGAAGGTAACATCCGCGCAACGGGCAAAAAATTTGCCATTGTCGTTTCTCGATTTAATAGTTTTGTAGTCGAAAGTCTACTTGAAGGCGCGGTAGATACATTAGACCGTTTTGGTGAAGTAAGTAGTGACGACATCACGGTTATCCGCGTGCCAGGTGCCTATGAGTTGCCTATGGCGGCACAACGCATCGCCCAGTCCAAAAAATTTGACGCAATCATCGCATTAGGTGCGGTTATTCGTGGTGGCACACCGCATTTTGATTTTGTGGCGGGTGAGTGTAATAAAGGCCTCGCACAAGTTTCTTTAGAATATAGCATTCCAGTTTCTTTTGGTGTTATCACCACGGATTCAATAGAACAAGCGATTGAGCGTTCTGGAACTAAAGCCGGAAATAAAGGCGCTGAAGCTGCAATGGGCGCACTTGAGATGGTTAACGTCATGGACGCCATTGATGAGGCTATTGCGTGAGTGGAGCAAAAATGAAACCTGCCGCGCGCCGCAAAGCGCGTGAGTTAGCCCTACAAGGGATTTACTCATGGCAGATGAGTGGTAACACAATCCAAAGCGTCGAATTAAATTTGGCAACCACTAACGATATGTCAAAAGTTGACGTAGCGTTTTTTCAAGAGCTACTTCGTGATACAGCAAGCAAAGTAGCAGACTTAGATGTGTCGATTAAACCTTACCTAGGCCGCTTGCCTGAAGAGCTTGATCCTATCGAAAAAGCCATCTTACGTTTAGCGACGCTAGAGTTAACTCAACGTGTTGATGTCCCCTATAAAGTGGTCATTAACGAAGCGATTGAGTTAGCCAAATCCTTCGGTGCTGAAGAAAGTCATAAATTTGTGAATGGCGTGTTAGATAAAGCGGTAAAGACACTTCGCCGTCACGAATTACCATAACCACTGCATGATATCTCGTTGTTAATTGAATGAAAGAATTTTCAATCATTGAACGGTATTTTACTGCTCAGTCACAACCACGCCAAGATGTTATTATTGGTGTCGGTGATGATTGTGCCATTACTAAAGTACCGGCCAATCAAGTATTAGCAACGACGACGGATACCTTAGTCAGTGGGGTGCATTTTTTGCCTGACACTGCACCTAGTGATATTGCCCACAAAGCGTTAGCGGTCAATTTAAGTGATTTAGCTGCCGTGGGTGCCGTCCCAGCATGGATCAGTTTAGCTATCTCATTGGAACGCACGGATGAAGATTGGCTTGATGAGTTTTCTGATACCTTGGCACGTTTATGTGAATACTACTCTATTAATCTTATTGGTGGCGATACAACACGCGGTCCGTTAAGTATTACGATTACGGCGCAAGGCTTCGTCCCGCCTGAAAGTATTGCTACGCGCAGCGGGGCAAAACCGGGTGATTTATTGTATGTTACTGGCACATTAGGTGATGCAGGTGCTGGGCTAGATATCTTGTTGGGTAAGCTCGATTGTTCGACATTAACAACGCTCAATGCGCAACAGCAAGACATCATTGCAAGTTACTTGACCGAACGCCATTATAAACCGACTCCTCGAGTGTTGGCGGGGACGGCGTTACGTCGTATGATTTCGAGTTGTATTGATTTATCAGACGGCTTGCTTGGTGATATTCAACATATTATGCGGGCATCAAAGTGTGGCGCACACATTAACGTCGAAAGTTTACCTATTTCTCCGGCATTAGCGGCATTAGTCTCTGCTGAACAAGCATTTAAATATGCCTTATCCGCGGGTGATGATTACGAGTTATGTTTTTCTTTACCCCAAAAAAACACGTCTGAATTAGAATTGGCGCTCAATGCTGCTAATGTTAATTTTACCTGTATAGGGCAAATCGTCGGTGGTAATATGCTCATTTTAACGCATAACGGTAATCCCTATCAGCCTGCTGGGCATTCATTTGAACATCAGTTTGATAGTTAACTTACAGGTCACGCCAGTATGACACCTGATATTCGCCAACGTCTCAATTTACTCAATCCCATTCATTTTTTAGCGTTAGGCTTTGGCTCCGGTCTCGCGCCTAAAGCACCAGGTACATTTGGCTCTCTAGCAGCCATTCCACTGGTATGGTGGTGTGCAACCTCGCTCAGCTTACAGGTATATATTTGCGTCGCTCTCATTGCTTGTTTGGCTGGTATTTACATCTGTGGAAAAACAGCTCAGGACATGCAAGTACACGACCATGGCGCGATTGTCTGGGATGAGGTGGCAGGGATGCTGTGTGTGTTTATTGCGCTCCCCATCACTTGGGAAACACTGGTATTGGGGTTTGTGTTATTTCGTTGGTTGGATATTCAAAAGCCATTATTTATTGGCTGGATTGACCGTCACTTTACCGATGGATTGGGGATCATGCTTGATGACATTGTGGCAGGTCTGCTGGCATGCGGGATATTGCATGCCATTGATACTGTTAGACCGTTCTAATTCAAAGCTGAGACTAGAGCTAAAATTAGGGTTAAGCTCTAGTCAAACGTTGTTGCACTTGTTCGACAATCCCTGCTGCATCAATCTTTAACTGCGTATACATTTGAGATTGGGTGGCCTGCATGATAAATTCATCGGGCAAACCGCACTGTAGTAATTGAGTTAACAAACCTTCAGCTAAAATGAATTCGCCCACTTCGCTTCCTGCGCCGCCTTTAATTGCGCCATCTTCTAAGGTCACTAATAAGTCATGTTCTTGGGCGGCAGCTATAACGGCTTGGGTATCAAGGGGTTTGACAAAGCGCATATCAATTAATGTTGCATTTAATGCATCTGCTGCCTGACGTGCCTCTGGCAATAATGTACCAAAGTTCAGTATCGCGACTTTTTTGAGATTACCGTTAGCGTCTGCTGACAGGGGTTGGATCTCACGCAAAGTACGTGATTTACCTACTTCAAGTGCGGTCATGTTGTCATCAATCGGCGCATCTTCACCGCCACCACGCGGATAACGCACCGCAGCGGGTTGTTGTAATTGATGACCCGTGTAGAGCATTTGGCGACATTCATTTTCATCGCCTGGGGTCATGATTACTAAATTAGGAATACAGCGTAAGAAACTGATATCAAACGCACCTTGGTGTGTCGGGCCATCAGCACCCACAATACCGGCACGGTCTATGGCAAATAACACGGGTAAATTTTGAATCGCAACATCATGAATCAATTGGTCGTAAGCACGTTGCAAAAACGTAGAATAAATGGCAACGACCGGATGCAAGCCGCGGATCGCCATACCGGCAGCTAATGTCACCGCATGCTGTTCGGCAATCGCAACATCAAAATATTGTTCTGGGTATTGTTTAGAAAACTCAACCATACCAGAACCTTCGCGCATCGCTGGCGTAACAGCCATAAGCTTAGGATCAACCGCGGCCATATCACACAACCACTGACCAAAAATAGCCGAGTAAGTAGGAGAGGTAGGCACAGATTTAGGTAAGCGTTCATCATCTGGATTAAACTTCGGTACTGCATGAAATTTAATCGGATCTTTTTCGGCAACATCATAGCCTTTGCCTTTTTTGGTCACGACATGCAGTATTTGAGGACCGGAGATATTACGCATGTTTTTGAGTGTATCGACCATGCCATTGACATCGTGGCCATCAATGGGACCAATATAATTAAAGCCCAATTCTTCAAATATCGTACCCGGAACCACCATCCCTTTGATATGTTCCTCGGCTTTTGAAGCAAATTCTTTTAAAGGTGGGACGTTAGAGAGGACTTTTTTGCTCCCGTCACGAATGGTGTTGTAAAAGCTACCCGTTAATAAACGGGCTAAATGTGAGTTTAATGCACCCACATTTTCAGAAATTGACATTTCATTGTCGTTTAATATTACCAGCATATCTTTGGCGATATCGCCGCCATGATTGAGCGCTTCAAAGGCTAAACCTGCGGTTAATGCACCATCACCAATGACGGCAACGGTTTTTCGGTTCTGACCCTCTTTATCAGCAGCAATAGCCATGCCGATAGCGGCACTGATGGAAGTAGATGAGTGACCGACTGCAAAGGTGTCATATTGGCTTTCTGGTGGCCACGGAAAAGGATGTAACCCGCCTTGTTGGCGAATAGTCGTCATACGGTCACGGCGACCGGTTAAAATTTTATGGGGATAAGCTTGATGGCCTACATCCCAAATCAACTGGTCAAACGGTGTGTTATATACATAGTGTAATGCGACCGTTAGTTCGACAGTGCCTAAGCCAGATGCAAAATGCCCACTAGACTTGCTCACACTTGACAACAAATACTGTCTCAATTCAGTGGCGACTTGTGTCAATTTATCCTTAGGAAGCGTCCGTAATTCCTCAGGAGTGTTGGCTAAAGCCAGAGTAGGGTAATGTGCAAGATCCAATGACATATTTAGAAAAGTACTCTGTGGGTTAGTAGTTACGCTGAACTAAAAATTCAGCGAACTCGTTTAATAGAGTGGTATTGTAAGGTAATTGGTCCGATGATTGAAGTGATTCTGCGTATAACTGGGTTAAATAATCTTGTGATGCTTGTAAACCTAACAAAGCTGGAAAGGTAGATTTATTGAGTTCTTGGTCTGAACCACTCGGTTTACCAAGGGTTAGGCTATCACTGGTCACATCCAAAATATCATCGAGTACTTGAAACGCTAAGCCTAAATTACGACTAAAAGTTTGTAAGTGCGCAATGTCTGTCAACGCTAAATCTGACGTTAATGCAATCACCATATCCACACATGCACTGAGTAATGCACCCGTTTTGAGTGCATGTAATTGCGTTAAGGTATTAATATCAATTGCGGTGTCAGTGAAATGCAAATCAATAGCTTGGCCACCGCACATGCCATCATAGCCTGCAGCTTTAGCTAACACAGAAATCACAGCGACTTTTTCATGAGCAGTCAGCGTAGGCGAGTTGGCAATATGTTCAAATGCTAATGATTGCAGTGCATCACCCACTAAGATTGCTGTACCAGGGCTAAACTGAATATGACAAGTTGGCTGACCACGACGTAAATCATCATTATCCATATCCGGCAGATCATCATGGACAAGCGAATACGCGTGTATACATTCAATAGCGACCATCAACGGCGCCAGCTTGCTAGCATCGAGCGCAAGCGTTTCGCCAAGAATAGCAATAAATAATGGTCTCACTCGTTTACCTTGACCGAGCAAGGCATATTTCATCGCTGGTAATAGATCACAAGGTAGCGCAGGGTAGTGCGCTAATGCTTGAGTTAACAGCTGATTAGTGTGCTCAATGGTTTGAGTATGGCGGTGTTTAAAACTCATGATCCGAATCAGACTCATCCGTGGTTAACACTTCTAATGTTGCATTATCTTTGGCTAAGACGCTAACCTGTTGCTCTGCGTCTTTTAAATAACGCTGACATGAACGGGCTAGTGTAATGCCTTCTTGAAATTTGCCTAAAGCCACATCTAGCGGTAATTCACCACGTTCCATTTCTTGAACGACAAGTTCAAGTTGTTGCATCGCTTGTTCAAAATTCGGTTGTTGTTTCTCAGTCGCGCTATCGTGTGCCATGTCTCATCCACTTTTTGTAAGATTCATAGGATATTAACTATAGATAATATCGTAAATGTCGATAAAAAGCATAGTAATCTTATTCTGCTATTCACACCATAAGAGGGTTTTCAATGGATTTAGCTACGATAGTCGGCATGATTGGCGCGATTGGCTTTATTGTCATGGCGATGGTCCAAGGCGGCGACATTGGTATGTTTATTAACGTACCCTCGATCTTAATTGTATTTTGTGGTTCATTGTTTGTGGTGTTGTCGCAGTTTTCATTGGAGCAGTTTTTGGGTGCAGGCAAAATTGCAGCTAAGGCGTTCATGTTTAAAATTGAAGCACCTGAAGCCCTGATCCATAAAGTCGTTGAAATGGCTGATGCTGCTCGAAAAGGCGGTTTTTTGGCATTGGAAGAAGCGCAAATTGATAACCCTTTCATGTAAAAAGGCGTCGATATGTTGGTTGCTGGGCATGATGTCGAAGTGGTACGAGAAACCTTATCCAAAGATATTTCGATGACGACCCAGCGCCATGAATTCGGTGCGTCGATTTTTAAAGCGCTTGCCGATGGACAAAATCCGCGGGTCATCGACGGGATATTAAAATCCTATCTAGCAGAATCTAAACGCGCCAATAGAAACCATTCAACAAGTCACGACTGAAGTGACTCGCCAAGAACTTGAGTTTCAAGATGGTGATAGTGCGCATGCTGGCGGTAAACAACGCCAGCAAGGAGAGCAAAGTGGCGGGCAAGCAACGTCTACCTCAGTCAATATGGCATCAGCGTCGGATGCCTTTGATTCAGCAAATAAAGACAATGTTGCTGAGCAGTTGAAGAAAATAGCTGAAAAAATGGAACAAGAGATCCGTGATGGCGCGATAGAGCTAGAATCATTGGGACAACAGATTACTATCCGGATCCGTGAAAATGGGTCATTTGCAGCGGGTTCGGCATTTTTACAGCCACAATTTGTCCCTGTCGTGGTCAAAATAGGTACTGTGCTGTCGGATATTCCTGGTGAGATTGAAGTCTCTGGTCACAGTGATATTTCTAATATCGCGAATAAGTTGTATCGTTCTAACTGGGATTTATCTTCTCAACGTCCGGTTAGCGGAACGTCAACGCATCAGTATGCGCAGTTTTACCTAACACAAGCTGCACGGTAGAGATAGAGCGTTCTCTAAATCCGCCCTCACAATAGTTAAGGTAATATTGCCACATTCTAGAAAAACGCTCATCGTAGCCTTTTTCGCGCAGTGACTCGATGTTCTCAAAGAAACGGTCATGCCAATGCGAGAGTGTTTGTGCGTAATCTAAACCGATATCATGCAGGTCGCGGATACTCAAATCGGTGTATTCTTTAATACAACGGTTAATCATATACTGTGACGGTAAAAACCCACCAGGGAAGATGTATTTTTGGATAAAATCCACGCCACTGCTGTAGCTTTCATAACGACGGTCATCAATGGTGATAGCTTGTAATACCATGATCCCTTCCGGTTTCAATAGTGATGTACACTTTTCAAAAAAGTTACGTAAATAGGATTTACCTACCGCTTCAATCATTTCGATGGAAACCAGTTTGTCGTATTCGCCTTCAAGCGTACGATAATCTTGCTTGAGTAGAGTAATTTTATCAGTCAACCCTTCACGGGAAACCCAGTCTTCAGCCCATGCATATTGCTCATCAGAAATAGTGGTTGTGGTAACACGACAGCCATAGTGTTTAGCTGCATAAACCGCTAATCCACCCCAGCCGGTCCCAATTTCCATTAAATGATCGGTGGGTTTGAGTTGCAACTTGTCACAAATCGCTTTGAGTTTGTGTTGTTGCGCTTCGGCTAAATTTGCTTCTGGATGCGGGTAAACAGCAGATGAGTACATCATGCTTTCATCTAAAAACTGCGTGTATAGTTGATTGCCTAAGTCATAATGTGCTTGGATGTTTTTGCGCGCTTGCTCAACCGAGTTGCGATTTAAGAAATGTTGGATCTTGTTAAAAGGATAAGTTAACCAACCAAAGCGTTTTTCCCATTTATCAAGTACAGGTAAGTTGCGAGCAAAAATACGGATCACGTTGGTTAGATTCGGTGATGTCCACAAACCATCCATGAAAGTTTCGCCGCTGGCAACACTGCCACCAAATAGCAAATGACGATAAGCTTTAGGATCAAGGATATTGACCTCTGCTTGAAGCTCACTATTAAGATCACCCATTTGTGCCACCATCACGCCGTTTTCTTTAAGAGTCATACAGCCTTGTGGTAAATGGTTTAGAACACTAATAAAGGCGCGTTTACACCATTTATCCATGAGCGAAGCGTTTTCTGTTTTTATTATAGTTTGTTGTGCTTGAGACATTGCTCATTCCTCAGATTTTTTAGTGGCGGGCTTAGTGTCATATTTGACATAGCCATAAAATGGGGTGCGTTTGATAAATAACTTCAACGCTTGCCAATAAATCCCGCCGACAGTTTTTAACGTCATACTAGGTATACGCTTTTTCGCCGTAGAAAGATTACTTGTAGTGAGTTCTTGGCGGTGTAAATCAATACTCGCCACCATATGTTTGATTTGTTTGTAGCACGAGAGTGTCAGCGTCAAGTGTTCACTCGGTTGTGAAATGCGCCATTTGTATTGCATATCCATTGGATTAAACGGACTGACATGAAATGCTTTTTGGGTATCATCTTGTTCGCTTAAATCTACTAAGTAATAATGGCGTTCATGCCATGGCGTATTACTGACTTCAGCGAGCATAAAGGTGAACTGCTTAGAAAGGGGATCTTGAACATAATAAAAATTCACAGGGCTAAAGTATAAATTAAGCATCCGTGTTTGCCCCAGAAAATACACATCCCCATTAATTGGGGTCGTAACCGATTTTAGTAATGTATCGCGTAGGGCATTCATTTTGGCTAAGATTTCTTGCTCCAAGGGCAAACCGTGTTGATTAAGATAATCACTCCGACGAAACTCTAAAAAGCCTGTTTGATCAACATTAAATCCGTCAAGTTGAGCTAACTCTGGTAGTTCTTTTAGTTTGATCCAAAACAAATAAATATCATAGCGAAATTCATGGACCGTGGGTGTAAAACGTTTGTGGTAGACATTCCCTTGATAGATTGCACTGCTTAAACTCACAACGTGGCTCCAAAACGTGCACACACATCCAAGGCACTGCGCACCCCATCTTCATGAAAGCCGTTATACCAATAGGCGCCACAAAAATGCAGATTGTTAATGCCGCACATAGTAGAGCGCTGACCCTGAGCATTAACCATCGCTGGGCTAAATTGTGGATGGGCGTATTGATAACGACCTAATATTTTCTCTGGATCGATTTCAGCGGTGTTATTTAAGGTGACACAGAACGTGTGTTCTGTTTGCAGACTTTGCAATATATTCATGTTGTACGTGACAGTGGCAGGTTGCAGGGTCTCATTTTCATCCCCTTTTATCAGATAGTTCCAACTTGCCCATGCGAGCTCACGTTGCGGTAAAATGTTCGTGTCAGTGTGCAATACCACGTCATTCATGGCGTATTTAATGTTGCTCAGCACAGCTTGCTGCTGGGATGTAGGTGTGGCTAGCATGGCTAAAGCTTGGTCGGAATGACACGCAAAAATAACCTCATCAAACTCTTCAGTTAAGACTGTGGTTTCACTGACTTGATCATCACGGTAATGCACAGTGTGACCCGTGTCGTTGGTTACTGATGACGTGACTTTAACGACTGGCGAGTTAAGCTTAATGCTGTCAGCAAACTCACGTGTTAACGGTGCGATGTATTCTCTCGAACCACCCATAATGGTATACCACTGTGGTCTATCAGTGATATTAAGTAAACCGTGATTATTAAAAAACTGTAAGAAAAACGTCAACGGAAAGGCTTTGGAGTCTTCAATCGACATCGACCAAATTGCGGCGCACATAGGCAAAATGTAATTTTGGCTAAAGTCATCACTGAGGTTGTGGTGGTGAATATAATCAAATAACGTGACCCCTGTTGCTGCATGTTGCTGGGCATCCTCGGATTTACATAATTTATTAAACTTTAATATGTCTCGCACGATACGCCAAAAACGCGGGCGGAAGAAATTTCGACGCTGAGCAAATAATGAATTAAGCGTATTGCCATTATACTCTAAATTAGCTTGTCGGTTTTTGACACTAAAGCTCATTTCTGAGGGCTGGGCATTGACCCCAATCTGGCTCATTAATTTATTAAAATTGGGATACGTCCAATCGTTAAACACGATAAAACCTGTATCAATGGCATAATGTACATCATTGACGACCACATCTTTGGTTGCGGTGTGACCACCGATATAATCGTTAGCTTCGAATACGGTAATATCATGCTCTTTATTCAGCATATAGCCACAGGTTAGTCCGGAAATACCTGTACCGATAATTGCTATTTTCTTTTTCATTTTACACTCTTATTATTATTGTTACGCTGATTCGTGTCGCTTCGCTTTGGCTGGCGCATACGCAAACTTAAGCGATGTTGGATAAATTCGGGTAGGGCATGTAAACCGCGCAAGATCATACTAAATCGTGTCGGAAAGTAAATACTCGCTTTATTCGTTTTAATCCCTGCCATAATATCACGGGCAGCTTCTTCCACCGAAATACTCATCGGCATAGGGAAATCATTTTTATCGGTTAATGGCGTGATGACAAATCCAGGTGAAATAGTCTGCACGCGCACACCCTTCTCTGCATAGTCAACGGCGCAGCTTTTAGCTATGTAATGTAATGCGGCTTTACTCGCCCCGTAGGCTTGGCTGCGGGGAAATGGTAACAAGCGCGCTAAACTATCCACAAACACCAGTTTGTTACCGGATTGCAAGTTAGGCGACAAGGCTTTGATGACATTGATCACACCAAATACATTGGCAGCAAAGACACGCTCAAACATAGCCGGTTCAATGTCATCAATATCGACATATTCACACGTGCCTGCGTTAAGCAGGGCAATATCACATTGAACATTAGCTAATGCTGCATGGGTTTGCGCTAAGTCGGTGACATCAAACTGACAGGTTGATATGTTGGGCTGCTGGGCTAAAAGTGCGAGCTTGTCGGCATTTCTACCACAAGCAATCACGCTGTAGCCCTGTTGTGCAGCGAGTAACGCGACAGCTTCACCAATACCTGACGTCGCGCCTGTGATTAGTAGACGTTTCATGCGCGCATGCCTGCTTTAATTTTATGAATGATAAATTTTAATATGGGAACTTGCTCGTATACCATTTGCCCAAGATCATAATAATCTTGATGGAAAAAAATGGTGTCGTCACGGACTTTCAATAAGGTAATGCCATCAACATGGATGGTGTCTCCGCCATTTAAACGCGGCGTTGCAAAGGACATGGTCCAGGTCACGGTATAGGATTGATGCGCTAGAAGTGGTTGCAATTCATGTGCGGCGATATGATGTATCGCAAACTCACAGTGTTTGGCGTTAACGAGTAAATTTTTAAAATAAGCGGTGAGTTGACCCAGGCCATGATGGGTACCTACCGGATCAATCAAGGTAATATCGTCAGCGTAGATTTTAGTAAGTTGCGCAATATCGGCCACAGCTAGCGTTTGATAAAATGAGGCAAAACGGTCTATTACAGTCATAAATACTTATTTAATGAAATCATGTAGATGTGTACATATTCGTATAATAGATGGATCACCCTACAATTACTCGCCTTTTATTTAAATATTTTTTAATCCTTTGTCACACATTGTGCGTAAAGAAGAGGGTATAATTTTAATAAGGCATTTATTGTGGTGACGTTACCTTTATTCCCATTATCAGCGCATGTTCTTCCAGGTGGTAGAATGTCGTTACGTATTTTTGAACCTCGTTATACTAGAATGGTAAAAGAAGCCTGCGCTTCGGATTCTGGTTTTGTTATTTGTATGCTTAATGCGAAAGGTGACAAAGCAACTAATGAGGATATTCATCCAATTGGCACGTATGTTAATGTTGTCGATTTCAATTTGCTAGATGACGGATTGTTAGGGATTACCGTTGAAGGTATAAAATGTGTATCGATTGCTAACATTCGCAGTGAAAAAGATAATTTGCGCATTGCAGATTGTGAGGTGATTACTCCGTGGGAGTTTAACTTACAAAAAGATGCGCTACATCCTATGGATATAAAGCTTAAAGAGATTTTTGATAAGTATCCAGAGGTAAATTCGTTATATCAAGAAACCAAGTTTGATGATCCAATTTGGGTGATCAATCGCTGGCTCGAATTGCTACCGGTAGATGCTGCCCAAAAGCAACAATTTTTAGCCGATAATGACTGTTCTGAGGTTGTACAATACTTAACAAAACTGGTAGAGTAATTTATGATCCTCAATTGATTCACCGCGTATAAATATAAAATATGGAAAAAGGTGGATGTATGCTCGTTGGAATTTCCTTGGAAAACAAATTACAAAATACCGGCAAGCCTAAGGACTGTGCAGATGAAATGTCACAGGCCTTACTTGAAGTTGCATCACAACGGTGTAAACGTTCTTACGCTAAGATCTTCGGCTATTTTGCACCCCGCTTACGCTCTTACGCGTTAAAACAAATGGGGAACGAAGCATTGGCAATGGAAATGGTTCAAGATACCATGGCCAATGTGTGGCAAAAAGCCCACCTCTTTAATGCCGAAAAAGGCTCTCCTTCAACGTGGATATTTACGATTGCCCGTAACATTCGATTCGATATGCTGCGCAAATTAAAAAATCGTAAAGAAGATATTTGTTCTGATGATTTATGGCCCGTTTTGTGTGAACAGACGCCGGACCAGAATGAAGTATCGCTTGAAGAACAAGTCACCTTAGAACAAGTAGGCCTGTTGTTTAATAGTCTTCCCGATAAACAACGTGCCGTGATTGAAGCTATTTATATTGATGGTAAGTCGCAGCAAGAAGTCGCTGATGAATTAGCCATTCCCTTAGGAACCGTGAAAAGCAGAACTCGTTTAGCATTGCAGCGTTTGAAGGATATGTTAGAAGATCATGATTAATTATCACCCTACCGATAAACAATTGCAGCAGTTTGCTGAAGGTAATATTTCTCCTGCGTTAGCATTAGTTGTTTCTGCTCATTGCGATGTATGCAGTCAATGCCAAGAAAAAGTAGACGATATTAATATCGAATTATCTTCTGTGATTGAAAATGTACGCGCTCATGATTTCAAAGATCCTGCATTTGAAAAAATGCTCGCTTCGATAATGCATCTGCCTGTTATTGACACGAAACCTGTGGTTGCGCCTAGAATTGAACTTGATGGCCGGTTTTTTGATGTCCCACGTCCATTACAACGATTTGTGAAAAACACAGGCAATTGGTCACATTTACTGGGCAAAGTATGGCAAGCACCAGTAGATTTAGGCGATGCAGGCGAAGCGAACTTTATCTACATGGAAAAAGGTGGTCGTGTACCAGAACATACGCACAAAGGAACGGAGTTAACATTGGTTGTTGATGGTGAATTTTCGGATGGCTTAGCTGATTATGATTCGGGTGACTTCATCATCATGGACAATGAGCACATTCATTCGCCTCATTCTAATGCTGTAGAAGGATGTTTAGTCTTTTCGATTGTGGATAAGCCATTGCATTTTACGTCAGGTATTGCTCGATTGCTGAACCCATTTAGTCACTTGTTCTTTAAATGAATTTATGATGAAAAAAAGCGCTTCAGTTGAAGCGCTTTTTTTATGTCTATATATTGTGTGAAACTGATTCTGACCTAAGAGATAAACTCACTCTCAGGATAGTTTAATTTCAAAATCTTGATGGTGTTTTGTTTAAGTTGTTCTAGACCTAACTGGTCATAACATGCCACCATGATTTCTAATGCTTCTTGTACCATGACTGTGTCAGGATAATATTCTAATACATACTGTCCGCGGTTTGCTGCAGCAACATACGCTTCACGGCGCATATAAAAACGCGCAATGGCAATTTCATATTTTGCTAGGCGTGTTTTAATAAACACCATGCGTTTTTGGGCATCGGTCGCATACTTGCTTTCTGGGTATTTGTTCAGTAATTGACGAAAATCATTAAAGGCTTCACGAGAGGCAGATGGATCGCGGTCAGAGCGGTCAATATTTAACAATGATTGGAACAAGTTATCATCACTTTCCATATTGGTGAGGCCACGCATAAAGTAAGCGTAGTCCACATCTTTATGATTTGGGTTTAAGCGTAAGAAACGATCGATAGTGGCTAAAGCTTGTTCACTATCACCGCTTTTATAATAGCTGAAGATCAAATCAAGCTGGACTTGATGAGATAATTCGCCAAATGGGTAACGCGAATCGAGATCACTGAGAATTTGTGCTGCACCACCAAAATTACCATTTTTCATGGCCGCTTTAGCTGACGCGTAAATGGCTTGAGGGCCTTTTAATTCAACTGCTTGAAGCTCTTCGTCAGGGGCTGAACTACATCCGCCTAGGACGAACAGTCCGACTAAGCTGAGTGCTAAAATTCTTGTTTTCATTAACTCTTAAACCTTTGTTATCGATTCTTTAATTGGCACAATGCTTATTATTGCACACCTTGGCCTGTAAACTGATATAATTGTATTTTATTTATCAGACTTTTTCTAAATTATCTTATATGTCTCAATCTAATACCACGCAACAAACTATTTCGCTCACCGGGATCGTAGATCAAACTCAATTTGATAAACGCTTAGATCAGGTTTTGGCCGATTTGTTCCCCGAATATTCAAGAAGTAAGCTAAAAGAATGGATTTTAGCCGGATTTGTCCGTATTGATGGTGAGGTCGTAACGGTTGCTAGGCAAAAAATGAGAGGGGATGAGCAAATTGACATCCATGCTGAGATTGCCGTACAAGTGCAGAATACGCCACAAGCAATCGATTTAGATATTGTGTTTGAAGATGAACATGTTTTAGTCATCAATAAACCCGCCGGTTTAGTGGTGCATCCTGGCGCAGGCAACGCTGACGGTACGGTATTAAATGCGTTACTTGCGCATTATCCTGCGATTGAAACAATCCCTCGTGCAGGTATTGTGCACCGTTTGGATAAAGATACGACCGGATTAATGGTGGTTGCTAAAACGTTGATTGCACAAACTTATTTAGTTGAGCAGTTACAAACTCGTGTCATGAGTCGTGAATACGAAGCTTTGGTATATGGCACTATGGTCTCGGGCGGATTCATCGATGAGCCGATTGGTCGTCATCCAACTAAACGCACGTCTATGGCTGTTCGTGCAACAGGTAAAGAAGCGACAACGCATTATCGTATCATTGAAAAATTCCGTGTACATACGCATTTACGTTTGAAACTCGAAAGTGGTCGTACGCATCAGATTCGAGTGCACATGGCTCATATTCGCCATCCTATTATTGGTGATCAGTTATATGCAGGTCGTCCACGTATGCCTAAAGCAGCAAGTGCACACTTCATGAATGCATTACGTTCATTTAAGCGCCAAGCTCTGCACGCTGCACAGTTATCGTTTGCACATCCGATTTCAGAAGATTGGTTGACGTTCAACGCGCCGATACCTGCTGATTTCAAGCAACTATTAGAAGATGTCCGAGCAGACACCGTTATCCACGGGATCGAAGAAGATTAATTGATACATATCAACAAAATCAAATAAACCAGCCATTGCTCATCTTTTATTCAATTGATGAGTTGATTCTCTCCTTTTACGTACCCATTATCTATGTATACAACAAATAGATACTGTAATGTGAAGGAGAGTGCCTTATGCGTCTTGATAAATTGACTACCAAATTTCAAACAGCTATTTCCGATGCCCAATCGCTAGCATTGGGTCGTGATCACCAATATATTGAACCTGAACATATTGCGACTGCATTGTTAAATCAGCAGGGTGGCAGTGTGCGCACTATTTTGCAAAAAGCGGGTGTCAATCTGAATGCGTTGCGTTCTGGATTATCGCAGGCACTCGAAAAAATTCCTCGAGTGCAAGGTGCTGGTGGCGATGTTCAATTGGGCCGCGATACGACGGCGTGCCTCAATCTGACTGATAAACTCGCACAGAAAAACAATGACCAATTCATTTCCTCGGAATTGTTTGTGTTAGCCGCACTGGAATCTAAGACCCGTTTTGCCGATTTACTCGTCAGTGTTGGTGTGACAAAAAATAAACTAGAAGAAGCCATTGAAACGGTGCGAGGAGGAGAAAACGTTAATGATCCGAATGCAGAAGACGTGCGCGAAGCATTAGAAAAATACACCACGGATCTGACTGAGCGTGCCGAACAGGGCAAACTCGATCCGGTGATCGGTCGTGATGATGAAATTCGCCGTACCATTCAAGTCTTACAACGCCGTACCAAAAATAACCCTGTGTTAATTGGTGAGCCAGGTGTGGGTAAAACCGCCATCGCTGAAGGGCTTGCGCAACGTATTATCAACGGCGAAGTACCTGAAGGAATGAAGCACAAACGCGTATTGTCGCTGGATATGGGGGCATTGATTGCCGGTGCTAAGTATCGTGGCGAATTTGAAGAACGCCTTAAAGCTGTATTAAGCGAGCTTTCTAAAGAAGAAGGCAACGTGATCTTGTTTATTGATGAACTACATACCATGGTTGGAGCGGGCAAAGGTGATGGCGCCATGGATGCGGGGAATATGCTTAAACCGGCGTTAGCTCGAGGAGAGTTGCACTGCGTCGGTGCGACGACGTTAGATGAATACCGTCAGTTTATTGAAAAAGATGCCGCGTTAGAACGTCGCTTCCAAAAAGTACTGGTTGATCAGCCAACGGTCGAAGATACGATTGCGATCTTACGTGGCCTCAAAGAGCGCTATGAACTTCATCATGCAGTAGACATTACTGATCCTGCGATTGTTGCAGCGGCGAGTTTGTCACATCGTTATATTGCCGATCGACAATTACCCGATAAAGCGATTGATTTGATTGATGAAGCGGCGTCGAGTATTCGTATGCAGATTGATTCTAAACCGGATGAAATGGATAAGCTAGACCGTCGCATTATTCAGTTAAAACTTGAAGAGCAAGCATTAGCAAAAGAAACCGATGAAGCGAGTCTTAAGCGCTTAGGAATCATTGAAGTTGAGCGCGAAAAAGCCGAAGTACGTTACAAAGAGCTAGAAACCATTTGGTTGTCTGAAAAAGATGCCATGCAAGGTGCCCAAGGCATCAAAACGCAACTTGAACAAGCCAAAGTTGATTTGGAAATTGCACGACGTGCTGGCGATTTAAGTCGTATGTCAGAACTGCAATATGGCCGTATTCCGGAGCTGGAACTGCAATTAGAAAAAGCCAATAGTGCAGAAGACTTTACTGCTCAGTTGATAAAAAATAAAGTCACTGAAGTTGAAATCGCAGATGTATTATCGCGTTGGACGGGGATCCCTGTGTCCAAAATGCTGGAGGGTGAGAGAGATAAATTAGTTCGTATGGAAGAGGAGCTGCATGACCGAGTCATTGGTCAGGACGAGGCGGTCACCAGTGTCGCGAATGCGATTCGTCGCTCGCGTGCAGGTCTAGCGGATCCAGCTAAACCGATTGGGTCGTTTTTGTTCTTAGGTCCTACCGGTGTGGGTAAAACGGAGTTGTGTAAATCGTTAGCCAATTTCTTGTTTGACTCGCAGGATGCGATGGTGCGTATTGATATGTCAGAGTTTATGGAAAAACATTCAGTATCGCGTCTAGTTGGTGCGCCTCCAGGCTATGTCGGCTATGAAGAAGGGGGGTATTTGACCGAGGCAGTACGCCGCAAGCCTTATTCGGTTATTTTGTTGGATGAAGTCGAAAAAGCGCACCCGGATGTCTTTAATATTTTGCTACAAGTGCTTGATGATGGGCGCTTAACCGATGGGCAAGGGCGCACGGTAGACTTTAAAAATACCGTGATCATCATGACCTCTAACTTGGGCTCGGATATTATCCAAGAGCAGGCTAAAGATGATGATTATAATTCAATGAAAGCGATGGTGATGGCCAGCGTAGGGGCGCATTTTAGACCTGAATTTATCAACCGTGTGGATGATATTGTGGTGTTCCATCCATTAGGTTTAGAAAACATCAAAGCGATTGCGAAGATCCAGTTACAAGGATTACGTTACCGTTTACAAGAAAAAGGTTTTGCGTTGAAAGTTTCAGGGGAAGCATTAAATCAGATTGCGAGTATCGGGTTTGATCCTGTATATGGTGCTAGACCACTCAAACGAGCAATCCAGCATGAATTGGAAAACCCATTGGCATCGAAATTGTTGAGTCTCACCGACAAGGACAGTGATACGGTGCAAGTCGATATTCATGATGGACATTTGACGATTGAGTTCACACGTTCTGAGTAGATTGCTTCATACCATTAGACTTTGATAGCAGCTAGATTTTAGCTGCTATATTTTCAGTGAAGCCAGTAAGGCTTTGGCCTTATCTTGCTGCTGAAAGTCATCATGGTCTTCAAACAAACGCTCCAGTTGTTTTTTCGCTTCGTCAATGCGTCCCAACTTATATAACACATAAGCGAGGTGGTATTTAATCCCTGGATCAGTACTGTCCAATACATACGCTTTACGAAACTGCCTTAGCGCATTGAGATAGTCATTACGCTGAAAATAAATCCAGCCCATCGTATCTATTATCTGTGCATCTTGTTGATTTATTTCAAACGCCATTTGCACGTATTTATCGGCTTCATCTAAATCGGTATCGACTAATATATTAGCCAGATTATTATAAATTTGTTCACGTTTAGCGACACTTTCATCTTCTAATAAACGATTGTAATGGCCTAATGCGAGCTCTCTTTGATTGGTTTGTAGATAAAAATCAGCGACCAAACGTCGCACAAACTGCTGCTCAGGTTGGCTTTTTAGCAAGTTCTCAGCATGCATAGAAAATACATCTTCGTTAAGCCTTTTCGTCGTCAGTTCATATAAATATGCGCCGGCTTGATTGGGCATGCCATTGTTAAATAGTTCGGTAAACATATCTGCAGCTTGCTGGTATTGTTCTTGGGCTCGATACACTTCACCAATAATAAACATGGCTTGGAGTCGGAGTACTGTTTTATCATCTCGGCTAAATGCGTTCAGAACCACTGAGCGGGCTAAGGTGATCGCTTGGTTATATTGACGGTTTTTTAATAGAATATCGGCTTGTAAAATACGTGCCTGCATATCGAGATTCATATCCCCACGTAACAGGGTCCGGGCGCGATTGATGTTTTCATAAGCGTCATCAAATAACTGAGCATCACTTTGTAGTTGAGCTAGCTGTACTAAACCAATCGGATTGTCTTTAACGACGTTCGCTATTTTATCGAAGGAGTTAACGGCATTTTCTAACTGGTTAGCTTTTAAATGCAACTTAGCTTGAGTTAATAGATATTGGGGATTCATGAATGATGTCTTCATGAGTTTTTGATTGATCCATAATGCATTTTGATAATCTTCTTTAAGCGAAAAAATCTCCATCATCATTTCCAAAATACGGGTGTTTTTGGGATTTTTCTCAAATAGTGGGTTGATCAAGTCATACGCTTCTTCGAGTTTATTTTGCGAGATGTTGTTTTGTGCAACAAATTTAGCCACCTCTAAAGGTGAATAGGTCGGGTTAATTGATTCAAGCATTGTAATAGAGGCGTCAAAACGGTTTTGGTAATACATGATTTGGGCTTGTAGAAAACGAGCGCTAGATAAATTTGGCTCACGTTTTAATACGTTTTGTACTTGGTTAAATGCATCTTCAAGCTTGCGTTCTTGTAATAGCACAGTGGCATTAAGTAAATAAATTTCACGGGGTAGATCGCCAATCACGCCTTCGGCACGTTTAATTTCACTATCCATGACTTGACGTGCTCGCGAAGTGAAGCCGTTTTGCAGTAGTAGCTCAATATGCAATTGTCGCAAATAAGGGTAATCAACATTGTTAAAAAACTCTTCAAACAGTTTCAATGCTTTTCGACTTTCTCCACGATTGTTTAATGACCGGACTTCCAGTAAGTTTAATGTGCTTTGGTCTTCAATAAATACCCGTAATTTACGGATAATAGATTCACATTTGAAACCGCGATCGAGTTTAAAATACAAATTACACAATGTGACTGTAAGTGGTAGTTCTTTCATCACCATTGCGTTGTTCTCTTCTAACACGCGAACCGCATTCGGAAATTGTTCTAACTGAATAAACGCATCCACTAATAGTTTGAGCGCGTTCATATTATTAGATGCTTTTTGTACGTATCGTTGCAAATCACCGGCAGCTTGTTCATAATTTTTTTGAAAGTAAGCGGCAAGGGCATTGATTAAGATAATATCGGTTCGATTAACGCGAATATCTTCGGGTAACAAACTTAAGGTTTGCGTGACTTCTTGATAGAGTTTATTTGCTTGCTCATTATTTTCTTCATTAGTGAGCTGTGCATATAAAAGTTTAGTGAACGGTCGGGGGTGTCTTTTAGCATGCGTTCAATTAACGTCACTGCTTTTTCTTGCATCCCACCACGTAAGTAAACACTAGCTAATGAACGTTGTATAATGGGGCTGTTGGGACTTTTTGAGTAGGCGAATTCAAATGTTTTTATCGCCCCATCAACATTGTCTTGGAGGAGTAAAAATGTACCTTGAAGGTGTAGAGTTTTGGGATTATCAGCATCTAAGGCTAATGATTCTTGGATCAATGTCGCTGCTTTGCCCCACACATCGTTACTCATATACAACGATGCCATAGAATTTAATAAACGGGTATTTTCTGGCTTTAGTAGTTTCGCTTTTTGGTAGTGCGCAAATGCTAATTCGCTGTTGTTGGTATTGTTGTACGCACTTGCTTGAAGCAAATAAATTTCGAATTTGTTATCGCGGGAGAGGTTTTGCAATGATACCGTGGTGGCTTTTTTAAATTCTTGCACAAAGATATAGGCACGAAGTAAAGGAACGAGTACGATATTGGGATCTGCGCCGGCGAGGAGCGCTTCTTCAAATTCAGTTATAGCTGCATCAGGAAGATTATTGATTAATAACAGGCGGCCAATCAAGATCTTGGATGGTAAATGGTCAGGATCTATATCCAGTGCATTTTTAAGATGAATATAGCTGGTTTCATATTCTTCTTTATTAAAGCTAATGACCGCTTCTTCATAATACGCATAGACCGTATCGGAATTTTCTTGAGCCACTGCATCTGTTGAAAGTACGCATGACACTAAAAGCGCCGCGCAAAATAATCCTTTAAACCACATTTGTTACATCCTGTATCAAATTCAGACAAATTGTATAAAAAAAACGGTGTTGCTCGCCGCAACACCGTTTTTAGAGTCTAGCTATATAAGGTTATCCGCGGATCTTACGAAAACTTAAGGCTGCAATGCCCAATAATAGAATTGCAATGGATGCTGGCGCCGGCACGTCCGCATGCCCAGTTCGAAATACAAGATTATCAATACCACCAGAACCTGGCATTCTGATCACTAAACGATCGATACCGGTTGCGTTGAATGCGGTACGCTCAAAGCTACCATCACCCGTTTGTGGAACAAATCCGAATGATTTTTCATCGTTTCCCTCATAAAATGAAATACGATTAGTATATATTTCAGAATTAGTATCATTTTCTTCAATATCAAAGAAATCAATGCTGACGATATCAACTAACTGGTCAAAATTAAATTCAAAGAAGCCTGCAGGTTGACCCCCTTCATCATTTGGATCATCACATATAGTCTTACTACAGTCTTGATCTTTACTCTCTTGTATAATCAAGATATTGTTTGGCTGACTAGAACCTTGATAGTCACCTATGTTTAAAGCCGTATATTCAGATTTATAGTCGTTATTTTTATTGTTAAATTCTAAATCGTTATCTTCACTTTTATTATTATTCGTGTCAAAGGCGACTTGTTTGTTGGCAATATCTTTGCCAGAGGAAGTGTTACATATGTTACCTTTTAGCTCTGTATTAGAAGCTTTACCATTCCAGTTACAGCCCGTAATAGTAACACCAAAATTAGCAAGATATTCATCATTGATAATTTGGCCATCAACAATGTTGCTTCCTGTATCGGTCTTGTCGAAGTCAATGACGTTAAATCCTGCTAATGCCGGTGGGGCTGTTAGTGAAAGCGCACCGAATGCAGCTATAACGGTCACTGAACGTGTAAAAAAGTTCATAGGACGATCCTTATCTTAGTTTTAATTGAAATGGCTCACTGTTGAATCACGCATAATTAATCAGTTCAGGAAATTCTTGCAAACATTGTTCCATATTTTTAAAGTTGCTTAATATCAGTGGCTTAAGTGTTTTATAGCGATAGTACAATTAGTTCTGTGTAAAATAATCAGACATTTATCTGACAATTACACAAACACAATATTAATTTACTTCATCACTTGTGTTACATTATCGGCATCAACTAGATGAGATTGAATTATGTCCCCTGTTTCAAAGAAAGGTATTTACCTTCTTCCTAATTTATTAACTACCGCTGGATTGTTTTCTGGATTTTATGCTGTCGTGGCAAGTATGAATGGCCGTTTCGAAGCGGCTGCTGTTGCGATTTTTATTGCGATGATTTTTGATGGCTTGGATGGTCGAGTCGCACGGATCACGAATACTCAAAGCGAATTCGGTGCAGAGTACGATTCTATGGCTGATATGGTGTCGTTTGGCGTTGCTCCTGCATTGGTGGCGTATAATTGGGGCTTTGCTGATTTAGGTAAACTAGGTTGGCTTGCTGCATTTATTTATGTTGCCGGTGGTGCCTTGCGTTTAGCTCGATTTAATACTCAAGTGGGGATTGCAGATCAACGCTTTTTCCAAGGGTTAGCGAGTCCAGCCGCTGCCGGTGTGGTTGCTGGATTTGTGTGGGTGGCGCAAGAATATTCTCTGGCTTCGGATTATCTAAGTTGGATAATGGCTGGGATAACGGCATTGTGCGGTTTATTAATGGTCAGTAATTTTAAGTATAACTCTTTCAAAGAAGTGAATTGGGCAGGCAAAGTCCCATTTGTTGCGTTATTAATCGTCATGTTGGTGTTTGTTGTTGTTGCAACAGAGCCGGCACTTGTACTCTTTGTCGTGTTTGCCTTATATGCCCTGGCCGGCCCGGTCAATACCTTTAGGAGCGTCGATAAAGTACGTTTAGAAGATGTCGTCGGTGATCCTGAAAATGACGTCGACGCAGAGTTTACACAAGATGAAAATAAGCATGATAAGTGATGCAAACAATGGTGACAGTTCTTTCTTCCTCGTTAACCATATAGACTAATCGATAACCTGGATGGCGAAGCTTGATTTTATAACAAGGCATTCGTACATCCAGTTTTTCAGATTTAATGGTTGCCGCAAATAAACGTCTTTTAATGTGTATTTTAAATTCACGGGCAATAAAAGGGATTAGCTGTTTGTATTCATTAAGTGCTTGCTCAAGAAAAAGCAATTTATAAGTATGCAATATTCACCTCCACTGTAGATTTCATATCTAACTGACACTGTCTTGCATGTACCACTTTGATTAGTTCGGCGTTCTCTAAATCGTCTAACATTTTTTCATATAATTCTGCGGGTACACAGTAAAAGTGTGGTTCATTTCGGTTTAAAACAACCACCGGAAAGCCATCTCCTTCAGAGAGAATGGCCGATGGGTTTTTCCTTAGCTGAGATATGCTAGTGGTGCTTTGTGACAATATTGGTCTAATAGTTCGCATAACGTTATCCAGAATAGTTGCTCATAGTTCTTATTTGTTGAAAATTATTGATTTCTGTTTGATGAATTCATACTACATTGTGCTGCAATTGGTGATAACTGTCCTGCTGCCAAAACTGATCGATGAATACAGTAAGCATCTGTAATACCAAAACAAATATCTCGATAAAAACCTCATCTAATCGCGCATGTGTATCGATGCCATCATCACAATTTATTTCCCTATGAATTTCGAGACCTATCCGATGTATTCTTAAATGTCCTTTAATCGGTGGCCTAAACAAGTATGCTATGAAGTCCTTTTTAGAGGGCATGAAATCCCTAGGAAAATAAAAAAGTCTGTCGTCTCTAAATCTATAAAGCCATCTATCGGTTCACAGTCCACCTTAATTGATAATAAATTGTGCCCATTTGCCGGTTAAATAAGCAATTAAAAAATAGATCGCACTTTTTTGAAATTTTGTTTAGTTAAAGCATTGACTTATCGACCGGGTCGAGTAGAATGCGACTCCTCGTTGTGGAGAGGTGGGTGAGTGGCTGAAACCAGTTCCCTGCTAAGGAACCGTACGTTAACTCGTACCGAGGGTTCGAATCCCTCCCTCTCCGCCATTTGTTTGAATGGTTGAAGAGTACAACGGAATAGTTTTAGTGCGCGTGCGTAGCTCAGCTGGATAGAGTACCTGGCTACGAACCAGGCGGTCGGAGGTTCGAATCCTTCCGCACGCGCCAATTTATTTTGGATACGTTTAACAAAATGTATCAAGCTTTACTAATTGACCTATACTCTGTGTTAGTAAATGTTTATATCAGTTTTAGTGCGCGTGCGTAGCTCAGCTGGATAGAGTACCTGGCTACGAACCAGGCGGTCGGAGGTTCGAATCCTTCCGCACGCGCCAATTATAAACGAACCACCTTAATGGGTGGTTTTTTTATGTCTGGGATTTATGCTAACGCCCTAAGCCTCCATTCTAAAGCCCCCAACCCAACCAAAAAACTCGCAATCCGACCAATATCGTCTAATATTTACCTAGTTAAAGTGATTATTTATGCATAAATTATGCATAATCGTAAATTGGTCTTACCATTTATTAATGGCTAACGGGATATTGATGGGTTTTAATCTATCATTATGTTTTATATGGTTTTTATTTTAAGTGTTATACTTTTTTACACCTTGATAACAAATCTTTAGCGAATGTAAACTCATCAAAAAGTAGCAAATTGGTAAAAAAACATTGTGTTTTTATTCATAGATTGGTACAAAGTACGCACCAAAATAATGTGGAGTGTATTATGAATACACCAACTATGTCTGAACAGTTGCTTGAGGCGGCCTCACTTTTAGTGGCGGGTATGTCTAGCGTGTTCCTGTTTTTAAGTGTGTTGATTGTGAGTGTGAAGCTCATTACCAAATTTGTCGAGGCGTTTCCAGAGCCTGCTGCGTCCACCAATACAGCAAATCATTCAGCCAATCAAGCTGTGACTAATCAACAAGATGTGATCACCGCGATCACACACGCTGTGTCTGCCTATCGGCAGGGCAATCAGCCATCATCTAAGTAGGAACCACTATCATGACTAAACCATTAGCGTTAACTGAGCTAGTCTTACGTGATGCCCACCAGTCCTTGTTAGCTACGCGTATGCGTATTGACGATATGTTACCGATTGCCGCAGAGCTGGATAAAGTCGGCTACTGGTCGGTTGAATCTTGGGGTGGGGCGACCTTCGATAGTTGTATTCGTTACTTAGGTGAAGATCCTTGGGATCGTATTCGTCAATTAAAAGCAGCCATGCCCAACACCAAACATCAAATGTTGTTACGTGGTCAAAATCTATTAGGCTATCGTCATTATGCTGATGACGTCGTATCGAAATTTGTAGAGCGAGCTCATACCAATGGTGTTGACGTGTTCCGTATTTTTGATGCCATGAACGATGTTCGTAACCTAGAAACAGCGGTTAAAACGGCGGTTGAAGTAGGCGCACACGCTCAAGGGACGATTTCTTATACCGTCAGCCCAGTTCATAATCTAAGATTATGGTTAGATATGGCCAAACGCCTTGAAGATATGGGCGTTCACTCTATCTGTATCAAAGATATGGCGGGTTTGTTAAAGCCGTATGACTGCAAAGAGCTCATCACCGAATTAAAGAAAACCGTCAACGTTCCTATTGCCATGCAATGTCATGCAACAACGGGTTTATCTACTGCAACCTACCAAGTTGCCGTCGATGCTGGCATTGATATGTTAGATACTGCCATTTCCAGTATGAGTATGACCTATGGGCATACTGCTACGGAAACTATGGTGGCGATCGTCGAAGGTACTGAGCGTGATACGGGAATTAATCTAGAAGGCTTAGAGGGTATCGCCTCTTATTTCAGAGAGGTTCGTAAAAAATATGCGGCTTTTGAAGGTGCCTTAAAAGGCGTCGATGCGCGCATTTTAACAGCCCAAGTACCTGGCGGCATGTTAACTAACATGGAAAGCCAACTACGTGAACAAAACGCGGCTGATAAAATGGATGAAGTACTCAAAGAGATCCCTCGCGTGCGTGAAGATCTTGGTTTTATCCCTCTAGTCACACCGACCTCGCAAATTGTGGGTACGCAAGCGGTAATCAATGTACTTACTGGCGAACGCTATAAGTCCATCACCAAAGAAACGGCTGGTGTCTTAAAAGGTGAATACGGTGCAACTGCTGCACCAGTCAATGCCGAATTACAAGCTAAAGTACTCGGTGATGATAAACCGATTACTTGTCGTCCTGCGGATATACTTGAGCCCGAGTTAGCTAATTTAGAAGCTGAATTAGACGAATTAGTCGCTGCTGAAGACGCCACCTTAGCTGAGCAAAAAGTGGATGATGTCTTGACCTATGCGTTATTTCCACAAGTCGGATTTAAATTCATTAAAAACCGTAACAACCCAGACGCCTTTGAGCCAGCCCCAGTAGCCCCTGTTGAAACGGCGGCAGGCACGGTTCAATCTGCCACGGGTGAAGAACATTACAGTGTACGTGTCAACGGCACTGATTACGCTGTTACGGTTGCTCCAGATGGTCAATTAACCGATGCAAAAGCGGTCAACGTAACCGCTATTGATGCCGGTGGTAATGCGGGTGTGGCTAGCACAGCAAGCCCAAGCGGTATTAGCGAGACCATCAACGCGCCACTTGCCGGTAACATATTTAAGTTGTTGGTGCGTGTAGGCGACCAAGTAAACGACGGTGACGTGGTGATGATCATGGAAGCGATGAAGATGGAAACCGAAGTTCGCTCACTGCACACTGGTATCGTAAATAGTGTTGATGTGAGTGAAGGCGATGCCGTGCAAGCGGGTCAAGCCATCATTACACTAGGATAACATCATGGAAAAACTGCAAATTTTATGGCAATCAACCGCCATACCTCATTTCGAAATGGGGCAAATTATCATGATGTTGGTCGGTTTTGGTCTGTTATACCTCGCCATTGTCAAAAAATTCGAACCCTTGTTACTATTGCCGATTGGTTTTGGTGCGTTGCTAACTAATATTCCATTAGCTGGCTTTAGTGAAGCCGGTGGTTTATTGCATTATATCTACTACGTGGGCGTTGATACGGGGATCTTCCCGTTATTGATTTTTATGGGCGTGGGGGCGATGACAGATTTTGGGGCGCTAATTGCTAATCCTAAAACTTTGTTATTAGGCGCTGCTGCGCAGTTTGGTATATTTGCGACTTTGTTTGGTGCCATTGCATTGAATGCCGTACCAGGTTTTGAGTTTACCCTACAAGATGCCGCTGCGATTGCGATTATCGGTGGGGCAGATGGTCCGACTGCGATTTTTTTAGCATCTAAATTAGCACCTGAGTTACTCGGTGCAATTGCTGTTGCTGCCTATTCATACATGGCCTTGGTACCGATTATTCAACCGCCGATCATGAAAGCACTAACGACGCCAGAAGAACGTCAAATCAAGATGAATCAGTTACGAGTAGTGTCTAAACGCGAAAAAATCATTTTTCCGTTAGCCGTGTTGTTTTTGACTATATTGGTATTGCCAAGTGCGACGCCGTTAGTTGGCATGTTCTGCTTAGGCAACTTGATGAAAGAGTCTGGTGTAGTAGACCGTTTGAGCAACACAGCACAAAACGAACTGATTAACATTGTGACCATTTTCTTAGGTTTAGCAGTCGGTTCTAAATTATCGTCAGAAGCGTTCTTGACGGTTGAAACCTTAGGGATCCTTGGTTTAGGTGCGGTAGCGTTCTCAATTGGTACTGCTGCTGGCGTGATCATGGCAAAAATCTTAGGTAAGTTCAGCAAAGAGCCGATTAATCCATTGATTGGTGCTGCAGGCGTTTCAGCCGTCCCTATGGCTGCGCGAGTAGTCAACAAGGTGGGTCTTGAAGCTAATCCGCATAACTTCTTGTTAATGCACGCAATGGGCCCTAACGTGGCGGGTGTACTTGGTTCGGCGGTAGCGGCGGGTATCTTGCTGGCGCTAGTGGGTCCGTAATTGCTAAGCTAACAAAATACAAAAAACGAAATGACATAAATGAAGCGAACCCCGAAAGTTAGACAAAACCTTCGGGGTTTTTATTATTAAAACTTCAACATCGAATTATGTGCATAGATCAGTTTTTGCGCACTGGGATGCTGGGGTGCTGTAAATAGCGTTTGGGTGAGATTGCTCTCAACAATTTGACCGCCGCTCATCACGATAGTACGGTCAGCCATGTGTCTTACTATACCCAAGTTATGTGAGATAAAAATAAAGGCTAAGCCGAGTTCTGCTTGAAGTTTGAGTAACAAGTTCACGGTTTGTGAGCGTACAGACGGATCTAACGCCGCAAAAGGCTCATCTGCCACTATCACTTGTGGATCTAATATCAATGCTCTAGCCAATGCGACACGCTGTTGTTGACCGTCTGAGAGCATATGCTTATAAAAATAATAATAATCCGGCATCAAACCGACCAAAGACAAAGTTTGCATGACTTTTTCAAGCCGCATAGCCGGACTTAATTGCGTATTTAAGCGCAAGGGCTCGTCGAGCATCGACCCAACTGAAATACCGGGGTTCAAGGATTCAGCAGAATGGCGAAACACCATTCGAATATTATTAGCGCGTGCTTTTGATTGGTGTGTACCGATCGGCTGACCGTTGAGTATAATCTCTCCTGAGGAGGGTTTAACCGCACCGACAATCAATTTGGCTAATAACGATTTACCTGAATCATTACTGCCGATAATCGCTAAGGTTTCACTCTCGTTAACATGCAAATCAACAGGGCCGAGTACAAAGTCAGAGCGCGGACTAAAATATTCCCAACGTTTGGGTGGATTATAGGTCAGTTGTTGAATACGTAATAATGGTGTCATACCGGCTCCACATGCATAGGATAATGGCATCGATAGGTGTGCTGGTTGATCGAGCGTTCTGTGGGCATTTGCACACATTCTTTCGCAGCGCGAGGACAACGCGGGCCTAAACGGCAGCCAATGGGCAAATGTTGCAACGTTGGGATGGTCCCATCCAGGGCGACTAGCATTGATTTCGGTTTTAAATCAGGACTAAAACTTGGAGCACTGTCCATCAACGCCTTTGTGTACGGGTGCAAAGGGCGTCGGCGCATTGCTTTCATTTTACCCGATTCGACCGTTTGTCCACAATACAGTACCGTCATCGAGTGTGCCATCGCAGAAATGGCCAGTAAATCATGGCTCACAAACAAGATACTTAAGTTGCGGGTTTTATTTAAGCGCGTAAACAACGCGAGAATTTGTTTCTTGGTGTTGGTTTCCATGCCTCGGGTGGGATCATCTGCAATCAACAACGTAGGTTGTGACACTAACGCCATCGCAATCATGAATTTTTGGCAAATGTCGGCAGAGACCTCATGGGGGTATTTGTTAATACACTCCTCTACATGTTGAATACCCACTTTATGCAATATTTTATGGGAAATACTTAGACGTGACGCATAGCGCTGCCAAGCATATCGACCTTCGATAAATTCTCTAGGCACACTTTCGAGCATTTGATCTTTTAGTTTAGCGGATGGATCAAGTGCAGCCATCGGATCTTGAAATATCACTGCAATGTCACGTCGCATAATTGCTTGGCGCTGTGCACGTGTCATTTTAATTAAATTTTGACCGCGCCATGTTAAGCGATCAGCCGTCACTATCCATTGAGGTGGCAAAGCCCCTGAAATAGCACGGACAATCAGGCTTTTGCCTGAGCCCGATTCGCCGACAAGTGCGCGGATTTCATTTTCTTGGATAGTCAAACTGACTTTATCCAACGCCTTAATCAAGACCCCGTTACTTTCAATTTCTAAAGTAAGATTTTTGATATCAAGAATAATCATCAGTGCGTCAACCTATTGCGGAGTGCTGAACGCAACCCATCACCCACGATATTAATTGAAAGCACCATTAAAAATATTGTTAATCCAGGTAATAAAATATTCCAAGGCGCGATATAGACGGTAGATAATCCCTCTGCGATCATGACACCTAGTTCAGGCATCAAGGTTTGTGCGCCTAAATTTAAAAATCCCAACGCAGATATATCCAGAATTGCGACCGAAATGGCGAAGGTCCCTTGCACGATTAATAACTCCACCATATTAGGCAAAATATTATACAAAAACACTTGGGTTAAATTGGCACCATCAAGACGCGCCGTTTTAATATAATCTTTGTTCATCTCTTCACGAACAAAATCACGTGTCAAATGCACAAATCTTGGCACTAATGCCAAGCCAATAGCTAACATCGCATTAGTTAAACCGGTGCCTAATATTGCCACAATAATAATGGCGATTAACAAGGTGGGAGTCAGCATTAAGATATCTAAAACGTGGTTAATAAAACTCGAGCGTAGCCCTTTTGACATACCCGCCACAACGCCCATTGCGACACCTAAACCAAGGGCAATAAAGACAGTTAAAATACTCGAAAAAAGGGTGACTTGGGTACCATAAAATAAGCGTGTCAACATATCTCGACCCAGGGCATCTGTCCCTAGCACATGCAATATACTGCCATTATCGTCCCATGCAGGGGGAATCAACAACGTATTAGTGTGTTGGGTTGTCGGTGCATAAGGACTGAGTAAGGGGCCCGCAATTGCTACAATAATAAATAGGGTCAATATCACCAAGCCAAACACAGCAATATGGCGCTGTTTGAATTCACGCCAAGTAGCGCCTAACGGTGTTGGATGGAGTTCTTCTTCGTACAAATTAGCGTCGAGCATAAGCAAACCTATCTCGGGTGGGATCAATCAATTGACTGATGCATTCTAAACTCATGGTAATAATGACCACCACCACAGACACTAACAACATACCAGTACGGATCGCTGGATAATCCCGCTCATAAATGGCTTGAATTAACCAATCACCAATGCCGGGCCAAGAGAAAATTGTTTCTACTATCATAACATTGGTGACTAAGGTGGAGATCTGCACTGCGAGGATCGGTAATACTGGCAACAAGGCGTTGCGTAAAACATGCCGAAAGAAAATCGTTTTGGCAGGTAATCCGCGTGTTTGAGCCGATTTGATGTATTGTGTTTCTAATACATCAGCGACAGAACGTCGAGTTGTGCGTAAAAACACTGCAAAGGCAATAAACGACACTGATAATGTAGGTAAGATTAAATGTTGCACCGCATTGTTAAAAGCAAAGCGTTTGTTTTCAATGTCAGCGACTAAAATATCCACTAAAATAAATCCACTATAGTGAGGCACATTAAATAACAAACTCAAGCGACCTGACATCGGTAACCATTGCGCTTGTAAGCTAATCAACAGAATAAGTAATAATGCGAGCCAAAAAACAGGAAATGAGTACATGATCATACTGGAGGACATGAATATATTATCGATTTTTTTGTGGTAATTCATACCAGCCAAAAAACCTAATGGGATCCCCAATATTAACGCGATGGTAACGGCGTAAATACTTAACTCTAATGTAGCCGGTAATAAGCGCATGATATCTTGATATAAAGGCTTGCCGGTAGCAAAGCTCACGCCCCATTCGCCTGCGAGTAAAGCTTGCACGTAATACCAAAACTGCATGAATATATTGGTTTGTTGACTGCTCAGCATTAAGAACGGTTGGCTGTCTAGTTTATTTGCCCCCATCAAATTGGTGATGGGATCACCGGGGAAGAAATATGCTAAGCCAAAGGATAACATGACCAGTATTAGCAAGGTTAGGAATGTTAAATTAAAATACCGAATTAATGTCCTAATCATGGTCGAACCTCATCGTTTACAACGACTGCGGAAGAGGTCATCGATGGCGTTGGTGAGGGGACCGTTTTGGTCACACCTTCAAAGCGAATACTGCCATAAGGATTGATCGACAAACCCTGTAATTCTGCATTTTTGACTTGATAACGTTTAGCATGAGCGATGGGCAGTAATGGTATTTCTTTTGCGATCATGTTATTTGCCTTCGCATACAAAATGGCACGTTTATCTTCGTTTGAGATTTTAATCGCTGAGTTGACTAGCGCATCAAATTCAGGGTTGCACCACATCGCGCGATTCGTTCCTGAAGGGATCGCATCACAACTGAGTAAGGGGCGATAGAAGTTATCGGGATCACCGTTATCAGCGGACCAACCAATCAATACGCTATCGTGTTCACCTTGATTTAGTTTGTCTCGAAAGGTATTCCAATCATAGGTTACGATAGTGGCATCAATGTCGACGGCTGCAAGATAACTTTTGATTAACTGCGCCATACGCTGAGCATCAGGATTATAAGCACGTACTACTGGCATTGCCCAAATGGTCATTTTAAACCCTTTAGCAATACCGGCCTTGTCTAATAGCTCACGAGCGCGCATCGGGTTATAGTTAATTTCTTTTATATCATTATTGTAAGCCCAAGACGATGGTGGGATTAATGAGCGTGCACGTGACGCCGAGTTGAAATACACGGCATCAAGAATCGAATTTTTATCAATCGCCAAGGCTAAGCCACGGCGGACATCAGCTTGGTCGAATGGCGGTTTGGTGGTATTAAATGCCCAAAATCCAACATTTAAACCAGGTGCTTCTTGCACTACGATATTTGGATCTGCTTGCATGATGGTGATTTCTGCCTGTGAGGGATAAGCAATACTGTCACATTCTCCTGTGCGGAGTTTTGCAAAACGAATCGAGCTAGACGGCGTAATGTCATAAATAAGTTGATCCGTTAACGGCACATTTTTCCAATACTGAAGATGCGGGAGTAGGCGGATGAACTGATTTTTTTGGTACTCATCAAATCTAAATGGTCCTGTTCCAATCGGATAAAAATCAATCCTCTCTGGCTGCTTGGTGACCATCAAGTATTCACCATATTGCTGGGATAATATCACTGCAAAATCGGTCGCTAAATTGGCTAGAAATGATGAATCGCGTTCAAATAATTTGATTTCAATGCGGTAACCGTTAATGCGGTCGATACTTGCAATGGTGTGGGCTAAATTCAGGCTCGAAAAATACGGGTAAGTCGCATCGTTCACATCATGGTAAGGATGGTCATCATTCAACCAGCGCTGAAAACTGAAAATAACATCATCAGCATTAAAATTACGGCTGGGAGTAAAATACTCTGTTTGATGAAATTTCACATTGCGACGGAGTTGAAAGGTATAGGTTAAGCCATCATCAGAAACCAACCAACTACTGGCTAATCCCGGTTGAATTCGACCAGTATTAGGATCAAACTCTAATAAACGACTGTATATTTGATGGGCATTCACATCTGCAGTTGTCGAGGACGTATCTAACTGGGGATTGAAATAGCTCGGGTTACTTTCTGAACAGTAAATGACGCCAGCAGGCGCAGTACCGGAAATACTCGAGTCAGTGCATCCCGTTAACAGCGCAACGGACAGCGCAACGAACAAGGACACTAACAGCCGTAAACTGTCTGTGTAATTAAAACTGATAAGCCGATTGGCTAATTCGCTCATGAATGACTCTCTTGACCTTCATCTAATAGGCTGTATTTTTTTAAATATCCACGCAGTTGATGGTAGGTTAGCGATAATTTTTCAGCGGTTTTCTTTTGATTATACTGACTGTCTTTAAGTGCTTGTTTAATCATATTAATTTCAAATGCTTGCGAACGAGCTTTTAAATCTAAAGGAAACGTTAATGAGCCGCTATTGTCGGTCGGTTGACCACTCAATGTCAACGGCTGATGCACAGTATTTACTGTACTGTGAGGAAATGTCGATGGTGGTGTGGCTTCACTGACTTGATTTTCAGTCTCAGCGCGTAATACTTGTGGTGTGGAGACTTTAATGCGCTGCTGTGGTCGAAAGACTGACTCGAAAGGGTCAAGGATTATCTGATGTACCGGAACATGGGCGTTGTTGTTACGATAGACAGCCCGTTCTACGACATTTTTTAATTCCCGCACATTGCCTGGCCAGGCATATTGCATTAAGGTATCTTGCGCTTTGCTACTAAACCCGCTAAATAATTCCATGTCTAGTTCACGTGCCATGTTGATGGCAAATTGTTCAGCCAAAATCATGATGTCTTCGGGGCGTTCACGTAAAGGCGGGATAGTGATGACATCAAAGGCTAAACGGTCTAATAAATCAGCTCTAAATTCGCCATTGGCAGCGAGTGTAGGGAGATCTTCATTGGTCGCCGCCACTAAGCGCACATCTACTTTGACAGTCTTGGAGCCACCAACACGCTCAAATTCACCGTATTCCACCACTCGCAGAAGTTTTTCTTGGATCATGGCAGAGGTATTGGCTAATTCATCTAAAAATAACGTGCCATTATGGGCAATCTCAAAGCGGCCTTCACGACGTTTACTCGCCCCAGTAAATGCACCTGCTTCATAGCCAAATAACTCACTTTCGAGTAAGCTTTCGTTTAATGCGGCGCAATTGAGTTTTTGATAATGCTGATCCCATCGCGTCGAAAGATAGTGCAAACGCGCAGCGATGAGTTCTTTACCTGTGCCGCGCTCACCAATGACTAATACTGGTTTATTCAGAGGCGCGATTTGTGATATTTGCTCAAGCACTTCTAAAAAGACATTCGCTTGGCCAATCAAATTATCTTGTTTGCGAAAGCGACTCATGGGGATCCTTATGATTTGGTCATTTAGACTAAATATTAGTGTAATTCATTAAGGGGTAAAAAGGCGAATTGTTTTTGATTTTTTATTTATTGTTTATTATCAATAGCTTGAGCTTTCATGTTGAGTTGGCACGATAGTTGGATACAATATAAGTAGTTCACTGAGGAGTAACTTATGAGTATATTTTCACGTTTTACCGATATCATTAATTCTAATATCAATGCGATTTTAGACAAGGCCGAAGATCCACAAAAAATGGTTCGCCTAATTATTCAAGAAATGGAGGACACGTTGGTCGAAGTTCGTTCTGCATCAGCTAAAACCATTGCGACCAAAAAAGATATCCAAATGCAGATTGATAAGTTGCAATTTCAAGCCAATGATTGGTCTGCAAAAGCCGAGTTAGCGATAACTAAAGACCGCGAAGATTTAGCTCGCGCTGCATTACAAGAACGCAGCAAGTGTAACGATACGGCGATAGTATTAGTCAAAGAGTTGGACAATATCGATACGCAGTTATCTAAGCTACAATTAGAAACGGGGCAGTTACAAGAAAAATTAGCGGATGCCAAAGCGCGCCAAAAAACGATCTTGCTACGTCAATCTACCGCGACGTCACGTCTTGATGTGAAAAAGACGTTGGATAGCGCGAAAGTAGAAGATGCGATGGGACGTTTTGAGCAGTACGAACGTAAAATCAATGATATTGAAGCGCAAGTTGATGCGTATGACTTGGGAAAAAAATCACTGAATGATGAATTCGCTGAGCTGCAAGCCGATGATAAAGTCGAAGATGAATTAGCGGCACTTAAAGCCCAATTAGCAAAAAAAGCCAAATTAGAAAATTAGAAAGTCAAAGAGGAAAAGATAATGGAAGAATTTTTTATAGTAGCCATCGGCGTACCCATGATTTTGTTCATGTTATTTGTGGCGCCGACGTGGTTAATATTACATTATCGAGGTAAACGTCAAATAAATAAGGGCTTGTCCGAGAACGATTATAAAGATTTACAAATGTTAGCGGATAAAGCGGAGAAAATGTCGGAACGTATTAACACCCTAGAGACGATCCTTGATTCAGAAGCGCCACAGTGGAGACATAAAGTATGAATGCTGTAAAAAGTTTATACCGTAACCCCGATGATAAACGCATTGCCGGTGTCTGTTCAGGTATTGCCGATTACTTTGGTATTGAAACTTGGTTAGCTAGAGTATTAACGGTCACGGCATTTTTCTTACTAGCGGGTCCGTTTGTCATTATTGTGTATATTGCATGTTGGTTTATTTTGGATGTTCGTCCTGACCATATTCAAGTCGATACCAGTAATGTTGTGGGTATGGAAGGTAATACAGGGAAAGGTTGGTATCCGAATGCGAAGCATAAGATTTCGATCAAACAAAAAGTATGGCAAAAAGGCCAAGCGCCGTCTACAGCATTTCATGAAGTAAAAGCGATTTTTGATGATAGTGAGCGTCGACTTCGTGATGTGGAAAGCTATGTAACGAGTAAAGCATTTCAATTAGACCGGGAACTTAGCAAGCTGTAATCGTTTCTTTGCGGTTTTTTGATCCTACCCAATCTCAACGCGTATCAATCACATATAAATTACTGTGAGAGTGTACTGATGCGTTTAGAGATTAGTTGTCAAGATAGATTAGGGATTGCGCAAGATGTACTGGAGTTATTGCGTGCACATCAAATTGATTTACGCGGCATCGAGATCAATGAATCAGGTAAGATCTACCTGAGTTTTCCAAATATTGATTTTGCCGACTTTCAACAATTCATGCCTAAAATCAGGCGAATAGATGGTATTGATGATGTCAAAACGACATTATATATGCCGATTGAGCGTGAACGTAATGAGCTACGCGCGATGATCCAAACCATGCCGGATCCGGTTTTCTCTATTGATACTAAAGGGCGCATTGTCTTATTTAATGATGCTGCAAAATTTAGTGTGGATAACGACGTTGATTTACTCAACCAAGCAGAAATAGATGAATGGGTATCGGGTTTCAAGTTTGAAAAATGGCTCGACAGTAAAGAAACTCTTGCGCAAACACATAAAGTCAAATTTGTGCAACAAGATTATATAGCAGACATTTTGCCTGTGTTGGTACCTGATAGTGACGATCAAGATATTTTGGCAGGGGCGGTGGTTATCCTTAAATCTGAATTACGTTTAGGTCAGCAGTTTAATACCTTTCATAAAAAAGAAGCAGAGAGCTTTGATAAATTTTATGCCAATTCACTAGCAATGCGAAAAGTCATAAACGAAGCAAGTCGCATGGCTGATCTTGATGGGCCATTATTAATCTTTGGCGAGACGGGCACAGGCAAAGAACTCATTGCTCGTTCCTGCCATGAAGCTTCAAGTCGTGCTGAGGGGCCATTCTTGTCATTAAATTGTGCCACCCTCTCAGATGATATTGCAGAAACAGAATTATTTGGCAGTGCGGTCAATGCATTTGGCAATACTGAAGCCAAGCAAGGCTTATTGGAGCAGGCGCAAGGCGGCACATTGTTATTGGATGAAATTGCTGATATGTCTTTGCAATTACAAGGTAAACTACTGCGTGTTATAGAAGATGCAGAGTTTCGTCGTGTTGGTGATGATGCGCCGATCGGAGTGGATGTGCGATTGATGTGCACGACGAGTAAAGATCTCGGTTTGTTAGTCGAATCGGGTCGTTTTCGTCAAGATCTCTATTACCGCTTAAACGTATTAAGTCTAGTGATGCCTGCATTGCGCGAGCGTAAACAAGACATCATGCCGTTAACGGAAGCATTTTTAAAACAACATTGCGTCAAATTAGGTCGGAATATTGCTAAATTGAGCAAGTCTTGTGTCGATTATCTGAACACTTATCCGTGGCCGGGTAATGTGCGTCAATTACAAAATGCACTGTATCGTGCGTTGACCTTGTTAGAAGGCAATGAGATCACCAAAGAGCACATTCATTTACCGTCTTGTGCGACGACCGTCAGTTATATAGACGAAAACTTTGAAGGGACATTGGATCAAGAAGTGAAGAAGTTTGAAAAAGACTTACTCAAAAAACTGTATCCATCTTATCCAAGCACGCGTCAATTAGCGCGTAAACTCGGTCTATCCCATACTGCGATTGCTAACAAGCTACGCGAATATGGGATCAATAAAGCGACGATTAAAATTTAAAGTTGTTTGATAGGTAATTCGGTCGTATTTTTGACCTGTTTCATCGCAAAAGTCGAGCTGACGTGTTCTACACAGGGTAGATGCGTCAGTGTCGATTTCAATAACTGCTCGTATTCTTCAATGCTCTCAACAATCACTTTCAACAAATAATCTTTCTCACCGCTAGTCGTATGGCACTCCACGATGGCATCGATCTCTTGCACCGCATGTTCAAAATCAGTCAGCGAATCGCCATCATGGTTTTTGAGGGTGATATAAATAAACACAGACACGCCCAAATTAAGTTTTTTACAGTCAAGTAGGGTGACTTTTTGCCGGATCAAACCATCGGCTTCCATTTTTTTCACGCGACGCCAGCAAGGGGTGTGAGATAAACCCACTTTTTGGCTAAGATCAGCCATCGAAATCGTTGCATCTCGTTGCATGACTCTCAGAATTTCACGATCAAACTTATCTAACTTCATGACTTAGGTTCTATATTATTATAAGACTTAGGATATATATCCTAAAGTTAGCTTGAAAGCAACAGTTTCACATAGCAAAAAATCACTTCACAAATCGATTAGCAATCCTTATCCTTAGCTAGTTTTGTATTATATGGTTCCCTTCAGGGATCGACACATTTATTTATTTCATCCAATTCATAAGGATAGTCATGGCACTATTTCAACATCCGGCATTCGATAATCATGAACATGTCGCGTTTCATCAAGATCCGGTTTCGGGATTACGTGCCATTATTGCTGTGCATAATACGAATCTTGGTCCGTCATTAGGGGGATGTCGTATGTATCCTTACGCGACAGATGAGGAGGCAATCACGGATGTATTACGTTTAGCTAAAGGCATGACGTATAAAGCCGCATTGGCCAATTTGCCCATGGGCGGCGGTAAGTCGGTGATCATTGGTAGTACCCATACCGACAAATCACCCGCATTGATGCGTGCGATGGGCGCATTTGTGGAGTCTCTCGGTGGACGCTATATCGTCGCTGAAGATTCAGGGATTGCAGTCAGTGATGTACACTTAATGGCGGAAAACACCCAGTATGCCGGTGGCTTGAACGCCAAATTCACTTATGAAGGCGAGCCGTCTGATGGTAATCCGGCTCCTTCTACTGCGTATGGAACATTTGTAGGCTTAAAAGCCGCAGTCGATTTTGCCCTAGGTAAAGATCTCAGTGAATTGACGGTTGCCATCCAAGGGGTAGGGCAAGTGGGTTATCGATTGGCACAGCATTTACATAATGCCGGGGCTAAATTAATCATTGCCGATACATACGAACCTGCTGTGGCAAAAGCTCAGCTAGAGTTTGGCGCGCGCGTGGTGGATATTCATGAGATCCATGCTGTGGCATGTGACGTATTTGCACCCTGTGCATTAGGTGCGAGTATTAACCCTGATACGATTAACGATATAAAGGCTAAAGTCATTGCCGGTGCCGCGAACAATCAGCTATTAACAGAAGACTTGGGACAGGTGTTGCATGACAAAGGCATTACCTATGCACCTGATTATGTCATTAATGCGGCGGGGATCATCGATATTCATCATCAGCATGTCGACAGCACTCCCGAAAAAATGAAAGCGCATATTGAAATGATTGGTTCGACGTTGACACAGATTTTCGAGTTGGCGCAAGAGCAACAACTCGGGACGAATGTGGTTGCTAATCAGTTGGCTGAAGTAAAATTTGCAAAATAACGTTTCCACAGGCATAATGCGCGCTCTTCAATGGTAAGTCTCTGGTCCTCTCGCAATGCTATTTTGTGAACTCGGTCAGACCCGGAAGGGAGCAGCCGTAGCAATTGACTCATGTGCGCGGATGTGGCTGGAGATTTGCCACCCAAATCCCTCTTTAAGCACCATAATTCACGATGTGAAGCATGCCAAACCGTGAAGTTGGGTAGTATCTAAGCAAATAAAACATCCTGTCATCATTTAGTGATAAATTTATGACGATTCTTTCAAAAAACAGACATATAGATGTTTTTTTGTGTAAAACCTTGGTCTGACAGGTATTTTTTGTTACAAATAATTCCCAAAACATATAAAAAAAACTGAACTTATCCTAAATGCTGCAAACAGATGGTTGACCGCACCCTGTACTTGTGATTATTATGCAGGGAGGTGTGACATCTTACCAGAGTCCACCGCTTTTTATAAAAAGTCGTTATAACGACACAATTTCACTATTTTATTTTGAATTAGTGCCCTAGGGAGACATATAATGTTTACAAACACAAAATTAGCAAAGTCTATTCAGTTAGCGATTGCGTTTGGTGCCGTATCTGGCCTAAGCCTTTCAACTGCTGCTTTAGCTCAAGATGCTGACGAAGCGGAAGCTGAAACAGTAGAAAAAATCCAGGTAACTGGTTCACGTATCAAACGTGCAGACATGGAAGGTGCATTACCTGTTACTGTTATCGATCGCGCAGCGATTGAATTTTCAGGTCAAACTTCTGTAGCTGACCTGTTACGTAACACTTCTTTTAACTCGACTGGTTCTTTCCGTCCACAGTCTGGTTCATCCTCTCAAGGTGTTTCTCAGATCAACCTACGTGGTCTTGGTGCTAGCCGTTCTTTAGTATTAGTTGATGGTCGTCGTCTTGCACGTTCACCTTCTACTGGTGCGACTCAAGATTTGAATGGTATCCCAGCTGCTGCAGTTGAGCGTATCGAAATCCTGACTGACGGTGCATCTGCGGTATATGGTTCTGATGCAATCGGTGGTGTTGTTAACATCATCACTCGTAAAGATTTCAACGGTGTTGAATTAAAAATTGGTGCTGCTCAGGTAGACGTTGAAGGTGGTGACCGCGAAGAAGGTTCAATCATCTTTGGTACATCTTCTGACGAAGGTTCTATGTTAGGTGGTGTTTCTTGGAACAGCCGTGACATTATCTTTGCTCGCGCATTTGATTGGTACACGCCAGGTGGTTCTTTCTACTCTCAAAACTTCCGTGATTATAACCGTTCTGATGCATCTTGGACTCGTATCCCAGGTGCTTGTGACCAAGGTGAGTTCTATACAATCCCTTACGGTCCTGCAATTACTGATTCAGCTGGCGAAAATAACCGTTGTGGTTTTAACTTCGCATCTGTATCTGCTGACGAAGCGTCAACAGGAAACGTTGGTTTCTTCTTAAACAGCCGTTATGAAATCAATGATGATTGGTCTATATTCTCTAACATGAATATCTCTAAGTCATCTTCATTTGGTCGTTATGCCCCTTCTTTAGCGTTTGTTGATGTTGATGCGGCTAGCCCAAATAACCCAACTAACCCAGATTCTCCATACTACGATCCAGCATTCAATCATTCTTTATATAATGATGCCGCTGATCCATTAGTTGGTTCTGATTCAGTATCTATCCTTCACCGTTTTGCGGGTCTAGGTAATCGTGATAATGATGTTGATAACTACTTATCAGATTTGTTAGTTGCTGTTGAAGGTGACATTGATGGTGTATTGGTTGAATTCGGCGTACGTCGTAATAAATCACGTACCTATGATGTGGGTCGTAACTATGTAGTTATTCCAATTGCTGAAGAGTACATGAACAGTGGTAGTTATTTAGTTGGCGATCTTGATCGTAACTCTGCTGACATCCTTAACTCAATGAAAGCGACTATCTCACGTATTGGTGATTATAACCAAGACGAAGTGTTCGGTTCTGTTCAGTTTGATTTGTTCGACATGGATGGTGGCACAGCAGTGGCTATCGTTGGTGGCGAATGGCGTGATATCTTCTACAGTGATCAATATGATTCATTGTCAGAAGGTGGCGTAATCGGTGGTTCTGCTGGTAACTCTGCTGGCGGTACTCGTCAAGTTAAAGCGGCATACGTAGAAGCTGTTTTCCCGATTCAAGATAACCTAGAAGTGACGACTGCAGCTCGTTATGATAGCTACAACGATTACGGTTCAGACGTTTCTCCAAAGGTTTCTGTTCGTTATAACCCAATGGATGAGCTAGTACTTCGTGCTTCTTACGGTGAAGGTTTCCGTGCTCCATCTTTAGATATTTTAACGCAAAAAGAATCTTTCTCAGCTGATTCAGTTCGTGATCCACAGCATTGTTTGGCTGTAGGTCTTGCTGAAACATGTTCAGACCAGATCGATGCTTATGTTATTGCTAACCCGTTCCTTGAGTCAGAAACTTCTACTCAATATGCGTTAGGTCTTGCATATGAAGCGGCAGAATGGATTGATTTCTCTCTTGATTATTTCAACATCGAAATCAGTAACCGTATCAAAGCGTTTAGCTCTGGTGAGTTAGTTAACCTTGTTAACACTAACCAATCTTTACCTGCTGGTATGTCTGTTGAGCGTAACCAGTTTGGCGAAATTGAGCGTATTACACGTGGTTTCGGTAACCAAGGTACACTAGAAACTTCAGGTCTTGATTTGAACCTAAACACACGTTTCGATTTCAATGAAATGGGTGCATTACGTTCAAACTTATCCATGTCTTATACTGCAAAGTATGACGTAGATGGTGCTGATCAATTAGATTTCTCTGCATTCCCTGCGTATCGTGGTGTGTTATCGAATGTTTATTCAATCGGTGATTTCGACCTAGCTTGGAACATGAACATCATTGGTGATACAGCTCGTTTATCTGGTGCAGAGTATCTTCCAGTTTCTACTTGGATCACTAACGATATTAACGTTTCTTACAATGCTTCTTGGGGCGGTAAAGTAACAGTCGGTTCTAACAACGTTGGTGGTAAAGCGCCAATCTTAGGTACTGATCCAGACGGTTCACGTGAATATAACTTCAGCCTATATGACGGTTACGGCCGTATCGTATATGCACGTTATACTCAATCTTTCTAAGATTAGTTAACTGTTGTAAAAGGCGAGCTTAGGCTCGCTTTTTTTATGCTAAATTTTAATCCGGATTCATTTTATCACTTAATATCGGAGTCTTTATGAGCGCTACACCTTGGCAATCCTATTGGCAATCGCATTCTACTCATAACTCATTCATGCATGATTATGAGTCTGGTGAAGGACCGTATGGAGTCATTGAAAGATTTTGGCAATCTGCGTTTGCAACGTTTCCTACAGACGCTGCCATAGTCGATTTAGGGGCAGGTAATGGCGCGCTAAGTCATTTATACAGTAAACATGAACATGCCTCGTTATGTAAATCATGGCAAAATGTTGATTATGCCCATATTACAGCATCGACGCTGCATCCATGGATCACCCACACTCAAGCAGATATGCATGCGCTACCATTTGCAGATAACAGTATAGATATTGTGGTGAGTATGTACGGGGTGGAATACAGTGATTTGTCCTGTACGTTAGCAGAAGTCGCCCGGGTCTTAAAACCACATGGTCAATGTGTACTAGTCATGCATCACGCTCAGAGTATCATTACTAAGCAATCTACTATCACATTAGGGGTGCTTAAATCACTATTACAAGAACCCATGTTCAACGGTTTTACAGATGTCGTAATGGACAACACGGATGCGTTAAGACATTATTGCTTTCAGGTGTTAACTCAACATTTACACCAACAACCCGAAAATGCCCAAGAAGATGTGAAATTAATTGGACAAAATGTCTATAACATTTTACAGTCTAACCATGTCCTAGTAGATTTAATCCAACACTTAAAGTTACTTGGACAAGATCTTGCTGCGCAAGCGCAGCGTTTAGCATTACAAGTTGAAGCAGCACAGCAAGTCGCTCAACGACAATCTATTGATTTTAAATCGAGTTTTACGAATTGGAAGTTCAGTACACTTGATTTTAACCAGTCGCCCATTGCGACAACAATGATTGCGGTAAAATAAATGCTTAATTAAATAAGAAAAAATAAACCAAACACAAGGAATTACCATGCGAATTTGGTCCATTATTGCCGTGTTAATATTGTCTATTGGCAGTGTCCATGCGCAAGCTAACACGACAACCCCAAACCCTGCTTCTATACCGATGGAAGCGTTCTTTAAAGATGCAAAATTCACTAACATGGAAATTTCGCCAGATGGAAAGCATCTTGCGGTTATCTATGATACGGGAAACTCCAATACCCTAGCGATTATGGATATTGGTTTAACGACGATTAAAGCCAAAATTAACTTTGGTGATTACATGATGATCAGTGGCAATATTATGTGGCCACGTGACGATCGCTTTATTTTGTCTTATGCTAAATTTGTTGGTTATCTTGATACTAAAGGCAGTAATCCTATTTATGTTGCCTATGATCTGGATGGTCAAAATGGTCGTCAGCTAACCATTCCTCAACGTACTTGGTACACCATTTTAAGTATGTTACCAAGCGATCCAGAAAAGATTTTGGTATCTAAATCACATTGGGCCGATGAGGGCCAGACGAAGCTCTGGACGATTAACGTCGATAATGGCAAAGAAGATTATATTGGTGGTCAGCCTAAAGGAGCGCAGTCAATTATAACTGACTCCCTGGGCAATCCACGTTTTGGTATCGCCTATGAAGAATCCGATGATGATGTACTAGGCAAAGGTACCAGTACATTTCAAGTTAAGCAAACGCCTAATAGTGAATGGAAGAAAGTTGGTTTTACTTCATTATACAAAAAAGGGGCTAACTTAAGTTTATTAGGTTTCAACAGTGCCAATACGGTTGCATACGTGGCCTCAGACGCGCAGACTAAAGTACAAAGCATTTATGCCGTGGATATGGCAACGTTAAAAGCGACATTAGTGCATGAAGAAAATGTGGCTGATGTATCCGGTTCTGGTCGTTTATTTGATGGTAGTCTTGAAGCCGTAGTCGTTGCTCGTGATTATAATCGTGTTGTGTTCTTGTCTGAAAAAAGCGAACTCAAAACTATCATGATGCAGTTGTATGCTACATTTGGTGTGAGTGAAGAGTCTTCGAACCTACGCGTTACCTCATTTACGCGTGATCTCAATCAAGTTGTGTTTAGCATGAATTCAGACCGTGATCCTGGTGTGTTTTATGTGTTTAACCGTGGCTTAGATGATTCTGCACCGAGTATTCGTGAACTTGCAGTAGCGAAACCCGAAATCGATCCAAGCCTAATGGCGCCAATGACTCCAATCAAATTTACTTCTCGTGATGGTGTCGAACTCAATGGCTATAAAGTCCTGCCGATAACGGGTAAGGCACCCTATCCACTGGTTCAAATCATTCATGGTGGTCCACACGGTCCTCGTGATTATTGGGGTTGGAACCGTGAAGCACAGTTTTTAGCGAGTCGTGGTTATGCCGTGGTGAGTGTCAATTTCCGTGGTTCAGGTGGTTATGGTAAAGCGTTTGAAGAATCCGGCTACCGTGAATGGGGTGGCAAGATGATTAACGATATGACTGATGCGACTATGTATATGGTTGAGCAAGGTTATGCAGATAAAGACCGCATGTGTGTTTATGGCGGCTCTTACGGGGGTTACGGTACATTACAAAGTGTCGTGCGTGAACCTGATTTGTATAAGTGTGGTATCGGTTATGTGGGTGTCTATGACTTGTTTGAAATGAAAAAAGCAGGTGATATTCCGAAACGTAAGTCAGGTCGTAAGTTTTTGGACCATGTTTTAGGCACGGATGAAGCATTGATGCGTGAATTTTCACCGGCGTTAAACGTCGAAAAAATCAAGGCTGACTTGTTTATCGCCCATGGTAGTGATGATGTACGTGTCCCTATGGAACAGTATGAATCCTTATCATCGAATCTTAAGCGCATCGGTAAACCTTACATTTCGATGGTACGTGATGAAGGTCATGGCTATCAAAAAGATAAAAACAAATACGACTTTTATAATCAGATGGAAGCGTTTCTGGCGAAACATCTGAAATAATATTACATAAGGTAAGTGGGTTGTTAACTTAAGACTAGACTTGTCAACATATTTATTTGCAATGTTACAAGTTTGTTAGCTTGATTAACGCCTGCTATTATGGGATTATTTACTGGTTATGGGCACTGCTTGTGTCCAATATTCATATTACTTATAAACGTTTTTTACATACTTTCGTGTTTTTGTAACACGTAAGCTAAACATAAAAATAACACTAATTGGTTGGGAATTATGTCCAAAATGAGCAAGAGAACTCTTATTGCGACAACTGTTATCGGTGCATTTGCGCTGGGTAATAGTGCTGTCGTTTCAGCAGATCCGTTAAATGCTCTTCATAAAGAAGAAGCAAAAATTCACGTAGCTGCGAAAAAATCTCAGGAAAAAATTAACTCTTTATTTGAGCAATCTCAAGAATTGTTGGTCGAGTATCGTGCCGTAGTTGATGAAACTGAAAACTTGAAAGTGTATAACGATTACGTGGCGAGCCTAGTTGCTGACCAACAGCGTAATATTGATTCACTACAACGTCAGATTGATTCAATCGAAGAAACTAAGCAAAACATCGTTCCATTGATGTTCCGCATGATTGATTCACTTGAGCAATTCGTTAAGTTGGATGTTCCAATCAACCTAGAAGAGCGCCTAGAGCGTGTTGAGCGTCTTCGTACAGTAATGACTAATTCAAACGTGACTGTTTCTGAACAGTTCCGTCAGGTTATCGAAGCGTATCAAATCGAAAACGAGTACGGTGCGCGCATCCAGGCCTACCAAGGTATTATTGATGATAATGGTACGGAAGTAACGGTTGATTTCTTCAACTTAGGTCGTACTGCTTTATTAGCTTTATCGTTAGATCAAAAAAATGCATGGGTATGGGATAATGATTCTCGTACGTGGGAACAATTAGGTGATGAATACCTAGGTTCTGTGATTAACGCGGTTCGTATGGCGCGTAATTTAGTTCCTGCAGACCTAATTAAACTTCCAATCAAAGCAGCAGCGGCGGAGTAAAGACAATGAAAGTATTAGTTAAAACGCTACTGACTGCAGCTTCAATTGCTGTTTTATCTTGTTCAGTTCAAGCGCAAGAAGTGAAGTCACTTGAACAGTTACTTGAGCAAGTCAAAAGCAACCGAGTTTCTGAAGCTCGTCAAAATACCGCTCGTGAAAAAGAATTCCAAGCAGCTCGTGCTGACAAGCAAGCCTTGTTAAACCGTGCTCAGCGTGAATTAAAAGCCGAGCAAGATCGTGGTGACCGTTTAGCGAAGCAGTATGCTGACAACGAAGTCACATTATCTGAAAAATCGATAGAATTAGACTTAGCAACCGGTACATTAGGTGAAATGTTTGGTGTAGTACGTCAAGCGTCTTCTGAAGCGTTCGGTCGTATCTCTACTTCAATAGTTAGTGCTGAATTTCCAGGCCGTGACGTATTCTTAGCCCGCATGTCAGAAGACTCTAAAGGTCTGCCAAACATCCGTGAACTAGAAGACCTATGGTTTGCACTACAAACAGAAATGACTGAATCTGGTCGTGTTTCTAAATTCAAAGCAAACGTCATCAGCCTTGATGGGGGTTCTGCTGAACAAGAAATCGTTCGTGTTGGTACATTCAACCTAATCGGTGAGCAAGGTTATTTAATCTATGATGATCCGAACGATCAGGTTGTACCTTTAGGTCGTCAGCCAGATAGCCATATGGTGTCATCTGCTCAAGATCTTCGTGACGCAAACAGCGGTTTCATCCCTGTGTATATTGATCCATCACGTGGTTCTATCCTTGGACTATTGAAGCAAAAAGCAACAATGATGGAACGTTATCATGCTGGTGGTGTAGTTGGTTATATCATCACAGTGATGCTTGCTATCGGTCTATTGATTGGTTTGTATAAGGTCATTACCTTAACGCTGGTCTCTGGCAAAATGCGTGCACAGCTAAATAACATTGATAGCCCATCAGATGCTAACCCACTAGGTCGTATTCTTAAGGTTTATCAAGCGAACAAATCTGCGGATACTGAAAACTTAGAACTTAAGTTAGATGAAGCGATTTTACGTGAATTACCGTCGATTGATTCTGGTATCAACATCATTAAGATTTTCGCAGCGATTGCCCCGTTACTAGGTCTACTAGGTACGGTATTAGGTATGATTGCGACGTTCCAACAGATTACGTTATTCGGTACTGGTGACCCACGTATTATGGCTGGTTCAATCTCAATGGCATTGGTAACCACTGCTCAAGGTATTATTGCAGCGTTACCATTAATCTTAACTCACAGCATCGTCGCTTCACGCAGCAAGTCAATTGTTCATATTTTAGATGAGCAGACTGCTGGTATTATTGCAACTCACGCAGAGTCGGAGAAAGCGTAATATGTATTACCTGATTGGATTATGGGAATCTGTCAGGGACTTTATCGCTACCGGCGGTGACGTGTTGTATTTCGTTGCTGCCGCGCTCTTCCTCATGTGGGTATTGATGGTAGAGCGTTATTGGTACTTAACTTCAGTGTTCCCTAAAGTACGTGGCGATATTATCGCCCGTTGGGACGCTCGAGTTGATACTACTTCATGGTATGCGCATAGAATCCGTGATACATGGATTTCAGAAGCGTCAGACGCGCTTAACGCACGTATGTTGATTATTAGAACGTTAGTGGCTATGTGCCCGCTGATTGGTTTGTTAGGTACAGTAACCGGTATGATTACAGTATTTGAAACCATGGCAGCGCAGGGTACAGGTAACGCACGTTTGATGGCGGCAGGTATTTCAATGGCAACAATCCCGACAATGGCGGGTATGGTTGCGGCATTATCAGGGTTATTTGTGAGCTCTCGCTTAGAAGCTAAAGCGAAGATGGCACGCGAAAGCCTTATCGATAGCCTGCCTCATCACTAGAGAGAGATTATTATGGCTCGAAAAGTCAGAGAAGAAGAAGAAGATGCAGCAATTGATATGACACCGATGCTCGATATCGTGTTTATCATGTTGATATTTTTTATCGTCACGACAGTTTTCGTAAAAGAAGCCGGTATTGAAGTAAACAAACCAGAAGCATCTGAGTCGTTTATGCCAAAAAATGCCAATATCTTTATCGCGATTACTGAAGATGGAGACGTGTGGTTAGATAAACGCCAAGTGGATCCTGATTCTGTGCGTGCCAACGTTGAACGTCTTCTAGCCGAACAGCCTACGGACTACGTTATAATTCAAGCTGATGAAAAAGCGAAGCATGGATTAGTCGTAGAGATTATGGACCAAGTAAAAGATGCGGGAATCGATAAGATTTCGATCGCAACAAGGGGTTAATAATGGGACGTTTTATAGTTTCTATTCTAATTGGCGCCGGTATTGCTTTCACTTTGTTTGTTGTTATGGCCAAGCTAATAGAAAATACCAGTCGTCCAGCGGAAGAAGTGCCAGATACGCCAGTCATCGACATTGTAATGAGTAAACCGGATGACGATACGCAGACGCGTAATCGTGTTCCGCCACCGCCACCACCTCCGCCTCAGCAGCCGCCGAAAATGCAGCCTACTGAGCCTGATGATGTGGATCCAGATGCTGATGGCTTTAGCTTAAATGTCCCTGGTATTGATACTGGTGGTGTGGGTATTAATTTAGGTGGTGTAGGTGCAATGCGCCGTGATGGTGATGCAACGCCTATCGTACGTATCGAACCTAAGTATCCAGTACAAGCTGCTCGTGATGGTAAAGAAGGATGGGTAAGACTGTCATTCACTATCAATGAAGTGGGCGGTGTTGATGATGTTACCGTTACTGAAGCTGAGCCAAAGCGAGTATTTGATCGTGAAGCAAAGCGTGCTTTGCGTAAATGGAAATACAAGCCTAAAATTGTTGATGGGAAACCTGAAAAGCAATTTGGTATGAAGGTTCAACTTGACTTTAAATTGGATAAATCATAATGAAGAATTTATTTAAAGTAGCTGTTGTAGCAGCAACATTGTCGTCCTCTTTGGTCCTTGCTAATGTTGCGCATGCGCAAGATAGCGAAGCGAAAAAGGCCGCACCTGCTCCTGTTCTTCCAGTTGAGTGTCCAGGTTGGAAGCGTGGCACAACACAGATCGTCGGTGAGCGTACGGGTAAAAAAGTACAACGTGCATTTGAAGCATACAATGAAGATAGGATTGCTGAAGCGATTCAAATCCTAATTGATATTGAAACTTCTGATACCTTTGATAAAGCGTATGTTGACCGTTTTGTTGGTAATCTATTAGCCGCTGAAAAAGATCGTGCTGATGAAGCATTAGTTCGTTTAACGGCGTCAGTATCTACCAAGGTGCTGAATGACCGTGAACACGCTGATACCCTTCGTTTGTTAGGTGATTTGAACCTGCAAGAGAAAGAGTATGCCAATGCGATCAAATGGTATAACAAATGGATGGACTTTACTTGTAAAGAAGATCCTGCAATTTATACCCGTATGGCACAAGGTTTTTATGAGTTAAAGCAACTTGATAAAATCATTGAACCTGCGGATAAAGCCATTGCATTATATTCAAAAGCCGGCAAAGTTAACAAAAACCCTTACGTGTTAAAGTTAACCTCATATTATGAGCGTAAAGACTACCCATCAACGGTAAAAGTAGCTGAAGAATTAGTTCGTCAGTTCACTGATACGCCGCGCTGGTGGACACAGCTTGGTTTCTTCTACATGCTTGTAGAAGATTACAAGAAGGCGTTATCTACGTTTGAAATGGCATATGGTCAGGGTTATTTGACTAAAGCATCAGAGTTTAAAGCGCTTGCACAATTATACTCTACTAATGATATTCCGTTCAAAGCAACGCAGATCTTAGAAAAGTATATTGGTAATGGCCTAATTGAAAAGAACGAAGCTAATTATTCGTTACTAGCCAATGCACATCATGCCTCTAAAAATCATAAAGAAGCAGCTCAGAATTATGAAATTGCGGCCAAATTTGATAACAATGCCGATTTATTTCGTAAGCAAGGTCTCTTATTGATGTCTGCTGAAGATTATAAAGGTGCCGTTGTCGCGTTTGAAAAAGCGTTAGAATTGAATATTGAAGAGCCTAGTCGTATTCACTTTTCTTTAATGGAAGCTAACTTCTATCAGAACAAGTTCCGTACTGCCTATAAGTATGTGCTTGAAGCTAAGAAGTCTAAGCAGTTACGTCGTAATGCGGAAGCATGGGCGCCATACATCAAAGAAAAAGCAAAAAATCGTGGTATAACAATCTAGGGTATCCTGGCGTTGTAAAACTGTGAGTTAGAATTTAAAAACGACCCTAGGGTCGTTTTTTTTTGCCTGTTGGTTGATGGTCTCTAAATGCAGAATACTGACGTTATAGCATCGCAACTAATAGCGATTTTATTTTTGTTATGACGGCTTTTTTGTTTACTAAATCATGGCTAGCCATCACTGTGTTGAGCGAATGTCCAGCGATATAACGGTCATAGAGTAACTCTGGCAGGTTGACAGAAGGCTTAGTTACACCATTTATAGATGATATAGATGTAACATTTCGTATATACCAGTAAATATACATTTCTGCATAATCAAAGCTACGAGTGCCAGCTAGGAACTCAGTCAGCATCTGGTTTGCATGATCTGTCGCTGTTTGTGCTTTGATGGGTACGTGCTGTTTACTTTGTATTGCAATCGGGCAATGCCATTGTTGCGCAATGCTATGCCAGTCATGTATTTGCTGTAAATCAAATTTGTCGGATACAGGCAGTAGGACAATTGCATTTACTAACCCTGTGACAGAATTGATTTTTTGACCTAGCTTTACGATTTCATAATCATTGTGTTGCCAAAAATGCAATAACCGCTTTGAGGCACCAAATGCACTGGTAATCATATCTACTTGGGCTAATTTAGCCTGCTCGGCTAAAGCAGATAATATTTTGGTTCCAAACCCGCGGTCCTGATATTTAGGTAAAACAGCAATGCGATTAATCCGCCAAATATTGTGTTTTAATAGTGCGGTATTTCCATAAGTATAGGCAAGTTGTTGGACTGATAAATGTCCGTTAACGCGTCTACTGCCTTGAGCGATATTTTGCTGTAAATCTTGGTCATCAATATTGCCTTCCTGAACGATCCAAACACATCCAATCAACATCTCATCAAACATATAGATCCCACATTCCATATCAGGTGCATCTAGTAACCGTTGGAGATCATCGGGTGCAGTTTGATAATGCGCCTCCATCAAGCATGCCATAACAGCGCTACGCAATGAAGGTGTGGTCATTAATTGTTTATGGTTAAGAAAATGTAGACCATCACGACCCTGTCCGTTTATTTCCGTTGGTAATGCGTTGGTAGCTTTCTGAGGGGATAGCAATGTTTCAGCAAAATTTTCTAATGGACAGGGAGCGATAAAACGAATTGGGTGTGTCAAACGATGTGTCGTGTAATGGTCAAGTGAAGGTAAAAAGGATAGTGAAAATCCCATGCCATTGTTTTCATATCCATGCGTGGTAGTTGCAAATACAATCGATGAATAATGTGACATGGCTTGTTGTAACCAATATACGGGTAATGATGCGGCTTCATCTACTAAAAGCAATGTATGTATATTGTCATTCTTATTTGGGAGTGCAAATAAAATAGGATCATCAGGTGAACAGAACCGGAGTTGTATAGGACCAATATTTTCTGTACGATTTTCGAGACCTTTTAAATGTCCTTTGAGAAGGTCTTGAAATCTATAGAGGCCATTTCGGATTGTATGTGTCGCTTCATTGCTTTGTGTTACATAGATAATTTGTGTAAATATGCACTCATTCTCATTCACCTGGAGTAACAAAGACGGTAATTGACCTAATAAGTCACTTTTTCCACGACCTCGATCAGCTTGTAATACATGAATATTTGTTTGACTCTTAGCTTCATGCTTGGACAACAAATCATTGACCAGAAGCTTACCTAAGGTCGCTTGCTCTTTAATCGCCATGTCTAATTGCTGATTAACTAACAGAGGTAAATTTTTACCTAGTCGTTGTGCTTGTATTTCCAACCAACTATCAAGATAAATACGAAGTTGCTGCGCATTTGCCACAATGTGGTTAGGAAAAAGCTCCTCAAACAAGTCAGCAAATAACTGATTAAAATATGAGACACCAGAGCCTACAGAAGAAGCGCTAGACCCTACAAAAAAACTAGACTCACTATAAGACATAGGTAAGGCGCTAGGCAGGCTTGCTAAATCTGTTGTTGGTGATAACAACAACATAATGCCACCCAATTGCAGTGTACCCAGGACAGCATACCAAGGGTTGGCACGAATACCTTCTGCAACATCATAGATAATGAGACTAAATTCTTTACCTAATATTTGTCGGTAATGCTTGGGTTGGATGTGAGTAATAAAATCGCTGTTTGGCGGGGATTCACTGATCCAAAGCACCTTAGGTTGAGTCATTCGTGGTTTTAGGTAATGAGTTTGGTTTGCGCAACTGTTATACTCAGTAAGAGTTTTACAGTGTTGATCCAAGATTTGTATGCAACATTGCATTAAATCTGGGTCTGATTTAACTAAGTACAAATTACGTAAATAATGATTCATTGATGCTATAGAGCTGAGATAAATTTTATGCCGTTAATGTACCATAAAACGAACTAATTATTCATGAGAAGAGATAGACCTTACAAACAAACCATTGCACGGATTAAATTTCTACGGGCTGTGGCTATTGTTATTTTGATGATTGGTCTGTGTGTAGCGACGTTGTATAATGACTTTCGGATGTTGACACTCAATCAAAAAAATGAGCAGTTGGTACTAGAAAACATCATTTCTCAAGTTAATAACCAGACTATTTTAGCGCTGACGAATTTCAGTGATTTTATTGACCAAGCTCCCAAGCCCACTCAAGCCGAAAAGAATCGTTTTAGCGAACTGGTATCCAAACAATTACCTTATTTGTATACATTAAATATCGCTTCAGCTTACGACCGACAACAATTAGCAAAAAAGCTTCGTCCTAAAACAAACTAATCAATTTCCAGATGGCCACAAAGAACTTAGAGCTTATACCCCGCAAGATTTTAATTTTATTGTTGATTATGTCTTTCCTCTGAACCCCAAAACTAAACCGATTATCGGTCTCGATGTCTTTCCGTTAAATATTTTACAAAGTTTATTCACACAACAAAAAGACACTGAGTTTGACCGATTATTAGAAGCGCCCAATCAATTGCAAAAAACCGTCACTGATGCGTTTGCATTGTTTGAGGGAGGGTATGCAATCTCCTTAAATCAAGCCGTAGGCGAAGTGGCTTTTCAAGGTGAAGTTTTTCCTGCACATATTACGTCGTTATTAATTGAACTGGATATCTTTAGAGATTATTTAGCGCAGCTAGCGAATATTAATGATTTACGGATTGGGGTAGCCAAAATAGATCAAGAGCAAATTTGGTTTGGTAAGCCCTTAGCTAATGAACTATGGGCAACTCAAATAACGGATGTGCAAGAGGTGTTATTATACGGTCGTAAAATAACTATCGAAACATCGTTTAATTTTGGTATCCAGCAAATTAGTTGGCAATTAATGAGTGCATTGTTCGCATTAGCGATTGCGTGCATTATATTTTTTAATAAGTTATTTACGGTCATTGAGCGGAAACAAGCTAAACTCGTTGCGGTAAACAATAAACTGACCCACAACTTAAAAACCCAATCGGATATGCTTGCCTATATCTCACATCAATTAAATACACCATTAACGTTGATTTCATTGGCGAACCAACAATTACAAAAGCAGAAAGATAAAACCTCAGATACGCTATTTCACCTTGATACTATAGGCCAACAAACTCATAAAATGACCAATTTGGTTCAACATATTTTGGAAGTGAAAACGACTGGACGCTTGTCACTTGATCCGCAACAACATGAGCTGATAGCTCACCTTAAGCACATGATTGCTGATTACGAAGCGGGTTTCAGAGATAAGCATATTACGTTACGGGTGGATTGTTCGGGGTTGGAACGATTTGATGTGACTTACGACCAGATATCCATGGAGTTGGTTGTTGACAATTTACTGAGTAACGCGCTGAAATACACCGACCAATACGAGTGGGTAGATATTAAATTAGGTTATCATCCGATACGTCAAGCGGCGTTAGAGTTAGTGATTATGAACGGCCATGATGTGTTAAATGACGCTGAGTGTGAAAATATATTTACTCGTTTTGTGCGCTTAAATGCTGAAACGATAGATGGCAGTGGTTTAGGTTTTGGGGTAGTCAAAGAAGTCTGTGAGCGTAACAATTGGGATATTATATGTTACAGCGCCGTCAAATCAGATGTATCGTTAAAATTTGGCAAAGATGCGTTCGTCGCATTTAGTGTCACTATCCCTGTTTAATACTTGCCTAATCGCCCCTTTATCCGTATTATCCACCTCGTCCAAGGGGTGCTTGTAGTGATAGACAGGCTGAGATCGAAAGAAACCCTTTTACCTGATCCGGATAATGCCGGCGTAGGGAATGGAAACCTCCATCTTTGCCCAGATCCCGGATCTTTTTTATCAATTTATAAAAAGGATCTTCTTTTGAAATACACGTTAAATTTAAAACCGCACGCTTTTTCTTGCATTGCTATTGCAGTATTGGCTAGCCTTTCCGCAAACGCAACTGAAAATAATGTCGAAGTCATCAATGTCTTTGGTGACTACTCACAATTATCTCTCGACCAAATCGCACAATCTGCGACCATTATTACCACCAAACAACTTAACCAGCGCGGTGCTAGCCATTTGGAAGGGGTGTTAAATCTTGCCCCAAATGTAAATTTTTCTTCTGGCGCATCTCGCGGTAAGTACATTCAAATACGCGGGATTGGTGAGCGCAGTCAATTTTCTGAACCACTCAATTCTTCAGTTGGCCTAGTGATAGATGGGTTGGATGTGTCTGGTTTGGGGGGCATGGCGACCTTGTTAGATACACAGCAAGTCGAAGTTCTGCGCGGTCCACAAGCGACGGTGTTTGGTACCTCAGGGTTAGCGGGTGTGGTAAATATAGTCAGTAACGCGCCGACAGACGAGCCTTCCGGTTCCTTTGCTATCAGTGGTGCCACTCAAGATACGCTAGATGTCAGCGCTGCGTATGGCTTAACCTTTGAGAACGGTTTTGGTTTGCGCGGTGCAATTAAACAAACGACATCAGACGGATTTGTTGAAAATTCCTATTTAGGTCGTGACGACACCAATAATATTGATGAGCTCAGTGCACGTTTAGCGGCAACGTATGATATTAATGCTGCCATGACTGTGAGCGGGCAAGTGATACATGTTAATACCGATAACGGTTATGATGCGTTTTCATTAGATAATGATAATGTGAGCCGTTCGGATGAGCCAGGTGTCGATACCATAGATGCCACTGCTGTCGGTGTTAACTTAGTCAATACCACTGATTGGGGGCAATGGCGCATACAAACCGCACACACCCAATCTGATACCGTATATGGTTATGATGAAGATTGGACTTTCGTGGGTTTTCATCCGTGGGAATACGCATCGACTGATTATTATTTCCGTGACCGTGATAGCCAAGCGCTGGAATTTCAAGCTCGCTCCAATGCTACTGGCAACCTCGACTGGGTAGCTGGCGCCTTATATAAACAAGCCGAAGATAATTTAACCCGCGAATATACCTATGCCGACAGTGATTTTACTTCACTCTACGAACCTACAAGTTCAGCGGTATATGGACAAATTACCTTACCCATCACGTTAGCTGCCCAAGCGCTATCGGTAGAGGCGGGTTTGCGTATTGAACAACACCAAATTGATTATCAAGATAGCAATGGCTTTATTGAAAATAACGATGAGTCACTCGTTGGCGGAAAAGTTGCGCTGAGTTATGTGCATGAGCATTCGACGTTATATGGATTTGTGGCGCGCGGGTTTAAAGCGGGCGGCTTTAATCCGGATGAGCGTGTATCCGATGAACAACGGATCTACGAAGCCGAATACAACTGGCATTATGAGTTAGGTGTGAAATCGCGCATTGCAGATAGCGCTGCCAATGTGCGTGTGGCTGTGTTTTATATGACGCGTGAAAACACTCAAATCAGTGATTTTGCCGTGTTAGCGCAAGACAGTGTGGGTGAAAATACCGGTGCGGTTGAGTTTATCGATATTATTGATAATGCTGATAATGGGATTAATCAAGGTGTCGAAGCCGAATTAAGCTGGCAATTAAATCCGAGTGTGGATGCCGGGGTCAATGTGGGCTATTTGGACGCAACGTTTAGCGGATTTACTCGCAGTGATGGCTCAGTCATTGACAAACAACGTCAAGCTCAAGCACCCAAATATACCGCTCATGCCTTTGTTAATATGAACCTCAATGATGATTTATTGTGGCATGTATCGGTAGATGCTAAATCGTCGCATCGTTTTTCTGATGGCCATGACGAAATCAACCCTGGACATGCGATTGTCAATACACGTATCACTATGCCATTGTCAGGTGCGTTGTCAGGATGGGAGCTCAGTGCGTTTGTGCATAATGTGATGGATAAAACCTATTATGTGCGCGGATTTGGTGGCTTTAGTAACGATCCTCGTGAGTATTACGAAATCCCTAAAGCCTATGTGCAGTTCGGCGGACAGCGTCAAACGGGCGTTCAGGTAAGTTATGCTTTTTAGTCTGTTAGAAGTGGGGGCGGTATTATGCGCCCTTGCTTACATGGTGTTAGTGGCGCGCGAGCATATCGCGTGCTGGTTTTTTGCATTTGTATCTACCGCGCTGTTTACGGTGGTGTTTTTTGAAGCGGCACTGTCATTTAGCATGGCGCTGAATATATATTATATGATAATGGCCGGTTACGGCTATTGGCAGTGGCAGCAAGGCACGACTGGGGGATCCGCACCGGCGTTAAGTGTGCAGCCACGACCATTGCGATTTCATGTATTAGTTATCACAGCCGGAAGTATGATCAGTGCTGCGTTGATAGGGTTTACCAGCGCCGATTCGGCTAATGCCGATTGGTTTACTACTCACTGGATCAACGCCTTAGATATCGTGATGAGTGTGTTTAGTGTGTTAACCACTGTGATGGTCGCGCATAAAGTCTATGAAAATTGGTTTTATTGGATGGTGATTAACGCCTTAGCTGTCATTATATATAGTGCATCTGGTTTGACCGTGAGTGCTGGCTTGTTTGCCGTGTATATGCTGTTTGCAATATATGGATGGCGCGAGTGGCGCGGCTTAGTTCGCGTGAATGCGTCATGTTAAGAGAGCAGCTGATTGAGATCCTTTCTCAGCACTATCTAAATGGGCTAAATATTGTCGCCTCTGATGTACGCTTGACCGCTCTTAGTGGTACTCACCAAGTGTGGGAATGTGCATTTGACGTTAATGGTTTGACTGAACGAGTGATTGTCAAACAGTTGCACGAGCATGCAGGTCAGGCGTTTTCGTTTGCGTCGACGTTTGCGTTGCAACAGCGTTTGTTTACCATGGGCATGGCTGCTGAGCCGATATACCTTAGTCCGCATATATCTAACCGTACTAATGCTAAGCCGGACGAACAAGGTTTATTGTGGGTTGAGGCTTTTGTGCCAGCAGAGACTGAGCATGCACAAATAAAGGCACTTGCACAAACATTAGCACAAACATTAGCCCGAGCATTAGCACAACTCCACCAAGCCGCTATTGATACACCTACTGACAAATCTACCGATACACCTATTAGACAGCTTGATCCTATTACACAATGTAAAGCCCTCATTAGCGCTTTGAATACCCATCATGATGCGAGCGACTCAAGTACGGCATGCACGTTAAGCCAAGCGCACGACATCTTGATAAACGATATGCAAGATTGTCAGCATAGCGACGATACGCCTGTGTTATGTCATAACGACTTACACCGTGATCATATTCGCGCCAAGGATGTGTGTGTGGATTGGGAGTATGCCGCGCTTGGGCCACGGTATTTTGATGTGGCGATGTGTATTGTGATCAATCAACTTCCCCCTTCGGCACAAACTCAGTTGCTTAAAGAATACGCACAACTCACCGATTGCGATGTGGATACAGCAACACAACAAACTGCGTTATATATTCGCTTAGCCGTGATTATCAATCAAGCGTGGGCATTATTATCGTAATAATGACCTTGGATATTTAACACAACGGCTTGGATAGGCATAATGTGGAATGAATTCTCTTTACCTTTAGTCTAAGACTTGTATAATGCGAGTCGTTTGTTGCAGGGGCGTAGTTCCAATTGGTAGAACAGCGGTCTCCAAAACCGATGGTTGGGGGTTCGAATCCCTCCGCCCCTGCCAAATTTTCCTCTTTGCGGTGCTATTCTGCACTCAATGTTTACCTAGGAGACTTGTGTCATGTCTGACTCCAATTCAGTGACAAACTCAAACTCAAACTCAAACTCAAACTCAAACTCCGACTCAAACTCCGACTCAAACAAAGAACCACAATCATCTGCACAAATCCCTAACAACGATCCGTTTGGCGGGCCGACCGGCACCATCTGGTATTTGTTGTATTGCAAAGCCAAAGAAGAAAGCAAAGCCGTGATGCATTTAGCGAATCAAAGTGTTGACGCCTTTTATCCAAAGGTAATAGTCACTAAAGTGTTGCGCGGCAAGCGACAAACCGTGGAAGAGCCATTGTTTCCTAATTATGTGTTTGCCCAGCTCGATCATGGCAAACATAATTTTACTTCTGTGCGCTCAACGCGCGGTGTCATTGGTTTTGTCAAACAAGGCAAAGCCTACCAACAAGTCTCCAGCTCATTAATCAGTGTGTTTCGTGAGCTACAAAGTGTGGCACAAGTCGATAGTAAACTGCCTAAGACGGGGGATAAAGTCACCGTGCATTCGGCTAATTACAATAATATTCAGGCGATTTATCAAGAGCCTAAAGGTGAGCAACGCGCGATGTTGTTGATTGAACTGATTAATAAGCCTGTTTTAGTGGAGCTCGATAATACCGAGTTTTCGCTAGCGACTGACTAATACGTATTCATTGATATACCAACACATATATAGCCATAATTTAAAAGCTTTGTAAGAAAAAGTCTTACAGTGTATTATCAGTTTTATAACAAAAATAATACAAAAAGTTAAACTATGTATACTAAACACCTCACCAAACAATACTCAGATTTACTCGTTAAGCTAGCCTGGTCTGTAGAAATCATTGCCGTTTTGATTGGCTTAACCATTTCAATCGTGATGGGAATTTCTGCCTATGATGCGTTTAGTCAAACCGAGGGCAGTGGTTTTATTGCAGGGGTATCTGCGATTTTAGTGACGAGTTTGCCATTTGTATTAATTGCAGTGGTTGAAATTTGTAAGATCCCATTAGTCTTTGCATTTATGGCGGTGAAAAATCTCTTTTGGCGTGGTTTGTTCTTAACCTTTGTCCTGTTTTTGTGTTTAATTACCTTTGAAACCATGTTCAATGGCTTTGAGCGGAACTTTTCTAATCTTAATCGTGCCATCGATGAGCGCAATAATGCCATTGCCGACAACGAAGCCGCCAAGGTCTTGTTGGAAGATCGCCGTGCCTACATTGTCAAATTCACCGAAGATGAATTGTTGTTGGAGTTAGACACCCAACGAAATGACATTAATACTAAATTTGATAGCGACACGACGACGATTAATCGCCGTACTAGCAGCGCTATTAATCAAATTAGTTATGCCTTTGAAGACGAGCTTGAAGCCAAGATTGATCAGTTGATCATCACGCGTGATCAATATTACAGCGACTGGGCAGCAGAAACCCAAGCGGTTGAAGAACGTTTTAATGTGTTATTGGTCGGGAATATTTCAGGGAGTTCAGCCGAGCGAGAACGTTTGTTGGCAGAACTCAATACGCTAAAATTAGAGTTTAGCAATGCGTTAGCTGGTGCTGGATTTTTTACCCGCAGTGGCATCGAGCGTAAATATAGAGCGCTAATTGCGACCAAAGAAAAACAACTTGGCACCATTACTTCCGGTTACTTAGGTGGTGATGCGATTACTAAACAATCCACCATGCAAGATCAGTTACGTCAACAGATAGATTTCGTGAACAGTAAGTATCAACGCCGCGTGGATGAAGTCAATGAACGCATTGCTGGCGCGAAGCAAGAAATTATCACGCGTACCCAAGAAAACGAACAGCAAATCAATAACATCTATAGCCGTGATGCGCGAGACAAACGTGCCTTTATAGCAGTACGTGAAGATGGGCTATCTCAAGTACAAGCATATCAAGATGCTCAATATATTAAACTTGATGAGATGGCACAACTGTCCTTTGGGATAGATGAACAGATTTATGATTTGAATAATATTAACCGTGTTAAATTAAGTGAAATCAACCAGTTAATTAATCAAAACCAAGTCTATCGTCTCGCAATGTATGCCTTTGATGTGGCAGAGGGCAATGACGTCACCAAACAAATGCTAGGTACCGTGGCGCTGTTGTGGTTTGGTTCGTTGTCACTCATTGCCGCTGTGTGTGGTGTGATGCTGGCGCTGGCTGGTTTTTACTTGCGTCGCTTCGATGGCTCAATGAATGCGGAGTTAAAGATAGAAATGCGGACGGATGCAATGGAAGCAGCAGAGCATGAAGCTTGGATGGTTCAACACGCAAAAGAGCAAAGTAGCTGATGCGCTGAAAGTCCAACGTCGCAATACTCCCAAATACCAACAAACAACGTGTTGTCTAAGAAAATTACTTAGACAAATTTGTTTGTTTTTTTTGCCTATTTCTGTTAATTTTATCGAGCTTATTTATTGCAGTCTTAAAATCTATTATAAACAACAAATGTTATCAACCCGTAGAACACTACTACAGGTTTTGAATATTGATAATTATTAAATATGTAATAGACTCTTAAATAATACTCTACACTATTTAAACGATGTAAACAGCTTGCGACAAAGGACTGTTTACCTCATTGATCATTTTGCTAAATTTACAGGAACATAAATTATGTCGTTTAAGAAAACTCAACTCGCGTTAGTTGTAGCTGCTACAATTGGATTGACTGGTTGTTTTGACGGAGTGGATGCTCCTACCTTTCCAGATGTTGTGCTACCACCAGCAGCGGCCCCTACTATTGATGTTGAAGTATCTGGTAATGTGGTCGATTTAACTACCGGTGCTGCTCTCCCCGGTGCTACATTAACCTTCTTAAGCGGCGGTGCTGCAACGATTGAGCCGCGCTTATTAGATGATGCATTAACCCGAGTTAGTGAATTAACCTCTGCTGACGGTTCATTTGCCTTTGGTTTTGACCAATTAACTGCTATCTCTGAAGTGACTATTTTGGTTGAAGCAGATGGTTACTTATCTCAAACGATTGTTTTTGATATCAACAACGCTGCTGACGAAAATACGTTAGCCTTTACGCTAGTCTCTGCTACTGCTCAAGGTATCACGATTACTGAACAAACTGCTGATGTAACAGGTGGTGTGGTTGCAACTGAAATCGTTGTTGATGCCGTTGCGACTTCTGGTGCGTCTAAAGTGACTATCCCTGCCGGCGTTATATTGCAAGATGCTGCTGGTAATGCGATTTCTGGTAGCAACGTCACATTCCAAGTTGTTGCGATTGATTCGGATGATGCGGGCGATGATTCTTTATCGGTTGCTGAATTATTACCAGCTGGTTTACAAGATGCAACATCTACTGACGTGTTTGCGCCAGTCGCGGCAACGACCATTAATTTTGTTGATTCTAACGGTAACAAAATTACTCGTTTTTCTTCACCAATCACGGTAGCAATGAGCATTCCTGCTTCACGCGGTGTGAGCCAAGGTGATGAGTTGACACTTAAATCTTATGACGAAGATACCGGTTTATGGACCACTGAAACGAACAAAGTTTTAGTTGGTGCATTAAGCAATGGTTTCTACCCTGGAACATTCCAAATCTCTCACTTAACCACATTTGCTGCAGGTAAATTAGTTGCTAGTGATATATGTGCGACCACTTCAAGTGTTAACTTTACGGGTGATGCTGCGGTGAATGGTTTGATTTTCAATATGACCCGTTCATTATCAGGTAGTGTAACACGTACTTTAGCCGCCAATGCTGTTCAATTAACGTTTGCAGATACGCTATCAGCGTCTGAAACTGCTAACTTAACAGTTAAAGATGGTTCGGGTTATGTTTGGGGCTCTGCGACTAACGCTGCTATCTGTGGCGCGGTTAATGTACCCCTTACCGCACCAAGTATTTTAAGTGAAACGTTAAACATCACAGCAACCTGTTCTGGTGATGAGACGGTATTTACTGCTGATACTAATGCAATTGTTACTTACCGTCTTGCTGATTCAACAGATGCATTCTTAACTGCACCACATGTTGCCAACGGTAACTACTTATTATCTGCACTCGTTGAAGATGCAACGTATAGCGTTAACATCAATTCTGGTATTGCGGGTGTTGCTGACTACTCTGTACAAATCACCGCTGACGGTGTCGATGAATCTGCGCCAATCGCTTATGATTGTAATGCGGGTACAGGTACTGGTGGTACTGGCGGTACAGGTGGTACAGGCGGCACAGGCGGTGGCGGTATCTAATTGATGCCCCAAAGCCTTAGCGTATAGCCAAACATATAAGCTAAATACAAAAAGCCCTTAGCTAAGGGCTTTTTTTTTACCTAAATATATATTTGAACTTGCACCTGAATTTGTATCTCAATCTAATAACTATAAGAACCGGTATATGAAAATGTCCTTACCTTCACGATATATGTTAAGTCCTGTCATCTTTGCTGGCATATTTACTGGTATAAATGCTGGCATATTGGCAGGATCCGTTGCCGGCTTGACAGCCTTTACGGCAACCGCCTCTGATAACGCTTCTCATACAGAAAAAAACAGTGTGTTTTTCACTGCCTCTCCTCACATTGACACCGATATCAACGTGCAGGGCTTTGGCGGACTGATTAACGTCCCTAGCGCCAATAGCATCGGTTATGGTGAGCTGCATTGGACGTTTTCCAACTTAACCGATAATGGTGCGTATTCCAATGGCACCTCTAATGGCTTATATCAAGAAGGGAATAACTTGTCACTGACCGTGAGCCCATTTCCTGGTTTAGAGGCAACCGTCCGTAACACCGGAGGTACTTGGGATGAAGGCTCTGACTTATCGGCAAATTTTAAATACAGCCCAACATTTATTCCTAAAGAATGGTTTTCTGTCGCGTTTGGCATGCAAGATGTAGGGGGGATCACCAATCACCTAGATAGTCAGTTTGTGGTGGTGTCTAAAGATCTGGGGGATTTTCGTTTTACCGCTGGGACGGGTTCGTTTAAATCAAATCGACCACGTATCGCCAAACGCTATGAAGGCGGCTTTTATGGCGTGCAATACCAACCCTTTGAATGGTTACAGTTACAAGCTGAACACGATGGCGTCAATAACGCGATTGCAGCAACATTTAAAACACCCGCAGCCTGGATGAATAACCAAGCGCAACTATACACTTCCGTTATGACCGGTGATTATGATGCGGGTGATGGCAATGACAAAGTATTTATGCAAGTCGGCCTTAGGGTTAACTTGTTTCAAGGCACGAATACGGGCCTGAATGAGCCAAATT
>Ga0233438_10000161_pt1 | contig 92490 bp, 131 predicted proteins | sample SI_123_September_FD_182720 | JGI IMG/M metagenome (GOLD analysis project Ga0233438, IMG submission 182720) | Seawater microbial communities from Saanich Inlet, British Columbia, Canada - SI_123_September2016_10_MG | ecosystem: Environmental > Aquatic > Marine > Inlet | place: Canada: British... | reverse complement strand
CAAGGTCATTGTCTCCAACATAAGTTTGATTGTTCTTAATCCTATTTAGTTTGTCATCAATGCGGTTGGCGATACCTTCTTGTGCCCCCGCTTTTGCAAAGATCTGGATAGGGGATAGGGCAGAGTTACCGTATGCTACATTCTTCTCAAGCAACAGACGCTTGATTTCATCACAGGCAACAGAGATGGCTGGCCCTGATGGTGCGTTAGCGATGAGGTCTACGAGAGCAACCTGTTCTGTGTAGTCATCTACCTTCTTATTTAGCATATTGATCTCTTCCTCTAGTTTCTTTTGTTGGTTTAGTTTAGTTGGTAGGTCAATAGTATTATCCATAATTAATTTCTTTGTAGGTTCCTGGGCCTACATCAAATTTCTTTGAGCAGGGCACATAGTTAAAGTTAATCAACATCCTTGACGAAATATCTGTATGGTTCCTTGTAGTGTGCTTTAGATTAGAATCAAACAACACCAGCCTGCCTTGCTTGGACTCAACGCTGTCACCACTCTCAAACAGAGTAGCACCGTTATTAGTGTTTACATAGTAAACTGCCGTTGCAATATCGTCGTAGTCGGTGTGGAAGCCAAACTGAAATGGCTCCTCCCTCGCTGCATATACATTTGCACGGATGCGTGAGATGGCACGAGGAACCAACTTCTCTACAAATGGTGCCATGAGGCGAATGGTGGGAGAAACATTAAAGTGGGAGTTAAAGAAGTCATGCTTAAAATACATATCTCTTGGGTCTGGATTTTCTACATACTCTCCTACCCCCGCAACGTCACGGGGAACCATGTACCAAGGGAAGTGATCCCAATCAAACATGGCACGCATAAGAAATTCAGCATCAATGGGAGCAAGGAAGTCATCAATAACAAAAACATTTCCCTTGATCTCATCTAGAGTCAAGGTTTCTTTATACGAAAGAACTTCCTGTATCATCTCTTTAATCCCATCTTCTTGATAGAGGCATAAACACTTACTTCGCTCACACCTGCCTCTTTTGCTATTGCTTTGACTGCTTTCTTATCAACACAATACCTCTTAAATAACCACGCCTTATTATTGTGTAGTCCAACGCTGTGGCCTTTACTCATGTCTCTATTATACCTTAAATCGTCCTATTTGTCAAACATTCCTTTATCCAACGCCCAACATCCGATGCCGATAGCGTCCCCTACGTCATTATCTTTAATATCTATTCCAAATCTATTATTTACATAGTCCATAGTGCGTTGCTTGCGGAAATCTCTTTGTTTAGTCTTATACCAGTTTGCTGACTGCCCTGGAAAGTCCAACTTGATCTGTTCCTTTTCTTTCTTATTTAAATTTGCGTTGCCGATGTGTGCGGCCCAGGTAATCGGCTCTACCCCAACTACCTCCTTAACACCTGAAACCAGCGCAGCACCTACGAGAGAGCCTTGTGCAAGGGCCAGGTTAGCAGCAGTCATAGGACTGTTGGCAAAGATAGGCTTTTCAATTATCATTCTAGTTATGTCCCAGGTTTCCAGAAGTTCATTAGTGAACGCTCCTGTCTTTTTCCCTATGACTCCCACCTTATCGTAGATGCCCTTTGCCTCATGCTTAAATACAATCTTTCCCCAAGCCTCAAGTCGTTTAGTCCAGATAGCAAATGCTAAGGACTGCGTAGAGGAGTCAACAGACAGAAAAGGTGTCACTTAATATTCCTTAGAAATTTCTTGTAATCTTTTTTACTTCCGATACAAGAGGAACAATAGTTTTCATCGTTGTATATTGAAAGTGGTTTACCACAGGTTGTACACCTACGGTCTTTGCTCTTTCGTGCTTCTGCCTTCTTTGCTCTTTGCTTCTGTGATGTGTTGTCTTTTGTTGCAGTAGTTCTACACTCAGCAGAGCAGTAGACTTGATAGGAAACACTAGCATCAAAGTCTTTTCCACACCACTCACAGTTCTTCAGCATCTGGTACGGTCTCCAACGATTTAATTTTGATTACTCCATCTCCAAGTGTATCACAGGTAGCCTTGACTGGGCAGTTCTTGCATACCCTTGAATTTGATCGGTAGTTCTTTTCAGGCAACGTGTCGTTGTCAAAGGCAGACCTAACCTCACGGAGCCAACCCCATAGGTAGTCCATGTAATCACGGTAGGTGTCATTGATCTCAACAGGAAGAGCCAGCAACTCATTAGCGTTCTTGGACTCATACATGATGATGCCCCTGGTTGCCTTTTGGATCTTCATGTAGACGAGCAACTGGAAGATGTGATGCTTCTTTGGCTTGCCTGCGGCCTTGACTCTAGCAAAGCCTTCCTCACGCATGGTCTTGATCTCTAGCACAACATTCTCGTCACCAGCCCAATCTAGGATGCCGTCAGCATACCCAAAGATAGGAGGATCTTCATTACGAATCTTAACCTCCATCTCAGCGGGAATATCAGATAGATCTAGTGCCTTCTGGATACGCTCGTGAGATACTGTGCCGTGCTGCATGTTGGCTACTGCCTTTGCCTCACGCTCGTCATCTACAAACTCTGCCCCGTTGAATGCGATGTACCAATAGCGAGGACACTCGCCCTGGTTCCATGCCAGACCTGATGGAGCAAAGGTCTTCTTAGTTGTGAACTTGCTTCCAAACTGACGCAAGTATCCTTCTTCTAGTCGCTTGGTGAACTCATTTGCGTTTAACCAAGACTTTCCTTTGTGTGCCACAATTAGTTCCTTCATTAGGTTCTTAGCCACGATAACCATTCCTTGTCGTATACTTCAAAGCATCGACAAGACGGCGTGTGGAGTCGGTGATTGAATAATAAAGATTCTTCCTAGCACGATCACTTTTGTCAATGTTCGTGTAATAACTTGCTTGCATGTTGAACGCAGCCGCCCACGCTTCCAACCTAATGATAAGTGGAATAGCAGCAGTTGCAGGAATGTCTGGCTGTGCTATTAGTTTTACAATAGTTGCCAGCACCTCTGTAAGTGCATCGTCATTCATGTAGTCGGCAATATCAGTAAACTCTGATACTTCGTTTACCAACTCTATTACGCTGTCGCTCATTACAAGCCTCTCTGTTGTTAGATATATTATACCATATCGCTATTGTCTGTGTCAAGTTGTTCAAGCACTTCTTGTTCTATAATTGCTAGTCGAACAATGTCGTTGCCTTCTCCTAGCACAATGATGAGTGCAGGATTCTTTTCTCTATCTGACTTTAGTGTGTCTGTTACTACCTTAGACCATACATCTTTATTTAAAGTAAAGGACTTCTTAGCAAACTTCCAATCGACTAGGAATCTTTTCCATGTGCCGTCGCCTTTTTTCATCCCTCTTCCCGAATTTTTATGAAGTTTTGCTCCCATACGTTTTGCTTCTGATGCTTCTCGTTTATTATAATCTACCACTTCTCAACCCTTTCGCTCCAAAGTTTTACTTTTGCTTTGGGGTAGAATGTCTTCGGGAGGAAGACCATGATGCACCACCCTCACATGATTATCGGGGGACATATCAGATCTGATAAAACCACAGACCTCACACAATGTGTATGTCCCTGACTCTGTAACCTTTAGTATCCCTTCACTCATAAGTTCACCTCACTAACGTGACCACACTTGCACTTCCAAGAGAGCAAGTATTTCTTAGTCCAGAAGCGTGCTGTAGGGACTGTGCCCTTACACTCATAGCAAATGAATTGTCCTTCGTACACATTAAATTTAGGCATCTCGTACCTTGGCAATCAAGGTGTCTTGTACGTCTAGGTCTTCACGCACTCCTGCGATAAGGTTGTCTCGTCCTTGATACCGTTCGCCTTCACAGGTGTACCATGCACCACCCTTTTCGATGATGCCCATGTTAACTGATAGATCTACAAGGTCACCAATAATGTCGATTCCGATAGAATCACCACGGAAGTAGAAGTCATACTCTCCCTGCTGGAATGGGGGTGAGGTCTTAGAAAACTGAACGTCCCAGATGATCTTACGACCAACAACCTCATTGATTAGTTTGTCTCCAATCTGGATCTTCTTTTCTAGTGCTTGCTTCTGCGACTCAGAAGAGAATAGTTTGATAACAACAGATGAATAAAACTTAGTTGCCTGACCACCTGTGGGTTGCAACTGTGTGTACATGGCAGAGATCTGATTACGCTGTTGTGAGATAAGAATAAGTAGTGTCTTCTTATTAGCGTAGTTCAGCATCTTTACTGCGTTGCCCATATCCTTTGACTCAGCACCAATCTGCTTTGTGTTCTCCAAGTCTTTCAACTCTTCATTACCCTTCTCAAAGTAGATGGCGGGTAGGAGAGCAGAGATAGAGTCAACAACCAACACATCAATGCCTGCCTTCATAAGGTCTGTGCCTGTGTTTGCCATATCATTAGTTGTCTTTGCTTCTGATACGATGAGGTTTTTTTCATCTACCCCCAACTTGTGTGCCCAGGATGGATCGAACGATTGCTCTGCGTCGATCCAAGCACAGGACTTGCCTGCCTCCTGAGCCATACTTACGATCTGTAGACACAGGGAAGACTTAGCAGCACTCTTACTGCCCCAGATGAGGGACTGCCTACCATAAGGCAACCCACCATTGAGGGCACGAGTCAAAGCATGGCTAGGCAAGGGCTGACGGTCATACTGAATGTCACTACCAAAGTTAATTGCTTGTCGCATCTTTGGGTTTAGTTGTGCGAGAACTTCCTCTACACTCATTACGCAAGCACCCCGTGTCGCCACTCACGTTGCTTGTTTGTCTCTACCTTTTTGTTGAGAGCATCTGCTAGGCTACGCTTTGTGTAGCCTGTCTCATTGAGGAATGCCCAGAAGTCAAGCACACGAATCATAATGTCTGCTAGTTCCTCTACTACTTCCTCGTCGCCCTTCTCCTTGCGGATTGCTTCTAGCACTTCGGTTACTTCGCTATGCACCATAGCAAGTTGCTTGAGGTAGAACACAACGTAGTCTGCCTCATCCATGTGATCGTAAGGCTCGTAGAAGCCCTGACGCTTTGCGTGAGCGTGTAGCGTGTGTGCCAGGTCGTCCATGTCATTTAGATATGTCATTCTTCTCCTTAGTTTCTGATTACTTCTTCCAACGTTAAATCGCCTTGCTTAGTCTTACCGAACTCCATCTTGAATGCTTTGCCCAACTCCAAGCGAGTGTGAGCCATAGCAAAAGATGATGGGAACACAGTTACCGCACGCATCTCTCGTGATGAATTAGCAACCAACAAAGATCCCATGTTTGCCCCAGCCTTAGTCTTGCGAGGCTTCCAAGCCAATACATAGAACTCATCTTCTGCAAAAGAAAGTTGCTTTAGGTTTAGGAACCTAACGAATGAAGCCTTGTTGTCACGAATCTCTTCCACAGGGACAAACTCCATAACTCTATTGTTTGCGACAAGTATAACATAACTCTTGCCCTTCTCAATAGTTGTGTTCTGTTCATCAAAGAATCCTGCGGTGCCTGTACCATCCATGATGTTTACCAGACTCCAACCTTTACCCTGACGGATACCGTTCACTACACCCATGTAGATGAACACACCCTTGTCCTCATGGTCATCACAGTCATCAAGGAATGCATAGAAGTGCGAGGGCACATCCACATTGAACTCTGGTAGATTAAGGTACTCATACAGATTGCTACGCACCTTCTCTTCATCAGCAGCGTTGTCTGGGAATGTCAATGCACCTACGGCATTCATAGCCTTGAGAGCACGGCTGTTAAGACCAGCACCCTTGGTGTATGTCAGTTCCTCAATCTCCTTGTACGACTTGAATGGACGATGATTGAGATACCGTTCGCCAACCAACGCAGAGATATACTTAATTGATGTTATACCGAAACGAATGCCCTTGCCTTCGATAGTAAAGTCTAGTTCGCTATCGTTGATGTGAGGCAACTTGAGGGGGATACCCATACGCTTGCACTCAATAAGGTATTCTGTGCGAGAGTCAGTATCCTTCTCGTTACGCAAGATAGCGTACATAAACTCTAGAGGATAGTTAGTCTTGAGCCATGCAGTCCAGTATGACAACATGGAGTATGCAACAGCGTGAGACTTATTGAATGAGTATCCAGCGTGCTTCTCAAAGTCAGTCCACATGGACTCAGCATAAGTAGAACCAATATGCTTGGACGCACCAGCAACAAACTTCTTCTTAAACTTGTTGAACTCTTTAACGTCTTTCTTCTTACCAATGATCTTACGGACTTTGTTTGCTTCGCCCTTCGTCATACCGCCTAGTTCTACGCAAGCACGCATAACCTGCTCCTGGTAAAGGATCAGACCGAATGTGTCTGCTGTCCAGTCCTTCATCAAAGGTGAGATAAACTCTACAGCCTGCTTGCCATTCTTGCGGTCTAGGTACTGACGACCGATAGACTTCATAGCACCAGGACGAATGAGAGCGTTAGAAGCAGCAAGTTCCTCAAAGTTAGAAACCTGCATCTTGACAAGCAAGTTAGTGTAAGGTGTAGTCTCACATTGGAACACACCCTTGGTGCGACCTGCTGCAAGCATTTCGTACACCTTCTTGTCATCTAACTTAACTTGTGTTATGTCAATCTTATTTCCTGTGCGTTCCTCAATGATGCTGAGTGCGTCTTGCACAACGGATAGAGTCTTAAGCCCTAGTGCATCAATCTTGATAAGACCGATCTCTGCTGCCTCATCCATATCTACCCCGACTACAGGGATACGCTCTTTGGAGGAAGGATCTACACGAGTCTCAATAGCAGTAACCTGCGAGATAGGCTTCTTGCTAGTCACCACGCCTGCGGCATGGATGCCTGTGCCACGGATACGACCACGCAACTGCTCACCGATCTCCACAATCTCTGGATACTTCTCACGGAAGTCTGCTGTGGTACGAGAGGAGCAGAAGTGATCCCAAGTCTCTACGTTCTTTAGGGCACGGTTGACCTCACCCAAGGGGATGTTGAGCACACGACAAATGTCACGCACCATACCCTTATCTTTGAAAGTTAAGAAAGTAGCGATAGAGGCAACGTGCTTGTATTGTGCTTCTAGATATTGCTTGACTTCCTCACGCCTAGTGTCCATAATGTCTGTGTCAATGTCAGGCCAGTCATCACGGTCAAGGTCAATGAAGCGGAAGAACAAAAGATTATGCTCAATAGGATCTACCTCTGTGATGCCTAGGGTGTAGCACAGGAGTGAGCCTGCACTAGAACCACGACCAGGGCCGACCATAATGTCATTCTTCTTTGCCCATTGGATCATGTTACGCACAACAATAAAGTAGGGTGCAAACTTCTTATCCTTGATGATGGACAACTCTTCTTCCAGACGCTCAACGTATTCTGGATGCTCATCTAGTTTGAGATCCTTGAGCCCTGCAAAGGCAAGGGTGCGAATCTCTTCGTCGCTGTCTTTGTGTGTGACAGGGAGTAGGTTTAGGTTAGACTTGATATTGTAGTCCTCTACCTTTTCTGCTGCCGCAAGAGAATTAGTAGCCATTGACTCGTCCCAGTCATCACCCATAGCAGACTTCATCTCATTGTAATCAAGCAGATGAATATCAAACTTATTGAAACTCATCATGCGGTCAGAGCCATAGAGGTAGTCAAACCGTTCCATGAGGTTGTCATACTTGAGAGACTTCTTAAAGTCTGCTTCCTTATCCATCTTTGCGTGAGTGTTATTAAGTAGCATAACTTCTTGGATGATCTTTTGATCTAACGTTGCATGGTGGCAGTCAGGAGTCACTACAAGTTGGTAGCCACCTTCCTTTGCCAACTCCACTAGTGCAGCGTTCATGCCTGGTTGGTTGTGTGGCATAACCTCAACGTAGAAGTCATCACCAAAGCGATCATCAAACCACTTGAGATGTTCCTTGGCTACGGCAAACTCACCAGCCTCAATAGCCTTGTTAATCATACCCGACATGCAGCCAGAGGTAATGATAAGGTCATCACCGTACTTGTCTAGGATCTCAAAGTCAAAGCGTGGCTTTCGGTTGAATCCCTCCGTCCAAGCAATCTCACTAATCTTAGATAGATTGGCAAGACCCTTAGCATTCTTAGCAAGCACTACCAAGTGATTGTAGTTTAAGTCTAGTGGGTCTGTGCGTTCTGCCTTGTCTCGCTTATCGTGGCGATCCTTAGTGAAGTAGCCTTCGATACCTAGGATAGGCTTGATGCCTGCTTCCTTGGCTACCCGATAGAACTCACGGTGACCTGATAGCGTGCCGTGGTCTGTGATGGCTACTGACTCCATGCCGATTGCCAATGCCCTATCAATATATTCTTGAGGGGTGGCTACACCATCCATGGGTGAGTAGTGAGTGTGAACGTGCAAGGGTGAATACATTACTTGTATACCTTCTTATCTCTGTAGTTTATCTTATATTGTTTTTCAAACTTGGTTGCAAACTGTATGACTCTTTCCTCTATTCTACCATCTACCTCTGACATTGACTTCCATGCCTCCCGCTTGAATGGGATCATCTGAACGATGGGAGTGCCCTTGGGTATTACACCTTGGAACTCAGCAGGAATATACGCAGGACAATGCGTGGGAATGGGGTGCCTGTCTGTATCCACAATACCTTCTAGTGTGGTGAATGGCAAGTCCTGATGTGAAGGATGTTTAAATAAAGTGCTGTACCCCTTGGGGGTCTGAATCTGGAAGGGCAACATCCACTTGAACCCTTGACCTAAATTAGGATAGTGTTGTGTCTGTTGCGTAGAATGAGTAAAATCTAAAACCTGAAAAGGCATGTTTGGGTGAGTGACCCTTGAGAATTCATCTAAGTTAAATTGTATATCGCAGGGAGTCTTCCATATGTATCCTTGAGTCATTGCATCAAATACAGGCATACAACTCTTGATAGTTCTATTTACTCCACCGTCTTTAGTTAGCGGCAACTCTTTTGTTTGCTCATCAATGTAGGGAAGTGTTTTTACATACCAGTCTGGCACGCATTTGCTTGCAGGCACAGGGGCTTCAAAGCCTACTGTCTCTGGTCGCATAAGAAATTTTATGTTTGGCATTACCTTTCCTAAGTATATTTTTGGTGGGGGGCTTTCTCAGCCCTGACCAAATAGTTTGCTGCTTTTATTAATTTGTTTAGACGGAAGGGGGTGGCGGTGAGGGCATTCCCCACCGCCAACCACCTTACCAGTTAATGTTTGTGGTGCTTGCAGATGAAGTGGGCATTCCACCCTCAAAGCCAAGGTAGAACTGCTCTTGCTCTGCGTAGGGAACCTTACGAACAACATTCTCAAGATTGTATAGTTCGTATGGTGACCAATCGAAAGGCTCAGAATCAGGAGCAGTTGGGAGCAACACATAGGTAGTGTCGGTTCCTGTGCCCTGACGCTTGATCTTCCAAGTTAGGTTACTGATGCTGCCCGTGTCGGAGGTGTACTCCAACATAGTGTGAACAGCAGACTGCTTACCTAGTCCCTGTGACCATACTGCGATGTATGGATCTTCCATGCCGTCGTCCACTAGGACATTGACGTAGAAACGGTTACGACCGCCCCAGCCTGCCTTTGGATCTTTGCGGTGCATCTCCTCTGCCCAGTCTCGTCCCTCTGACTCCATGGTACAAACAGCCTTACGCTTGTAGTCCTTGGGATTGGAGTGCTCACGAACGACGATAGCAAGATTGCGACCTTCGTCAAAGTTTGGTGAGTCCTCGTCTAGTTCGTTAGCAAAGCGAATCTTTGCACTCTGCCCGTCGTCAAGTTGTAGCCAACGTGTCTTGGGGCCACTTGAGTCGTATGTCTTCTTGTTAACAATTGTCTCTACGTTTTTGAGACCTTTTACAATGCTCATATTTTTTCTCCTAGTAATGTTAATGGATTTTGTACTTTATCATGTAATTTAGTTATATCTTCTGTTGTAAGATCACCAACATCCTTGTAGCGATCTGGCAACCCTATAATTATACCACGAGTACCCAACTGAGTCAATACCTTTTCACCCATCATTTTTCCTGCCTCATCGGTATCTGGTACAACATAAACTTGATTGAAATACTTTTTCATTAGGTCGCATTGCTTATTGGATACGTTTGCCCCTAATGTAGCAACAGCGGGAACGCCCTCCTCGTGCAGCCTAATGGCATCAAACGATGACTCTACTACATAGACATACTCCGAACTTCTAACCCTGTGTAGGTTGAATAGTATCTTTGATTTAGGTAGTTTGGGGGTGTTCTTGAAGTCCTTGCCCTCAATGCTACGAGCCACCCATCCCACACAGATAGTTCCACTTGGATCAAACTGAGGAACTGTCACCATATCCTGTGCCTGTGAGTATCCTAGTTTATATGTTGTTAGGTTTGTTATTCCTCTACCCGCAAAGTAGTCACGGGCACGGTCACTTGAAAGTGCTTGCTCATGCAGCCTTGTTACCGTTTCGTTATCAAACTGAACATAGTCAGGCTTCTCAACCAACTTCTTGTCTAGAACATCAACAAAGTTTACCTCTTGCTCATACTTCTTGATAAGACGCAGGGCACTAAACTCATTCTGGCCCGTCATCTCCATCACATACTCCATGAGAGATGCAATCTTGCGACAGCCAAAGCAGAAGAACGTGCCGTTCTCTTTGTCGATCTCAGCAGCAGGTGTTCGGGTGTTGGCATGGTACGGACAGAATATGATCCAGTCCGTGTCTACTTCTCCTGCTATGGTGCCGCCTGAGGCAAGGATGACTCTTTCGGTCTGTTCTGGTGAAAATAGACTGGCTTCCCGCCTTCTACTCCTTCTAGGCACTTTGCTTTTTTCCTTCCGACGTATGTCCCGTATATGGATATTTCAAATTCGTAATATGATTTCTGATATGAAGTTGTCCATTCTGGCATGAGGTCAAGGCGTGGTACATATCCTGCCTCCCGCATTTGTTCTTCTAGTACCTCTGAGTAGATCTGCTGCATTCGGGAGAACGCTGTGGATGATATGATCCTTCCGTCAATAGAGAACCTTTTGATACTCCGATGTGCAGTTTTCATGGAACATATTATACCATCATTTACTCATTTGTGTAGTCTTTTTCAACACCGCACTCCTGACAGATCTCTCTACCCCTCCACTCAACGTAGTCGTGATTACAGGTCGTCATCCTCAAAGTCCTTGTAGATAAAACTACCAGAGTCAAAATCTACTGTGAGCATAAACTCTCCTAGGAATCCGTTACGGTTCTTGCGGAATACACATTCTAGCGTATCACTATTTGCTGCCCTGCCCAGAGCCAACAGCCAGTCAGCGTCATATGCAATCTGGCGTGACCAAGAGGTCTGACCAAGGGTAGGTGCTACGTCCATGCGGGTTACGTCATCAGGGGTAGCAGATGAAATAGCCACAATAGGAACAGCACTTGATAGGGCAAGCAACTTCAACTCACGGCTTAGATTCTTCATCTTAACAACCTCTGAGTCTGCCTTGGTGTTAGAAGTCATCAAGTTAAGATAATCTAGGAAAACAATGTCTGGTGAGTGCTGGTCAATCTTACCACGCACAACAGCAGGATTGATCTCGCCAATACCCTCATTAGAAATGATATGGATAGGTGGCTTGCCTGCGAATGTCTTTTCCATCCATGACTTCATTTGATCTAGTTCTACTTCACCACGGCTCAACTTGCGATGCCGCCACATTCCTGCACCTAGCACGGTGAAGAAGCGGTTGCGAACCTCTTGCTCTGTCATCTCCATAGAGATAACAAGTGGTGAGCGTCCCTGCATCCATGCCTGTGCCGCCATGTAAACAACGAACCAGGACTTACCAATAGCAGGGTAGGCAAGAAGCACACCCAACTGCCCTGGTGTAATACCTGCGGGTAGGTAGTTATCAAAGCCTGGTAGCCCTGTGCGAATGCCGTGGGAGCCAGACTCATTTAGGATACGAACTTGCTCAAAGTAGTCCAGAGCATTGTCAATGTCTGATACGTCTAGGTCACGAACCTCACTAGTTATCCTCTTTAGTTCAGCAGCATCAGCAATCAACTTATCCAATGCCTCAACAGTCTCACCCTCCTGAACGGACGTTGCCGCTGTGCGTAGAGTGTTGCGAAGGTTGTCCCGCAGGTAGTCAGCACGCAATTCGTCTAGATGGTGCTTGGTTGCTCCTACCTCAATCTGTGGCTCAAAGTCAATAAACCTCTCCTTCACGAGATTCACGGTGGGCACAACTTGGTTCTGCTCGTAATACTTCCGAACAAACTCCCACACATCCCCGTGTGTGCGGAACAACTTAGTTGCATCTGCCTGTAGCAGAACGTGAATCTGTGCATCTTTTAGGACTGCACTCAACAGCCTATCTTCTAGGTTAGTAGCCACGCTTTTGCCTTCTTCCTGTTTTCTTCTCGTAATCTTAAATCTTCTTCTATTTCGTTTTTCTTAGTCAAGAGGTCATCACACTTGTACTTAAAGGTATCCCATTTTGGGGTAGTAGCACAAATAGAAATGTAATAATCTATTAACTCAAGGACAGTAGGCATACCGTAAGAATCTACTAAATCTCTAGCAGCCCATTGTTCTGTGTTCCTATTCATTTGTGGGTAGAAACCATAAGTATTATACACCGAATCTTTCCAATAGTCAAGTACGGCATACTTTGGTTGTTTCTTAGCCACTTAGTTCCTCCTTGGCTTCTGCCAATTTATTTACCAACTCTTGCTCAACGAATGCATAGACTCTATCTGATGCATCTTTAGTGGTTTCACCTTCACGAACATAGTCCTCAACAGAAGCGTCAAGGCGTAGTGACTGGAAGTTTCCAGTATTAAGTGTGTAACCTAGTGTCCAAGTAACCTTGGTGTTTTCCATAATAACCTCCTTCAAAGGTTTTCTCTATAAGTATATTATACACACTACCCCTGATTTTGTCAAGGGGTCAGTCGTATATTTCTTCTGCGAACACAGGAATAAAGTTTCCTGATTTATTTTTAGTATATAGTTGTGTCGAATCCCCCATGGCTATTGATAACTCTAGGGCCGTGGGTGTTTTATTATTTGTAATGAATCCATCTTTACGAGGTCGTCCTATGTGCTGCCCCGCTAAAATCTCTCTCATATCCTTGATTGTATCCTCGCTGTAGTATGCCTTTTTACCGAACACAGGGATGCCGTCCTTGGTAGCACCTACAGGGGGTGGTAGAATACCACGGCTAACTAATCTAGGCAGGGATTTTCGGTGTAAGTTTAATAATCTAGCAGTTTCACTAACTAGGTATGCACGCCTCCGCTTCTTCTTCCATTCGGACAGAGGGATCATAAACTTTTCCCATCTATTAATATCATGTAAAGTAATCATTCCTTGTGCCCTGGAAATGTGAATCTTCTTAACTAATGTTCCATTGAGGAACCATAGGGTTTTGGTACGACGAGGTGCACGGGGAGGTTTAACATCCGACATTACTGAGGAATTCCTACCGCTACAATATTAACTGACAGGGAAACAGATCCAGTAACGTTGTACCGAACCGTGTAGTCAACACGACTTGTCGTAACCTCCTTGATCGACACAATTATGTTATTTCCGTAGTTGTTCTTTCCCACGTTCACAGGGCTTACTGTAACTACGGGAATGTACTTGTAGTCTGTAGGAAAGTTGAAAGATAAATCTTTTGTAGTATCAGCAATAACTGACTCGCCACTCACAACCTGCTCTGTGGCTGTAATAAACTTCAATTCACTTGTTTTAAAGTTTTGATTACCCATTGTAGTAGTATAGATTGTTGAGTAGTTTGTAGCATTATCCGAAACCTGTACCGCCAAATCATTGATGGCAGATGCAAGGGAATAGATATAGGCAACGTCTAGTGGTTGTCCTCTTTCGGGTAAGGGTACTCTAGCCATAGTCCTATTATACCACACTAGGGTTGGGATTGGGAACCGTGAAATATACCCAATGGGAGGTGCGGTTCTCATCAAGAGATACCACACGGGCTCTGACCATGAAATAGTCCTCTGGAACCTCAGGCATATCTTCGTACTTTACTTCTACTTTTTTAGACATTACATAACCTCTAGACCAAATCTAAATTCTAGGAATGAGTTAGAACCAGCGATCTTGTTGACAATCTCATCTGGGACGGTGTATCCAGACATAACATATAGGGGGTTTGGGGTGGTTTTATTATCAAAGCGCATTGCATCGAATGCTAGATACCAATCTGCACTACCGTTTGATATTTCCATTTCCACCCATCGTGTTTCTTTCCAGGTAAAGTTTGCGGAGTAGATTAGATCGTCTAGTTTCTGCTCTAGAACCTGATACTTTTTGTATGTTGTTGAGTCATCTTCATCTGTAAGATTTGGCTGTACGGTGAATTCTGCGAAACCTGATGTGGGGTTGCCTGGGTCACGCATAAACCTTAAAGTAATTGTTGGTGGGGTAAAGTTTGTTGTGGTAGGCTCCTCAGGTGTTGTCTTGTGTAGGGCTACCGCCAATTTAAGCAAATCCTCTGGTGAGTTTTGTGATAGGTCTACGTTACGACCGTCGATGTAGATCTTCTTCTGCGTATCGCCACGAACAAATAGAGTCTGATTTAGGAACCTTGCTCCTTCATCTCTGCGATCATAGCCGCTTGTTACTTTGTGGACAAGGGTTTGGTTAGAGGCATTGCACCAGAACACTTCATCTACAACACGAATGACCCCATCCTCATCAGCAAGTGTCTTTTCCGATAGAGGGTCAGCAACTACAGGAATAGAAATGGGAACGTTAGGATCGGCATCATAAATCTTCCAGTTCTCACTATCCACAAAGGAGAAGATAAGTCGGCTATCGCTCTGTGAGAGGGCATTTGAGCCATCTGACCATACCCCAACCTCTGTAATGCGGTAGCGAGGATCAAAGGGAATCTCAGCAGCAAAAGAGATTTGATCTCCTAGCAAAGACCTTGCCGAAATAGGAACACGGAACATCTCAAACTTCATTTCTGTCTCATCTCCCTTGGCTAGTTCCAAAGGATCGGCCCCGCAACCAAAAGATATATAGGAGGCATAGGAGGGAACCTGACCCAATAGGTACTTTCCAATAAGGTCTTTGCCGTTATTGGTGATCATGGGTTTACCTCCAATTGTATTAATTCGTGCTCTGTTGCAACTTCAAGTTGGACATATTCATCCTCATTGACACTATCTAAGTATACCACAAACCCTGTGGTATCGCTCTCTACGGCTGCCTCTAGGTCAGGGATTCTCTTGGACATATCAATAGCAAACTTGTTGAAGATGTTTCTAATATCATTGTTTAGCATAAGGTTTAGGCTGTTGAACTGCATCTGCAACTCATCAACATTGCCTAGGTATCGGTATGCTGTCTCTTCTCCATTGATATTGTCGTGCCTTGCTACAGAAAGAATTTCGGTGCCGCCAACATCTTGAAAATATAGTTCCTCCAATTGAGACACAGACATATCAGTCTTGGTCCAAGTAACTATGTTTGTATCTCCAACCTGCACATTAGCGGTTATAGCATCCTGTCCCTTAGGTGGGGGAGGTGGAGGGGGTGGTGGAGCAGGAGGTGGTGCGGGTGCTGGGGCTGGGGCTTGATACCCTGCCCACCAGTTTCTTAGCCTTGTAGACTCTGCTGTTCTACTTTCACCAGTAGCCTTCCAATGCTCGTGCTCTCGTTGTAGGGCTGCTTGCAATTCAGCATAGGTAGCCATCTTACACCTCCACCAAATACAAAGACATATTTACGCCTTGCTCAGTTTTACCGTAATCAACCTGATATGTTACAAACCTTTTCTCTTCATTGGAAATGGCATCAACACCATCTAGAACCTTGTAGTTGAGGGTATAGATATCGCCCAACTCTGTGTGCTGCAAACCAAAGGCATTGATACCAATCATTTGCTTTGGCTCCATTGTTTTGCTCATAATCCACCCTATCATATTTTCTGCCTGTGCCGTGTTTTGGATGTAATCACTACTCATACCATCGAAATCTTTTACACCATACTTACTACGAGATGTAATAATTTGATTATACTTCTCACGGTACTCTTGGGCAGAAACATTTGTGTCTGGATTATTTAGTTTGGACAAGTCTCCTACCTTGCCGTAGTAATCGTCTACGGTAAGTTCTTTTGTTGTGTCTTGTGTAAAGGACACTCCAATAATTCTCAAGAAGTTGCCACTATCTGCGTCAAGTTGCAATGCTGTGTCTGTGTTATTGAATACCAAAAACTCTGCTCCATATGCTCCTGCTATGAAGCCAGAAGTGCTGTACCCCTTTGCATTACTAATTGGAGAAGCCAGCATAGCGGCAAGTGCTGGATATGCCTGATCGTACTTGGCCTCTATATAGGCACACTCTCGCATAATGGTTCCAAACTCATCAAAATACATTTGATAGTCTGGGGCACCTTCGGTCTTGATTCCTGATAGGTAGGACTCACGAACCATTCCAGAGATTCCATACTTTCTAATTGACTCTGTTTGAGTAATGCTCTTTGTTCCAAAAACATCAGAGATATTATTTGCTGCCACCGCAGATGGGTTTTCGGATATTCTCTCAGTCAAGGCATAGATGTTGCTGAACATACACTTTGCTTTTCCTCTTACAAACATGGCACAAGTGTTTCTTGGCCTTTGAATTGGATCGTCGTCTGTGACAGTAGCAATTTGCTTGTTGTTTAAGTATAGATAGAATGTGCGAGAGTTAGATGTGTCCTTAAATTCTACACCCATATCATAGATGGTTTCTTTTTCGTTTGTTGATATCCTGAAACTCTCTGTAAACTTTCCTTCATTTACCAAGATCTCTGCAAGACCTTCCCACATAACCAAGGGGATCATCTCGCCATCTTTCTCTTGCATTTTGTAAAAGAATATGTTAGATAGTGTAACTGCACCAGAACCAATCTTCTGGATCTTTACTGTCTCCGCACCGTTGTAACTGTATTCTCCATCAATACGAATGCGTACCTTTCCTTGCTTAACCTCTACCGCCTCTGCTGTCCACTCCCCAGATAGTGCTTTAAGTGATGGATCTGAGCCATTGTACGTTACTACAAACCTATCTGCTTCTTCTATGTTGTGCTCAACACCTGTTGAGATGACTACCTTAGATGTTCCTCTGTCTGGGGTCATGGTTACTGTAGCGTTGTATGTTGGGTTGGCTGGATTCTTGGGGTTGCCGTCCTCTGATAGGGCCACCAATTCATAGAAGTACCCACCACTTGTAGTTGGATCTACCTGAATGGCTAGGCCACCTCCACCACCCACAATGTTAACCTGCTCAGATGGGTTGTCTGGTTGTAGCGTTACATATTCACTCTGCCCCACGGCAGTTTGCTTAGTGTTAGAGTTAGAGAGAATCTCTCCAATAATTCTCATGCGAGTGCCGTAGTGATGATATGGGGCTTCGGCACCAAAGTCCTTCAAGATATATGTTAGGTTGTCTGCGGTTTTGGCTTGGTTGTCTCCACGATCTTCAAAGTCTTTGGGGCCAGTAAATACAAGTGAAGAAGCCTGTACCGTTCCTCTGTTGGTTGAGTTAAATCTAAAGTTTTCCTGTTCCGTCTGGAATGTATCTGCTAAAAAGTTTTTGATAACGCTAGTCCTGTCTGAGTTTCTAGCATTAAGATGGACGCTATCATCCATAGCCGAGATAGCATTATCCATACCTAAAGGATATTTGCGAATGTGGTCAGGGGAGTACAAGTATGATGAATCCATTTGCAAACCGTAGCAGTTTGTGTTGTCTGTCCAGTATTCGTTTAGCCCTGCTTTGTGCTCTACAATTGGCGTACCAAATTGACCACGACCATGAGCGTTGATAGAAACATAGTTTCCGTTTTGATCATAGGTTGGCTCTGCCCAAATACGCACACGACCTGTGGCATAGATCTTGCCCCCAAATGGCAAGTCTGCTAAGTATCCCTGGTAGTCATCGTTGTCTGTGACCCACCTAGTTCCTAGTCCAGATATAGAAAATTCAATAGCATCAAACCTAATAATCTCTCCGTTAGCATAAAAGTATCCGTTGGCTCGCCCCAGCCAAGTAATGCCCTCACCAAACTCCATTACGTTATTTACTATTTCTCCACCAACAACCTGTGGCTCTTGATCTGTAATATCCTCTGATAAGGGGAGAGCACTCAAGGAGTAGATGCTACCTTCTTTAGATACGGTATTGTATGTTCGCAATGTTTCATCAGGAGCAATCTCCCAAAGTAGCACAGGCTTGTATGTCCAGTTCTTCCATCTTGACGTATGGAATGCTTGCTTTATTGTTTCGAACTCTCTTTGAATGTACCGTTCAGTAAATGAGATGCTTCCGTTGTTTACTACCTTCTTTTCTCTTGACGCAATACTTATGACGTTAGCCAATCCCTCCTCATCATTTTCTGCACGCAAGACACCAACGGCTTCTCTTTGATTAGAGAACAGCCACTCACGAGTACCAACACAAAGGTTGTTTTCCTCATCAAACCACATAGCACATTGGCTGGCGGTAGCAAGTTGTTGCAAAATCTCTGCTACGTTTTTGCCAGAAGAAACAAAGAAGAATGGGATAATGTCGTCTTGCTCATTTTCCAATCGGTAGAACTTGTAGTTTGTAAAACCTATATGGTCAAGCAGCATTACGATAGCAAAGGATAGAGAGATATCCTGCAAGAACAATTCTGGTGCTTTCTCACTTTCCAAGAAACTGTACTTGTCTCGTAATGTAACATCTACGGTATCAAACTGACCAGTCGATTGAGGGAAGCCATCAGAGTACAAGGTCTTGATAGGAATGTGAACGTTTTGTTCCTCTGTTTGTATTTTACCCAATGCGCTTTCATTAGACACAATCACATTCTTTACAACATCATAGAAAGTTACCTTAATTTTTGTGTGCATTACTGTGTCTACAATCTTTCCTGCATTTGTAATACATAGCAGGCTATCAGTATTCTCGTAGGAGAATGCAGCATCATTGTTGTTTATTCCCATAGTTCCAGTAGAAGCAAGCAACTTGCCGACAGGCAAGGGGCTGTTTGCTAAATCTCCAAGAATCTTAGACACGTTAAAGGTCATAACTCTATTTGTTAGATCTGCTACCAATCGTGGTGACATTTCAATAAGATCAAAGGTTTGGTTTGGCTTGTTCATGTTTGTGACTACAATACGGATGCCCTCAATATATTGCACTTCCTTATCAGTAATCTCATTTCTTACAAGGTCGCTTGCTACAGGGGTTGTGTCTCGTAGTGTAGCATCTATAACGTCCCATCCTTCAATTGGTTCTACTACCTTCCACTCTGGTCTGTTGTACTTGTAGTACGCTGATGCGGATTCTACCCAGTATGTGTCTCCTTCTTCTGCTGTATTTGGTAGAGCATTGGGGGTAGGCATGATGCCAACAATCTTTGCGTCCTCCCCCAAAGAATAACCAAAACCTAATTCCACATATCCATCACTAGGAATGTTTGAGTCTGTAAGAGTCTTTACTGTTTCCCAATCTCCATTGACTCGCAACTGTACATACCAACTAGTAGGTACTGTAGCATTTTCTGAACCAAACAAAGGATCTTGTATGAGGTCATCTCCTACACGGAATGGCCCAAGGTTTTTTTCTCCCACATTTGTCTGCATCTTTATTACGATGCGATTTGCAGGGACAGGACTCTTGTACATAACATAGGGGGCAACGTCATCAATGGTTCCATCCTCATTAGAGATACCTCGCTCCTTACCGATCTTATCAACACGGTATGAAGTCCAATACTTAAATGAGTCAAAGCGTGAGCCCATGTAATACCTTGGACGCTCTGCAATAAAACTACCATAATTATTAATGTATTGTGCCGATATTGTGTCTGATGTTGTGTACCCTAGGTACAATGGCTTGTTGATACCGCTTCGAGGGCGGTTGGGGGTTATGCACTCTGAAAGTGAGTACAGCAAACGCATACGCTCACGATTGTCTGTAAATTGAGTAGGTGTGCTTGCTCCTTCTTGGTAGTATTGACTGGTGACAACTGTATTGCTGTCTGTAGCATTGGGGGCATTCTCAACTACGTTGCCGTTCCTAACCTCATAGTTGCCTACTGCCTGAATATTACCTGGAATGTTCATATTCCATTCTGCTATCACACGACTATCTGTTTCGATAGTGTGAGATGTTTTCATGTAATTCTGAAAATCTTCTTCTCCGTACATTATGCTTCGTCCAGACTCACAGATACATTCCACATATCGTAAATGCCCCGCTTCTCAATAGAGAAGTTAAATGAGGAAAAGAACATCTGATACCTATCAGGGAAATAGTTTAGCATTTCCATTTCGTTTCCACTTGGAGTTCCATTCTCGTCAACATACTTATCAAAGTTATCGTATGACAGAAACACCCACATTGGTCCTTTGGTATTTCTGTACCAATTTACCATATCTACCCCACCAGCACCTCCGTCTGCTGTATACTCACATCCTCCTGCGGGTGTGCGTGATCCATCCATAGCGTATGTTGTTTTGTTGTGATATGATCGTGAAGGCAGCAATCCCCAAGAACAGTTGATTGCTAACTTGTCTGCTGTATGGTATGACCTCATATTACCATTTACCATACGCATTCTATTTTCTATTCTTTGAAAGTCCATTGAGATAGGGGATCTGCTATGATCAGAGACAACGATGAAGTCTACCCCTTCTTGCCCCAAAGGATATGTTGATCCAGAATACTGACCAGACTTCACAACCTCGCCAGGATTGTTTGACCACAACATAGCCTGTGGTCGGTTCCAGCGTTTGCGATTATCAATGTAGGAGTTTCCCAAGCCAGTTGTAACTGTGGGTCCATATAGTCCAGCCATTCTATCCTCCTGTATTCTTCGTCTTGTCTATTTCCAACCTACGGATAACAATGTCTGCTACTTCGTTGGCATTTGCTCCTGCTGCATCTACCCTTACGCTGTTATTCATAAAGTTGTTTGTTACGTTTCCTGCTATACCACCCATTATACCAGATGAGACTGGGGAGGCTGTTTGAGATACGTTAAAAGATGCTGTTGTCTTTGGTCCAATCATACCCTCATACTTGGTTGCGTCAAAGGAAATTGATGACATTTGCTTGGCAAGTGCTGCTGACTGCTTTCCTACCTTTTCGCTGTACTTAACAGGATCAAATTCTCCTGACTTTATGGCCTTCATTGCTCTTGCTGTCGCTTTTCCGAAAGAGTTCATAAGATCTAGGTTTTGCTTAATCTGTACGCCCTGTGCCTCTTCTATTTCTAGACTCTTAAGTTCTAGATTATTAATGTCCTCTAATGCCTTGAACTCTTGCTCTGCCCGACCAATTGCCTTGTCGTGCTCTGCTGTGCCTGCTGCTATCTGCCACTCAGCAAAAGCAAGTTGCTTATCGTTTTCTTTAACAATATCCTCAATAGTTTTTAGACGACCATCTTCAATCAAAGCAATTTGATCTTGATATCCAAGAATATTCTTGTTTGCTTCTGAGATAAGAACTTCCTGTGCCTCAATCAAAACTTCTTGCCCATAGATCTTTTCTTGAATGTTGTAGATCTCATCTGAAATTGCTAATGTTGCAAGTTTGTTTTGGTAAGACTGCTCCTCTAGTACTCGTTGCCTATCATCAATTTGATCACGAGTAAGACCACTATCTTGTCCCGTCAAAGAATTTACAGCAGAATCTCTTGCTGTTTCTAGGGAAGAAGAGAATGCTTGTGCTGCAAAATCTGCCTGCTCTGATTGCATCTGTGCAGCGGCTTGAGCGGCAGCACCAATATCACCACGGGAAAGAGCATCAGCCAATCCTAGTTGTGTCTGCTGAGACTTAGCAATGTTTTGATTTATTTGCTGTACCTTGGTTAATGCATCAATTCTTGCGTTGTATGTATCATTAATTGTTTCTTCCTGGTACCCCATAAGTTTGAGGTCGTGTGAAAGCATATCTGATTCACGCATACGCAATTCATCTTCACGATTCATCAAATCAATCTTGCGTTGCTTGTGCTCAACTTCTCTCTCGTAGCCATCAATGACTTCTTGTACCTTATCTATTTCTCTTTCGTAGCCATCAATAAGATCCTGTTGTCCTTCAATAAGTTCTTCCTGTGGTTCGATCTGTGTTGCCCTAATCCATGCTGCCTCTTTATTATAAACATTGTTATCAACTTGGAGATCGTTCAGAGTCTTACCGCCAAGGGCAGCACGCTCAATTGCCATTGATGTTACCATCTTGGACACCTTCATTTGCGATAGCAGGTAATCGTTTTGCTGCTTAATTTGATCATTAATTTTTTTCTGTTGATCTATTTGCGTGGAATCCAAATTAACAATTCTTTGACCAAGTTCTGTTGCTTTCTTCTTTTCTGCGTTTGTCCCATTGTACAAGGTAAGAAGGGTTTCATTGCCTTGAATGGTTTGGCTGAGAAGGGTGTCGCCTAGTTCATCTTGCACCGTTCCCTTCTTTGCCTCTTCTTCTTCTCTAGCCCTTACGTCGTCACGTTCTTTACGGAAAGCATTATTGTTAGACTTCTGAACATACTCGTCTCGTTTGGCTTTGCTCATTTCCTTAAACCTGTCTCTGGCTTCCTTGTCTTTAGCAAGTTCCTGTATTGCCTCCTCAGTTAGACCTGTTTTTTCTCTTAGCCATTGAATGTACCCCTTCCTTGCAATGATCGAGCCCTTTCCTTCTTCTACGATTTTTCCATAAAGTATTTTGGATTCTTTTGTATCCTCTAGTAGTTGCTCTAGCCAATCTAGTTCTGGTTCACTACCGCCGCTGCTGCCGCTGCTGGTCGGTGGCGTTTTTGTTGGAGCGGGATCCTTTCCGTCGTCGTCGGTCTCCCCTTGGCGTATCAAATCAGAGGGGTTTTGTCGATGGATCCATCGTGCCGTCCATGGATCGTCGTCGGCAAGAGCCATCGCCGCACTAGGAGTTCCGTATTCTTCATACTTAGTCATAACAGTAAGGAGGAACTCCTTTTGTGTATTCGGATCTTGAGCCTCAAACCAAGCAACAAGTTCGTCGCTCCACCCTAAAGTGTCTGTAGCAAAATTAAGAATAAAGTCTGTTTGTTGTTTCTTTGGAAGGTTGTCAAATTCTTCACTAAATATGTGTCCAAATTCTTTAGCAGCGGCGGCAGTTGCTTGCAGGTCACCGTCCATCATTGCAAACAAATCATCAATATCTCCTCCTGCTTGCGTTACTTCAATCATTGCAGTAGTCATATTTTCTTTCAACTCGTTAGCCTTTTCTTCGGGCATTCCAAGTAGTGCATCATCACCAAAAATTGCCTCATACAAAGGTTTCTCTGGTTCAAGTTGTCCCATTAGCCATTGAGCAGAAGGAATCTCTTCTTTGTATTCTTTCCATTTTCCAATGAGGTCATCTATATCCATGCCTTCTTCAATATCAATCAACCCTGATGAAACGGCATTTAGTGCGTTTGGAAGGTCTTCTGCATATGTTCTTAAACTTTTCAAAGACCCGTTTATTTCTTCTATTCCTGCTTTAGCAATAGCAATTCCCTCTGTGTCGTCCCGACCCATAGCCATCCCCAAGTCTGTTTCCCATAACGCAAGGGAATTTTCTAGTTGGTCTTTTGCTGTTTCCATGGATTTTGGATCAAGGAAATCAACTGCTGCAAGGTTATCATCTGTTGCTTTGTTTATTCCCTCTACAAACTCTTCTCCTTTTTCTTTTCCGAGTTCCATATTTACGCTTGACTTAAAACTATCGATAATTCTTTCTTGGAATTGAATTGTTTGATCGTCTCCCCAATCATCTCCATACAATGTCTGCGCTTCCTTTAGGGCATCATTTGATGAATATTCGCTACGCAATTTGGCTAATTCTGCAAACTGGTTCTTTGCTTCTTCTGCATTAATTGCTTCTGTTGCAAGTGCCTCTGCAATTGCTGCTTCACCCTCTTCAATTATTTTAAGGTCTTGAATAGCAGACTCTGCTGCTTGTGGTGCAAAAAGATCAACAGTACCATCACCCTTTGCTATCATAAATACTTGTGTATACCATGATAGACCATCCCATTGTAATCCAGCATTGTTCATTGCTTCTTCCATGTCCCAACCACTTGTTAAAAGTTCTGTTGTGATTCGCAAAGGATCTTTTAGATAATCATTTCCATTGGGGCCAAGAATTTCATTTACGTTCATAATAGAATCTATTGCTATATCTTGATCTCCAACTGCATTTGCAACCTCATAAGAAATAGCATTAGCAAGACTTTCGCTAATGGTTCCTGCCCCAATTTGTCTTGCTAGGTTTTGCGCCAACGACCTTGCCGCTTCGTCTGCTCCACCATTAGACTGTGCAGACTTAACTCTTTCAATTAGTTCTTTACCTACCTCTGCCTCTATAAATCCTTTTGCCTCAGACAAACTCTCTTCATCAACAGACTCTCCTGTTTCTCTTTGTACTTTTCTTTGTGCCTCTTTTTCAATATTAGACAGGTTTCCAAATTGGTCTGAATATTTCTGAATGTCTTCTCTTGCACCCATCATTGTCTTTGCATATTTTGCTGATGCTTCTGCTGCCTCTTGTGTGGTCTTATTTAAATACCAGATTCCCACGCCAGCGGCGACGACGGCAGCAGCAAGAGCAACCCAAGGATTCTTTAGCAATGGAAGAAGTTGTTGAACAGCCATTAATCCAAATGTCGCAGGCATGATCTGTTGTGATAGTTCTTGTAACGGACCAGGAATCATAGATGCCGCAAATACTACACCTGTCATTGCTCCTGTTGCAGCGGATAGTTTTCCACTACCTTTAAGCAATGCCTTACCAAATCCTTTAGCACCCTTAGCAACATTAGTCATTGCAGCAGATGCAACGTTTGTTACTGTGGCAAATCTATTTTGTGCTGCAACCTGCCTATTGCTTGCTGCCACAACCTTTTGATCCGCAACTATTGCTTGCTGTGTTGTTCCTGCCCTTTTATTCTGTAGTGCTTCAAGTCTTTTATTTGATTGGCTAGGAGATCCAGCCAAACCTTCTGATTGCTTTGCATCTGTGTATGGGTCAGAACCCTCTAAGGCTGCCCTTCGTGATGCTTCATATGAATCAGCATCATCTGCCCCATCAATAGCCGCTTGTGGATGTGGACTGTTTCTATCTCTTGCTGCTAAGTATGGGTCACTTCCCTTCAATTCTTGTTGCAGACCTTTCTCATATGCTTGTGCTGCTGCCTTGCCTCGTTGAGTCATTGCAACTGTTTGATAGTTGGTAACACCAGCAGAGTTACCCCGACGACCCCTGTCTGGTAGGGCACCCGCTGCTGTCGATGTTCTCCTATTTGCAACCTTTCCATGTGAAGTTTGGAACACACCATCTGACTTTGTTCCAAACCCCTTTGCCTTTGCAATTCTCTTTCCTTCTTCTGTCAGGGACAGTCTTATGTTTTTGCCCCCCTTCTTAATTTCATTTTGGAATTCTTTAAATGCACCCTTTGTATTCTGTGTTGATTTTTCATATACCTTATTTAGAGCGACTGTATTTTCACCAAGGTCAGTAGTTGCTTGTTCAACAACAATTGCATCGTCAGAAATATTGCGAATATGCTGTTCATATTCTGCTTGTGCAGCATCAATTTGTGCAAACCCAGAGTCAATTTCCTGTTGAGACAAATTCATATCAGTAGAGTAGTTTGCCCATTGCTCTTTTTGCGTATTGAAAGTATTTGCTAATACGTCTGGGTCTAACAAGGCTGTCTTTGCTGCCTTACCAGACATTTGCCCCCCACCCTTTAGACTTTGGTTTACTGCCGATGGAAGATCTAATACTGCGTCTCCAAGTTGTTCAACCTTAACATTTGATGCTCCAACTGCATCAATAAGTTCCAGTTGTGCCTTACCAGCCTTAGTAGCCTGATCACCGCTTGCTCTAATAGATTCTGCGTAAGCGTCCACTTCTTTTGTGCTAAGTCGGATGGGGTCCATAACGTGAGACTTTTCTGTCCAAAGTTCCCCATCTTTATTATACTTTTGTCTTGATCCAAGACCTTCTCGCCCCAACTCTTTTGCCATACCCTCTGATACTTGCTTGGTGCCCTCTTTACTGCTCATTCCCTGAGTGACACCCTGCTCAACAGATTGTGCAATAATTCTTTCTATGTCTGCTTCCGAAACTCCCCACTCTAACGCCTTTGCAATCTTTTTTTCCAATGCACGAGTGTCTAATGCTCCTATATCAAATCCTACTGGAACGGTTCTACCGCCAACCTGTACTGACCCCCCTTCATTAAAGCCTTTAACTGATCCACCATTAAGTGCCGATAAGAATCCACGGTGCTTGTCTGCCTGACTCTTCTTTACAACAAACTCACCAGGAGTCAAGAGTGCAGGAACCCTATCTCCCGTGCCTGATCCTGGTACGTTACCTCCTGTAGCCATCTTTACTGGTGGCTTTCCTGCTGGGCCTGCCCCGCCAGGTACACCTCTCATGCTAGTTGCTAGTGCATTGTATTGACCAACTAGGTTTCCTACAATTGTTGCTTGTGCACTTAAAGTGCTATTGAGAACTGACTCTTGTGTATTCAATTGTGCCGCTGCATTTGCTGCCTCTAGTTGTTCATTGGATAGGTACTCAGCACCTCCACCCAAATTCCTAAGTGCTGGAACAAGGTTCATTATGGTTTGGAATCCTTTTAGCAGAATACCTGTCAAGTTACCCATCAAACCAATAAACATAACTAGACCAGGGATAACTACACCGATACCTACTGTAAGAAAACCTAGGGCTTTCTTTGCATTATCTCCAAGGTCATTAAACCAGTTTGCAACTTTTGTACCGAACTCAAGAACTGGTGTAATAAGTTTTAATACAGCCTCGCCAATTGGAGCAATAGCAACTTTAAGTTGTTCTAGTGCAGAGGTGAATCTCATTGTTGAAGACCCTGCAATTTCACCTAACTCTCTGTCTGCTAGTGCTGCAAGTTCTGCGGTAGATGTGGTAGTCAATTCAATAACTCGTTGTGCCTGTGATGCGTCATCAGCGATGTTAGTAAAGAGAGCACCCATCCTAGCAAACTGACGCTTACCAAATAGATCAGATAGTAGTTTCTGGGTATCTAAATCAGACAGACCCTCCATGGCCTGAGCCAAAGAATTAATCATGCCCATGAGGTCTCCCTCATTATCTTCTACGATTGCATTTAGGTTGATGCCTAGTTCCCCTGCTCTATCCCGTGCCGCCTTTGCTGGGGTGATCAACCGTGCTAGAGATGTTTTGAGTGCGTTGGCTGCCTCATTTGCTCCAATGCCGCCCTCACGCATAGCGGTAAGCATAACTGCTAGGTCTTGAATGTCGCCACCAAGACCCTGAATAACAGGAGCAACTAAAGGAATAGACTCTGTAACGTCAGAGAGTGCTAAGACAGTTTGGTTCTCAACAGCGTTGAGGAAGTTTACGGTGTCCTCTAGTTCTTGACCCTGAATCTTAAATGCAGAGTTTAGAGAGATCATTGTGTTTAGGGCTTGATCCTGACTAATCATACCCAAGGTAGCCAAATTGGTTGCTTGCCTTGTTACGTTAAGTAGTTCATCTCCTACCAAACCTGTAGCGGCTGCGTCTGCTGCTAGACCTGTGGTTTCTTTTGCTGTGAAGCCTAGGCGAGTCATCTCAATTGCTAATTCTTGTACGGCATCTGCCATTGCGTTGGTTTCATTAATAGAAGTATCAAAGTCACCATAGACCCTCTTGAAGTTAATAACCTCACGCTCAAGATCCATAAATGCTTTGGCTGCCAGACCTGCGGCAATAGTCAAAGGAACGGTAAAGCCAACCATCAACTGACGGCCTGCCCATTGCATGTTCTTACCCCAGTTGAGAATAGAGGTAGATCCCTGCTGCAATGCCCTGTTAAAGATAGACAAACGCTGTGTGGCAATTTGCGAATCCGTCGCCATGCTCTTAATTGGTGAACTTCTGACAACTGTAGACATTCCATCAAGGTTTCTGCCTACCTCTTTGTATTTCCTATTTAGGAGATTTGCTTTTTGTACCGCCAAATCATAGGCTGTACCAGTTTTTGTAATGGACTGACGCATCGTGGTAAATGAATCAGAGATACCTCGTGATGCCCCTGCAAGTGATTTGTCCAACAACTTTGTGTTGGAGGCCATTGTAACAATTTCATTATTAAAGCCTTTAAGTTGGGGCATGGAGGCTGCTAAACCTGCTCCTGCTACCCCCATATTTGCCATGGAGGTACCCGCCATGGTCTTCTGTAGAGTTGCTACCTGAGTCTGCAACGCACGGAGTTGAGCCTGCGCTTTGGCAGTCTCAATATTGATTCTGATATTAGCGTCTGTATCACTCATTATTCAGGCATCTCCATGGTTCATTATACCATAGAGAGTTTTTATCCTAAGGGATTTGAGGGAGCATTTTCATCGCCTTGAGTGAACCTTGCATATCCCATATCTTTGCCCATTTGGAAACCTTTTTGTGCTCCGTACCTTCCCTGCAAAGAAAGAATGTCATTAGCATCTTTAGCCGCACCACCCGATGAAACACGAGCCTGAATGTCCTCAAAGGTGGATGCTTTCTTTTGTTCTGCTTTCTTTGGCTGCGGCCTTCTACCTGTCTCTTTATCTAGATCAACTCCCTGCATGGCTGCCGCAAACTTTTTATCATTGTACTCCTGCTCACGCATACTTTCCAATATCATAATAAGTTCAGCCATGCATAGGCTGTCTTCTAACTCTTCAAAGTTTTTCCATATACCTGATAGGAAAACTTGCGACTCTAACTCAGCGAGATCTAGTTCGTCCCAGGTAGTCCCGCCGCTGGGTTTCCCACTTCATCAAACTTAATGCCTGATGCGGCTTCTACAACCTTGTAGACAGAGGGTAGGTCAATTGAATCTTCTAGACGCTCACGGTCATCAGAGAGATCAGGAGAGTATTGCTTCATAGCAATCTGGACACAATCAAGTAGAACATCCATGCTCTTGTCGTTATCATCTGCAACCTCTGCGATCTCACCAAACTTCTTCATAAACTCACGAAGTAGTGAAATCTTGAGTGGACGCATAGAAATCTTGGTGCCGTCAAGCAACTCAATCTCAGTTGTTTCATAAACTGTTGTAGCCATTTTATTCCTTAAAGTAGTAGTATAGGCTTTTTTGCCTACCCCCATTATACCACACACCGAAACCCCCGCCCAATAGGGACGGGGGCTGCGGTTTATTATGTTGTATGTTTTATTATGAAATTGTTGGTACACCTGAAATTGAGTAGGTGCGGTCGATGATACGTCCGTATGAACCATTGTTTGCAGGTAGCAAACGGAAGTTGGCATCGAATGTTGATGCAGCGTCACGAGAAACTGAGACGGTTACTGCATCCATGCTAAGTGCACGGAATGCAACGTAGATACGCTCAATCTCGGAACCTACCTCACAGTCACCTGTGCCTGGTCCAACGGCGCAAAGAGCACGCTCAATTGGGCACTCACCAAGGTTACCAGCGTTGATTTCCAACATGTCTAGACCGTCAGTAACGCCTGAGACGTAACCTGCGGTTGCTGCAACTAGACCCTCACCCTCTGTTGAGGCTGAGATACCTGCTGCACCAACACCAGTGCTATCATGCTGACCATCGTTAAGGGAGTCGTCACGGACACCTGAGTAAGTATCAGGTAGACCTGTGTCGGCATCCCTTGCGGTAAGACCGTAGTTAAGATCGGCTGGGCTTGCGGCGATTGCGTAGAGAAGGTTCTCTAGAGTAGCCTCTGCGAAGGTTGTGTTAAGCATAACCTCCATACCCTGCTTGAAGATCTTAGCGGAGTCTAGCAACTGATCAACCTCAACCTCACCGAAGTCAGGTGTGATGGTGATTTCCATACCATTTTGGGTGTATCCAACGTTGCGCCACTTCTCGCCACCTGTGCTCATCAGAGTATCCTTGTAGGACTCATCTGCAAAGGCTGGCATGTCAGCGGTAGCGGGATCGGGTAGCGGACCACTTGAATGAACAAATAGTGCTGCTGCACCGACGATGATGTTCTTGGAGTCACCACGCTTGTACGAATTTACTGCCATAATTTTTTCACCTCTTTTATTGTGTAATGTATTGGAGATACACTACGGTTAGGGGTGTTTCCTCGTTGTATATTATACCACAATTTTATCGGTTAAGCAATGCTTTGCGTTCATTGTAATGAAATTCTGTTTCAATGATGAACTTACTTACATAATACTGACTTGTGGTGTAGTTCCTCTGTGCCCCTGAACTTGAGATCTGCGTAGAGGTTTGGAATACCCGAACGTGATGGAAGAAGATTCCGTAGTCCTTGTCCTTATTGTAAGCATTGATATCCTGTGCTACATCGTCCATGCCGTCCAGAATGTACTGTACGGCAGAACCTAGGGCCATAGAGTCTGATGGATTTGCTTTGAGAGCGTAGTGGATCTGCTCCTTCTTGATGGGGTAGAATGGGTTAGGATTGATAACCATCATTCGGTCATATACAAATGTAGGCAACTCTTCCCAAGGAGTACCGCCAGATGCACTCTCGCCAAGGGGAAAGAATGGCTGTACGCCATTGTATTCTAAAACAAAGTCTGGGTCTAGTTCTGCTATTTTGCTCCAAAGGTATCTATTAACGGGTACCGCTGGAACCATAGGAACCATATCTTTTAATGCCATTATCCAATACCTCCCTTAATTGTAGCATACTTCTTGCCTTGCCTTTTACCAGATGAATAAGACATGCCCCTTCTCCATCCACGAAAAAACTCGTCTGCTGTTGAAAAGTCTCTTAGCAATTCCTGTACCAAAACTCTGTCTAGATAATTGTTGAAGAACTCACGGAACACCTGCTCATATCCACCCTCTGTCTCTGGACCGCCTGGACTTTGTACTGTTACACTATTGGGGGTAAAAACCATCTCTCCATCTTCCCCCTCAAAAGCAAGAACACTACCCTCTTGTGGCTCAATCGTTACAGCAATACCCTCTTCCATGATTCGTGCTTTGTCGTAAAATGGGGTATTTCCTGTTGGTGGGATTGACTCACTTGGTAGAAACTTGGATACAAACCTAATGAAACCAGAACCAATGAATGCGTCAAGATCAAACAGACGAGCACCTGGGCTTCCAGTCTGACCCCATTCGTATACATGGTGCAAAGATGCTGGATCTAAGCGTGCAGAAGAATCAACATACTTGTAGAATGCTTGCTTTGTTACCTCTGCTATTTGACGCAACATCATTTGCTCTTGGGACTGTACACCATTGAGAAATCCATTTGAGTATTGGATAGCATTGTTTATTACTTTATTGAAGTCAGTTGCATCTACACTTATCATAGCATCCCCTGGTCATCGGCACGCTCTAATAGCATCTTGTAATATTCAATCTCGTTCCAAGGATTAATAAAAGGATCAACACTCATAACCTCAAAGATGATAGGGCTACCGTCCTCGTTTAGGTGAAGTTCCTTTCCTGTTGCTGTGTCCTTGATGTTTGTAATAATCATATCTGTGAATGGGTGGTACTCTCCTGTACTATCTACCCGTGGATCTACATCACCCATAAACCTACCATTCAACCTTTTCTTATATTCAAATTCTCTGTCCGCTGAGAGGTCTTGGAGATTTACGGTGCCCATGACGTTCCAGTAGGCTTTCTTTTGCGTCCTATCCATGTACCAGACCTTTATTGCCTCACCGTATTCATTCTGCCCCGCACCACCAGTCACGACGTTTTCTTGTGGTAGTGGGTTGCCAAACTCATCTTGAAACTGTCCTGATGGAACAAGGATTGACTCTGGCTCTTGATCTAAGTAGGTGTATGTACAATAGTAAACATCGCATTGCATTCCACCTAGGAAGGCTGGAAGTTGCACGCCCATTTACAACACCCCAAGACGACGGAGTTGTGGCTTCTTGTTTAGGTATTTCTTTAGGATCATATCAACAGGCTCACTACCTGTAGAACCAAATCCACCTAACGCCTTGCTCCTATCTCCATACACTAACTTGAATTGGTCTGTGGAGTATTCCTTGATGTAGTCATCCATTACGTTACCGCCGATGTGTCCTGTATCAATCCAGTTCCGCAAAAGGATTAGTGCTGCTAGAATAATGTCGTCGGGGACATTCTTGTACCCTCCACCTAGTATCCAGTTGTAGTAAAAGTTTTTGGGAAAGAATGGTGAATGACGATCATAGTTTCTGTATGAATCAGACCTTGGACGCTTGTACCTTGGCTCATGACCTGCCTCAAACCTACGCTCTCCCCACACCGTAGTAGCGGCTGTGCGGTCTTGTGTCAGTTCGTAAGACCTCCAGTTTGTCCACTCTTCTCCTTCTTTTGGATACTTCTTGTAAACGTGGATGTTGTTCTCCCATACGTCTAGGATCTCCGACAATCCCCCTTGTGCGTATGGCTCATTATCCATACCGTTCATTCCTGGGAGGGCAAAGAAATCAATACCTAGCCCCTGTCCCTCAAACGGCATACGGGTGTAATAGAATCCACCAGTAATGGCATCAATAAGTGCCCGAATAAGTTCTTCTCCTTGTGGATCAAAGTCTGGATTGTTTGGGTCTATGTAGGGGTGAACAATTGTTAAATCTTCTACAAAGTCTGTTTTGGAGTCATTCCATGTGTAACCTGCCGCCACCTCTTGTACGGAGAGATCGTATGTTTCATCAAACATATTAAATGGATAGTCTGGAAGATCAAAGACAATATTCCCAGAAGCGTCTGAGGTAATCGCATCCCCCCAAGTTGTGAAGTTGTTTACAACAGCAACATCATATTCTGTAAATGGCTTTCCGTCTGGAATAGTTACAGTTATGGGCTTGGGGGGATTACGATATACCTTCATTACATTCTACGTCCCTTTGGGCCTACCAGTTGCCCTGGCTTAATACCAGAAGCCTGTGCCCTAGCAAGTTCATCCTTAGATGCTGCACGAACATCTGGAAGTCGAACCCACATTACTGCAAGATCTTTCTTTACGATGTTGTACCCTAGATCTAGTTTACCCAACTTAGAAGAGGAGTAACGACGCTCAGAGTAAATACAAACCTTGTCGTCTTGTGCGGTTGGCTTGTTAGCATTTACGACGAGTTCATCTAGACGGATATCAATTTCTTCTTGCTCTCGTGCTGCACGAGCATCCTCTGTAGGTGCTGTTATGACACTAGGGGTCTCAGGCTCGGCATCAAAAGTGATCTCTTCTGATGGTGCCTCTGTTGCTTCTAGAATAGCAACAATGTCTGCCTTTTTCGTTGCGCTCTGCAACTTAATACCGTTGGTCTTTGCGTATTCCCGCAACTCCCGAATTGGCATATCTTTAAAATTCATAGTTGTCTCCTTCACTACTATTGACACTATTATACCACAAATGCTTGAAGGGGGAGAGCCGTAGCCCTCCCCCAACATAGCGCATATGAATTATGCTGTGTACTCGGTGTATGCAACTGCATCCAACTCTTCCCAGGCAATACCGAACCGCATGAATACTGTGTATTCAATTGTGTCCTTCTTGCTCTGGTACTCACGGTTGACCGTGATATCACGCTGAATTCCCCAGATACGGTTCTGTGGGAATGTTAGTTCAACGTAATCTTCTGGGAAGTAAGGTACCTCAAGAACGGGCACACCAAGAACTCGGGTAGCCTGTGGCCCACCGAATTCCTGGCCGTTTCCATTGAGGTATGCGTTTGCATACTCGTAGGAAGCAGGCCATTGTCCTGTGTTGGTTCCTGTGCCATTAGCAGCCACGATCTTAGCAAAGGTATCGCTACCTGCGTAGAAACGTAGACCACTCTTGATGGCACGGTACTTACGAGGCATTGCTAGGATGATCTCCTGCATGACCTCGGTGTCCCATGTTGGGTCGCCTGCGGCAACTGCAACTGGATCTTGTGCTCCACCCTCATTGATGAAACGATCCCAGTCACCTACTGGCTGTGCATTCTGATCTAGAGTATCTGCGCCACCTGCGGCACCTGCGGCGGTTGCGAATACTGGTGGAACTGCTGCGTGAGCCTTGTTCTGCACCTGTACATGGAAACCGTCCATGATACCCAAGAATGGATCCGTAGTCTTACCTAGGTCACCATTAATGGCTAGATCCTCAATGTCATTAGCAAATGCTGCTGTCATCAAACGTACTAGGTGATCTTCTAGTGCTGCACCTTCGATATTATCTTCAAGTGCCTCAGTTGAAACCTCCCAGTCAAGACGCAACTTCTTGGTAGAAAGGTCTACCTTAGTGAATGTTGCCCCTGCGTTCTCGTATGAACCATCAGCCTGTGCTGCGGCACGGAGAACTCGTTGACCAACGTTGATCTTTTCTAGTTCAACGGTGTTTGCACGCATTGTGATGCGTCGACCGTCCTTTGCAAGAACGGTTCCATCCCAAACGTAATCAATGAACTGACGAGCCTGATCTGGGTTAAGGACACCACCACCAATCTGACCAGATGGATTAATATCTAGTGGACTGGCTTCCCCCATTGCCTGAGGATTGAGTGCTTGCCCCATGTTTCCATAGTTAAGTGCCTCGCCATCGTTCTGCTGTCCAACACCACCAACACCAATGTATCCTGATGCGTGATGTGTGTTTGGGTTACCAACGTTTTCAGTGGTGCCTGGGTTACCAGTTGCGTTCTGAACTGGGTTAACACCTGGGTTGACTCCCTGACGATCTGCGGCACCTTGTACCTGATCACCAGCGGCCTTCTTTAGGCTAACGTCTGAAAACTCTTCTGTAGTAATTTCGTCTGACATAATTCTATTCACCTCCTGATTTTTTTTCTGTAATTTAGAATAGGTCGGACTTCTTGAGGAAACGACCGTCCCATAGTGATTTCTCAACCATTGCTGGCTGAGACTGCATGATTTCTCCAAAATCAGCAGACTTTCGGAAAGCAGTATCTTTTTCTACTGCGTCAACACGCTTTCCAAACTCTTGATCTTGTGCCCTGAGGGTGACAAACTCGCTATTAAGTGTAGCGACTGCCTTGGAGACCTCAGATACCTGTGAATAAACCTTTGTAACTGCATCAGCAAGAGCCTTGATTTCAAGAATCTGTGTTGAGATATCGGCTACTGCTGTAGTCAATGCCTCGATTTTCATCTCTACTGTATCAATCTCTTCGGCCTGCTCTTCGGTTGCCTCTTCTGTTGTTTCCTCTACAACTTCCTTGACTTCCTCTACGGCCTCTTCAACTTCTGCCTTCACTTCTCCAACGGCTTCTTCTACTGCCTCGGGGGTTTCAGGAGTGGCTTCTGTATTTTCGGACATATTCTCTACCTCCTTATTTTTCCTTACTGTGGTTAGAATGCCCTTAACCATCTGTGCCTTGTCGGGGTCGTTCGACTCAACAAAGCCGATGTTTTCCATTGCTTCGCTACAGCGAGGACAGGCTGACTTCACGGTAGATGACAGTTGAACCACATCATCGTGACCGCAATAGTACACATTTTCGATTAGTGCCTTAGCAAGCATACCCGTTACATCGCCGTTCTTCTGAATAGATAGAACGTTAGCAAACTGATTTGCTGGAACATCCACAAGAGACAACTCACTTAGAGTAAACTCTTTGATAACACGGACGCTCTTTTCAAGGTCACCATCATACATAGTGTCCTCTTCATCAATACTACCTGCAATAGAAAATCCTGTGAGAGTGCCGTCAAGAATCTTTTCCCAAGTGTCTTGAGCACCCTTTGAAATATAAGCAGATACATAAACTCCTGCGTACATTTTATTTGCATCTGAGTCAAAATAGGTATCTTCCTTGAAGTCTACCATTTTGCCTACCGCTTTCTTTGCGTCATGCTGTTCACGGATATTGCCTGCAAAGTTGTGAAAAGCATTTACTGATGCTTCCTTTGTTACAATATCGCCTTGTCGATCTAGATTATCAAGAGATGCAAAACCGCTTACAGTTCGCCTTTCTTCATCTACCTTGGCGATGGGCATAGAAACCCGTACAGCATTATTGTCTAATGAGAAATTTGCCTTTTCCATAGTGTACCCTATTATATCACATTTTTGTAACGTTTTAATTTTTTTGTTAAAATTTTAACATCACTCAGTTTTAGTACCCTCACCCTTGGGATTTCTGCCATCTACTGTGGCTACTCCGTCGCTTTGGGAGTTTGTCCTTTCACGCTGACGGGCAGAATTTCCTTCTGCATTTTGACGCTGACTTGCTTGTTGTTGTGATGACATTTCAACCATTTTATCGCTACCCTTGCGTGCTGGCAAGCCAAGAATCTCACGAACCTCATTGGGAGTCATTGCTTGGTTTCGTAGGTAACGCTCGTGGATCTGAGACATAGCAATTTCATCAGTCAATGTTGCCTCTTTGAACATCAACTCAACAACATCTGTCTTTTCCTTAGTTATTTGAGAGATTGCTTTTTGCAGATGCCGTTGGGCTGGGCGGGTGACTTGCTCCTTGAATGTGCGGTCTTGAGAAAGAGCAGCAGCAATAGCAGATGCATCCACACCACCTAGTTTAGACAAAGGAACCTGATGAGCCATTAGGATATCGTCACGGTTTTGCTTACGATAGTCCTTGAATGATCCATCCTGTACTGTGTTTTCTACGGGATGCATTTCAAAATCAACCTTGTTGCCATCGGCATCAGAGGGTAGAGGCACATACAAGGTACGGTGATTCTGTCCCTTTAGCCCTGTTTGTAGGAAGCGGAACAGACGCTCTTCACTCTCTGGGGATAGTTGAGCACCCTTGACTGTTACGATGTAACGAGGCACAGCCTTGTTTTCAAAATAGTCAATGTTGTATTGTGCGGCAAACTGCTCTCCCTTAATTGCCTGCAAAGCAGAAATAACATCAGGGATGCCGTAGTAAGTATTGAGGGGTGAGTATTCCTTGAAGTGAATAATCTCATTGGGTCGTGGATCATCGGTAACAGGGTTTGGATTCGTTGCCCCGAACTTTCGGAAGTAAACAACCTTCTCTGCTACGATCTGGATATATCCATCGTGCAAACGACGAGCACGCATTGTGGGTGCTGGAACGTGTCCAAGGTATCCAATCTCGCCTGTTGTGGTTCGACCGATCTCCAAGTATCCATTACCTGTAGCAAGCATATCGGTGAGGACACGCTCCATTGTTCCTGTGAATGTAGAATCATTATTTAGGCTTTCTAACCAATCTTCCATGGTTGCCTTCAAACGATCAATCTTCCTGTGGATAAAGTCTAGTTTTTCTCCTGTCTCATCTTCTACCTTTTGCATAGTAGCAGAAGTCATCTTCCAGTCATAACCAAGACCAACGATGTTCTCTACCTTAGCGTCAATAGCAGCATGGTTAGCAAAGTTAGAGTCATAGAAGTTTGCTAGTTCTACAAGATCATAGGGTGGTTGAATAACATCAAAAGTTGCATAACCCTTTCCCTGCCGTGAGTTTAGTGACTTTCGACCAGCGTCATCTCTACCTGTTGCTCGTGATTTGGAGTCTTCCAGGTATCCTTTTACTACTCGTGAAGTACGACGCTTGAAGTTTGTATCTAGGCCACGCATATCTTTAATCTCATCCCAAGACTTTTGGAATGGATCGTAAAACTGTGGTCCCTCTTCTTCAAAGTCAAATGTCTTTGCTACGATATTAGCCATCTTGTATTCCTGCCGCCTTCTTTGCGTCTGTAACTGCGTTGAAGTCATTCATGGTTGGTAGTAGCCCTGACTTCATTCTTTCACGCTGTTCTGTGTACTCTTCATCTGTGGCTCGTTGGATACCAGGAATAAAGTATGGCCTGCCCTCTGGCTCACCGTAATGGGCAGCGGCATTGGTAATCTGAGCCATCTTGTCCATATCGTATTGTCGGGATGGAATGTTAAGTAGGTTATGATCTTCATCCATAAACAAACTTCCATCTGCCTTCTTCCAAGCGTAAATACCCCAACCTGGATTCTCGTCTACTACAGTTACTCGTGGTTTCTTTAGTGCTTTCCTTTTATTTGACATAACCATATTATACCACAAGTTATAGTTTGCGTGACGGAACAAGACCAGATTATGAAGGTCTTCTATCAAATGTTTTCCACTCAACGCCAGTAGCCATGGTTGTGTTCATTTCCCCTACCTTGAGTGGTGGATCTTCTGAGCCTACGCTGGTGGTATTTCCACCTGTAAATATCTTATAAATCTGTGTTGGATCAACGGGGTACTGTAGGTATGCTCGTGAAGAAACGAGATCTGCAAAGGTTTCAACAGATGGGTCATTAACCCAGTCTCCCCAAGTCTGAATCCTTACACCTTCCCAAAGCCTAACGATAGCGGTGCTCTCTACCTGTGTTTCTGATAGTGCTGACACAGAGATGTTTTGATAGACTGCCCCCTCATTTAAAATAATCTTATATAAGGTAGAGACAGAGAAGTCAAGTGGTTCACCAAACTCCACGCCCACCATTGTCCACTTATCTACATCGAATGTAAACTCTGTAACCTCTTCACCATTCTGATATAGGGCAACATACTCAATGGGAAGATCATTTCTACGCAACACCCAACCAGTACCGTTGTGCTTTATATCCATTACTCCGTTACGAGATACAATAGAGAACAGGGTGTTTTCGGTATCCATAAGGATATTGGGCTTAATAAACATATTAAGGTTACCAACCAAATATGGGAAATTACCGTTAGGGTTGATTGGCGTATTAACGGGGCCGTCTAGTGGCTCTATGCCGCTGTCTTTTGTTAGATATAGATATGGTGTATTCTCTTTGTATATAGCAAAGTTGTCTGTTGATGATAGTTTGTTCCCGAACCTAGTTCCAACCTCTGCCTCATCCTTGTACGCCTGCGAGGACATAGAAAGTTGTTTTACAGAGAATGGAGAAGATATTACGGCTTCTGCATAAACATCAAAATGTACAACTATTTTCCAAGAATCGTAATTTTGTGGAGGCACAACTACTGTACCATTTATCCATTCAAATTTTGTAATAGCAAGATCTGGGGCTGTCATTCCACTTACATCAATTATTCTGTTTTTAGGTAGGCTTTGTGTTGATGTAAACTCTCTTAGCAACTTATTATTCTTTGCCTCTAATGGTTGGAAAGTTATGTAGCACTTCATTTCACTACCACCCACATCATAGCCATTATCTCTAATCTTGTACAATCCGTCGTACCCGATGTTTAGTTGCAACAAGTCAAGTTTTGATTCGTAGGTTCCATCATCTTTTTGGAAGTTCCTACCAAAGTAAGATAGAGGAATTGCATCCTCCCAGAATCCTCCTGCCTCAATGTCAAGATAGAAGTTTCCATATCTTATGAAGGGTCTAATGACATAGGTACCCTTTGACGTAGCCATGTTGTGATAAGGATTAGCAATGCCGCTTGGGAAATATTGCACCAGTTCTTCACGAGCAACCATTGCTGTATCACTAAGACCAACACGATAAATTAAACCAGAGAATGTGCTTTCTCCATCACCACCAACAAACACCTCAACATCAGCAAGGCTTGTAAGGAAGTTCTTAAACTCAACACTCTCTTTTACAATCGCATTCAAATCAAGACCCACAGTAAAGGGAACATCATCCTGCACAGGGAAAGAATACTTTACATCACCGTTATATATATAGTGAACGTTGTTTCCCTGTATCACAATGTCGATAACATCATCGGTATACCGTTTCACAAATCTGAAAAGTGGTTGAGGGTCGGTGCTAGTTTCGTACCAATGCTTAGAAAAGACTCCATAGATAATCTGCGGGGGAGACTCTAGTTTCTCAATGCTATCAAAGTAGAAGTATGAGTTTTGCGTCCAGTCAAATTCAGGCTTGAAGGAGAATCCAGGGCTTACTGTTTCTGTTGAGTTGTTGAATAGGTTTTCTTTGTATAAGTTTTCTAACTTTCTACCCTGGATAAAAATTTCTGGAAGTTTGTAGTTTGGTGTCTTTACATATCCACGGCTTGTAACCAATCCGCTAATGTATCCTGTGTCCCAATTGAAAACATCTGGGTAGATAGCGGAAGTTGCGTAATTTGCAAACGACCAGTCAATGTATGTGGTAGAGTTTTCGAAGAATGTGGAGAATGATGCTGCGTCGGATAGACCTTGACCCCATACAAACCTACGTTTACATACTTCATCAGGAACAATGTAGGGGAAGATAGAGAAGCAATCAACCTCAAACAAATCAATCTCTGGGTATCCCATGAATCCAAGCAGACCTTCACCAGTCACCTCATCGTTAATAGGATCAAAGTTAAACTCTTCTGGATTAAGATCAAGAGAGATAACCTCTTGTCCGTTTATAAGAAGCCTTGCCTGGTTTGATGTGTATGTTACATTCAAGAGCATTGGCCTAAACCAATTTTCGATAGCAAAAGACTTGTACTTGTTTCCTACTGCTAAAGTTATGTAATTGTCTTTGACCCAGATGCCGTCCAATGTAGTTAGTGTGCCCCAGATCTTACGAGGAACATCTACCCTTGGATTAATGCGGGTCCAAAACTCATATGTGTATTTGTTGTATTTGCCACCGTTGGTGAACATGCCGTAACCGTTATGCTCAATTCCTGCCTCACCAAACTCAATTACGAAACGCTCTTCCTCTAGCAATTCCTGAAATGTAATGTTCTCGTTGTACCAGAACTTCCAATCTACTACAAATCCTGTATTTGAGTATGTCTTTACTTGTGACCATAACCGATCTTCTGTTTCAATAATGATACCCGTGCTGTCTGATGTTACCCCAACTGATTGACTAGAACCATAAACAAGAGGCAAACCTGTTGTATAGCCGTCGGCAACAATTGCTGGGAAGTCGTCAGAGAAATACTGCAAAGAGGCGTTAGAGGTGATATCATCTAAAGTCCATGTAGCAATTGGGTGCTCTCCAAAAAGTCTTGCTGCATATAGATTAATGTCTCTAGCCATAATAGTTCATTATACCACAGATGCCCCCTCTTGGGGGGCAATCTGCAGCAGACCTATCCTAACCACAGTTGAAGGTTCTGTCTCCTAAATTTATTATACCACAACTGTATCGGCAATATCAGATGTGATAATCTGTGGCATCTCGCAAACATCGGTAGTGCAGTAGCGATCTCCCTCTGCGTCGAATGACTCCTCTCCCTCATAAATGGGAGTAAAGTCAATCTTCATAATCTTACCAACATACTTATTGTATTCCTCTTCTGTTATTTGTGTATACGGTTGTTGGGGGTAGGTACTATTCGACATAGGCAAGAACGAAACTGCCTTAAGTTGTCCCTCATACATGTGGAGCGAGGGTGCGATATGTTTCTTTTCTGTTTCTGCATCAAACGATAACGTGACAGATACTCCATTATCACTCCAATACTTCTGTGTAGTCGCAGCAAGACCAATCTTCTCAAACAGAGAAACATCCTTCTCGCTACGCTCGTGGTCTGACTTTACTGGGAAGTAAACCACCTTTGTATTTGCTGATACTATATCTTTTTCTACCTTGTACCCTGCTGCCTTGAATAGTGGAAGCATTGGGTCTTGGTCGCTAAAACGAATGGCCCGTAGGAAGTGCTTGCCTCCTGGCCCCCAATGGACTCCTGGTGTTTCACCTGATAGGATAGACACAGAGCCAGAGGGCTTTACGGTTGTAGCACGCACAGACTCACGGATACAAAGCCACTCAGAGTATTGTGTATCACATTCACGCACACGATTGTATCCCTCATCTTGCCATTCCCGTAGTGTGGGAAGACCCTTGCTATCGGCAAAGGAAGCAAGACCTGTGAGTGATGTACCGATACGACGGTTACGCTGCATGATAGCGTTTGTCTGCTGCCAATGAGTAGGTAGCAAGGTTACAGTCTTGCCGTAAAGGTAAGCAAACTTGAGAGTGCGTAGGAAGTCTTCCTTGCTCTCGTGCTGGTTCATGTGAACCTCAACTAGTGTACACAGTTCGTATGACTCTAGTGGTTGTTCCGCACATGGGTTGAATCCCATAACCCGTGCATCTTTGCCATCTGGTGCATCTCCTGTACGTCCGTAGTTGCGAGATACGTCAAGCCAAATGAAACCTGGCTCACCATTGTCCGTAATAAGGTCAACATAGTCCTCATATTTTGTACCCACCTCCGCTGCAATAGAGTTGTTGCTCATCCAAGCCCAACCTGGATTCTCTGGGTCGAATGAGTTACGTTCTGGGAACTCTTCTGCATTTTTAAGATTAGCAAATAAAGAATCGTTAGTTTTACCTAATGCTAGGGTCGCAGAGCGTCTAACATTTCCAGCCACTACGCAAGTACCAATAAGGTTAACAATATCTACCACGGCCCTGCTGTCTAGTTTTTCGCCTACTCTGCTACCCACTACCCTGCGGATTGTCTCGTGCATGGTGATAAGTGGCTGTGGGCCTGATGCTGTTCCTCCAAAGCCCTTGATGGGAGATCCGTAGGGACGAATCAATTCGTAGTTAAACTCTTGTCGTGGCTTTTTTGGTGTAAGGAAAGAATTGATAAGCAAGCGAACACTCTCTACCCATCCTTCACGGCTATCAGGAATTGTGTAGATATTTACCTCTTCTGTTGTGGGGTAGATATCCATTTCCTTCTCTGCCCCCAAAGTATCAAAACCAACACCAACGCCAAGCATCAAGGCATCCATTGTCCAAGCAAACAAAGCACCTGGATCGTACTTGTCGATATCTCGTGTGCTTACGAAAGCACAGTTTTGGAGAGCAGCACTATTGCGATTCTCCATAACCATATCTGCCCCCATCATCCATAGACCACGACCAGGAGGTGTCCACTTCAAGTTGAACATACGATCAAAGGCTTCCTGTGCGGAAGCATGTGCCTTGCGGTCATTCCAAGGTAGTCGGTTAGCCTTGCAATGATCCTTCTGAATGGTGTACATGCCATTGATAACACGTTGGCATACTTCCCACCACTTCTCTTTTGTACCGTCCTCTTTCTTACGAGAGTAAGTGCGGATAAAGGTGATCTCTCCTAGTGCGTTTGTGCCTGCGTCACGAAAGCCAAATGGAACCTCACGATCCTTATACTGATTAATAAAGTCGTCGGTTAAGCGGAAACTAAACATAAATGTATTACTCCTTATAAATTGTATTGTTGGTTTTACTTACTTTGGTGTTAAAGATTTTACTTTGTGCCCGACGATTGTGTCGGTTGGTTCGCCATCACGATAGACACGAATAGCAGCGGCAGGGGAATCAGGTGTTCCTGTAATAGTCAAAGAAGAGTTAGGAACGCTGTAAGACCCGTTGTTGATAACACGAAGAACCTTACCCGATGCCCGACCACCTGATGAGTTCCAAGATACCATCTGTCCTACTTTGACTGACTCTGCCTTCTGGAATGAGAATGCGCTACCTGACCACAATGCCTTCTGTGATCCCTTGATAGCATTACGCTTTGACTGTGCCCATGCTGCACCACTATCGCCACCCCAAAGGAGCCAAGCAATAAGACCGTTGGATGGGTATCCTTCTGATCCTGCTGTCCAGCCCTTCCCCTTCTTATCTACCCGATGACGGGAGAAGAATGAATGCATACGCATTACAGTTGAGTTTGATAGAGATGCTTTGTTAGAAATATCACGGGCACGAGCCACGCCTACGGCAGTTCCTCCACGACCATATTCCTTACGGAGTGCAAGACCACGACGAGCGTTTCCTGCCATTGAGTCTGTGGGGGTGTGTCCTTCTGCCATGTGGAATATTATATCATACGTTTGAGGGTAAGTCAATGGTTGAGCGATTACCCTATAACAATTTAATAAACTTAGTTATGCTGAAATAGCACCTGTGGTTTCCCACTTGTCTTTGCCGATACCTGGCGCAAGCCTACGGAATGCTGTGTAGTCTTCTTTGGAATAAACAACATTTACATTTTCAATTAGCGGAGATGTAAGATCATTTACAGAATCTACCTGCATAAAAGTATTGTTGGCAAGAATGTTTATCTCGCTTGGCTTTAGTTTATCCTGTACCTCTGCAATCCAAAATCTCTCAGCCATTATAACCACGCAATAGGACCATCATAGTTTCTGTCTGCTGGACCTAACTCCCCATCAAAAGAATCTGTGGAATATACAGTAGTTGTGCTTGATGTGTTCCTAACCCTTGGAAAATCTTTTGTGAAATATTCCTTACCCCAAACAAATCCACCATTTTCATCAGGAACATAGGGCCACCAGCGACCATAATCTTCATCATACATTCCAACATCCTCAGGCATTGGATCTGCGTAAGGATTGCTTTCCTTAAATCTTGCGGGGGAGAGAGGATTGTCATCATACATATCATTAATAGCACAAAGTTCACCAGTAAACAAAAGATAAAGTTTGCTTACATCCATATCAGGTAGAAGATTTGCATACCAATCACGCATAGCCTGATTTGTTTCATCGTAGGTATCGAAATGTCCCCAGTTGTCTGAATCACTTGTAATTACATTAACTACAATGTTTGAGTCATCTAACTGTGCTATTCCGCAGATCATTTTATCTTCTTCCTCATCATAATAATACCAGATCCCCCAGACTTTCCACCGTTATGCGCACCGTGATTGTTTCCCCCAACACCAGATGATCCACCTGCTCCCGAATATGCTGCGCCATTTGCATGGTTTCTGTTGTTGGTGTGAGCAACATAGTAGTTGCCAGATTCCTTCCAGTTAGTAAGAGTAAGACCTGTTCCCTGTCCACCTTGACCGTAGGTTGGGCCTGCGCCTCCACCAGTCAGTCCACCACCGTTTTGGCCCTCTCCTGCTACACCTGCCCCGACTCCTCCTCCATCGGAAGCACCGCCACCAGATCCTCCGTTAAGACCACTCCACTTCTCTCCCTGCCCCTGGGTGCTGTATGTGTGCCCACCTGGGCCTCCACCTGTGGGATTATACAAAACTATATTTGTTGTTTCATTCTTAAACACAGACCTTCCACCCTGACCATGGCCCTGTGTCCTATAAAATGCTGACGCTGTTCCACTCCCAATAGAAACGGAATAGGTTCCTGGTGTTAGAGTAACATTTGTAATGTACCTAGTTCCTCCCCCTCCACCGCCGCCTGCGCCGTGTGATGCGTGTTGGGTTCCACCTGGGCCTCCACCAGAAGTTACAAGAATGTCAACAACTGCTCCTGGTGCCTTTACCAAAAATGTGTCTGTTCCCTTGAATGTGTAGTTATCATATGTGCTACCACCCGAATCATACCTTGTTTTTGTTGTGGTGGCGGTACCTTGCTCATCTTCTCCGCTGAGAACGATTGTCTCCTTAGAAACCTGTAGTGGCTCAAACTCTGTTTGTCCACGACCATAGGTGAGATTGTCCTCCAAGCAGTATACAACGTTTACCTCTAGGTGATTAGAAAAAACAGTAGCAATCTCAGAAACAAGATCTACTTGGACAACACCATTTGCTACCGCTTCGTTTAGGGCGGATGCGTATAGTTTGTCGCCATCTTCCCATTCTTGATATCTAATAGCCATGTTGGTATTATACCACACTTACCACTTACCCAGAGGGCATGTGGATTTTGTTAGTTTTGTTTTGGCTACCATAAAACACCCGCATTTCTTACATTGCTTGGTAGATTTGATAAACTCTGGACATATCCTACATATATCAAGACGCTCATCGGCTACATCCTGTGTGGTGTAGTTCTTTTTTCTTAGTAGGTTCCAAGGCTTCGTCATTATTAGGGACTTTCTGGTAGTTCGAAATACTCTTTCAGTTGGTCATCGCCACCAATTGAAGAATAGTCAAGAACGAATGGCACAAAGTCATCTGGCTCTCGTCCGTAATACCTATCGTCCCTGTTTAGTGTTGATGGGCCTAGTAGCCACCATGCTTGTGATAACATTATTGACTCAATATCCATTCTGTTTCAGAGATTTTTGTTAAGATGCTCAGGGCAGTTATTTGACTTCCTGGGAACATCTGCTCTACACCGCCATTAATCACGATGTTGATGCTTGCCGTAGTTGGATCAACTGATACTTGAAAACCAACGTCTAGCCCCTCAGTAATATTCCATTGCTCAACTGTAGGGTTTGTTGCAATAATAATCTTTTGTAAGTGTGTTTCATCAATAACAAACGGTAAGCCAGACTGCTCCATGGTTCCAATAGGGAAGTCTTCTGGGATAGTATCAGCAAACTGACGAAATGCCTGAGGCATATCCACCCTTGCGTCATATGAAGGAACCTGTGCGTCCCAACCCACAGTCATTGGGGGCAAGGGGGTAGTGGTGTATGTATCAGTTAAGATGGGATCAGACATTTAAATCACCTTACTTACAATTGCTAGTGTGTTGGTTGGTACGGTGCTTTCTGTATTATCTACCTTGCCCGTTACCAACGTAACAGGATAATTATAGCACACCAGAGCGAACTGGAACCCTATATCCATTTCTTCTGGAATGTTTAGGACTCCACCATCTTCCATTACAACCAATTGCCTATAGTGATTTTCGTTAATGCTGTCTCCATCTTTTAGAAGTACTTCTGCAAGATCAACAATAGGCCATGCCTTGTTGCCGCTTCCTCCTGGGGGATTAACATTCTCTGCACCATCATCGTCCCACTCGTATGATGTTAAGAACCAATCATCTCCACCTACCCATTTTTCTGGGTACTGCTCTTGGAAGTATTCAGTACAGTTATCTTCTGCGTATCTGGCAGGCCCATCAACGGTATGCTCTGTTTCCAGAGTTTCCTTATTCCTATCATTCTTCCAACTACAAGTTAGTTGATGACTTTCGTCACCCTCGTCTGGTGGTGGGGGAGGGGGCTTTTCTGTTACGTTGAATGACTCGTAATATTGCTTTGTTCTTGAATCACTTGCGGTACCTGTAAAAGTAACTTCATAGATACCGCTTGCTGGACGAGATGTAATGCTTTCTGTAAAGGTTGCAGATGAGCCCACACTCAAAGACAAGGAAGATGGAGTTAGACCACCTCTACTATGAGTGACAGTAAGGCTATTGCTATCAGATGTATTCTGTACGTTGAAGGTGAAGGTCTTGGAGTCATTTGCTTCTGATCCAGTCCAGTCTCCTTCGATACCGTTTACGGAAAGAGAAATCTGTGGAAGGGGGGAGGGCTTTGGATCTAGCACCTCAGATACGGTGTAGTCCTCTGTATTGATTCCATCAGTAATGGTGAATGTTACTGTGTATGTACTAGATGGTGGATCTTCTGTTATTTCGGCTTCGTATGTAGTGGAGCCCCCAGCGGTAATGGGAACAGATCCAAAAGCAGGCTCAAGTCCACCCTTGCTGTGAGATACCTCAACACCATTCAAACCGTTATTTGATATGGTGAAACTTACTGTTGCGGAGTCCGTTGGATTGCTACCCGTCCATGTTGTGTGAGATGAGGTAATGGTAACATCCAATAATGGAGGGTATGTGATTCCCTTTGTCTTTTCAACCATAGCGTTGAACGCTTCAAAACTATTTCCGTCTTGTGGGGCACGGATATCCAAACCACCTAGGTCTGCTGTTCTATCGTATGCGTACCAGAAGATGAACTTTCCACCTGCCTCATCATATGTGTTAGAAACTAGGTTGTATGTGGTTCCGTCTTCTGGAAGGACTTCGCCAAGAAGGTTGTAGTTTGTTTCTGTGATCCATGTTTTACTGGGGCCACCGTTGCTTGAAATAATGCTTCTGTTTTCATCTAACTGCCGCCGCCATTCTGTTTTCCCATCCCCTTCTGCTGGATAGATATGGCAGGCCATGGCATCTAGATTTTCCCAAGGGCCGTAACTACTCTGTGTTCCAGCCAAAGCCTCAACGATCTTTGTGGCTCGTGTCACACGCCCAGAGGTTCCCACAAAAATGCTTGGCCCAATAGTAATGGCATTTGAATCTACTGATTTTAAGGTTCCTGCCCCTCGCTTAATCATCTTAGCCATTAGATTACGGGTAGTTGAATCCCAGGGTGCCATGTAGCCAAGCAACTGTGGCTCATTCCAAAACTCATAAGCCTTTATTCTTCCCTTGTATCTATCAGCAAGTACATAACAGAACTTGTTCCATTCGTCAGTACCTTTGCTGAATGAGTCTCCGTAAGAGTCTGTACCGCCGCTAGTGTCAGAAGGTAATGAGTTTGACCCAGCACCCATCCATGGCTTGTAGTCTCCCTGACTGGGATTTTGTGCTAACCATTGTGGTGTTCCACCGATGCAATACACAATTTCTTTTCCAGCATACAAATCATTTACTAAGTAATCAAGTCTTCCCCAACTGTATTTATCTACGCCATAGTGAATGCGATTCCAATAAACCTCGTTATCCCACATACGAACCCAGTCGGTGTGTTTATATGCTTCGGGGTCTGTTGGATCTTGCGTATAATGCATTCCAAGAATAGCCATTTATAACCAACTCACAGCACTAGCAATTGCACCTAAAGCAAAGTCAGTAGACGTACTTCCCGTCTTGGGAATGCGAACAAGGGTAGCGGTTGAATTTGTAGCCAATGTGAATCTATCTGGTGATCCATTAGACTCAATGGTTGTTGCTCCATACCAGAACTTTACAGACTCTCCATCACCAGCAACAACAGTCATATCAGTATCAGAGGCATTACAAATATTTACAACGTCACCAATACCATACCCCCCAGGAACCGACCATGTTGCATTATCTTGTGTATTAAGTGTTAGAACACCATTCTTATCGTTTTGAGCGTCAATAGTGACTATTGCCGCTTCATATTTATTTACCTTTAGGTTTGCTGAAACCTCAGATAGATCCTGTGGCCTAGAAACAATAACATCTCCTGCTACCTTTACGACAGAGCCCATAGTGTAAATAGATACCTGACTATCACCTTGGAAGGTTTCTGCGGGATCAACATAAATAGCACCAGCAGTTGAGATCAAACCACAGTTGAAACCTTCTGTAAGTGCTGGATCAAACTTAATGGATGCGTCTGCAACCTTAAAAGACAGTAGGGAACCCGAATGTGCCTGGGTGATAGTAAATGGTGTGGATGTGGCATCAATAATGCGGATATTTCCACCAATAGGAATAGAGTCGGCAAACTCTTTGAAGCCCTCTGGGGCATCAGCAATGTCCCCTAGTGAGGGGATGATGAATGGACCTGCAACTGGGTCTGGATAATTTTCAGGCATAGTATTATTATACCACAGTTAGGTCTGGGATACCAACATGCCATAGTCCAAACTCTGCATTATTGGCGTAGTTGGTCATACTCCTTAGATGCTGGCTCATGCCCTTAACCTCTTCATCGGTTAGCATGTAGTCCCACATTCCAACGTTATACAACTCAAAATCATTATCCCCAATAAACAGTTTGCTATTGTTTGCTATGCTTCCCACACCTTCCAAGGAACCCATACCGTATTTTAATCCATTATTGTAAAGGGTTGCGACCTCGTTTTCTCTGTCCAATACTACGGACAAAACGTTTTCTCCTTCTTGTAATTTGCTGCCCCTTACCGTTACCGTTTTGTTACCATCTGAAACAATCAAGACAGGAGTCATGGTTTCACTTATTCCTAGAGACCAACCCACACCATTTTCCATTTTGCTAATTTCTGGTAAATATGTTGGTTGGCTTACGCTCTTGAGATCTACCATAAGAGAGAAACCATTGTCAAAGTCTGCGTCAGATATCTTAGACTTTAGTTTAGATGACTTGTCTAGTAGAATCATGCTTCTATCAACCACCGTAGTGAACGAATCCTTGATCTCATTAACAACATTTTCTTTATCAATATCTACACCAGACAAACTAGCATTAAGAATGATTAAGTCGTTTTCCCTTGTTGTGTTTCTAGATCCAAGAGTGATAGTATCATATACCTGTGATGCCCTTTCTAACTTTTTATTGCCTATACCCACCCAAATGTAACTTTCCAAATCTGATGCGGATTCTGATGGCTTCCCCACAAAAAGACTCAACATCTTTGTCTTCTTATTGTAGAAAAGTCTTGCCCCTAGTGGCTCTCCCCTTTTATACCCTAGGTCATCAAAAGTTTGGTCTCCCTTCATATAGGCATCTCCCTGGACACAAACAGCACCATCATCAATACACAACTTAAAAGCGTTTAAACTTATTAAATCTGCGTTCCAGTTGCTTGCTTGCTCTGGAATAATAAATGCTACACGAATGTCGCAAGTGTCTGACTCATAAAAAGATTGTGGTATTTTGGCATTAGAGAATGTTCTGCCAAACCCCTTTGGGAAGAATACATATGGCTCATCTCTCTTTTCTAAATAAACAGGATCAGTAGATTCTTTGCTTTGTAGCACAAACTCTACAAGGTTTCCTTCTGTATAAAACCAAGGATTATCTGGCTCTGCATCAGCGAAATTGATAGTCAATACTGGATTGTTCATAGTTACTTCAAACTTGTAGAACTTTCCAGCGGTAGAATTAAAGCCTCCTGTATCAGCAGCAACAGTAATTGTGCTACCTCCAAAATACATATCAAGAGCGTTAGATGTAATATTGGTTCCTATTTGACTGTATGAAACACCATCATCACTCTGGAAAAACTCTACTACCGTTCCTGTTTCACTCCAAGAAGAGCGCACACGCAACCAAGATCCTGTAAAAGCCTCTGTAGCATTATATACGAAAACAGCCTTACGCTCTCTAATCCTATCATTCTCTGTATCTGTGATAAGCCAGCGGGTAGAGGTAGATTCAAAAACAGGAATACCATCATCTAAAAAGATAGTAAAAGACTCATCCCTAGAAACAAGAGTTTGCAATCCTACCTGATCTGGATCTAAATCAACATTAATAACAAAGTCAATGGAGTTTGTGTCTTCAAATTTTGTTTTTAACAAGGAGAACTTAGCATATTCCTTACCTGAGAAATATACATTATCTGTATTAAATGTCATATTTACATCAACACTATCAAAGAATAGATCGTACTCTTCCCCGCCGCTTCCAACATTACGCAAGGATGAAAATGTTTGACTTGGCTTTGTTGCATCTGCAAGAAGAATAGATGAGTTTAGTGCTCTAGTGTATGCCGTATTTGACTGTGCTAAATTATAGAACCAAAGACCAGATGAATTAGACATATGGCTATTATACCACAGGAAGTTTAGTCTTCGTCAGTAGTGTCGTTTTCTACAGAAGGAGCAGAAATAGGCGCAGATGCTACTGTTGTGCCTGGACCTGGCTTACCGCCGTTGGCCCATCCATAAATGTAAGATGTTTGACTTACCCAACCCATTGCAATCACTCCTTTTTAAAGTTAAGTTCATTATACCACACTTTTGCTTCTTCTTGTGCTTGTGCGTATCCTTCTTGCTTTCCTTGTTCGATGCCTTCTTCTACACCAGCGGCACGGGCTGCTTGTTCTGCCTGTGCTTGTTCGATTTCTCTTGTGGTGCTCATACCAATCTGGTAAGCGATAACAACAATGCCGCTATTCCCGCTTGCTCCCGTCAGTTGGTAGCGTGTGTTGCCAGGTCCGCCACCACCGATGGCTCCGTAAGTATTTGCGTAGGTCACATCGGTTCCCGTGATGTTGTCTATGCGCCCTGCGGTGGTGTGGGCTGTTGATGTGCCGTCGCCTGCACCGCCACCTGTCCCTGCTGGTTGGCTTTGCCCGTTTCCACCTGTGCCGTTTGTGCCCTGACCCAGCGTGCCGCCTCCGCCGCCACCATTACCGCCTGCGAAACCTCCACCGCCGCCAGAGCCGCCAGAGCCGCCAGAATGATTACCGCCGCCGCCACCTGTTGTGACAACGTAGGTGTCAATCTTCGATACACCGCCCTGACCGCCTCTTGGTGACGACCCAGAATCAGAGTGTCCTGCGCCTCCACCGCCACCGCCAACAGTGATAGGAATGTCACCTAGCGGCAGAACAAGATCGTTTCTGTTCAAGACTCCGCCAGAGCCACCGCCGCCAGCGGTCCAGCCTTGAGCGTTATTGCCTGAGCCGCCGCCTGCTCCGCCACCGCCAGCGACAACAACGTAGCGGTAGTTGTTGACGCTGCTTTCGACCGTGAAAGTGTCGTTACCTGTGAACGTATGCACCTTCCACTTCTCGCTTGTGCCGTTGTAGTTATTCACGATGTTTTCGCTGCCGCCCGTGGCAACGTTGTAGTTCAGTTGGAAAGGATTTGTCTTTGCATCTTCACCCTTACCAGCAACGTTTACACCATAAACAGTAACAACGTAGTCAGTATCAGGAATTGAGCCTGAAACTATTACTTCAAGATTGTCTTGATCTACCTCAACAGTTGCACCTTGAGGTTCAATGGTTGCTCCATAAGCAAGGGTAACACCAGCAGCACCATTTCCACCAGAGGTAAACTTAATAATACTTCCACCTTCGGGATTTGTAATAACAGGTGCGGGTGGTGCACCTTCTGCTGCAACATTACTTGAACCAACCTCAACCCATCCATCTGCTGTTTTTGCATACATACTCACAACACCAGGCAGTTCACCACCCGTATTGTCGGGGTGTACTTTTACCCAGACACCACCGTCAGGGTTCGTGGATTTCATCAGTCCTCCACAATCCTGACCCGAATGTAGGCACGACCAGAGCCGCCTTTTTGGAAAGATGAGTTCTCATTACCGCCGCCACCGTCACCGCTGTTAGCGACAACCGTGTGATACCCGTAGTCAGAGTTGCCGCCCCGCCCGTAATCAAAGTCTGCTTGCGCCCAGCCCGTAATCAGTTTCGCATCACCACCGTAACGATTGTTCGCGTTATCAGCACCCAGCCCAGCACCACCGCCGTTGTAACCAGACCCAGGTGTGCCAGATGAATACTCTGGCTGGTAGTTGCTGTCTAACCGCACCCCACCTCTGTTGTCGCCCAAGTCAAATGGGTAGTTGGTGTCTGACGAGTTACCGCCTTTGCAAACAAACCCGTTAATGAGGCCACCAATGATCGTGTCGGGTTCAACGACTGTTGACGCGCCTGCGCTACCAGAGTTTCGCCCAGGCTGCCCAATCGTGACCGTGTACGTTCCAGCAGGCAAGTACCAGTCGTGCATCTCCCAGACAGCACCATGACCGCCACCTATGCCAATGATTGCGCTTTGCCCTGAGGCAAGGCCGTTCTTGCCTGCGCTGCCCAACCACCAACTAACAAAACCAGGCTGACTCAACACAAACGTCCCGTCGTCCAAGAACTCAACAGTCCTGTACGTCGTGTCGCCTATGGTCTTGTCAAAGTAAGTGCCGCCCGTTCCAGCACCCTCATCAAACACGCTAGGGCCAATCGGTGCGGTCGGGTCGTTTGTCACGCTGCTTGCGGGGATCTCAGTCCAACCATCAGCAGTCTTAGCGTAAATACCGCCACCGTCGGTGGCAACGCCCTGCTGAACCTTGACCCACACGCCAGGATCAGCCATCACGCACCCACTACGAAAACAACGTCACCAATTTCGCCCTCAGTCTCATCTGGGACGGAAGTTACTACCCTTAGACTCATTCCTGCTGTCCAATCAATACCGTTTGTAGATTGAACTACTTGGCCTTCACGGTCAGGATCAAATGTTAATCCACTACCCGTTTGGATGTGAACGTGGTCATCGTCTGCTTTTTCTGCTAAACCATCTGATAGTTCTGTCTTTGTGGCGTAGTTAGAGTGATTGTGTCCTGGTACTTCTGTGTGAGTGTGAATAATGGCAGCATAGTCTGTATTGTGATCGTGTGGGTGTTGGTGTGCTGGGACAGCGGCGTGAATGTGATCTGTGTCTGACTTATCAGCAAGGGCATCTGTGTTGGCTTGAATAGCAATATCTTGTGTGCCCTGCTCTGTCTGTAGAGTAGAAATGTCGCTTGTGTTTTGAGCAACGTCGGCCTCTAAAGAAGTAGCGTCATAAACCTTGCCGTCTGTGTAAGCATTAGCAGAAGTTAGAGTTGCTGTATCACCATCTGAAACCTCAGTCTTTGTAGCAAGGTCAGAAACATCAGGAACAGTAATTCCTGCAATTTCTTGATCTGTGTAATCATTAGCATTAGTTAGAGTTGCTGCATCTGCTGCTGCAAAGTCAGAACGTAGTTGTGTATCATCATATCCACCAGACTGAATAGTATCAATCTGATTTTGTAGATTTTGATCTCCTGCTACCCTTTCGGTTTCCTCATCAGAGATAAGTCCTCGTAGTTCTGAATCGTCGTATCCATTAGATTGAATAGCATCAACTTGATCCTGTAGGGATTGCATATCGGCACTTGTTAGTGATGCTTGTACCCATGATCCAGAAACCTTTGCCCACACGCCACCTTGGTTAGTTACAAAAACAACGTCACCATTCTTACCAGCACTTCCTGCTGGAACAGAGTCAACAATCCATTCTTGGTTTAGTTGATTCATCTCTGCCGCATGTAGAACCTGATCTACGGTAAAAGTAGGCTTAGATCCACCACTTACTGTTGCCATTTTTCAATATCCTCCTACAGGTCTGATTGTACTGCTAGTAATGTTGACTGATATCCTCCAAGAGCAAGATCTGCCCCTGTTGTATTGAGAACAAAGTTATACCCGCCTGCACTCTCACTTGAGTCAGTTCCAATAACAAGGAACAAAACAATCTCTTCATCTCCCTTTGGGCCTGCGGTTACAAAATCTTGTTCTAGCATTTGGTAATGAGTAACGTTTGTGAATACGTCAGGGTCGGTCTTGCCTGCCCATGCTAGTAGGGGCTCGTGTACTCCTGGTGCGATTGTGGGCCAGTTGTGAGTATCACCACCTGTATTGGGTACTCCTGGTTGGTCAGGAAGAATCTCCCATACGATGCGGGATCGATACCAAGTTTCTGCGTCGTCGGCATCACCTTGAGGTGCTGTGTAGAGGGCAGCGTAAGGAATGCGGGTTTCATTTGAACGGGGACGGAAGAAACCATAAATAGAGTTTAGGTCACCCAAAGTGACAATTTCTGTAAGTGCTCCACCACCCTGACCAAAGAAGTACCAGTTTGCTTTTTCACCACCGACACCAGAGTTTGCGTAGTACCAACCACCTGATCCTAGGGGATCTACTGTGGCTACAGCACCACCAGCAGTAACAGTAACGTCTGTATTAACAATGGTTTGAATAGATGGTTCAATGTTTTCTTCAATGTGAGTAAGACGAGCATCAAGTGCTTCTACTGCTGTCTGTACTTCATTCAAGTCTGTGTAAGTGGAATCTCCCTTATCAATCTTATCTGCTAGTGATGCGTTTAGGTCTGTTGCCTTAAGCACCTCGTCTGCTACATATGTTTTACCCATTGTTATCTCCCTACCCCAATTTTCCTGTGTCTAATTTACTTTGGTCTAGGATAAATGATAGATCCTCTGGATCTGGCCCTGGTCCTGGTCCTGGTGTAGAACCTCCACCTGGACCTATCTTCCCACCATTGCCCCAAACATAAATGTATGAGGTTTGAGAAACCCAACCCATTAATAATCACCCTCGTTCAAAGTATTGATATAATTATACCATAAATTTAAGAAAATATTTTTTCTCTGCCGCCGAATTATAGGTTAAGTCATCATCCTATATATCTTGCCCCGAGATTCATAGCCACGAGTTCGCCCTAGGTGTGGTTGTGTTCTATACTAAACTTATCGCTCTTGTGCTTTGTATCTTCACACTTACTTACAGTTCTTCGTCAGGAACACTCTTGTCGATGTTAAAGATTTTTCGATGTGCCTTAGGACCATAGGCTGACTTGTCTTCCATATTAGTATTTGCATTAAAGTTTTCCATTGCTTTCTTTGGATATCCGACTTCACCCTTAACAGGTGTGCCTTTGTAGTGTCCCAAATCTGCTAGGCGACTAGCAAGTCTCCATGTAGCAGGGTTCTTGAGTGTAGGATCGAATTCGGCATTGTAGATTCCTTCGATGGCTGGAACCTTGCCATCCCATAGTCCTGCGTACTCTTGGAACTTCTTCTGCACCATTTTGTTTGATGCCTTGATATCTACCTTGCGATCTGGAGCGTAGTCCTTGTGTCGGGGGAAGTGGAAAGTATCGGTATCTCCCCAACCATACAAATCAGAAAGTGTCTTAGCAAGGGTAGCGAGTGTTCGCCATTGATTTTCTGTTAGATCTTCTTTAAGTCCCTTCGAAACGATTTCAATTCCCATGAGGTAGGTATTTGCGGAGTCCTTGGGAATTCCAAGACCCTTCCACTCTGTACCAGAAAAATCTCCCTTACCTGCATGGTAGCAAGGCTTGTAGGCGTTAATCGCTAACTTACCACAACGTCGCAAAGTGAATTGCGATGCGGGACTTTTGAACTCTGGGTGGCGGTGTACGAACTTTACCTGCCCGTCATCAGCAGAACATTGGTTTCCCTTGTGCTTGGGGTCAGTAGAATCTGTGGAAGCACCTGCGGTATGATGAAGCATCAAGGCAACGGGGTTACCGTTCTTACCCTTCCATGCACTCATTCCGTGCCAAGTGTTCTTCCAACCACTCATCCACTCAATGTCTAACCCAGAGGCATCTAGTGCCTTCTTAAACTTGTCTGATGATACAGCCATGATCAGCCACCCCAAAATGTTCTGGGTTTATCTTCCTGATCTACTTCTACCTCCACTACCTCTTCTACCTCTACAACCTCTTCTACAGGTGCAGGGGCAGGGGCAGGATTCTTTCCAGCCTTGGCTGCTTCACGAGCCAAACGTTGCCGTTCTCTTGGGTCCATTTTACTTACCTCCGAAAAACATTATACCACAACTTTAGTAGTCTTCGTCCTCTTCCTCTTCTTCTTCTTTATTGTCTATATCCTTTTTGACTGCCGTTGCTCCAAGAGAGCCTGCAACCATAGCACCTAGAAGTGCAAAGGCGGCAGAAGCGGTACCAGGATCAAGTCCAGAGCCATCCTTTATTGCCCGAATAAGTCCGCCAAACACAAGGAGAACAAGTACAGTACCAACAATACTTAAAGCAAGAACTTTAAGATCTACATTCTTCACTCACAATACACCCCTTTGGTCTGCAACATAAACACTATGCAGGCAACTCCTGACCACAGCACTCACACAAAAGTGGAGTGTCGAAAATTTGTGAATGAACCTTGATAGTGTAAACTGCGCTTGCATCAACGCCATTAGCATCACACCACAATCCATAATTCTTATTAGGCCAAGTCTGTTTGTAAACAACAGGGGTACTTTTACCAAAGCCAATATCATGCAATCTATTAGTGAGCCTAAAAACTGCCTTATTAGCAAGAGTTTGATCTGCCTGAGCAGCAAGAACTGAATCGTAAGGAGGAACCTTACCGTCCCAAAGTTGCCCATACTCTTCAAACTTACCCTGCACAAATTTTCCCGAAGCCTGAATATCGTTTTTCCGTGAACCTGCCCAGTCTTTATGCCTTGGGAAGTAGAAATTTGAGAGATCTTTCCATCCATAAAGTTTTTTGAGAGTAATTGCCAACTTAGTTAGTGTTTCCCATTGTGCTTCAGTGAAGTCATTCTTCTTGCCCTTGGAAGCAATCTCAATGCCCATCAGATAGCCGTTAGCCGAGTCTTTAGGGATCTTGTGACCTGCCCAATCAGTACCAGTGAAATCGCCCTTGCCTGCGTGATAGCATTGTGTGTAAGCATTAACATCTAACTTACCGCAACGCCGCAAAAAGAATTGAGAGGCAGGCGAATTAAAGTCAGGATGACGATTTACAAATTTAGCACCATTGTCATCTTTAGAGCAATCATTATTGTCTTCGGGTTTGGTAGACTCAGTAGCAGCACCACCATTATGATGAAGTAGCAAACCCTGAGGGTCTCCACTCTTAGTAGACCAACCTTTACGACCATTCCAGTCGTTCTTGTCCCAGTCTTTCCACCACTTGATTTTAGCAATGCCTGATTCGTTGATTGCTTTCTCAAACTCTTTTGCCGAAACGCTCACAGTAACCTCCTTCTCATTTATTTATATTACTCTTTATTATACCATATTTTTGACTACCCCGAAAAAGGGGTAGTTAGAAATAAGCATGTAAATTAAACGTCTGCCGTGTAATTTGCGTGGTAAATAGTAGCGTTACACACCAAAGATTAGATTGAACTCAACTTCGCTGAAGTTTTTACTATCCAACTTCATAGCGTCACACCAAATACCATAATTTTTATTAGGCCACTTTTGCTCATAAGCAACTGGAGAACCTTTTCCGTATCCAATATCCCGCAATCGGCAAGCAAGTCGCCAAACTGCTTTATTGGCAAGAGACTGATCCTCAAACGCTGCCATAACATTCTCAAACGGAGGAATCTTGCCGTCCCACAAGTCAAACGACAAACCGAATCTCTTGCTGCCGTCCTTGTCATACCACTGGCAGCCGTCAATGTAACCAAGAGTAGCCTTCTTTACATTGCTCCAACCAGGAAGATCTACAGGAACCTTATCTATCTTACCTTTACGCTTATAGTCGTTAGAATAAGCAGCACCGTCACCAGCAGCAACCCAAGCATGACCATATTTTCCCGAATCAGAATAAATCAGAGCACCCTGAGGGATCGAAGACCACCATTCCTTGTCGCTGTACTTTGTAATCTTGTGCTTAAATTTTTCCGAAACGTTGCCATAAGCGATAGTCGCACTACCGCCAAAACCACCCATGCCGTATGACTGACGAGCAAACGACTGGCACATTCCATCCCAACTTTGGCTAGGGTTCTTGATCTGGCCCTTCGCCCATTCCTGTTGCTTCTTTACACTACGCATCTTCAGACACCCCTTCATCATCACTAGGTGCGTCAACAAAAGGTTCAGGTTGAATATCTTTCAACTTGAAGTTCTCTTCGTCTTCTGCATCATCAAATTTTGTATCACTCATCTTTATCATCAACTCCACCTCTTTTTAATTGCTGTCCATGCATATGTGCCGTCGCCAATCCAAGCACCCTTTAAGTCAGGACGCTCCCAAGCATACCACATTACAAAACCACCCTTAACGTAGTCTTTAATGGTTTGCATATACTTCTCTACCTTGTCCTGTGGGATTCCGTCAGAGAGTAATCCTAGTGCTGTTTCGGTCACCCATAGTTTTGTAGTGGGGCAACCCATATCCTTCATAGTCTTCTTTACGTCTTGGTGATATTCTTTCCACAACTTCCCTTGCGATGTGGAGCCCATTGGATAAATGTGGCAGGAAACAAAGTCAATGCCGCACCAGTTTTTACTATCCTTCTTTTTAAGTGCTGTGAAATATTTCTTGGCCTTCTTCATACCGCCCGAACTTGGTCTGGGCAATACTGACGCACACCCAATTTTTGCGGCAGGGTCATTACCCTTAATGATACGAGAAGCGTCTTTAGTCATCTGAGCAAGTTTGTTACGATTCTTATCATCGTAAGGATACATAAAATCAGCAAGTTGTGGTTCATTCCAAATTTCATATGCGTGAATGCGACCCTTGTATCGTTGTGATAAGTTTGCTACGAATGGTTTCCAAGAAGCATTAAGATCTCCTGGTAGAGAGTTTGTGCCTGGGCCTAACCAAGGAGCACTATGGGGGGCATTGGGATCTTGTGCGGCCCAACGGGGGGTAGCGGCAATAACATAGGTAATGTGTTTATAACCCATACCTTCCATCTTAGCCATTACTTCGTCTAAGCGTCCCCAATTGTATTGGTCAGGGCCAACATGAATATCCTTCCATGTTGCACCTATATCCCAGATGCGTGCGTGTGTTACTTCCTTGGGCCAGTTTCCTTCTTTACCCGTTGTTTGCGTAAATCCCATACCAATCATTACCAATACCCCTCAACCACAATGTCATAGACCTCGCCAGTAACGAGTCCCTTGTCGTACAGTTTCGCTCCACCCTTGAACGAAATATGCCCTGCGCTGTAGTCGGTTGTTTTTCCCGCTTTAAGCGCGAACTTGAGAACGCCAGAATCACGATGCCAGACAGTTATTTTGCAATGCTCGTCCCAAGAGAAATCAGGGTACGAGTTCTGAACCCTTGATAGGCCATTCAAGTCTTTTACGGCGAAGGTAATCCGTGCTCCACCATCCAAGGTTTGGAAGCCGCCGTCGGCATTTAAGCCAGGAGTAAACCTGAACGGCCTACCAGGATGAACCTTGTCATCATGCGTGTGATTCGTTTTTGCGTAACGCGAATCCAAGTCGTTAATGTCAGTACCAGCAAGGTCAATAACCTTGATACGGAAGAACTCATCATTAACCCCGTCACCGTTACCCTGATACAACTTCACCGTGATAGAAACCCAGTCGTCAGTTGTCATCACGCTAGTCACCTCATACAAGGCGTAATCAGCGTCAGCAAGACTGCGACCATCAGAGGAGGAGCCTTGGGTTAACTCAATGTACGAGCCAGCATCAAGAGCAGTCCAGCCGTGAGTCTTACCGTTGGTATCCTCGTTGTGGATATTCAAGATGTTATCGACTGCGGAAAAGTCATTACTGGTCAAGTTAACTTTCCCAGGACGAATACTGGAATCAGTAACCTGCCATACACCGAACTCCAAGGTCTTGGCAAGCAGTTCCATCTCCGCTTCCAAAGCCGCAACATCTTCCTTGGTCGCAAGGTCAGGGTGGCCGTGAGCCTCAACTGCATCTAGCCTACCATTCTGCTCGCTGTTCTCATCCTTGACCCCATCGACAGCCTCACCCAGCGTGAACGCATCCCCGTAAGGCAAGGGCAACGAGTTCCCGTCATCGTCAGTCCCGCCACCTTTGAGAAAGTAATTGCCGTGGCTATGCGATGTGTCATGCGTGTGGTCATCCTTCGCATACGGATGGTCATGCTTGTAGGCAGCGTCGTGGTCGTGACCGTCAGACGCATACGGGTGATCGTGAACAGGTGCGTAATCCGCGTCGTGATTATGAGTCGTGTCGTGAGTGTGGGTTGTGTCAGCCTTCTCAGGGTGAGCATGTGTCTTGTCTGCATAAGTACCCGCAGGCTGGTAAACCCCATTGTGATTGTGGGTTAGATCCTGTGGTGGATGATCGTGTGTCTTGTCTGCATAGTTGTTGTGAGTGTGGGTTGTGTCTGCCTTATCATCGTGAGCATGTGTCTTTCCTACATACTCTGGATGGGAGTGTGGGGCAGATCCTCCATCACCCATGCCGCCAAGGTCTTCTTTATTTAGTTCAATATATCCTTTTGCATTAGGATCATCGTTTGCGTCACGCATATGACCAACAAGACTACCACGGTCATTACCCTTTCGTACTCTTACATATCCTTCTTTTTCATCTTTTACTTCATCCCAACCCACGAACAATCCTCCTAGAAAAGTATTTGATTTTATTATACCATACTATTACTTTGCAAATAGGTCATAAATGGAACACAATAAAGTATTCTGGCTCATTTCTTCACCTTCTTGACTTTGAAGGTAAGTAATGCTTCTCTTGTGTTGTCTGAGAGATTCACTCCCATTACCTTATACTTGCCCTTCTTTTTGAAGGACATTTGTACACCGTCATCAAAGCGTACAATGTAACGCACTCGCTCCCACTTCTTCTTCTTGGCATTCCATTTGTAGGTACGGACAGAAGTGTAGTCATCTGCATCAAACTGTAATGTGACTACCGTTTTCTTTCCCACCTTTTCTATGGTGCGTGGTTGTGTCGGTACCGTTTCGTTATCTGGCTGTGACTGAATCGTAACAGGATTCTCTGGTGTTGGTGGAACCCACACAGGAGGAACCTCTAGGATAGGATCTGGTGCTGGGGCAGGTGCGGGAGCACTACCACCGCCTCCACCTGACGGAGGTGCGGGAGCAGGAGCAGGTGCCGCTGGGGGAGCAGGAGCAGGCACGGGATCTGGCTCTGGTGTGGGAGTAGGTGTTGGTGTGGGAGTAGGTTCTGGTTCTGGGTTGGGATCTGTTCCAACATTCCATTGGAGCAAACGACTTGTAGTTTCAGAATCACTAATCTTAGAAACAGACATGCTCTTCAAGGCTGAATCAATAGCGGCAGGAGAGGAGCCTGGATTTTCTGAAAGGTAGGCAGCGGCAGCACCAGCAACGTGAGGGGAAGCCATAGAAGTACCACTAATAGTCCTTGTACCACCGTTGTACCACACAGATGTAATGCTAGACCCAGGAGCCCAGATATCTACCAATGGGCCGTAGTTAGAGAAACTAGATTTTCTGTCGGTAGAGGTAGATGACGCAACAGTAATAGCATTAGAGGCAGAGGCAGGTGAATAACTAGAAGCATATGAATTTGAATTGCCTGCGGCTACTACAACTGTGATACCCGCATCAACTGCGTCTTGTACTGCACTATTCATTGTGGCTGAATAACTACCACCCAAAGACATATTGATAACAGCGGGTCGTCCAGCGGCATCTTCAATAGACCACTTAATACCTTCAATAACACCACGGGTAGAACCTGATCCACTACAACTCAAAACACGCACAGGTACAATGGTTGCTCCTGGTGCTACGCCATAGTTTGTTCCCGCTACAGTACCCGCAACGTGAGTGCCGTGTCCGTGACAGTCCATAGGGTTGCCGTCCCTAATAAGAAAACGACCATCTCCCCATGTGTCACCATCAATGGCATCAAAGCCTGTTTGCTCTACATTGGCAAACTCAGAAAGGCTATAGTCAACGCCTGTATCAATGACATACACACGCACGCCTGATCCATCGGTGCCCCCGTCATAATAATCATCCAAGGGAAGGTCTGACTGGTTGATACGATCTAGTCCCCAACTGTCTGCCTGGATATAAACAGGTGCGGAGTCTTCCACTAGGGCTACCTCTGGGAGTGCTTCCAACTGTGCTCTTTCGGCGGGGGTGACTTCACCAGTAACAAGGTCACCATTGGTAAGTTCTACAATAACTTCATTAGATCCAAAATAGTCTTCATCCAGCAACTCCTCTGCTGTTACCATTTCGTTATCTTCTTCTGTAACAGGTTCCGTTACCATTTCGTTATCTTCTTCTGGTGCCGCAGGCACAGGGGCGGGAGTAGAAAACTCACCCCTATTATTATATGACCTACACTCAATAGAGTCTGCAACCTCCACATATTTATATGTAGTTAAATCCAGACACATATATGCCTGTGCGGTCGGGGCAACAAAGACTCCCGCAACCATCGCTGCTGCCGTGAGCAGTACAACCTTCATATCAATCTCCTAAAAATAGCCGTCCCCCTATTATACTAAAAATCCCCCACCATGTCAATCATTTATCATAGATAAGTTTTTTGACACTTAGGGGGTATATTTAAATTATAGTTAATTCAAAAGGATTTACAATTCCAAAGGATTTAAAATTAAACTAACATTAAACATTCCAGACTAACAACAATCATCATCTACACACATACAAGGAGAGCATGTACAGTTAGTGCAAGCACAACATATTCCCATTTGAGGGAGTTCATCAAAAGTGACAATATCCATATTTCCTCCTATGATATACTTGATGATGCTTACGCATCATGTAGAAGATCAAAGAGAAGAATTTTCTACCCTTTTGATTTTGAACCTTCTATAAAGGTTATTATACCATAAAAAGTTATCCACACCCCCTCATATCTGTGGATAAGTCATTCTGTTATAATGTTGTTATGAAATTGTTACCATTACAGTTCTATAGACTTATCAAAGTGAGTGATGATCCTTTGACCTATATGTGTGTGCCTTATTATAAGGTTACTTTCTCTTCCGTCGAAAGTAAATAGTCCAAAGCATTTTGTACCCCAGCCCGATTGTCTCCAAGTAGACCTATTGCTTTATTACATTTACTACAAAGCAATCCTCTCACTTCCCCTGTTTCGTGATCGTGATCAACACATAACTTCTTATTCTTATCTACCCCGAAACAAATCGCACACACACCATCTTGTGCATCAAGTAGAGTATTGTATTCTTTTATTGTTATTCCATATTTCTTTTCTAAATTGTCTACCCTTGCTTTTTCGCTAACACAAGGATTACAATAAGTAGAAAACTTTTTATCTGAATGTCGTAGTGGCATCTTCTCAAAAGGAATCATCTCTCTACACGAACGACATTGCCTATGTGTATCTGTATGATTTAGTATATCTTTCTTTCTACCGCCATTTTTTTCCATAGCGATATCCTTCATACACTCCTTACAATAGTGCTGCCTGCCGTCCTTTTTGGTTTTATTTTTATGGAAATCGGTTTCCAGATTCTTTACTACTTTACACTTGCTACATTTTCTCATAACCTAATTATACCATACATAAAAAATAAAGTCATGTAAAAAAATAAAGTCTATAAAAGAAGCAAACTTTGTAATCTTTTTTTCGTGGATGATGTGGGATATATAAATAAAAGTCAAGTTTATATAGACCGCATATATGTGGGATAAATCACAGGGAATAAATGACCTTGCGAATGCTTCGACACATAACGATCCGCATGTGTTAAGTTTGTTTCTTTCACTTTACATAACGATCCGTATGCGTCTTATAGCGCACATAAAACATCCTTATGCGTCTTGTGGCGTACATAGTGTGTGTGTTACAACCTTTACATATAACCTTGCCTTATGTAAGGTTCATGCTACTTTTGGAGGGACTTGGATGCGACTTCTGCCATGCCCGCACCTCGCGCCCCGTGTGACTAAGGTCACATTCAATATGTCCCATATGTCCGTTTCTCAATTTGCAAATGTCAGACCCCTATGGTATATTTGAGTCATAGAAAGAAAGGAAGTAGAAACATGTTCTACTATGAAGTAAAGTTCACCAATGGCGAGAGCCTAGTTATCCTTGCCGATGGCGATCCCATCAATGACATTCCCGTAGAGTTCCAAGGTGACGTTGTAGACGTTAGCACCATCTGTGAGGTGACTGTCTAATGATTGACAGTATCTTCCGCATAGAGGAAGTCAGGGCAGATGAGTGCCCTGATGAGTTCCTTACCCGTATCGGTAACAACAACGTTACTATGTGGCGTAATTCCCTTGCAGATATATCTGGTAAAATCTGTTTTTCTTTTCCCTACATTTCTTGGTGTGACGATCTCTACGTTACCCCCGATGAGCCAATGGCTATCCTCGTGGAAGAAACGTGGGAAGAAGCCGCACTAGAAATCGAATTTGATCTGATGAAGAAAGGACTTGTCTAATGCGTATTTCAGATCTTATGTCCCCGTTCTCACTTGAGGAAGGCGATGTGCTTGACTTTGAGGATGACGACTATGTTGTTGTTGATGTGAACCTTGACGGTCGTAACTATCTTATTACTGTCACTGATATGTATTTGGATACCCGCATTCTCAACGTGCCTGATAACTCAGAGGTTGCAGTTGTCGTTGGCTATGATGAGTTGGAGATCTGATGGATATCAATAAACTAGATAAGACTGCCGACAACCTACAGGACGCTGGCAAGTCTTGCATGGTAATTGGTTGCACAATTCCCCTTCTAATTATTATCGGTATTTTTCTGGTATTAGTTGTTGGTGGCCTATTAGGAAGTCTGTAATGAGTTGCACCTACTGCGGCTATCGCCGTGATAACTACAATATAACCAATCTATTCTATGGAGAGTGAACGATGAGTTACCTTGACTACCTTCCCGAAGATGGAAAGTTTTCAGAAGAAGAACTGTGGGAGGCCATTGCAGAAAGCAAGGGCATTGATGTAAATGAAATCATGGATGGAGATCTGGTCGAATGGCTATGAGAGAACTAAGCGACTATGAGTTTATTGCAATGAACAATATCAAGCGTGCTGCACTTGCAATCTATGATGGTGATTACAATAAAGTTGAAGCGTGTTTGAGTGAAGCATTGAAGTATATGTATAAAATAAATCCCTAAAATAAAGGGATCTTCGGCTTGACAAAATGGGCTGAAGGGCGCGGTCTGTTTTCCACAGGTTATCCACATATGTATATAACTATGTTACCAAACCGTTACATTAGAAAATCGGACATATGGGATATCGGAGGGCTGAAATGTCAGACCCCCCTGTTATACTATATACATAAAGATAAAGAAACAAAAGAAAGGATCATCAAATGATCATAGTAACCAATAAGAAGTGCGATGGCTTCCTATGCCTAACCTCTGCTACCCGTCACAATGCGGTAGAAAATGTCTCTCATGTATTCCCTAATGGTAATACCGAGACCGTTGCCATGTGTGAGCGTTGCTCCACTTGTGCCCAAGAAGTTTGGCAAGGTGTAACGATAACCGTTATCTAACTGTTATCTAACTACCCCCAAATAGGGTAGCAAATGTCAGACCCCTAGGATATAATATAAACATAAATAAATAGAGGGTAGAGCGTGAGCCTAGCAAATAAGGTCGCAAGACATGAGCCTAGCAAATAATCGTTCCCCTCACCCCCACAAACTAACTAACAAAGGAAACAGAATGGAATCAGTAACAATAACCACAGTAAATGTCAAGACGGGCTTGACGCATGACTTTACCTATGAGTGCCATAGCGAGGCCATACTATTGGCAATCATCAAGGGTACTTTGGAAGGTTGTGGCAAACAAGATTGGGCCATGGCAGCAATGGAGATTATCTAATGAAATTGACTAAGCGTGGTAACCGTGTTGTAGGTACTGTAGGTATTGTGTTTTTTGTTGGACTCGTTGCCCTTGCGGGTAGGTTAGATGCAATGGATCAATGTGCTACATTCCAAGCAGACAATAATTATTCTGATGCATTAGACGCAGGGTGTTCCTTTGATCCCCTGCCTAATGGTGAATACCCTTACACATGGGAGGCTAACAATGATATTAGATAATAAAAAGATAAAGATCAATCACATGATGGCAGATACTATTTCTATCTCTGTTGGGGAGTTTGCATATAGCGGAGAGAACACTAGCGAACTTGCATTCTTCAAAAATAAAGATTGGCAAGTAATTCCTATTCCTGAATTCGCTACATACCATGACGGTAGTGACACCGTTGCAGATACGGCGGTTTATCCGTATGTTCCTAACGAAAAGATAGAAAGGTTTCTAGATAAATACCGTGCCTAACGAGAATGGCGCGGCCCCCTGTGGATAACTTCGTTACCATTCTGTTATAAAACAAAATCGGACATATAGGACTTCCAAGCCCTCAAATGTCAGACCCCCGTGTTAGACTATAGTCAAGAAACAAAACAGAAAGTTAGGAAATAAAATGTTCGTTTACCTCGTTACCCTTACCAGTGGTCAGACCGTGCGTGTAGAAACCGCAGGTGACCCAACAGATCACCCCACATTCTTTGGGCGTGTCGCTAGTGTCGAAACCATTGGGGAATCTGGCAAGTTGCTCTCCCTAGTGTAATGTCAGACCCCTATGATAGTCTTTATTCATAAATCGAAAGGAAATAAAATGTATAATCTTCAGAATATCCCCAAGGATACCGCTGACTACCTTAGCGAGTATCACTTAGTTGCTGCCCGTGAAATCTCTCGCTTGCAGGCTCTCCCAGCAAGTGTAAAGCAAGCAAATGCAAACTCTCACCTCATTGGAAATGTAGACGGAGTTAGTCGTTGCGTTGATTGCGAAATTGCCGTTTGGAATGCATGGAAGCGTCCATGCTAATGTCAGACCCCCTTGGTATAATAGAGATATAAAAAGAAAAGGAAGTAACAACTATGACTAACGGATACAAGTGTTTCTGGAATGGTAAAGAATTAGACGTATATGCCGATACGACATATCAAGCACAGCAAATTGCTACCGAAAAATTTCAGAAAATATCAAGGCGTAGGACAGTAAAGGACTATGACGTAACTGTAGTCCTATGCGAACTCAATGGCGAGCAATACACTCATAGTGGGGAGATACCGTGCTAGATCACTTGAAAGCCGCATGGGAATTGATTGGGGATCCGTTGGAACGTGAGTGTGAGGGTTGTAACGCTGAAAGTTATGAGGAATGCCGTCCAGGATGTTTGTCTGAGGAGAGTGCGTGAATACAACAAAAGAAGAAACTAGTTTCGAAGATGCATGGGCAGATATCTATTGGGTATTTGCACATGACGATATGGCCTTTGATTACAGAGACCGTTATTACAAAGAACGTTATCTAAAAGTAAAGGCTGGTCTTATTGACTTTGAAAAACTTACTTTAGTTAGAGACTAGGCGAGGAGCCGCGCCCCGCTGTGACCTATCTCACACCAAATAAACTTGACAAACTCTCTAAAAAATGAGATAATATATCTATGACTGACAAGAAGAAAAAGGACAAAACGGACACCCGAAAAATGTGACCAACACCACACCCTCAGAATTTGACAACGGCAAAGGAAAGTAGTATAATAGAAACATGATAAAGCAACGGTCCCGCACATGGGAAGATATCCAACGCATTCAGGATTTGCGTAGGAGTAACGCTAGTGCAAAACATAAGAATAAGAAAAAGTACGACAGGAAAAACCAAGGCTGGAAGAAGGAAAATGATGGAAACTATTCACCTGTATCAAATTGATGGTGGCATTACCTATTGGGAGGGGTATTCGGATTCCGACAATGAATACCTTTTTTCTTTGGACGATGACGAGGTAGGCGACTACATTAGTCAGAATAAGAATATTGATATTCGTGTCTACCCCCAAGAAACCTACAATGCTATGTATCATTTTCATATTGAGATGGATAGGTTTTGGGGTAATAGTGGACACCATGTAGACGACTGCTCTGCCCTTCACGACCCTCGCCTCCGACTTGACCACTTGTGCGAAGGTTGTAAGATATTTGAGAGTTGGGCTAGTAAGCGTGTGTATGGAGACTACAATAAGGCGGTAATGCGAAATGTCTAGAGAAGAAGCAATGAAAAACCACCCTGCGGGTAGTGCCCTTGTAGAGGAAGTAGAAGAAGTAACTTATCTTCTTGATGCCTCCGACCGATGCGACCATTGTGGGGCTCAGGCATACTACCGAGTGTTTCTTGAGGGTGGCACGCTGGATTTCTGTTACCACCACTACAATAAGTTTTCCCCAAGACTAACAGAAGTTATGTTAGATGTTATTGACGAATCAGATAAACTACACAACCCGAAGAATGTAGGAGATCATGCGTAGAGAAGTAGCAGAGGAACTAGCCAAGATGGACCCTGCTGACTATTGGTGGCCCATCGATGAGAAGAATGAGGTAAAGACTGATGACTGATGTAGTAGAAATGTTCTTTGAGGCTTTGGCCTCCCCCAAGTCTTCAATTGTTATCGAACTGTTATCGAATGGGCTTGACGGAGACAGCCCCGTGGGTGTATAATAGGGGAGAAGAAGGGATAAATGATGAAGATAACATATGATAAAGTAAAGAATGATATCTGGGAAGTTATCAAGGACAGGCAAGACTTTGTTTATGAGCGTGTTGCCGACTGCGATGCTTGCACAGATCATCAAGATTGGGAATATGACGAAGAACTATTTGACGAGGAGCCTCCTCCGTGTACCTCACATTTTGACATAGACGCTTGCCGTTATTTCTATGCCAATGCTGATGGTAGTTCTAACTGCAATACCCCCGCTTGCGTGGTAGGCAATTGGTTCGTGTTTGAGGGATTCTCTCCCGAGGATCTTTCGGCAGACACTTGGGACGAACTTGAGGGCAGGGGCATTCGTCAAATTCTTGAACAATCTCGCCTTGAGATGGATAATATCACAATAAGTTTCCTAAATAACATTCAGGAGAACCAAGACACAGGATTGTCGTGGGGCGATGCCTTTGATCGTGCCGTCGTACAAGCCGAAGGGCAGTCAGATGAGTAGACCAGACGGTCAACCACAAATTCGTAAACTAGGTAATGAATACTATATCAACATGAATGACCTGATAGAAGTCCTCAATGCCTTTAGCGAGTTTAGCCTGAACGATTTTATGGCTCAGGATGAAGAAGACCTTGATGAGTTTGAGTGTGGCTGGTTCGAAGGAGATCAGGCACGGTTGGAACATCTTCTCAATCTATTTTCTATGTTGGTTGTGGAGAAGCGTTTAAACAAGATTGATAACATAGAAAAGTTGTTTGAGGAATTTCCCTCAGAAAAATTTATCAGAAATCGTGGACAAAGCACTTGACAAACCTCCCCTAGTCGTGTATAATTAGGGGTACATGAGAGAAAACCTCTCACTAACAACAAGGAGAAAAAAACACATGGCAAAGTCAGTCAAGATTGGTGACTTCTACACCACTGCAAACAGCGGTATCAATGGTATCGTTGAGAACATTACAGCACACAACGGACGCAAGGTTGTTGAGTTGACCATTCAGGGTGGAGAGACACTCTTTTCTACCCTTCCCCGTGGCGTACGGGCTAAGGTCTCTGCGTAACTAAATCTCCTGTCGGGGGGTCACCATCGGTGGCTCCCCACAGGTGCAGGGTTAATATGGATAAAACAATTATTAGAGTTATCTTTGGTTTTATTTTTCTTGGTTTGGCTATTTATTTCGCTGGGCTCTATTGGTAGGGCGGCGGGGCGCGTCCCGTCGTTACCAAATCGTTACAATATAAATTCGGACATTTAGGACATTGGGCTTGCTTTTGTCACACCTATGAAGTATAATAGGGGTAACGAAAACGAAAGGGAAAAGAAAATGGGACTAGACCAATACCTATACGCCAAGAAGTATGTGAGCAAGTTTGATTACTCTGATATGCAAAACCGTATCATTACTCAGGAGTATATGGATTTGATTCCGATGGATACCCCCGATATTACTAAGTATGGTGATTTTGCTGGTATTACCGTAAACTACCCCGCTGGTTACTGGCGTAAGGCAAATGCTATTCACAACTTCTTTGTGCAGAATGTCGGAGAAGAGATTGACAACTGCCAAGAGATGTGGGTTTCTCGTCACATTCTCGTAGATCTGCGAAAGCGGTGCATTGATGTTCTCAAGGCTGACAACATGGAAAAGAAGGCAGAAGAAGTAGGACTAGAAACTGTAGATGGTTTCTTCTTTGGCGACACCTCGTATGGTGACTGGTACAAGAACGACCTAAAACTAACTGTTGATATCTGCGACAAGGTTTTGGATCTTCCAGAAGAATATTCCCTCCACTATCAGGCGAGTTGGTAAACATGTTTGATGGAATGACTACTGCTGAGATGCAGGAGCAATATAAGGTTATGGGCTTTGCTCTCAATATGTGTATTGTAGAGCGTAAGAGTGATGGGGTCAAGGGTACACTAGACTTTGATCACTCCCCCCGACTTTACTACAACTTTCAGGAGGCATGATGGCTGCTCACACGATGGACGATCTCATTGAGCATATGGGGCATGACCTAGTTATTGCGAGGTATGTCTCAGGAGAGATCACAGCCAACGTTGCTATCGAATGCGAAACCTGTTATAGTGTGCTTTTTGAGTTGGAGGCATAATGAGTAATCTAGTTTATTATAACATGACAGGAAGCATCTTCATTGAGGGGACAATGGAGGAGGCTAACTATGACTTTGAGATGGAGTGGCCTGAACTAGAGGCGGAGCCTAATGACATGGATGCCTTGCGTTATATGATGGATACTGGTATTATTCAGATTATTCATGAAGACACGGAACTAGTTGAGGAGGCATAATGGGTTTTTACAAGTTTGAGATGATTGCGACTGTCTCAGATATTTTTGAGATTGAGGCTGATTCCTATGATGAGGCTTTGACCGAGGCACAGACTACTGGTGCCGATGGGTACTACCCTGTTGCCCCTGAAGGATATTCTTTCCCTTGGGACAGTGTTGAGGTAATTTGTATTGAGGAACCTGACGAGGAAGAAGAAGGATAGCAATGGAAACCTTACCTGAAAAGATAAATGTAATTAGGTCTATTACTTATGATGTGCAGTCAGTCATAAAAGATTTAGAGAAGTTGGGGGATGACTATTCGGGCAACCTTGACACAATTATGGGCTATATAACTAGGTGTGCGGAAGAAGATATGCGAGCCCCTATCTCACGACATGACCTTACCTATCTAGATGAGTTTGGGGAAGAATTGTACTAAGATTATCTAAACTATAGATAATGTGGGGGGTATTGACAAATGTCGTACCCCGTGATATAATAGTACATACAGAGAGAGGAAATAATGACCAACTACTATTTGGGTATGGGCTACGGCAACGTCTACACCACAGGAACTTTGGAAAATAGAGTTGTTTTGCCGATGACCAACGACGATGTTATCACCGATGGTGAATGGCATATGAGTGATGAAGGTTTCGACATGGATGCCGTTCGTGACGAACAGTTATCAAAACTACAAGATGGCGACACTCTCGCTATCGTGTATCCTAATCAAGCAGAGTTGTATATTTTAGATGAATGGGCAGAGGACTTTCACATCCCCCATAATCAACGGGAAGAGTTGTGGACTAACGAGGGTAACGAAGAAACTTATATCCACTTCATTGACGCAGAAGAAGAGAACTGGTATTGGTTAGCAGATGCACAAGTAGACTACTATGATGATAACGAACGACCTGTTCCGATCTACCCCAGTGAGGATGAGTAAATGGTATGGGCATTCCTTGTAACGTCGTTGGGCATTCTCATTCCTTATTGGATGTTTCTAATATTTTTTGAATAGGCGTGGTGGGGGGTTGTAGCACAAGGGTTCTATTCCTTTCTTACCTTAGTGCTCCCCCCCACCGCTTTACCCCTTGCGGGGCGCGTCCCGTTTTCCACAGGTTATCCACAGACTGTGCATTGTCACACCCCCTTGGTATAATGAAGCCATGAAGAAAAAGTTATGTTATCAAAACGTTATCAAAAAGTTTTGAATTAGACTTGACAACGGCAGTCAATTATAGTATAATATAGTCATAACAAGAAAACAAAACCCAAAGAAATAGGAGAAACAAAAATGGCTCATATGTTGGAGCAGTACGAGGACATGGCATCGTTTGCCTCACTACGTCAACCCGCTTGGCATGGTCTTGGCACCGTGTTTGATGAAGCGGTGTCCACTAGCGAGATGCTAGACCTTGCTCACCTTTCCAAGTGGAATGTGCGGCAGGAACCAATCGGCCTCCCTGGTCGTTACCACGGTGGAGACTTCTTCGCTAACGTTCGCACTAACCCTTTCGATGGTGAGGCCGACGTTCTTGGTGTCGTTGGCTCTCGCTACCGTGTTTTCCAAAACGAGGAATTGTTCTCGTTTGGTGACAACATCCTTGATGGTGGTGGCACTTGGGAAACCGCAGGGTCAATCAAGAACGGTACCGTTGTCTTCGGTGCGTTGTCCCTCAACCGTGAAATTACTGTGAACGGTGAAACCACAGATAACTACCTTCTGGTTTCCTCAAGCCATGACGGTTCACATCCCATTCAGGCAAGTGTTACCCCGATTCGTGTCGTGTGCAATAACACTCTCACGTTTGCTATCGGTAAGGGTGGCAAGTCTGCCAAGCAGTCATTCCGCATTCGTCACACTCAGACGACAGACGGTCGTGTTGCACAGGCTCGTGAGGCTCTTGGAATTGCTCACGCTTACCTTGATGCATTCGAGGATGAGATGAAGGAACTAATCAACGTGTCTGTGAATGACAAGAAATTCCATGACATTGTGACTACCGCATATGAGCGTCCCGATGTTGCTGGTAATCCTGTTGGTGGTGAATTGGCTTCGGTCACCCGTTGGGAAAACAAGATCGATTTGCTCAAGGATATTTGGGCAAGCGAGACCACGCCAGAAAAGAATGCGTGGACTGCTCTCAACGCAATGACCGAACGCCTTGACTGGCATCGTCAAAGCCGTAACGGTTCCTATGAGGGTGCACTCGTTAGTGCGGCAGGTTTTGATCCTGCAACTAACGTTGAGAAGAATCGCCTTCGCAAGGTGACACGTTCACTAGTTGGTCTCAAGTAATCCTAAACGGTGGGGGGCTTCGGCCCCTCACCTACTAGGGGGAGCGGGGCGCGCCCAAATCCTAAATTTACTAATTGTGTTGAAATGTCCGTTTCGTTATGGTATAATGGGCACATGGAAAAACTCTCAAATCGGACATTTTTCTCAAATCGGAAATTTTTCTCAAATGGGAAAACCACAAATTTTTTTAGCGGTGTCTATTACGAAGGAACAAAAATAATCCAAGAGTTTTCGGACATTACGAAGGCACCAAAAAAAGTCAGGAGTTTTCCATGACTGTTGTAGCAGGATTAATTTCTGATGGTGTTGTTTATATGGGTGGAGATAGAGGTGCTAGTGATGGGGATTCTATTCTTTCTATGGATTCCCCGAAAATTGTCAAGGTAAATGATTGGCTTATTGGATATGCTGGCTCTGGGGGATTAGGACAAATAGTAGAGCATCTAGATTGTTGGAGAGAACATCCGAAGGATGTTGAGAAGTTCTTAAGAATGGTATTTGTAGAGGAGTTCATCAAGGCCCGTGAGAAAGTTGGGGGTAAAGATGAAGAAGAAGCAGCACTACTAATAGGATATAAGGGAAAACTATACGAGATAGATACATCTGATTATGGAATATTCTCATTTGCCTATACTGCTATAGGATCAGGTTGTGCTATTGCTTTAGGATCATTGTTTTCTACTGAGAATACCTCATTTTTGCCCCAATTGCGGGTAGAAATAGCAATCAATGCAGCCATTACTCATAACCCATCATGTAATGGCCCTATAGATACATATATTTGCTGATTTTGATTATTTATTTGCTGTTTTGTATTCAATTTTGTGATGAATATGGTGGAATTTGTTTGTTTTTTTAAATGCACAATCATCCATCCACCACCTATCTAATATATCACCATCATTTCTCTCCCATATATCAGTATCTCTTTATGTGGAGCAAAGTGGGTCAAAATGGAGTAAATATGCCTCTGTAAGACACTCTAAGACCATAAATACTATATGTTTATACTAGGGGTAGTACTGTATGCGTTTTCTACCCCGCAAAAATCAGAGCACACAAATATAGTATAGTAAATCCCAGTCCAAAGCCTGTGATGAGGTCATTCTTCTTCATTATATAGTCCTAATATATACTCTAGGTGTACTACTTCTCTCTTTGCTTCTATGAGCATTCTTTCTAGATTGTATACCCTTGCTTCTTGAGGTGTCATATCTCAAACCTGACTATTATAGGTAGTTCATCTCCGTCTGCTATTCTGTCTTGCTTGCTCTTGTATTGCTTTGGCTTCTTCTCTGCCCCCGATTTAGGGTCAGTCTTCTTATGCTGATGGGTAGTGGCAGAATTTCTTTCGTGGGTCTTGTTCATTTTTTTTGGTTTTTTGGGCAAAATAACCAACTCCTGCTATGAAATTTTTTACTGCACTTTCAACAAATGATTCCTGAGAAATTTCTTTGGAAAACAAATCGACTTTCGAAAAAATCCTTTGAAAAAGTTCGCCTAGAAAATTTCTCTGCGTTTTCATTTATGTTTCTCCAAGTAAGAAATTATTTTGGAAATTGAAAAGCCCCTGCTTATTTCGACAATCTACACTACAATACTTGGTTTTCCAATCATTCTGTTGGAATTCCATGCATCCCCCAAAAGTCCTGTGTATGAATTTCAACACAGTCCTTACATATTTCAATGGTTTCAACGTGACGGGCATAGTATTCATCACAATTTAAACACTTGTCGAAATATTTCTTACTATTCTCCATAGTCATAGTTGCTTTCTTCCAATCTTTCATACCAAATGTTACTACATTCAACGCTGCAAAACAACGCTTCTTCATCTATTTTAACAAGACAGTTGCCGCAAAGGTTCATTTTAACGACACTTCTCACAACGTTTAATTATTTTGCCAAACCCGTAAAAGATCTGTCCACAGTCCTCGCAAGTCTGAGTGTCAGTCATGGGGGTATCCACCCGCAATATATGTCCGACAGGTCATACATACAAGTATACCATCTTTGTTGATACTATGATCTGGACGGAGGTTCTCACTCAAGCAATAGCATCTACCCCACAAGAAACGCTCAGAAGCATTCTCAGACCTTTTTAGGAGGGTCTTGAGGTAATCTACTAGGGCCATTTACAAGTCCTCCTGCTCCTTCTCAGAGATGAGAGGATTCTCACTCTTCTTGAACATTTCTCCTGCTGTGGTAAAATTTTCTTGAGGATCTAGATTCAGTTCTTTGCAAAAGTTGACAAAGGTTTGATTGATTAAAGTCTCAGCATGAAAACGCTTGTCTAGGTCGGCGGGTAGTTCAGCCAAATCCAAAACTATCATAGCAGAAAGCGGCACACCCACATCGTGTGCTTCAAAAAAATCTTTCCAGTTTCCTTGCAGCATTTCTTCTCTATAATTCAGGTAAATATCCGCAAGGATCGCCTGCTTGTGAGTAAAGGAAATCATTTCTTCCTACTATCCGTTGAGTAGAATCCTGATCCATTGAATGATACTCCTGCTGTTTGTACGACACGATACATAAAACCATCATCACACATATAACATTCCATAATAGGATCTTCGTGAATACTATGTGTCAGTTCCCGCTGTGTGCGGCAGTCGGAACATTGATAAACATATTTGGGCATTACTTAAACATCCCTTCCAATGTGAAAATTACTTGCTCCCTGCTAATAGAAGCGGAAGAGGAAAAATTATCAATTGCATCCTGCAACGCAGCATTGTACCCTTTTTGCCAGGGTAGTTGCTTTCCCTTGATTGTGTATGTTCCTTCTTCTACTATTTGTTTAAAGTCATCCATGATTTCTCTTTTCTGATTTCATTATATCACATCTCCACTTTGCGTGTGTTGTGCAATATGGCTCATTTTTTGGCTTTGCCTTTCCCTTATAACGAGGAACAACTATGATGGTGCATTTATCCATATGCGGATGTTGGGCATGTAGGATCTTCGCACCAGTCTTTGTGTTTGAATACTGTGTTTGTTTTGTGTTTGAATACTGTGTTTGTACTGTCATCCCGCCGACCGCCTTCGGCTAGGAGGGTCAAGGCTGCCGCTATCACGATCAAGGAACGTGCAATGCTTTGCTGGTACTGCCCTGCGTCTGCAAGGTTTTGTGCTCGCTCTAAGTTACTCATCCGATAATCCAAACAATGCCGATAAGTATTGATGCCCACACAGCGATGATGCCTACTGTCTGTAGCCGATACTTCCACTTCCACATTATGCCTTCACCAACTCTTCCATCATTAGACTTGCTTCTTCATATCCAGGAACCTTTGTTACGGGGATGCCTAGTTCTTCGGCTACCCCGCAAACACCAGGGTGGTCATCAAACACCTGTACGATGTTGAATTCCTGCATGATCTTCTTAAACCTATCTTCCTTAAATTCTGGGGCAGAGCGATCATCACCCTTACTACGCATCATCAACACATCATAAGGAATGTGCTTCTTCTTGAGCCACTTTGCGGTTTCTGCACGCCACTCTTCATTGCGGGAAGTTAAAAGAATAACAGTAATGTTACGAACATTGTAGAGTTTAAGCATGTAAAAAACATCTAACTTTACTTTAGCCTTTCCAACCGCTCTATGAAACCCCTCCCAATCCCTAGGGCTATCAGGACGGTGAACAAGATGATGAAGAAACTCGTTAACATCAGCCAAAGTTCCGTCGATATCGAATATGACTGCATCACGCATATTCCACCTCAGTTCCACAGCAGGAACAATGTCCTGCACGATACTTACTTTCAATGCCGTGTTCGCCTTGCTCACAGCGTTTACAATGTCCCACTAGTCCCTCTTCAATCTTTGCCATGTGTCTATTATACCTGAATGCCCTTCTTTTGTCAACTATATACCTTACTCTACTTCTTCTTCCATCATAAAAACTAACTCTACATTTCCTTCATTCTTGTATATCACCTTGCACTCTATGTCTAGTTCGCTCTGGCCTGTGATAATGGTGCTGGTGTCATCGGTGTCGTCGTCAATATCCTCTACGATAACATTACCGTATTTAGTTTTAAGTACGTCCCCCAACTCTACTGCGTATACGGGGAAGATCTCTGTTGCCTCAATCATATTTTTCCCATCCTAGATCATCTCTGCTATACCGCAAAACCCATGCGGCATGTCTCATACCCTTATTGAACCATTCAGTTTCCGTATCGAAATCAGGAATCTGATGCATAAGCGTCTGCTCTATTTGATTGGCAAACCTCTCACGCCAGAACTTCTCAATGTCCCCATTGAAGTCCCAGTCCCCTGACTCAATCATCGTGCTCATTCTAACTCCAACTCCCATGCTTCTTTAGGAACTTCTTCTCGTCTTGCTAAATGTATTCTTAGGTGTTGTTCCCATTGGGCTCTGTTATTGCTGTGGAAGTTTGTTGAGTCTCTACCGCTACAACAACTGTTTTGCTTCCTCTTATTCCGTCTTGCGATCACCTCTGGACAATTCAAACAGGTGAAGTGTGGGTGAAGACGCTTGCTCCATCTCATAGGGATATGCATGACGCACACCTCAATATCTGAGGTTAGATCTTCAACATCATTCAAATCATCTAACATGAATGTTCTCCTTTAACCAGTCGTGTAGGGTTGGGGCTTTGTCTGCCTCTTCCTTCCACCTTCTCTTCATTCCATCATACCAATCTTTATTGTCCTTTGCCCAGCCCTCTTCTGTCTCTTGTCTCCAAGGGTTAACAAACCTGTAGTCCATGCCTGTAGCAATGAACCCTACCCCCGTTGTTTCGGGCAACGTGTAGTTATCCATAAATGCTTGTACGAAACCAGGAAACTCTGCTGGTCTTTCTTGAACAGATCGCCAATACTCTGTGTCATTTCTTTCAGACATTGCATAGTGAATAAACAAAAACTTAGCAAACTCATCAAAGAACTGACGAACCTTGTTATTAAATAGGTATCTGTCGAACTCTGTAACAGTCCCTCTATTCAAAACATCAATCAACCAGAACAAACTTTCGTGTGTTGTTAGCAAACCGTTTGATTCCAAAGGCTCAAGGAATCCCATGGCGAGACCTATCGCAACGACATTCTTAACAAAGGGTCGCTCATGTATGCCAACACGCATAGAGATGGGCCTGTATTCAAGATCTTTTATCTGATCCCATGTGCGAGGCACAACCATCTTATCTGACATTAGGTATTGTTGGAATTGCTCTAGTGCTTCTTCATCACTTACAAACTTATCTGAATAAACATACCCCGTTCCTAAGCGTGACCACAAGGGGATGTTCCAGCACCAACCATTTTCAATAGCGGTGCAGTTTGTGTAAGGTTCTAGTTCTTTTTCTTTATCCTCGTAAGGCAAAGCACAGGCCCATGCCCTGTTGTTTGGTAGCAAATTTTCATAGGAAACAAAAGGCTCTTCCATTTGCTTGCTTAGTAGGAATGACTTGAACCCTGTGCAATCAATAAATAAGTCACCGTAGATGTTTCCCTCTGGTGTAATCAGGCATACTACAGAACCATCCTCACGCTTTGTTACTCCCACCACATCTGTCTCTACCCGCAAAACATCTGGGCACTTGTATTCCCTGAGCCACTTGCCAAAGGCAGCAGCATCGAAATGATACGCAACATCATTATTTGGATTTAGATTACTAAAACTGTCTGTGTATTTGTTGCTATTGAACAACGCAGAGTTAGGCCAAAAGGTATCAACATAGTCTGTTACGGGCATCTCTGGGTAGTGCGACCTGACCTCATGCCAGTCTCTAAAGGGGTCAATAGATCCACCCATGCTAGTGCCGAAGGGGTAGTGGAACGCAACGCCTTCCTTTGCAAAGTCTGTGAACTTGATACTCATCTTGTATGAGGCATTTGTCTCAGGCATAAACTGATCGTCATCAACGCCTATGAACTGCATCCACCTATTGATCTGCCCCAGCGTACTCTCACCCACACCCACAATTGGAATGTTGGCAGACTCTACCAAGACTATGTTCTTCTTAGGGAACGCCTTGCGTAGCGTTGCTGCCGTCATCCATCCCGCACTACCGCCGCCGACGATAACTATGTTATCTACTTGCATTCCATGCCTCCATTGTGATGGGGTATTGTCCTTCTACAAAGATTGCTACTGTGTTGGCGTACTCTGTGATTTCATTCTGTGCCGTTTCTCCCTGTCGTAGATCCAAGAAACTTAAAATAGCATTTAGGGAAGCAGTCCAACGCCACCGCACATACATGGAGTAAGCAGGCAAAAACATCCGTGCTTGCTCTGGTGAGATGCCTCGTGCCATAGCATCATCATACAACTCAAGGCTCTTCTGTGCGTGTGCCTGCAACAGTTTGGTTGCAATAACACCTGTGTCTTTGCTTACAGGGCCACCACTTCCTTGCTTGTTGCTTGCCGCCTTCTCTCGCCACTCGTCAAACTCTGGGATGTAAAACACAGGATCTTCTGTGATATAACGACGAGAAGATTCGTTCCAGCCATTCTGATCCTCAACGTGCGTAGAACCTACATGGTGCTTCCACCATTGACGAGCAACCATAAGAGGGGCATAAACCTCAAATGACATTACGTTATGTCGTAGCGTGCTGTCGTGGCGGTGAGAGATAAGAAAGTTAATCAGTCTCTTGTCGCTGTCTTGAATATCATACACTTCTTTGTCGTAAGACACACGGGCAGCATTAGCAATGTCTACCTCTGTGCCCATGCTATTTACTAGTCTTACATATCCATGATCTAATACATCTATCTTCACTTTATCCATCCTTTTGTTAGGCTTCTATAGCCGTTCTTAAATTTAGTAAGAGAAATCATAAAAGACTTTTTCATGTACCGTTCACCATCGTTGGTGAATTTAGCAGTCCATGGCTCCTCTTCCCTGCGGAAGGGAACGTGCAAGCAAAGTGGCTGCCCACGCCTAATCTTAAAACTAAATGGCTCATCACCCTTCTTGCGAACAAACAACTGCACGTTAGTCTCGTGATAGAAATCTGTGTGAGTAATACCAGGCCACACATCAAAGTCCTGCTGGAAATCAAACGGGTATGCCAACTGATATACGCTGTATCCCTTGGGTGTTTCTAGCATCCATGGCGAGGCTGGCTTGATGATACGCTCGTAACCCTTGTAAGGTATGTGATCTAGAAGTTGTGGGTTGTCGTGTTCCTGTGATATATTAAATTCAGAGGTTGCCCCTGAATATTCCCATCGTTTCTCCTGAGGAAAGAAGAAGAACTCCATATCCTCCCAAGCCTTCATAACATATGCAGACTTAAATAGATCAAGAAACGATGGGCATCTCCGTGCTGTAGGAACAATCCCATTCATGGCCTCCATGGGCATATCCTTAAACCACTTAGGGATCTCGTCAATAAGTTTGACAGGTCTAAACTCTTCTACGTCTACAAGCCCATCCTTGATGCAATGGTATGTCAACTCAGGCATAATAATCCAATCCGTATATATTTTTCTCTAGGTAATCATAGTGTAGCAGACATTTCTTTGCTTCATTCTCCCAAAGCAACTTACGCATCTGTAGCGATCCATACAAACTAGTATGATCTTTGTTATCATAAAAATCTTTCTGTATCTTTGATGCTACAGTACCCGCAAAATTGTATCCGTTTCCTAGTAGAATGAAAACAGGGCCAGCGTCAATGTCTGAAAAGGTGTAGGTTTCCAGCAATCCTGTCGCTATCTCTGGATGAAATTCATACTCTCTTTCCTGTATGTCTTGCCAATACTTAGTGTCTCGCCTATCTGATACAGCATAGTGCAAGGCGATGAAGTTAGCAAACCCATTAAAGTATTGATACGTTCTTTCGTTGTACATATCCTTATCTATTCTATTTACGTTACCCCGATCTAGCGTATCAATAAGATAGAATAAAGATTCATGGACGAATTGTAGGCCATTACTTTCTAGTGGCTCTAGGAATGCAGCGGATAGTCCAATACCCACCACATTCTTTACCCAAGTCCTATTGTATACCCCCACCTTGAATGGTACCAAGCGATAGTTGTAGGAGTCTACCTCCTCCCTAGACCTAGGGATAGACATTCTATCCGACATAAGATATAGTTTAAACTCTTCTAGAGCATCCTCATCAGATACATACTTATCGGAGAACACATACCCGTTACCAAGACGATCCCATACCCCGATGTGCCAAGCCCAACCATTACCCAACGCTGTACAGTTAGTGTATGGCCTCATCTCACTTCGCTTATCCTTGTATGGTATCTGTACCGCCCACGCTTTGTTGTTGGGAAGCACATCAGCATAAGACTTAAATTCTTCTTCTAGTGTCTCACCAAGTAGCATACTCTTGAAGCCTGTGCAATCTACAAATAGGTCAGCAGTTATTACCTGCCCATTGTCTAGGGTTAGTGATGCGATCCCACTCTCATCCTGTGCGATACCCACTACCTCTGACTGTATGTGCTCAACACCTTTACACTTGTAGTCTCTCAAGTACAACCCAAACTTAATGGCATCAAAGTGATAGGCCATCCAAGGGAACCTCTCCACACCCAAGAAGTTCATGTTCATCTTATTTTGATTAAACAAAGCAGACATGGGGAAGTGCGTATCAACATAGTCAGTAACAGGTAGATCAAACTGTTGCTTGACTAGACCCCAATCAAATAACTCATTGCCCGTGGTTTTCTCTGCATAGCCAAATGGGTAGTGGAAATTTTCCTTGGTGTTGAAGTCAGTAAACTTAATGCTGGCTTTGTAGGTAGCATTAGTCATGGGCATAAACTCATCATCTTTGATATCAAGGTACTTCATAAACCTTTGGATACCCGCTGTGGTGCTCTCGCCCACGCCAATGATAGGAATATCAGGAGATTCGATTAGTGTTATTTCTTTCTCAGGAAATGACTTGCTAAGGATAGCGGCAGTCATCCAACCTGCCGAACCACCCCCAACAATAGCAATCCTATCTACTTTCAAGATGCCACCTTAGTATTCATGTTTAACTTCTGTAGGTAGAACTTCTCGTTGTATTCCTGAGCATGACTATCAACAGGCCAGTAGTACAGGCAACGAGCACAGCAAGGGCTGTTCTTAACATCACGAAAGTCAAAGTAGTGAATGGGATCTTTGCGGTACAGGTTAGCCTTGTGCGAGTCATGGACACGGGTATCGCCCCACCACATAGGCTCAAAGCCGTCGCTCCACTCATTAGCATTCTTGCGAATGTCCTTGATAGCATTCCAATTGTTAGTGGTTTCGATCTTACGCTTGGTGCATTCCTTCTTAATTTCATTTAGGTAGTCAAAGAACCAACCCTCGTAGCCACGCACCATCTTAGCGGCAGGATGATTAACCCAGGCTCCCTTAGTGCGTCCTGATGCATTGATGTTGAGTAGTTGCCTACCCTCTAGCAGTTGCTTGTTGAGTCGCTTGTTGTCTAGCGACTTTGCGATGAGGGTGGTGTCCTGAAAGGGGACAAAGACCTGCATGTCAAATCCTATCTATAGTAGTTGTGTCTATTATACCGCATGTCGTGCTGGTTTGTCAAGTCTTTTATCGATCAAATCTTTGTAATTTTTGTGCAACTCACAGCCCCAATAATTTCTATTCAATTCTTTTGCTACTGATGCTGTAGTTCCACTACCCATAAAAGGATCTAAAACAATATCATTTGTTTTGCTTCCTGCAAGAATGGCAGGGGTAATAAGTTCGGAAGGAAACACCGCACAATGAGCACCCTTATACGGTTTGGTCTGTACATTCCAGACACTCTTCTTTCGTTTCATTTGTGTTCCTTCTACCGTTGGTTCTTTGATAGCCTCCACATCAAAGTAATAGTTTTGATTCTTTGACAGCAAGAAAAGGTATTCGTGAGACTTTGTAGTTCTATCTTTGACACTCTCTGGCATCGGGTTAGGCTTTGACCAAATGATATCTTGTCGCAAGTACCATCCGTCAGCACGCAGGGCAAAGGCAAGCATCCAAGGTATACCGATAAGATCTTTCTCCTTGTATCCCTCAAGTTTGTTTCCTCGTCGTGGGTTTTTTACTTGCGGAAGATCCTGCATACCAGATGCCACACTTTGCTTGGGTAGTGCTTGACCCTTGCCACCACGATAGTTATAGTAACTGTCACCAATGTTCACCCACAAAGTGCCGTCGTCTGCTAGGCAATTGCGAACCTCTGCAAACACCTTGACCAACTCTGCAATAAACTCCTCTGGTGATTCTTCCAAACCTATTTGACTATCTTCATTTCCATAATCTCGTAGGCCATAATAGGGTGGTGAGGTAATACACATCTGGGCCTTGGCATCAGAAGAGGCAAACTTCTTAAGTGTTTCTCTAGCATCACCATAAAGAATTTTGTCTATCATACGACCTCCTTGTCAAATAGCATGTCTGGTTTGTCAAGGCAATTGTCACAATAAACTGTGCGAAAGTATTGAGAATGATGTAGAACAACTACATTATCTTTGCATCCCATGCACAAGTATTTGTAATCAAGCGTTGTCATTCCCACTCCTTAGTAAATCAATAAGTGCAGGCATCCTATCTGCTGGATAAATGTTTCTTCCAAAGTTAGCAAACCTACAAGTAATTACTATATTATCATATGTGTAATCGCCACCGTCATCTAACTTATCTACCGATGGGCAAAGGGGATGCTTGGGTAGCCAGTCAGGATGATTCTTGTACAAAAGATCTAAATCAAGATCTATTCCGAACCAATGACACTTACCATCTTGATCCTCAAACTTTCTTCGCAAGTCATCAGAAGAAACAACTAACTTAGATGGCTTCCATTGCTTTTGTTTTTCTCCTGCTGGCCCTGCAACTGATGATCCCTTTCCTTCCATACGCCGCCTGTTTGTAGATGAGTTTATCTTAGTGTACTCTCCGTTCTCATCCTTGTACACAGCATTGGAAGCACAGTTGTTCCACAACTTCTTGAAGGGATCTCTGCTCACTTTTTCCAAACCTTTGCATTTGGGTGGTCACAGTCGCAACCGCAGATTCCAAAAGAGAAGAAACGCCTACAGCCACTATGATCGCTATCAGAACACCATCCCGAACGGGATTTGAGTTGTCTATCTGGTGTCGGTAGGGCAGACTCTTGCTCTTTATTTCGTTTCATTAAACTTACCCTTGGTGTTTGCTATTACTTGATCCATTGTTGCCGCCGTGATCTCAGCAGACAACACAAAGGTTGTCGCCAGGTCTGAGGGGTGATACTTCTCATTGGGGTCAAACGCATTAGTAGCGTAGACATTGTTGAGAAGCACTTCACTAAACTCTTCTATCGTCATGTACAACGGGGTCTTTATCATTATAGCCACCTTACGTCTGTTGGGCTGTATTCTGGATGGTCGATTGCTGTTGGTGCTGTGACTAACGTACCGCACATAGCACACTCTGCGTCTAGTAAATACTGACCAATATTATAATCTTCGTCAAAACTAACTTGGACTGTGAACAACCTGTTAGCACAGGATGGGCACTCATTTGTTGGGATGCCTCTGGCATTTAGTTTGTCTGTCATGTCTCTATTATACCGTTTCTGTTGTTGTTTGTCAATAGCGACCTTGATGGGAATCGAACCCACTACCTCTTCCGTGACAGGGAAGCGTTCTAACCGATGAACTACAAGGCCAAACCTTATTTATATTTTATGTATTACGCATCCGACCAGATGCCTCCTTCTACTTACCGCTGGCGTGGTAGGATTCGAACCTACAACATTTCGATTAACAGTCGAACACTCTGCCGTTGAGTTACACGCCACTATGTTATGACTCTATTATACCAAATACCCCCGACACTTGTCAAGTCTTTTTCTTATTTATATATTGTTTAGGAATAAAGACGGGGTACAACACCCAAGACAAAAAGACAAACAATAAAGATAATAAAAGGATAGAGAATGAACTTGTCTTGAGGATCGAAACCCATGGCTTCATTATACCACGACGCTTCCTTCATGCTCCTTGTCTTGCTTACGCCAACGGTATGCGTTTCTTAAATATACCGCCGCAAAGATAAAGCCAAAGAATGAGAACCCCCATTGCTCAGTAAAGTATCCATAGGCAACCCACATGATTTCTGCGGCTACACCTACTAACCATGCTTGCCACAACTTGCGGCCTGCTAATATCATTGCGGTCAGGTTCATAGACATTAGAATCCATGACCAGTACCATGCTATCTCATTCACTTAAATATGTCCACTCTAACTCGTGCGTTTTGTTATTAAGAATAGTTTTTTCTATCCATTTCTTTGCCCCGTAAATTGTGAAGGTACGACGGGCACCCACCCTTTCATCTAGCGTGAGGCCGTCGTCCTCCATGGTCTTATAGACTTCTGCGTATACCCTCCCCGTTGAGGGCTTGTAGAAGCGTCCATAAAAACTTAATTGCATTCCATTCCTTACTCTGTTTTTTCGAGATTATGTAGGTTACGGCTAAAAATAGCGTCAATCTCGTTTAAGTGTGAGGAACCATAAGGTGATGCCTCTTCACGTTGACGATCCCATTCACGATAGAGAGCCTTGATTTGCTTCTGCTGTGGGGACTTACGGAATTTATTCACAAACTTCATTCGTACTTCATCTCCTTTTGGGTGATATTGATTTGTTGGTATTGGGTAGGATCTCCACCCGTAACCGTTTACATTATACACTATCTTTTTCTGATGATTTGTTGCACTTTGTACTTTGCTGAGTCTGGTGTTAGACCATCATAAGTATCAAAGATAGGTTGAATGACTGGACGCAAACCCATGCTCTTCATTTCATCATGTGTTGCCTTGAGCCAACGAACCACATCCACAAACTTCTGCCTATTCTTTGATAGACGTTGGTACAGACTATTCTGAAATAGGAGATAATGAATTGTAACCATATCACCTGTTGCTGGGTCAAGGATCTCATCCTCTGACAGTTCTACAGGAAAACCATGAGGTACTGGTTGGTTCTTCCTAAAGATCATCTGTGCCATTTCCGTCTTATTCATATGCTTGTCCTGTGTCGTGAGTCAATTGTAACAGAAGTTCTTGCCATACCATCTCTGTTTTATGTTCATTGAACTCTTCTGACTTCTTACCGCCTTCTAGATAGATGCCGCCCCAAACGCCCCACTCTTCATGTGAGATGCCCCATTGCAAACACTCTTGGGCAATAGGACAACGGGCACACATTCTATCAATGACTGCACGCAGACCGATATCATTCTCGTACTTCTCAAAGAAGATATCCACTTCCATGTCTACGCACTTACCGTCTTCTTTCCAACTTAACTTATCCATTGCTTACATCCTTATATGTTTTGTATTCTTTTATTTTCTTATTGTGCCCCGTTTTACACCCACCTCGTATCGCTGGGGTACCAGGATTCGAACCTAGACTAACTGAACCAGAATCAGTTGGGCTGCCAATTACCCCATACCCCAAATGGCTGCCGCAAGCGGCCTGACGAGTATAGACGACTTCTCCACACGCTTTGACGATGCCTTCGTCGCTTTTACTCATATTCATACTATACCTTCATTGACTTAAAAAGTCAAGAGTTATTTACCCATTGCTGTGGGATTTTCCAACCACGCTCTGTTAGTTTAATAACATTAACCTTGTGCCATGCACCTTGGATGAAGCGTGCGTTCTTCTTGAGCATTGCGTTAGCATTCTCGCCAAGATCCTCAATAATATCAAAGTTGGATTCCCAACTAAGATTAGTGCGGTTCTCTACAATCTCTTCCATTTTGTTTATACTGTCAATGAACATAATTTATTCTTCCTTCTGTTGTGTATACGATTTTTTTGATTTGTGCCTCCCGTATTAGGAGTCTGCACGGCAGACAGGGGCGGGAGATACGATCTTCGCCTTGGTTATTTACCCTAGCGATGTAGATAGTAGCACCCTTAGTGTTATCTCCTGCCTGCTTTATTGCTATCTCTTCTGCGTGATAAGAGGTGTGTTCACGGACAACATCCTTTGGTAGGTAAGCAGGGTTGTTACGATGTTTGTTGTAACCTACACCTACGACGCTACCGCCACGAACCACTACGGCACCATGCTTCTTACGCTGGACACTCTCTGTTGCGAAAGCACGAGCCACCGAAAGAAAACTCAAATCCTTTTTACTTAGCATCAGTATCGAAAGATCCCTAACGCAATGCCGTTCTCTTCTGCTTTGTTGGTCAAGGCAGATAGACGACGATTGTCTGGGTGTGCTAGGTAAGCCATGTAGTCAAACCTATCTATCTTATCTTCTGCTAACTTTGCGGGTAGTTTATTAAACTTAATCTTGATACCCCTACCCTTTAGATTGTCTTCTGTTAGGTTAGCAAAAGACAACGCAAGGTCATTCGTCTTGTGTGGGCCTACTGCATAGATCTGAAACTCCTTGTCCCCTGGCTTCATGGATGATAGTGCAACACCCATAGCACGCATGAGGACTTGGTAGTCCGTAAAATCCTTAGTGCCCTGTACCAATACCTTCATTACTCATTGCTTTCTCGTGTGATGCTATCTAGGATAGCCATGTGCATTTTGATTTGTTGGAACGACATATCCTCCGTGTCTATGGGACGAGCAGCGGCACGATCTGGATCACCATCTTCGTCTAACTCTGTTTCCCACATAGCGTTATCGTGAACCCAGTAAGCCTTACCTTCTACCATGGCAACGGTAACACGCTGATGATTTTCATCTGGTGGATCTAGTTCATCGTTCATATGTATATTATACAGCACACTCTAGTTTTTGTCAAGTGCTGTATCATATTGCTGAATAATCATTCTTAGGGTATTTATCTCCTGTGGGGTTAGGCACTCATACTGCCTAACCTCATCTCGGGAGGTTTCTGTAATATCCAACATAGGATCGCCATCGTTATCAAAAATTAAATCAATCATATCATTGATCCATAATGAGAAAACATCATTATTAAACATTGACTCGTGATGCTTTACAACCTCAGGAACAAACTCCTCTGCCTCTTCTGACAGTCGGTAGTTTCCACCAGGCAGTTCTTCGATAGCCCCAATAGACTTAAGGAACTCAATCATCTCTTTATCCATTGTTTCCTCCAATTATATTATACTACATCATTCCGATTCCCTCTAAGTAAGCGTCCCAAACGGTCTTCTTACTTGGATCAGGATTATCGAATATAGGGTCGTATTCTTCTTCTTCTCTCCACTTTTTACGAGCACTCTTGAAGTCATGCACCTCAATCATCTGATTCTGTTCACGCTTAGACAAGGACACAGAATTGTAGATAGCACCACACACAGCATCAGCCAAGTCCTTTGACTTCTTGCGAGGGTGGTCTACCTTCTTATCAGATACGATACGCAACTCTGTTAGTTCATCAAGCAGCAATTCAATCTGTGGCATGACAACACGATCCTCATACACAAGCATTGCCATGTCTTCGTAGTGTTGCTTTGCTACTGATAGCGTTGCTGTCTTAATGCCTACTTGCTTTAATTCATTCTGAATGTCGAATGACTGCCAACGGTCAAAGGTTACTCTACCTAAATTGATACCCTGCCGTCGCAAACTGATGATCCAATTCTTAACTTCTGATAGATCTACTGGGCCTTCGATCTTTGGTTCCCACCATGCAACCATGTCCACTACTACGAATGGTACGATCTGCTTGTAGTCATTGAATGACTTTACCTCTACCCAGCGGTCAACGTGTGCGATAGCCACGGCACACTTGTCGTGCTTCTGTGCAAGGTCAGCGTGTACGAAATACTCTGTGTCTGGTTTAGGTTCCCATCTAGGTTCGATACGCTTAAACTTATCAACAGGGTTAGGGATGCTCATAGCCAACTCTAACTTGTCACGCTGTTTGAAGAATGCATCAGAGTGGAACATAGGCATACAGGCAAAACGCATAAGGGCATCGCCTGGATCTGTGTAGAACGCCAACTTAAAATCATCTATAGAACGTGTGGGGTTTACATCCCAGGTAGGACGCTTGATAGCAAACACACCAGGAACCTTGTAACTTATAATATGATCTTCTTCCCACTCAATGTCATAGATGTTCCCGTCTGCATTTCCTAGTTCTTCATTCATAATAAACTGATGGGTCTTTGGTATTACTTCCTTTTCATTGATTACTTCTTCATACCGTTGAGAAATGAAGTCACCCTTGTAGCGAGGGAAGGACAGCAGCACTACCTTTCCATAGTCAGGGAAGCGACTATCGACTGATGCACGGAACGCCTTGTAGATAGCGTCTGAGGTCTTTGCACCCTCGTTGCCTGAGGCAGAGGTCTGCTGGAATCCTGAGATCTCATCAAGCACAGCGAGCATAAGGTTTAGACCCTCGTGTGACTCACGCTCTGAGTGACCAGAGTAAACTGTAATATAATTATCAAACTCAATGTTATCCATCTTGCTTTCGTATTTTCCTGCGAACCAAGGTGAGCGTTCGATCTTTGAACGGAAGCCCTTGAAGAAAACGTTCTTTGCCTGCTGTGCGTTGATGGCGATGTTGATAATATCAATAGCGTCAGCCGTTGGCTTGCCAAAGTATCCTGATGGATCTCTTAAACAAAGTAACTTATACACCAGATAAGCCACACCGACAGTAGAAGTAAAGTCTTTCCCAGAACCTTTGCCGCATTGGAGGATAACTTCTGCTTTAGTGTATTTAGCATGATGCCTTGCCCCATCTCTATCTCCCATGAACCTCTGCAAGTCTTCCAATTTATAAATCTGGCTCATGGTTTCTACTAGGTCATACTGAATGTCCGACAACTCTGGCTGCCCCAAGTAGTCAGGGGATCGAACAAACTCTCTTACACCAACGGGATACTCCTCAAAGGGATTCTCGTCAAGTGCTCCTAGGAAATCATCGAAATCAATCGACATTGACTGTAATCACTTCCTCTGGCCTTGCTACATCTGCAAGACGCTTACTTACTTCTACCTTGCATGTGTCGCACTTACCTGAGACTTCCCGCAGAATCTTAACCAAAACTTCTTGCTTACGCTCCATCTCCATGAGTTCTTCTGCGATTTCTTTATTCTCTAGCAGCCCTGCCTTCTGAAGCATCTCTATTCTTTTAGTTTCAATATCTAAGATAAGTTTAATTGCTTTACTTTTCTCACCAAGGTTGTCTTGAGCATCAGAAGCATCAATGACTTCGTAAGCCTTCTGGATAAGTCTATTGTAATGCTGATCGGCAGTACCCAATGCTTCTCTGGCTCTGGCTCTAATTGCCTCATTGTTTGAGATCATCCCACGCCACTCAGTCAAGTGCTTTACCACTCGTGTGCGGGGAAGACCAAGGTGGCGAGCAATTTGTATCTCAGTGCTACCCTTGATAAATTCGCCTGCCACCTTGTTGACTTCATCCAGATGAACGTTTATGTCATCTTCAGTCATAGTCTAACTCCTTCTGTTAGTAACATTATATCACATAGATCTAACACGCTGAGCCGTGATAAAACCAATGGGATTGACCCTTGCCGTTATCAAAGATCGACCAGAATGCCCAGTCCTGGTAAAACGGGTGCCAGCGGTGGGCAGGAGTGGTGCGTAGGTCTTCACCTATCTTAAACGCCTGCTCCTTCGGTGCTCCCTGTTCACGCATACTCTTTTGTATCCGCCAGCCAGCACCAACAGAGAACTCAGGTGACATTTGATATGCACCTTTGTATTTCCCGCTGTGGTTTAGTGCCCCATACACATTGCGAGACTCCCTCTGCCGAATATGCAGCCGACATTTATTCCATTTTTCCTTATACTCTGGGCCTTGATAAAATGATACCGCTGTTGGGAAATACTTCTCACCCTTTTGAACAACACTTGGGTAGTCCATCCAGCCATCTTCTCCGTCATCTACGTTCGATCCGCCTACCGCCGCTTTTGCGTCATCCATAGGAACTGCTGCTGCTGCTGGTAACGCCACTGCTGCTGCTATGAGAGCAGTTGATACTATTACCCCAGCCGTTTGTTTAATCTTATTCATTGTCGTTCTCCTTGTTATTCTTTAGTGTAAATAAAAGAGCACGACCTTTTGAGTCGTGCCCTGTTGTCGAAACAACCTTTATATTGTATCACACTATTGTGTCTCTTTTTGCTTCTTCTTACGCTTCTTAGGCAGAACCTTGATACGCTCTGGTCGGAATGACCTCTGCTGGGCATACTGCCCCTTGTGTAGTTCGACGCAATCAATCCACTCTGTCTCTGTCTTTGGATTGTAAACGTGCCGCACAAAACGGAAGCGAGTGCCCCACACCTCAGTAATCTTGATCTCATCACCAGGCTCTAACGTCCGACGTTCGGACACCTGATAGGATGGGGTTGTCACCCAATGAGTATTTAGTTGATCGTGTTGCTGGACGAACTTGGACCGCCTGATTCTCTTAGCCATTACTTTCCTTTGTTAGTAGGTAATATCTATTATACCAGAATGGTAACGAATTGTCAATAGATTAGTTAGATTGAGAAATCTTATAAAGGATAAGGTAGCCAATCAAATCGTCAAGGTCATTGTCTCCAACATAAGTTTGATTGTTCTTAATCCTATTTAGTTTGTCATCAATGCGGTTGGCGATACCTTCTTGTGCCCCCGCTTTTGCAAAGATCTGGATAGGGGATAGGGCAGAGTCGCCGTATGCTACATTCTTCTCAAGCAACAGACGCTTGATTTGGTCACAGGCAACAGAGATGGCTGGCCCTGATGGTGCGTTAGCGATGAGGTCTACGAGAGCAACCTGTTCTGTGTAGTCATCTACCTTCTTATTTAGCACATTGATCTCTTCCTCTAGTTTCTTCTGTTGGTTTAGTTTTGTTGGTAGGTCAATAGTATTATCCATAATTAATTTCT
>Ga0233438_10000160_pt1 | contig 92847 bp, 74 predicted proteins | sample SI_123_September_FD_182720 | JGI IMG/M metagenome (GOLD analysis project Ga0233438, IMG submission 182720) | Seawater microbial communities from Saanich Inlet, British Columbia, Canada - SI_123_September2016_10_MG | ecosystem: Environmental > Aquatic > Marine > Inlet | place: Canada: British... | reverse complement strand
AGATACCAATTTCTGATGCTAATGTAATCAATCCATCTTTAGTAATGACATAACGAGCTGGACGAAGGCCGTTTCTATCTAAGTTACAGGCAACGTGACGACCATTGGTTAATACGATACCTGCAGGGCCATCCCATGGTTCCATATGCATGGAATTAAACTCATAAAATGCACGTAATTCATCATCCATCGTTGCATTGTTTTGATACGCGGGTGGCACCAATAAACGCATAGCCCGGAATAAATCCATACCACCGGCTAAGAATAGCTCGAGCATGTTATCTAATGAAGAAGAATCAGAACCATGTGTATTTACAAACGGCGCAGCATCCTTGAGGTCAGGGATCAATGGTGTGGCAAATTTACCCATACGCGCCATAGCCCAGTCACGGTTACCTTTGATGGTATTAATTTCACCATTATGTGCTAAATAGCGGAACGGTTGGGCAAGAGGCCAACGAGGTAATGTGTTAGTAGAAAAACGTTGGTGGAATACACAAATACTGGATTCAAGACGTTCATCAGCTAGATCTGCATAGAAAGCTTGCAAATCTTTTGGCATGATCAAACCTTTATAAATGGTCACAAGTCCAGATAAGCAGGCAACATAAAAATCAGGATCTTCCATCAAACGTTTTTCAGCGCGGCGACGTACCATGTATAGACGTCGTTCAATATCAGCTTGAGACCAACCGTTTGGTGGATTGACAAATACTTGTTCTATTTGCGGGACACCGGTTAGCGCCAGCTCACCGAGTACATTTTTATTGACTGGTACTTCACGCCAGCCAACGACATTTAACGTTTCTTTTTCAAGTTCTTCACTCAGGACAGATCTTGATTGCTGAGCCAACACTGGGTCTTGTGATAAAAATACCATACCCACGGCATAATTAGCTTTTAAGCGCCAGCCAGCTTCAGCCGCAATTTCCTGAAAAAATGAATCAGGTTTAGCAATCAAAAGACCACAACCATCCCCAGTTTTTCCATCTGCGGCAATACCACCACGGTGTTGCATACGATCAAGCCCTTCAATGGCCGTCGTGACAAGTCGGTGACTCGCTTCGCCTAATGTATGTGCAATCAGTCCAAAACCACAGTTGTCTTTGGAATCTGATGGGTGATATAAACTCATATGAATCTCTCCATTTTTATTGGCACTAAATCAGGCCTTGCATTAGCAATGCAGGCATTAGCTAATAAAAAATTTAAAACGACAAAAACCAACACGACGTTACTAAAACTGTCATCTTGGCGTGTATTTTTCTTTAAGCTTCTTAATAATTTTAGAAGCGTGCATTCTTGCGCTGAGCACTCTTTTAAAGAGACATTTAGCAATGGCTATATTCTATAATAAACCATGAACTTATAATTGCTATGTGGTGTTAACAATTGACATAATTGTCGTGTTCGGCAACCAGCAGATATTAGAATTTTTATGCAATCTATTTAAGCAGTGGCGTTAAAATACTATTTCAGCAGTCTTAGGTCAAACTTTAGTTTGATTATCCTATTGTAAGAATTTTTAGATTAATAGTAAAACTTAATATTTATTAATGGTTTATGGTTTTTATGGAAGGATTATTGAACAGTTAATCAGCAAGTTTTTTAAGATTAGCTAGTAAAAATATCATCAATTAAAAAATAACATTTCCTTAACAATATGGATTTTAATGCCTTTAATTTGAATAATTATTCATATTTTGTGTTTTTGTATGTGTATTAAACGAACTGTACATTTATAATTTTCATGTGCGTGAATAATTAATCGTTGGTATGATGCACTTACTCATTGTTTCAGGAAAATTCCAATTATGCACCCAGAACAAACAACTAATTCATGGGCTTTCCGTTTTTCCAGGTTTGTAGAACACCATGGTACTGTCAAGTTAAGTCTACTTTTCGTACTCATTACCCTTATTTTTACCATAGGTGGTTCTTACGTCATTAGAGTGAGTTTTGGCAGTGTGCCATCTCTAGAAGATTTTCTTAGTGCCGTTATTCTTACGATGTTATCTGCTCCATGGATATTGTATTTTTTCAGTGAATTAGTGAAGCAATTAGAGTTATCTCGAGTTCACTTAAAAGAAGTGATAGAAGAGTTAGAAAGTTTACGTGAAGAAGATGTCTTACTGAATCGTGAATTGCAAAATAATATAAAGCAATTGAATTTTGAAATTGAACAGCGTAAAGATGCACAGCTTGAACGAGAGAAAGTGTTCAAAGAACTTGAAATTGAAATTCGTGACAAATCAGAACAAGAGATTCAAGCGCGTCGTTTATCGACCTTATTACGCTCTATTATTGATGCTTCCCCTGACTTGATTTACTTTCGTAATGAAGAAGGCAAATTTGCCGGTTGTAACCGAGTTGCGGAAGAATTGACTGGCCGCACTCAAGATGAATTACTTGGATTAACCCCTCATGAAGTATATGACGAGGAATTAGCGAATCAGGTGGCCCGCTCAGATAATGAAGTACTAGAAAAAAATATCAGTGTGACGGAAGAATTGTGGTTACTTTTCCCCGATGGGAAACGACGTTATTTTGAAATGCGGAAAGTCCCATTCTTTGATCATGAGGGTGAACGCTTAGGCTTACTTGCTTTTGGACGTGACATGACTGAACGAATGAAAGCGGAAAAAGCAGTAGAAAAAGCCAGTAAAGATAAAACTAAATTTATCGCCACCATTAGTCACGAACTGCGTACGCCGCTCAATGGCATTGTCGGACTATCCAGGATGTTAAGGGATACTGAGTTAACTGAAGAACAATTCACATGGATAAGTACTATCTATGCTAGTGCGATTACTTTAGGTAATATTTTTAACGATATTATTGACTTGGATAAACTTGAGCGAGATAAGATCGCGCTATCATACAAAACGTTATCTTTGGAAACGTTCACTGCTGAACTTAGCAGTGTTATTGATTTGCTTGCAGCGGATAAAGGCTTGCAATTTGTGTCTAATATCATCAAGCCATTACCTGATTTTGTGCAAGTTGATGGCACACGCTTACGTCAAATTTTATGGAATATGCTATTTAATGCAGTGAAATTTACCCCTAAAGGGCAAGTGAGTTTATCTGTTTCAGCAACAGTACAAGATGATAATAAGACGGCTAATGTTTGTTTTGATATACAAGATACTGGTGTGGGGATCCCGCAAGCTGATATTGATAAAATCTTTGCAATGTATTACCAGGTTGATCATCCTGACCACCAATCAGCTACAGGTACCGGTATCGGTTTAGCTATTTGTAAAGAAATGGTCGATCGAATGAATGGCCATATTGAAGTTCAATCTGAAGTAGGGAAGGGCACACGTTTCTTAATTAATATCCCTTTACAAATTTCTGAAAAGCCGAGAGTGCGTGAAGAATTAATGGTCACTGGCTTAAATATACTATTAGTCGAAGATATTGAATTAAACGTGATGGTCGCTAAAGCTTTACTTGAGAAATTAGGTCAAAATGTCGATGTAGCAATGACGGGTGGAGACGCTATCGAAAAAATTAGGACCACTACCTATGATTTAATTTTATTAGACATTCAGTTACCTGATATGACTGGATTTGATGTGGCTGATACCGTCATTCAAGAAGATTTAGTGATGCAAACACCGATTGTCGCATTAACTGCCAATGTTATTAAAAAGCGAGAAGAGTATCTACAAAATGGAATGGACGATATTATCGCTAAACCGGTTAAAAAGTCCCGAATGATCACAGTGCTTAATGAGCTTTTTGGTGATCAAGAGCTATTACCAACGATTGAAATCGCTAAGAAAGAACCCTCATCAGTGAATCCTTTAACCAAAACAATGGACTTGGACTTTATCGTTACATTAGTCGATACCATCGGACATGAAATGGTCATTGCGAGCTTAGGTGTGTTTAAAGAAAAGATCCCAGAGTATATGGAAACGTTGCATTTAAGCTTAACCGCTAAAGACAAAGATGATGTCTGCTCTCAAGCGCATAAAATTAAAGGGGCGGCAAGTTCCATTGGTTTAAGCAGAATTCAGAAAATCGCTAATCAAATCCAACAAGGCGATCACCCTACCTGGTGGAAAAATGTGCATGAATGGGTAGATGAGTTAGATGCTGCTATTGCTCATGACGTTGATGGATTTGATGATTGGATCAAAACACAAAATTTTGCCGAATAATAAATGGACCATGTCAATGACGACTTTATCAAGCGTCTTTAACAAGCGTCTTTACCTATTTAATAGGTCATAGGTTTTGACGTGCTCAAACACAGCTGGAAACCATGCACTAAAGTGTTCAGGATTATTCGATATCGCGTGAACGATATCATCTAGGTGTAACCACTGTGTTTCTGATACTTCAAATGGATTAGCAACGCACTCGGATACGTCTTGGTAAACAATAAAAAGATGGTCGTATTCATGTTCAACTAATCCGTTATCGAGTTCTGCCCGATAAGTGAATTCAGTAATTTTTTTGATAGGTGAAGTTAATTCAATATTGAGCTCTTCTCGCACGCGACGTTTGCATGCTACTTCAAGTGACTCATTGATGAGTGGATGTGAACAACATGTGTTAGTCCATAATCCTTCCGAATGGTATTTACCTTCGGCACGTCTTTGTAATAATAACTCAATCCCATTTTGTTTACCCTTGGAAGGGCGAACTAACTGTACCGAAAAAGCAATATGTAAATCACCATCTAAGTGTGCTTGAAGTTTATCCTTGGTACTTTTGTAATTGCCATTGATATCACATAATAGAACTTCATTGTAATCTGTGCTTCTATGATCCTTGAATGAGTTTGAGTCACTCATCATCGACCTTGATCATTGACTTTGAGTTCGCCAACGGTCGCTTGGATAGATAGTATTTTATCTTGGCGTCTAACCTGTAACAATAAAACCGTGCCAGGCGGTGTTTCAGCAATCATGTCTAATGCGTTAGAAGCACCTGTTATCATATTATTATCAATCGCAAGTAGTACATCATTCACTTCTAAACCGGCTAAATCTGCGGGACTACCACTGACGATATTCGCTATGATAATACCGTCTTGGCCTTGAAATTCATTCCCAGAAAAACCAAGTTGTCCTCGCGTCACTTTACCGTTAGTAATAATATCGTTCATCACCCGATTTGCTAGCGTGTATGGCACTGCAAAGTTAACGCCATTAACATCTCTAATGCGGCGCTGAGCATCATAGGTTTTGAAATTAGCGTTGGTGATGCCCACCAAATATCCTTCCGAATCAACTAAGGCACCACCTGAATTACCTTGGTTAAGTACTGCATCGGTTTGAATAAAATCGACATAGTTAGCAAGACCATTTCTACCAGTACGTGAAACAATACCTTGAGTAATAGTTTGACCTAGGTTGTAAGGGTTACCAATAGCCATGACTAAATCGCCTACACGTGTATCGGGTTCGCGTAATTGGGGGATGGCATGAAGGTTGTCAGCGTTGACTTTCAACACCGCTAAATCAGTAAATAGATCATATCCTACGATTTGTGCTTCAAATAATCGACTATCTTGCATGGCAACATAAATACTAGAAGCGTTATTAATCACATGATGACAGGTTAATATATAACCGTCTTGGGTCATAATTACACCTGAGCCTAAGTTAGTACGCTCTCTAGAGCTATTAGAGAAAAGTTGATTCGAAGCTTCAATACTCACGCTATAAATATTAACAACAGAAGGAGCAGAGCGCGAAATAGCATCATGATATGATAAACGGTTGGATACAGGTTCACTCTGAAATAGGCGCTTGAAGTCGATTCCACTCCCATGACGTAATTCAGGTACGAGCAATAAAATTAGGGAAGCAACAATCGCTCCGATGACGATGGAACGAAAGAAAAACCATAAAATGCGTTGTCCAGGCATGCGACTTAATCTGAAAAAACTAATGATTTTTGAAGTATATCACATGCCTAGGCATAAATAACATGGCGTCTATTCCTCAAAAATAAACGCCATATGATTTAATTTTTATTAGAATTGTATTGCTCTAACCAGGCTTCATGTTGAGCTTCTTCTATAATGTCATTGCGCACTTGTTCTTTTAACTCACGTTCCATTGAACCATCAAAACGCCGTAAATAAAACCCTGCTAGAGCTAGCATTACACCACATACTGCAGCAATTATTGAAAGTGAACCAAACCATAATAAAGCGACGGTACCTAGCATCTGTTTGGTAATATTACTACCTTCAGATATGTCGTAAGCGTACATTGCAAGCCGATATACTTGGTTTTGGTTCATTAATTGATTAATTTCACTATTTTTAATCCGATTATCATTATTCAAGTCAAATATTTCTTCATCGATACCAAATGATTTTTGGGCCATTTCTTCCAATTTAAGACGCTGTTCATCTTCATATTGTTGAATTTGAATAAGAGCTTCAGATCGTACTTTAAAGTAGATTTGTTTTTCACGACTATCTTTAGTGTAGATAGCGTTTTTAAAATCTTCGTTTTCAGCAGTTTTATCAATAATTGATTGTTTGGCATCATCAATACGATTATTTATTTCCTGGATTCGTCTTTCGTATTTGCTATTTACAAAGTCAATTTGATTCTTAAGTTGGGCTTGCATGGTTGATTGCTTCGTTATTGCATCACCGCCTAAGAAACCAGTAGTAATAGTTTCAAGTTGTTTTTCTTTTGTGGCGATAAGGGCGCGATATTTACGTTCAACTCCAGCTCTTGTTAAAAAGCCTGCTGCATCAAGAGCATTACTAAATTCATCTTTGAGTACTTGCAACTCTTCCAATAAGCGCTCTCTTTCTTCAGAGCTTCCCGATATATTACCTATTAAAAGGGCATTGAAGCGTTCCTCAACAGCTTGTGTTTCAGTAGCCCAATCAGAATAGTAATTATCACGGATAATCATTAACTCATCAATTTTATCAGTCAGCTCTTGTTCAAATTCATAACTAATTTTATTCAAAGCTGCTGTTGTTGCTTTATTGATCGAATTAGTGGCGGTATTAAATGTATTTTCAATTTCATTTCGTAAAATGTCTAACTCAGCTTCGAGCTCCTCTTCAGTAAACTTAATAATATAATCTCTACGTTCTTCAAGTAATAATTTTGCTGCATCATTATTTGCAATTATATTAGTACGTTCATCTATAGAGCGATTAAGATTAGAGAAGTTTCTTTCAAAGCCATTAAACATAGTTTCAAATGTTATGAGGCATAAAAATAAAACAAAGCCTATGAATAAGCTTCGCCAAAAATAATTCTTAACTGACATGAATGCAAAAACCAAGGGTATTTTGCAGATTTCGACAACGGCGATTAATACAAACGGAAGGCTGGTTACCAAGATAGCTGATATTCCAGCTAAAAATCCACTGCTATCGCTACTGCTAAATGCATCGTAAGCTGAAATCCCCATTACTATTGATATAGTTAAGCCAATCAAAACGGCAATAATCTCAACAGTCCATGCGAGTTTTATTAATAAATTAGAGTATTTTGATACATTGTTTTTTGTGTAGTACATCATTTATCTACATAAAGAATTTAGGAGCAGTATATATAAAAAAATATTATTCACAAAATATTTACATTGATAATTAAAAAAGGCCAGCAAAGGGATCTCCTAAACTGGCCTTTTATAATTTAAGCTAAGAGGTTAACGTATAACAAGATAAAGTGTCGATTCGCCACGTCTTACATTAATCGCCGTGACTTGGCCATCAGCATTTTCCATGCGTTCTGTCAGCTCTATAATAGTATTTACACGTTGACGATTGACGCCAATAATTACATCGTCTTTACGTAGGCCGAAGCGTAAAGCTGGGCTTCCTGCTTCAATTTCACTTACGATGACACCTCGATTACCTGCGATATCAGTGCCATTTTCAAACGTTGCACCGGCGAATGCTGGATGGATTTCGGCAGCCGTTTTAACCGTTGCACCCGCATCACCTAATACTACATCAACCTCGATGGATTCACCTTGACGAATAATATTTAATGCGAGTTCTGCACCGGCCCCCATACTAGCCACTTTGGCTCGAAGCTCTGCAAAACTACCCAAAGGCTTTCCGTTAATCCCTGTAATAATATCGCCTGCTTCAATACCGGCTTTTGATGCTGCGGAATTAGGTGTGACTTCAGCAACGAAAGCTCCTTTATTCACATCAGAATTGAATGCTTCTGCTAGTCCTGCATCAACATCGTTTCCGATAATCCCTAAAAGACCACGACGTACTTCACCGAATTCACTAATTTGGTCTACTAAGTTTTTCATCATATTACTTGGAATGGCGAAACCGATACCGACATTACCTGCATCACGTCCAGGTGAGAAGATTGCCGCATTGATACCGACTAACTCACCTTTTAAGTTTACTAAAGCACCGCCTGAATTACCGCGATTAATGGCGGCATCTGTTTGAATAAAGTTTTCATAACCACCCATATTAATGCCAGTTCGACCTAATGCGCTAACAATCCCAGAGGTTACGGTTTGAGATAAACCAAATGGGTTACCTATTGCTATCACAAAGTCACCAACACGCAATGTATCTGAGTTAGCCAGTGGCATAGCGACTAGATCTTTGGGTTCAATTTTCAACAGTGCAATATCAGACTGTTCGTCTTCACCCAACTTTTTACCTATAAATTCACGGCCATCAGTGAGTGTGACTAAAATCTCATCTGCATTTTTCACCACGTGAGCGTTAGTGACAATATAGCCTTTATCAGCATCAATGATGACGCCGGAACCTAAACTACGGAAAGGGCGTTCTTGGACTTGCTCGCCTTGGCCACCAAAAAAGTTGCGAAACATTTCTGGGACACGTTGACGCGAAACTTGGGTGCCTTCAACATTAATACTGACGACTGCAGGCATTGCTGTTTCTAGCATAGGCGCTAACGAAGGCATTCCTTCATCACTCTTACTCGATGAAAAGAAGGGAAAGCCAGCAGTGGTTGTTGCTTGAGCTGGGATGTTGATTAGTAAAGTAGCACTGAAGATAGTGCAAAAAAGGGCAACTCGTTTAAAAAGTAGTTTCATGAATGGAAACGCTCCTAATTGATAAAGATAAATGATGTTATTTAACTTAACAGAGTCAGCGCGTTAAATTTTAGTTCCCTTTAGTTCGGGATTTATTTTTGATTCCCATCAAACAGACCCGAGCTAGAACTCGAAAAATCACGTGGTTGAGACTCTGTATTCGTCTTTTGACGTTTTGTTTTATTTTTAATACGTAAATAAGGAGATGCGTGTTCACCAAAAAATGTGATTTTTGATTGATCATCTTTATTTTCATATGACGTTAGGATGTAATCAAGCTCAGTCATTTGGTTTTGGAGTTGGGCACTTTGCGCTTCTATACCTTGTATTGATTCTTGCGCTGCAAGCATCTGCTGACGAAGTTGTGCAAGCATGACTTGCTCTTTTTCAGCTTTAAGAGCTTGTTCTTCGGATGGTGTTTTTGCCGAAGAAGCAACCTTTGCCAAGAAAAATCCTGCCACCAGACCAACTAACAATAACGCGATATAAATAATGATTTCTTGCATGATATACAACCAAATGTTTTTACAAATTAATATGCGTCAGCTTCCTATTTGGAGGCTTTCTACATGAGTATGATTTTATAATAAAGCAAAAACATTGTAATATATAGAGGTGTTTTAGATTTATTCAAGCAATAGGAATTGCGGTGCCAAAAACTTCAAATATGACTCCTTGGGACAAGTATCAATATGATCTTGAACAATCTGGATTTGAATACGATCCAGCTCAAGAAAATGCGGTAAAAGAGCTTCAACGACTATTTGATGAACTCACCAAACCTACCCAAAAAGTCACATGGCGAGTAAAAATTCGCGCTAAATTTGGCAAAGGTATGTCGCAACCCTCAATTCAGGGCATTTACTTTTGGGGAGGAGTGGGTCGTGGTAAAACATATTTAGTCGATACTTTTTATGATTGTTTACCTTTTGAACAAAAAATGCGTATTCACTTCCATCGATTTATGCATCGAGTGCATACTGAACTCAAAACCTTAAGTGGTCAGTCCGATCCTTTGCAAATAGTCGCGAAACGGCTTGCTGCAGAAACAAAAGTGATTTGTTTTGATGAATTTTTTGTGTCAGATATTACCGATGCAATGATTTTAGGAACGCTGATGGAGGCTTTATTCGGATATGGTATTGTCTTAGTTGCCACCTCAAATATTATCCCGAATGAGCTGTATCGTAATGGCCTTCAGCGAGCCCGTTTTTTACCCGCGATTGAATTAATTAACCAAAATACCCGTATTGTGAATGTTGATTCAGGTATCGATTATCGATTACGCACACTCGAACAGGCCGAAATTTATCATCATCCATTAGATACCGCTGCCACTGAAAATTTATATTCTTACTTTGCTCAGTTAGCAGCAGATGAAGGTCGAATGAACACGACGATTGAAATTGAAAATCGTCAAATCCCTTGTTTGCGAGATGCTGATGGCGTACTAATGCTGACTTTCAGAGCATTATGCGATGGCCCACGGTCACAAACTGATTATATGGAGTTGAGCCGTTGTTATCACAGTGTTTTAGTAGCAGATGTAGAGCAGATGAGTCAAGCGACAGACGATATTGCAAGACGCTTTATTGCGATGGTTGATGAGTTTTACGAGCGTAATGTGAAGTTAATTATGTCAGCAGAAGTCCCTTTAGAAGCGCTTTATACTGAGGGTCGATTAAATTTCGAATTTAAACGCTGCTTATCACGTTTACAAGAAATGCAATCGCATGAATATTTAGCTTTACAACATATTCCTTAGCCTATTGAACACAGTTTCGGTTACAATATAAATAAGCAAACCTTTCAACAAAAATTTATATAAGAGAATTCTAATGGGAAGAGCATTTGAAGTCCGTAAAAACGCGATGGCGAAAACGGCAGGACAAAAAACCAAAGTCTATTCAAAATACGGTAAAGAAATTTATGTTGTTGCGAAAAACGGTGGTCCGGATCCTGATTCGAACTTGTCATTAAAGCGTTTGATTGAAAAAGCCAAAAAAGACCAAGTTCCTGGACATGTTATTGATAAAGCAATAGAAAAGGCGACAGGTGGAGCTGGTGAAGATTATGCACCTGCTCGTTATGAAGGTTTTGGTCCTGGAAATTGCATGGTGATAGTCGATTGTTTAACCGATAACAATAATCGAACTATTACAGATGTGCGAAACTGTTTTACAAAAACGAGTTCGAAAATTGGTGCACCCGGTGCGGTCGCTCACATGTTTGACCATGCAGCAGTATTTGGTTTTGCAGGTGATGATGAAGACAGTATATTAGAAGCTTTAATGGAAGCAGATGTGGATGTCACCGATGTAGAAAGTGCCGATGGTAAAATCACTGTGATTGCGCCAAATACAGAGTTTTTCAAAGTCAAAACCGCGCTTCAAGACGCATTTCCAACATTGGATATAGAAGTAGAAGAAATCACCTTCTTACCACAAGTAGACGCGCCTCTGACCGAAGATGACATGCCAATGTTCCAAAAATTTATGGACATGTTAGAAGATTGTGATGACGTTCAAAATGTCTATCATAATGCGATATTACCGAGTTAATCTTGGCCACTCTCGTTATTTGATAAATCTTGTTACAAAAGACCTACTTCATGTAGGTCTTTTTTTGCCCAAAATTCACCGAATTCGAATTGTCTTAAGGTACTATGCAATAAGAAGACGCCATTTTATTATTTAGGGAAATTACCCATGATGCCAAAACTGTTTCAATCTTATATTGCTTTATTGATAGCGTGTATCAGTGTATCAGTAAACGCAGATACTCAAATGCAACCAATTACTGCCGTTGAAGGTATCACTGAATATCGTTTAGATAATGGTTTACAGGTATTGTTATTTCCTGACCAAACCAAAGAAACCGTGACCGTTAACATTACTTATCGTGTAGGTTCAAAACATGAAAACTACGGTGAGACGGGCATGGCACATTTACTTGAACATTTGGTATTTAAAGGCACTCCTAAACATCCAGATATTCCTGCTGAATTAAGTGCACGAGGTGCGCGCCCAAATGGTACGACGTGGACGGATCGTACCAACTATTATGAAACCTTTGCTGCGACAGACGAGAATATCCGCTGGGCGCTATCGCTTGAATCTAGCCGTATGGTGGATTCATTTATTGCAAAAGAAGATTTAGATAGTGAAATGACGGTGGTGCGCAATGAATTTGAAAGTGGTGAAAATAGTCCGTTTCGCGTGACCTTACAAAAAATGGCGAGCGTCGCCTATGATTGGCATAACTATGGGAAGTCTACCATTGGTGCGCGCAGTGATTTAGAGAATGTACCGATTGATCGCCTACAGGCTTTCTATAAAAAATACTATCAGCCTGACAATGCCACGTTAATAGTGGCAGGTAAATTTGATACGCCGCAAATGTTACAATGGGTCGATGAGTTCTTCTCTCCAATCCCTAAGCCAAGCCGCATATTACCCACCTTATACACTATGGACCCTGCCAAGGCGGGTGAGCGGAGTGTCACCGTTCGTCGTGTGGGTGACGCACAACTCGTGGCGACGGCTTATCACATCCCAGCAGGCTCTCACCCTGATTATGCAGCGGTCGAAGTCTTAACTAATATATTAGGCGATACGCCAAGTGGACGCTTACATAAAACCTTAGTAGAAAAGGAATTAGCCAGTCGCGTCTATGGATTTAATTTTCAATGGCAAGATCCAGGTCTTGCGTTTTATTTTGCAGAGGTAGATAAAAAAGCTGATTTGGACCAGGCGCAACAAGCACTCATTGAGCAAGTAGAAATGATCGCGACTAATGGCGTCACCCAAGAAGAGGTCGATCGTATTAAGCGCATGCTGCTTAAAAATATTGATCTATCATTTAACTCATCTGAGCGTATTGCATTGGAGTTAAGTGAATGGTTAGGTATGGGCGATTGGCGTTTATATTTCTTGCATCGTGATCGCATCGAGAAGGTAACATTGGAAGATGTTCAACGTGTTGCTAAAGCATATTTAGTGCGCAATAACCGTACTTTAGGCCGTTTTATTCCAACCGAAACACCACAGCGTGTTGCGATACCGCAAGTCGACTCTGTGGCAGATATGGTAAAGGGTTATAAAGGCCGAGCAGCCATCGCTCAAGGTGAAGTATTTGAGCCATCGTTTGATAACATTGATAATCGTACTGCTATCGTCGAATTTGATAATGGATTAACACTATCCTTATTAAACAAAAAGACCCGTGGAGAGACAGTGACGGTAAATATGCTTATGAATTTTGGTAACGCGCAGAACCTCCATGGCAAAGCCTTGGTGGCACAAACCACCGGTGATTTGATTTTACGTGGTGGCGCAGGGTTGAGTCGTCAAGCGATCCAAGATGAATTTGATAAGCTTAAAGCTTCCGTGCGCGTAAGTGGTGGTGCTGACTACGCTTATGCTGGGATCACAACGACCAAAGCGAATCTGAATTCGACATTGACGTTATTGGCGACATTATTACAAAGCCCAAGTTTTGATGAGAAAGAGTTTGAGCAGTATAAAAATACACTCAAAGTAGATATTGAACAAAATTTACAAGATCCACAGCGATTAGCTTTTAATGAGTACTCGCGCGTTCAAAACCCGTATAAAAAAGGGCATCCTAATTATGTGCCGACATTCACCGAAGCCTTAGCTGAAATAGAAGCGTTGACGTTAGCGGACATAAAAGCATTCCACGCTGAGTATTTTGGTGCCAATAATCTGCATGTGGGTGTGGTGGGTGATTTTGAACAAGCACAATTAACACAAACGTTTGAGCAGTTATTAGGTCAATGGGATAGCCGCGTTGAATATGGGCGTGTCACTGATGCCTTTAGTGAGGTCAATGCTTCAACCATTGAGTTTGATACCCCTGATAAAGAAAATGCGACCTTTGTGGCAGCGCTTATGATCCCCATCGGTGCATCACATCCAGATGCGCCTGCATTAGAGCTGGCTAATTATATTATTGGAGGTGGGTTTCTAAATAGCCGTCTAGCGACACGCTTACGCCAAGAAGACGGTTTGAGTTATGGCGCGGGTTCATTTATTACCCTCAACCCATTAGATGATAAAGCAACGTTAGGCGCATATGCTATTACTGCACCGCAAAACCTAACCAAAGTGGAAACTGGCTTTAAAGAAGAAATAGCGCGCGTCATCAAAGATGGATTCACTGCTGATGAAATTACCAGTGCGTTGTCAGGTATTTTACAAGATAACCAAGTCAGCCGCGCCAAAGACAATGAATTAGTAGGTACGTTACGTCGCAATATTGGACGTGAGCGCACCATGCAATGGTACAAGGCGTACGAGGCGAATATGGCAGCGTTAACGCCTGAAAAAGTCCACGCGGTAGTAAAACGGTATATCCGGTTAGATGATTTTACCATTATCAAAGCAGGAGATATGACGAAAGCGACAGTAGTAAAAGATGAATAAAGCATAGCGCCAGTTAACGTTACCGAGTACAATGCTCTTGGGAGTTGGCCAGACAATCGCTGCCTCGTATTCGTTACGAGGGGGAGGAAAGTCCGGGCTCCATAGGGTAGGGTGCCAGGTAACGCCTGGGCGGGTAAAACCGACGACAAGTGCAGCAGAGAGAAGACCGCCAGTTTCGGCTGGTAAGGGTGAAAGGGTGCGGTAAGAGCGCACCGTGTGCCTGGTAACAGTGCATAGCAAGGTAAACTCCACCCGGAGCAAGACCAAATAGGTCTCCTTGGTGTGACCCGCATCGGAGACGGGTAGGTTGCTTGAGCCTGTGAGTGATTGCAGGCCTAGACGAATGATTGTCCACGACAGAACCCGGCTTATCGGCCAACTTCCACTTTTTTGTTATGTATGGATCCTACCGACATAACATTTTTTATATTGCTTTATTTGTTAAAAAAATGTTGTTTCAATTGAACATGAGCGCCTATATAAGGTATAAACTAATATACTTATTATATTAGGATACTGTCATGTTAGACCAAGAAATGACTAAAACAGAACTAACAAATGCCCCTATCGACGCCGGTGACGCGTCATTAATCTCAGATTATCAATCAGATGATCCGCAAAGTATCTTTGACCACCTTAATGCTCATTTTACGATGCAACGAGCCGCATTTGACCAACATCCGTTTGAGTCTCTTGAAGAGCGTCGCGAACATCTTGCTCAACTCAAAGCCTTGTTGATGGACAATCAAGAGGAGATTGTCGCTGCTATTAATGCTGATTATGGTAATCGGTCAATGCACGAATCTATGTTTGCAGAAATTTTAGTGGCGGTAGATGACATTATTTCTTCACGTAAAAAAGTAAAAAAATGGATGAAGGTTCAAAAAAGACATGTTGATATGACGATGTTTTTTGGTGCAAAAAATAAGGTGATACCTCAACCTATTGGTGTGGTTGGATTGATTATACCGTGGAACTTCCCGATTAATTTGTCGTTTATGGGGTTATCTGCAGCATTTGCCGCTGGTAATCGTGCGATGGTGAAGATGTCGGAAAATTCTCGCCATTTGTGTCAACTTTTAATTGAATTATCACCCAAATACTTTAGCGCTGAAAAACTTCAATTTTTTGATGAAACCGGCATGGTCGGTCAGCAGTTCTCGAGTGTTCCTTTTGATCATCTTATGTTCACAGGGTCTGGTGCGACGGGTCGAAAAGTAATGGCTAATGCTGCCAAAAATCTTACTCCAGTCACGCTAGAATTAGGCGGTAAATCTCCGGCTGTCCTATGTCCTGATTATGATATGCAAAAAGCCGTTGAGCGGATGATGTTTGCTAAACAATATAACGCAGGTCAAATTTGCACCAATATCGATTATTTATTTGTGCATGAATCACAGCTGGAGCAGTTTATTGTCGCAGCAACCGAGTGGACAAAAAAGCATGTACCGGACATTGGCTCGAAAGATTTTACGTCTATCATCGATGACGTCTCGTTTAATCGAATCGCTACGACAGTTGAAGATGCAAAAGTAAAAGGCGCTAGGGTGATTAACCTAACGGGACAATCACCAGATCCTGTCATGCGTAAATATCCGCTCACCTTAATTTTGGATATTACTGAGGATATGACGATTGCAAACCGTGAAACGTTTGGGCCTTTAATGTTGGTAATGTCGTATTCAGATAAGAAACAAGTAGTGGATTATGTTCAGTCTAAAGACCGTCCACTTGCATTCTATCCTTTTACTAATGATTCAAGTCTGGCAGATTATTATATTGAAAATGTGATGTCCGGTGGAGTGTCAGTTAATGATGCGCTGTTCCATGTGGCCCAACATGATTTGCCATTTGGTGGTATTGGACCAAGTGGAATGGGTCATTATCATGGTTATGAAGGCTTCTTAACGTTTTCAAAATTACGTCCAGTCTTCAAACAAGCGTCATTTTCAACGCTTAAGTTTTTAGCACCTCCGTATGGAAAACTAGCGAATAACTTGCTTAAGACATTGATAAAATTACGCAAATAATCATTCAATATACACGTGGATAGGTGGACACCCACTTATCTGCGTTTTGTGTCAAGCTGAAGATAGCTTAAATGTCTGAGCAAATTACTTTTACTGACACAAGCATGCCGTCTACGGTCCACTGTTTCGTAATGTGGTTTCGGATAACACGGGAGAAAAGTGTTTTAACAGAACCATCCTCATATTCAACAATCATATTGCAATAGGCATTTTCTCTAAGCGTAAAGTCAGGAATGTTGACGGCTCTGGGTTTTGGTATTTCGTCTAAACGGCGACGTTTACTCCAGCTTTTTTCAATAATTTCAAAAGTGTAGTTTAGGTGGTCAGAAGGATTAATAGCCACATAGGCAAATGCCGTTTTTCCAGAATTAAGCAATACTTCGATGCGATGATAATCATCTGTTTCATACTTATCAAAATTCGCTAATTCTGGTGGAGTAATTTCTAGTAGTACGCCTTCAACAATATCATTGGCACAACCAGAGTAATTGATGATGGGGTGTTTATTCTGGTTAGATATGGCTAACACACTTTCATCAGTGATCGTGATATAACTTAATTCGTATCTAGAAAGGCTGTCTGGCCAAGCGGTAACTTGTCGATTGAGGACTTGTTTTTGAACGTTAGGATCACGCAAAGTACCATAAGAGAAAATATTAATGCTCGTCGCGTTATGAGTAGACAATGTTAGCGCCTTTTAGTCATTTAAAATAAGAGTGAAATCATGATCCCATTGGTTTTTCATCCAATCTATTCGCAATTAGATTTACCGCATCGTCATCGTTTCCCCATTGAGAAATACCAAGGTATATATGATGCTTTAATCAAATTGGGCGTAGACTGTGCAAATTTTCACACACCACAGGCGTTAGATCCATCTTATCTTACACAAATCTACGATCACGACTACATCCATCAGCTATGTTCCGGTCAATTAGATCCTAAAGCGATGCGCCGGATTGGTTTTCCTTGGTCTGAACAATTGATTCAACGAACCCTCACTGCGGCCGCCGGAACGGTATTAACAGCAGAGCTTGCAATGGAACATGGTAAAGCACTTAATCTTACCGGTGGTTATCATCATGCTTTTGCTGACTTTGGTTCGGGGTTTTGTATGGTGAATGATTTGTATTTAGCGGCTAAAACGATGCTTATTAATCCCGATATTGATTCGGTATTGATTTTTGATTGTGATGTGCATCAAGGTGATGGTACTGCATTACTCGCTTCTAAAGATAATGACATTTTTACCGTATCTATCCATGGAGAGAAAAACTTTCCTCATCGTAAGCAAGTATCCAATATAGATATTGGTTTAGCAAAAGGGACTGGCGATGATGAATATTTAGAGACGGTCGATAGTGCCTTGCATTTAGCATTTGTACAAGCCCAGCCGGATGCGGTGATTTATGATGCAGGTGTCGATATTCATATTAATGATGACTTAGGACATTTGGATATTACGACAAAAGCAGTACGGGCAAGGGATGAGATGGTGTTTTCTAAATGCGATGATGCGGGAATCCCGGTTGCTGCAGTAATTGGTGGTGGATATCAACGTGATATTGATGCGTTAGTTGATGTGCATTTACAGTTATTTTTGGCTGCAGGCGTGGCATGTCGGTGATTATAATATGAATACTCAACATGAAATCAAAATGATTGCATGTTGGTTGAGCATCGTCTACACTGGAGACATAAACTATTTAATGAGTATGTTTTATGAATATTAATCCATGTTTTTCACAGACCCTTCAACAACAAATTGATGCTTTACCTCATGCGCAAAAAGAACGTTTGGCGTTTATTGATTTTAGCTTACAATATTTTGGACATATTTCACGCACAGAATTGATTGCACGATTTCGAACTGGACTGGCTGCAGCGACCCGAGATTTTGCCCAATACCGGTCGATTGCGCCTGAAAATTTAGTTCTGATCCATCAAACCAAATCCTATTATCGCACTTATGATTTTGTTTCAGTATTTGTGCATGAACCGCAACAAGTATTAACAGCCTTAGCTCAAGGGTTTGGCAATGGGATCGCGAGTGGTACATTAGCCTCAGAACAATGCTTTGATGCCGTAAGGTTAATTCATCCTGATCCCGAGATTATCGCGGCGCTCATGCGCTCCATTCATCAAGGGAGTATGATGCGTTGTAAATATGTATCTGTTAGTTCAGGTGAAGGAGAGCGTGATTTAGTCCCCCATGCGTTAATCAATAATGGCCATCGCTGGCATGTGCGTGCTTATGATCGCCAACATCAAGCGTTTCGAGATTTTGTCTGTACTCGTTTTACTTATATTGAAGATACCGAGGAACCGATACACCCGCATGAAACTGTGCAAGCAGATCATCAATTTAATGAATTTGTCACTTTAGCATTAATACCTCACCCAAGTTTAGACTCAACTTTAGCGATAGAATTAGATTATGGCATGGTGGATGGTCGTGTGGATATTCACGTGCGCGCATGTGTAGCCGCTTATGTATTAAGACAATGGCAAGTTGATTGTTCCGCAAAATCTCGTATCAGTGGTCAAGGTTGTCAGTTAGCTTTAGCGAATCTGGATGTACTTAATCAAATAGAAAATGTCAATATTGCCCCAGGCGCAAAACAATAATTGGCAATATGATGAAACTTATTTGAACTTAAGAGGTCGAAATCTCGTAAATGAATTACTCAATTTAAGGATGAAAGATGTGAATTATGCAGTTATGTCCCAACCAACGTTTTAATGAAGCCCTGATCAAAACTGCTGTATTACTTTATCAGGTAGATGGCATGGTCAGTCTTACTGAGCAAGATTATCTGGAAGAAATGATTGAAGGTTTACACTGGCAAAGCCCCATCTGTAAGGAGGCTTTTTTAACTCAAGCTATACATGAAGCTCGACTAGCGAAAGAAACCGAACAGTCCATGGAATTTTTAAAACAACAAGCCGATGATTTAAAATTTGATGCTGCTACAGTAGTGGAAGTAGCAATGGCAATCACAGGCATTGACGGTGAGCGCTCTGAACGAGAAACTGAGTTACTTCATTATCTCACGCATAAATTACTTGCACGTGAGTTAATAAATCCAGTCACCGAGCCTGTAGCATCTTAATCAAGATTCATAAATTCCAATAAGCAAAGAAGCTATTATTGTTTAGCTTCTTTGACTATATCTCTGACATCTTTAAGCAATGCCTTAGCATCATACACAATCCCATCCTTAACGGTATAATCTATACCACCGGCTTGGATCGGTTCATTGTGCTCATTTAATCGATAATGCCCCGTCCCATAAAGTACTTTCAGGTTACGGATCGGATTTTCTTTAATGATGACAAGGTCAGCTTTCTTACCTATGGTGACGGAACCAATATCATCTGCCAATCCTAATGCTTCTGCGCCGTTAAGTGTGGCTGATTGTATCACTTCCCAAGCATTAAACCCTGCTTCTTGAAGTAATTCGAGCTCAGCAATATAACCAAAGCCATAAATTTTATAAATGTAACCTGAGTCAGAGCCGGTAGTGACTCGTCCGCCATGATTTTTGAAATCATTCAAAAACGTCATCCATTGATGATAGTTTCGACGCCACTGCACTTCTTCTTCAGTCCCCCAGTCAAACCAATACGAACCATGTGCATAACGCGATGGGGTGAAATAGTCCCATAAGGTAGGCAAAGTGTATTCGGCATGCCAAGGGGCGTTTCGCTCTCGCATCAGATCGCGACTGGCTTGGTAAATGGTCATCGTAGGATTAATCGTAAAATCTAAGGCAATTAATTCATCTCTGACTGCATTATAGTGGGCTGTGCCGGGTTTAGCGGCTTGGGCCCACAGTTTACCCGCTTCAGCAAAGCGATATTGTTCATCGTTATAGTTATAAGTCGATGGATAATCTTGGATAGTGCGCTGGGTAAATAATGCCTCAGGTAATCCATACCAATGCTCCATCGTGGTTAACCCTAAGCGAGCAGAATCAAGTGCATTCATACTTTTTACATTCAGCTGAGCATGGTGCATCATAGTGCCTAAACCCTGTTTATTGGCTTCATCTAAGGCTGCTTCCATGACTTTGCGAGTTGCACCAAAAAACTTAATCCCTTTGGCACCTTTAGCTTTAGTTTGTTTAACCCAGTTACGCGCTTGAGTTTCTGAATAAATAGGGCCATCACTGCCTATACCAAAGCCTAGATAAGGAATAATACGTGGGGCAACGATAGTGTTTTGTTCCGAACGTTGCACATGGTCCATCACCCAATCTAACCCATTAAAACTGCCCGGTTCACGTACTGTAGTGATCCCGTGGGCAAGCCATAACTTAAAGACGTATTCAGCCGGTATATCATCCGCCGAACCGCCAATATGTCCATGCATGTCGATAAACCCAGGTAAGACATAATACCCCTGTAAATCCATTTCCTTTGTCACGGCATCGGTTTTAGGGCGACCGATTGGTTTAATCGGAACACCAGGATGACCTACTGATACGATATTGGTGATGATATCGTTTTCAATCACAATATCGACAGGGCCTCGGGTCGGTGCCCCTTCGCCGCTGACGAGGTTTACGCCACGCAAAATTAAGCGTTTATAAGGACCTTGCCCTTCATCGGCTTGACGAGTGGGAGCCGGGGCTCCCGCTTTGGCAGATACCTGACTCGATACTATTAATAGTGCTGTTACGACTAGCGCACATAACAATCCTTTGTAAGATGCTTGATATGGTGCATTATAAGATATTTTATAGGATGCTTTATAAGCATGAGTAATGAGTGATATTGGCATGTTATTCTCTTATTTTTATTGATTTGATTGCATCTGTGTTATCGAATCTTCATTATTTCGTCATAGCCAGCACGGCATTTACTAACTTCGCAATACCCGCTGCTGTAGGCATAAGAGTCTCCCTGAATAAATTGAGGATACCGCTGAACGAATGTCAATATTTTGTAAAATCGAGTGTACCCAAAAGCGTAGATATTGACTATATATTTTGACCCAAACGTTGGCGAATAAACGTCGATAATGTGCGGCTGACTTCAGGATGTTGGGTATCAAAGTTAAATAGGCAAATGTTAATTTTGCCCAGCTGAGGTAGTAATGGGTTGCGTATTATATCCAAATTATCGGGGACTGATGATTTGGCTAGGGGCGTGATCCCTAGTCCTTGTTGCATAGCAGCGATGAGTCCATATAAATCGGGGTTGGTATAGCGAATTTTCCACATTTGGGTTTGTTGTTTTAATCGTTCAATAGCTCTGCTGCGATAGACACATCCATCGGGTGCAAGCACGAGTGCAATTAAATCAGACCTGATAGGAAATGAATTATCCCCTACCCATACCAGTTCATCTTTACGAATAACTTCACCATCAGTTTTTTGCTCTGGGGGGACGAGTGCCAGTACTAGATCGAAATCATCTTTACGCGCAGTAGAGAGTAAATTACGCGATAACGCCGAAGTCACATCTAGTGATACATCTGGGTAGCGTTGAGAAAATTCACCAATTAAGCTGGGTAATAACGTGGAAGCAAATTCAGATGGAATGCCCAAACGTAGCCGACCTTTTAATGATTCGGTTTGTGCAGTTTGTAACACCTCATCATTCAATGCCAGTAAGGCCCGTGCATGAGGGAGTAACCATTCACCATCAAGAGATAACACATGGCGCTGTCCGACTTTAGTAAATAGTTTTTTCCCTAACTGGGATTCGAGCTTTTTAATTTGTAATGAAATCGCAGGCTGTGAGCGGCCAATCACTTCACCTGCTTTTGCATACCCGCCCATGTCATGCACGGTGACAAACATCCTAATCGCATCAAGAGATAGTTGCTGCATAACGCCTGCTTATATCGATAAGTTAATCAATGAATTATTATATAATACATTTAAAAATCTTATATATAAATAAAACTTTCTAATTAGATTTTGACTCAGGTGCTAGGTAACATTGACACATAATTTTGGACATTAGGCACGATAATTCATGACAAATAAAACGGTTTTACATGCAAAACACATCGAAGCGGGCGCTAAGATGGTGGATTTCTTTGGCTGGGATATGCCCATTAACTATGGTTCACAAATCGAAGAGCACCATGCTGTACGTCGTGATGCAGGCATGTTTGATGTGTCACATATGACGATTGTCGATGTGAAAGGCGTTCAAGCCCAAGCGTATTTACGTTATTTGTTAGCCAACGATGTCGCTAAGTTACAAGACAAAGGCAAAGCCCTTTACTCTGGCATGATCAATGAAGCCGGTGGTGTGGTCGATGATTTGATTGTCTACTTTTTTGATGAAACTAACTACCGCTTGGTGGTGAACTCTGCCACTAAAGAAAAAGATTTAAACTGGTTAAATAAACAAGCCCAAGGGTTTGATGTGACGGTCACTGAACGTGATGAATTTGCGATGATTGCTGTACAAGGGCCTAATGCCAAAGCGCAAGCGGGTAAGTTATTTTCTGCTGCCCAACAAGAAGCAGTTGCGGGTATGAAGCCGTTTTATGGCGTACAAGCGGAAGACTTATTCATCGCGACCACGGGTTATACCGGTGAAACTGGCTATGAAATTATGGTCCCTAATGCGCAAGCAGCAGATTTTTGGCAACAACTACTTGATTTAGGCGTGGCCCCTTGCGGACTCGGTGCGCGTGATACCTTGCGTTTAGAAGCGGGCATGAATTTATATGGCCAAGACATGGACGAAACGATTTCACCACTTGCCGCAAACATGGGCTGGACGATTTCATGGGAGCCTGAGAATCGCAATTTTGTGGGTCGTGATGTGTTAACACAGCAACGTGCTGCCGGTACAGATAAGTTAGTTGGTTTAGTCATGAAAGAAAAAGGTGTGTTGCGCGCTGGTCAAAAAGTCACCGTTGCCGGTGGAGAAGGCGTGATCACATCTGGTACATTTTCGCCAACATTAGGCCATTCTGTGGCACTTGCACGGGTCAGTAATACGGTGACTGATACTGCCGAAGTTGAAATGCGCAAAAAGTGGGTTACAGTAGAAGTGGTTAAGCCCAGTTTTGTACGCAACGGCAAAAGCGTTTTATAAGTTATTTTTTACATATTTATTATTTAGGAACGATTATGAGCAATATTCCAGCAGAGTTACGTTATGCATCTACCCACGAATGGGTTCGTCCAGAAGGCAATGGTGTCTTTACCGTGGGGATCACCGAGCACGCCCAAGAATTATTAGGCGATATGGTCTTTTTGGATTTACCTGATGAAGGCGATGCGATAGCAACGGGTGATGATGTCGCTGTTGCAGAATCAGTAAAAGCGGCTTCTGATGTGTATGCACCGATCAGCGGTGAAGTCATTGCGATCAATGAAGATTTAGAAGATTCACCAGAGCTAGTGAACACTGACCCGTACGGTGATGGCTGGATGTTTAAAGTCAAAGCTGACGATGCGGGCGAAGTGGAAAGCCTACTAACTGCAGACGGATATGCAGAGAGCATTGAAGACGAGTAAATCGATTTAATGTATGAATTCATTGCCTTATCTGTCTGCCGTGGATAGGGCGATGAGCTTGTTTTACCTTGTTATCAAAGAAGTGCTTAACATATGCCATTTTCAAATGTATCGCTCAACAGTCTTGAGCAAAAAAATGATTTTATCCGTCGTCATATAGGTCCAGGTCGTCCTGAGATCGCAGCCATGCTCGACACTGTCGGTGCAAGCTCAATCGACGATTTAATGACACAAACGGTCCCTGCGAGTATTCGCTCAGAAGGGCTGAATGTGGGCGAGGCCTTTACCGAAGTCGAAGCATTAGCTGCACTCAAAGACATTGCCTCACAAAACCAAGTGAAGCGCTCGTTTATTGGTATGGGTTATTACAATACACATACACCGAATGTTATTTTACGAAACGTCTTAGAAAATCCAGGTTGGTATACTGCGTATACGCCGTATCAACCTGAGATTGCGCAAGGTCGCTTACAAGCGATTTTGAATTTCCAACAAACCACGATTGATTTGACCGGCATGGAATTAGCGTCGGCCTCGTTATTGGATGAAGCCACGGCTGCGGCAGAGGCGATGGCATTAGCCAAGCGCGTCTCTAAAAATAAGAAATGTAATAGTTTCTTTGTGGCAAATAATGTGCACCCACAAACCAAAGACGTTATTCAAACCCGTGCGGATATGTTTGGTTTTGATGTTATTTATGGTGATGCGGTACATGCTGCTGAGCACGATGTATTTGGTGCGTTATTACAATACCCAGGTACAGAAGGTGAGCTGCATGATATCTCTGAAATCATTGCCGGTTTGCAGTCGAACAAAGCGATTGTCACAGTGGCAACTGATTTACTTGGCTTAACGTTAATTAAGCCGCCAGGTGAACTAGGCGCGGATGTGGTCTTTGGCTCGGCGCAGCGTTTTGGTGTGCCAATGGGTTATGGTGGTCCACATGCGGCATTCTTTGCTACACGTGATAGCTACAAGCGTTCATTACCAGGTCGTATCATTGGTGTATCAAAGGATACCCGTGGTCGTCCAGCATTGCGTATGGCGTTACAAACGCGTGAACAGCATATCCGTCGTGAAAAAGCGAACTCCAACATTTGTACAGCACAGGTGTTGTTAGCGAATATGGCGTCATTCTTTGCTGTTTATCATGGGCCGATTGGTTTGACCCAAATGGCTTCACGCATACACCGCTTAGCGAACATTTTCGTGCAAGGCTTGAAAGTCAATAACGTGTCTGTGCGAAACGAAACATTCTTTGACACGGTCACGGTGAACGTGGCTGACGAAGCTGTGAAAGCCGATATTATTGCACGCGCTGCGGCGTTAGATATGAACCTACGTACGAATATTGATGGCGCGTTATCGGTGGCTTTTGATGAAACCACGACGCGTGAAGATTTAGCAGATTTATTCTCAGTGTTTTTAGGTGCTGGTGTGGATTATGCTACGTTGATTGAAGAGATTGATGCGCAATTGACTGCGTCGGGTACCAACGGTATTCCTGATAGCTTAGTGCGCGAAAGTGAGTTTTTGACTCATGATGTATTTAATTCATATCATTCAGAAACTGAAATGCTGCGTTATATTAAGTCTTTAGAAGACAAAGATTTAGCGCTAAACCACTCTATGATTGCGCTAGGCTCATGTACGATGAAGCTTAATGCGACCGCAGAGATGATCCCCGTCACATGGCCTGAGTTTGGTCAGTTACACCCATTTGCCCCGGTCGAGCAAGCAGGTGGTTATAAGCAGATGATTGATGAGTTGACGGAGTGGTTGATTGATATTACTGGTTATGATGCGATGTCGATGCAACCTAACTCAGGTGCGCAAGGTGAGTACGCTGGCTTATTAGCGATTAAACGCTATCACGCTAGTCGCGGTGATGACCATCGTGATGTAGTACTGATCCCTCAGTCAGCCCACGGCACTAACCCCGCTTCTGCCCAAATGGTCAGTTATAAAGTGGTCGTGGTGAACTGTGATAACGAAGGCAATGTCGATTTAGTCGATTTACGGAACAAGGCCGAAGAAGTCGCAGATAACTTAGCTTGTGCGATGATCACGTATCCATCGACGCACGGCGTATATGAAGAAACTGTGAAAGAGATTTGTGACATCGTGCATGAGTTTGGTGGTCAGGTATATATGGATGGCGCGAACATGAATGCACAGGTTGGCGTGACGTCACCGGGCTTGATTGGCTCTGATGTATCGCATTTGAACCTGCACAAAACGTTCTGTATTCCGCATGGCGGTGGTGGCCCAGGAATGGGACCTATCGGTGTGAAAGCGCATTTAGCGCCGTTCTTACCGAACCACACCCAAGTTGAAATTACTGCCGGTGGAACGCATGATCAGTTAGGTGATAGTGATAACCGTAATGGTGCGGTGTCTGCTGCGCCTTGGGGTAGTGCATCGATTTTACCGATCAGTTACATGTATATCAAAATGATGGGTTCAGAAGGGCTTAAACGTGCTTCAGAAGTCGCGATTTTGAATGCGAACTACATTGCAAAACAGTTGGAAGGTCATTATCCAATCTTATTTAAAGGTCAAAATGGCCGTGTTGCGCACGAATGTATTATTGATTTACGTCCTATCAAAGAAGCCTCTGGCGTGACTGAGATGGATGTGGCGAAGCGTTTGAACGATTACGGTTTCCACGCACCGACCATGTCATTCCCTGTGGCCGGTACACTCATGATCGAGCCAACTGAATCAGAGGCGAAAGTCGAGCTAGACCGATTCATTGAAGCGATGATTGGTATTCGTAACGAGATTGCGAAAGTCGAATCAGGCGAGTGGGATAGTATTGATAACCCATTACATAATGCCCCGCACACGTTAGCGGACATCGTAGATGCCCAATGGGATCGTAGCTACTCACGTGAGTTAGCCGCGTATCCAGTGGAAGCTGTAAAGCGTAATAAGTTCTGGCCATCGGTCAATCGTATTGATGATGTGTATGGCGATCGTAACTTAGTGTGTAGCTGTCCTGATTTGGATAGTTATCGGGATTTTGCTGAGGACTGATAAAGTCTGATGTGAATTAATATGATTTAAAGGCGAGCTTTGGCTCGCTTTTTTTTGGCAATTTATGCACAACATAAGGCATTTTTTGCATAGTGAAGTTTATGCTGTTGACGTATTGTTAATATATAAATAGTGGAAGTGTGTGTATTGATAGACGATACGCTTCAAGACGTGACGTTGGACTTACTGAGTGTTAGATATGACAGAACAGCTACCAAAACCATTGTTAGGTAAAGTACTTCGTAAAGCGCTATGTTAAGAGGATTTTATTTCGCACTAGTTGCTTATATCATATGGGGTTTTATTCCCACTTATTTCAAATTAGTTGAATTCGTTGGGACTGTGGAACTGTTAATCCATCGTATTTTATGGGCTGCGTTGTTTTTACTTGGTGTCGTGCTGGTGGGTAAACATTTACCGGCGGTGATCGAAGCGGTTAAGAACAAAAAAGTGTTGTTTTGGTTATTTGTTTCGGGCACCGTTTACGGTGCTAATTTACTCGCATTTATGTGGGCCGTAAACCATGATCGTATGTTGGAAGCGAGCCTAGGCTATTATATAAATCCCTTATGTAATGTTGTATTGGGCTATGTCATTTTAAAGGAAAGGTTTCGTTTTTTGCAAAAAGTTGCAGTAGGACTTGCCTTTGCTAGTGTGACATTTCTATTAGTCATGGTTAACTCAGAGATTCCTTGGATCTCGTTCTTTTTAGCCATTGGTTTTAGTATCTACGGTTTGGTCAGAAAGCAAGTGCAGGTAGAAGCAATTTCTGGCCTCTTTATTGAAACCTTATTATTAGTTCCCTTAGCGGTAATCTTTTATATAACGACGGACAATTTACAAATATCTTATGATATCACCCATCTGAACTTAGTTTATTTAATGATGGGACTAGGTATAATCTCAACAATCCCACTTATATTATTTAATATAGCAACACGGTTAATTCGTTATTCTACGATTGGCTTCATACAATATATTGAACCTACTATTGTGTTCTTTTTAGCCGTTTACTTTTTTAATGAACCTTTAACTGAGACTCGCTTAATTACATTTATTTGTATTTGGATTGCACTAGCATTATTTTGTTATGATGGTTATAGGCATGAAAAAACAAAGCACTCGCAAAGCAAGTGCATTATTTAGTTGAGTTATCTCAGACTGGATTTATTGGTTAAAACCGTTAAATACAATAGGTTGTGTAATATCGACCACGCGTTGCTCACTGGCATAAGTATCATCTTCGCTATTTTTTCCACTCCATAGGATGGAGATTGTGTCATTTCCAGCTGGGACTTGAATACTAAATGATTTAGTTTGTGATGGACGTAACGCCGTTTGCAATAATTGATTGTCGTTTTCATCAGTAAGTAACAGCGTCACTAAATTTTGACTCGTATTCATCACAGATAAGTCTTGTTCATTGAACATGGTAAAACTATGATCCGCTGCAGCTGTGGTGCTTGCTGTAGTGGGGGACGTTGCTGGTTGAGTCGGCGTCGTATTAGTTGGGACATTTTGTGCAGGTTGTGGACTACCTGAATCACCAGACCCACCACATGCAGTTAATAAGAGCGTTAAAGATACTATCAGTAATTTATTCATGTGAAAGTCCTTATTCATCATCAAAGATAAATTGAGATTTAATATTTTGATTATACCAGTTGGCATATTCAGCAGGTGTGTTTAACCAATTGATAAAATCTGGATAGGCTTTGGCGATGTCCTGTGATTCTATTGGATGTTGCCAATTTGCAGGTAAATCGAGTACCCAAGGCAGTGACTTCTCAGTGACATTAAACGGTCTTAGTAGGCTTGCATCAACGACATAATCTACAGATCCAGCAAATGCTTGACCATCTCGATAAGAGCCTTCAGCCTCAAAATAATCAGTACCGCTATATTCTGAAAGATGTATCTCAAGATTTCTTCCAGGCCCTGTCAAGTTATTGTATGCAGGATTACCAGCTAACCATTTAGTAAACCAGGGATAGCTTCCAAGTATTCGTTCAAAGCGAAAGTGTGACACCTCTTGTTCAGGATTACCTTTTTCACTTGCAAACATAAAGTGATCATAATTCGTTTCTTCTAAGATATTGGTAGCACGAAGCCAGGTATCTTGTTGAGAATCGTCTTGTTTGAAATTAATTGAGAGTGACCAACGATTAGTGGTTGTGCCTGCTGGACAAGAAACACCGCCATCTTGGCTGGTTCGATACATACAGCGGGTTGAGTCCGCAAGGCTATCTGCACGATAGTGTGAGAGTTCTTCAAATAAATTTTCAGAAAGTGTGATGATCATACGATCAGATTCCGTTTCTAATGCTAACGGAAAGGTGTAATTACTAAAGCCATTCATTTCGACGTCATTTGAGCTAAATTCACCATCTTGATATCGATATTGAGCCACCGTTCGACCATCATGGTTGGTTTTCTTTAGTAATATGCTATCTATGTGCCCTAATCCTATCTGTGGAAGAGACAATGCGATACCGTTACGGAAAGTCGCGCCAATGGCTTCAATCTCATAATTAATATCTAATGATTTCATTATATCAACATAGGTAGTTTCATCATTGATTGTTACTTCCTTAGTCGTCACCACTTTTTTTGCGTCATAAGCAATGACTGCATCATTGAAGTCATAATCGCCCTGCATTGGCCAATTATCTTCAAAAGCCACTTTTCCTGCTTTTTTATATTCAATATCATTCACCGATTTTATTTGAATAATATCTTCTAATTGGGCAATTGCGGCTAACGGGTTGACTTCAACATTAAAAATTAAGTCGTTAAAATCTTTATCGCCGCCATTGGTGCGAATATCTTCAAATCCGTACGCAAAAAAACCAACATCTTCTACGTCTGAACTGGTTGATAAGGTATCACTGAATAGCACGTGATATTTGTTACCTAAACCGACGGTTGGATTAAGGTCAGTGAGTGTGTAAAACGGTTGTCCAAATGTCAGATTTGTTTTTTGTCCACCATACCAACCGTCCCAGTTATTCGATGCAATGAAAAAGCCAATACTATGGCCGGCAGGCAGATTGATTTTTAAGTCTACTTGATCACCTTGACGTAATTCTCCCCCAGATCTGTTCCGGGAACTATTTGGAAATATGATAACGTGTTGAACATCTTCAATCGTCGCTTGAGTCGGAGGATTATCGGTTTCGTAAATAAAATAACCAAGGCTATTTTTATATCCAGCACCTTCATTTAAAAAAGCGACTTTAACATCAACTGTCCCTACAAAGTCAGGTTTTACGCTAATATTGTTAAAGGTATTTTCAAGTAATGCCGAAGAAACTCTTTGGCCTTCAGGCACTAAAGCATAAAATCCATCGAGTAAAAATTCATTTAACTGTTCATTAATGTTCGTCATTCTCAGAGGCGCACCCATACGCGTGTAATGATCTTGGTGAGTATCAGTTGTACTTACTTCAAGATCCTCAGAGGAGTCTACCCAGACCCAAGAATTGGGATCTGTACTCGCTGCCACGTTCATAGTGAAAGCTGAAGAAAGTAAAAAAGTCATTGTCCGAATGATGTGCATATGATTTTCCTTGTTAAAGTGCTCGGAGTAGACCACTTTATTCATTTCTTTATGGATGACTGGATGTCTCCACACTTAAATCATATATCGGCGGGGTAAAGCCGAGTTTTAGGGATGGACTAAAAAAATAATATTAATGACGGTATAAGGTTTTAATTAGGTGGTACCCGAACTTTGTTTTGACAGGGCCATGAACGGTAAGTATTGGCTTTTTAAACACGACATCGTCAAATTGTTTTACCATTTGACCACGTTTAAATTCACCTAAATCACCGCCTCGTTTTCGAGAAGGACAAGTGGAATGTTGTTTAGCAAGTTTACCAAAATCTTTGCCTTGTTTGATTTGCGCTAAGATATCGAGTGCTTGTTTTTCGGTTTTGACCAAAATATGAAGGGCTGCTGCAACTGCCATTAGATTTCTTCTCCGCCGTATTGTTGGGCTAAGTCATCTAAATCAGAAATAGTGTAATCAAAGCCGGAACTGTCGACTTCATAACTGACAGAGACACTACTTGAAGATTTAAATAATTTTGCGGTGACCTGTGCTTTTGACCAATGGGTTAATTCATTTAGAAAGCGATAGGCTTCTGGAGCGGAAGCAAATTGAAAGTGGATCTCATTGATCATGAAAAGCGTTATCCTGCAGTCATTTACATGGGTTGTTGATAGTATATTTAGCATTATACATATACTATGAATAAATCGGATAAAAGATCATCTTATAAGGAAACTTTCATGCGGGTAATAGGCTTAATTGGAGGGATGAGTTGGGAGTCGACCGCCACTTATTATCAATTGATTAATCAAGGGGTAAAGATGCATCTTGGAGGATTACATTCTGCTCAAATCCGCTTGCATAGTGTCGATTTTGCTGAGATTGCGGCGCTACAAAGTGTCGGTGATTGGAGCCAAATGGGTGAGATTCTAGTCAATGCAGCGCAAAGCTTGGCGCAAGCCGGAGCCGACAGCATAGTTATTTGTACCAATACCATGCATAAATTGGCACCAGACATAGCAGCTCAAGTGAATATTCCTTTATTACATATTGCTGATGCGACAGGGCAAGCATTAGTCGAGCAGGGGATCAAACAGGTTGGGTTACTGGGCACGCGCTTTACTATGGAGCAAGATTTTTATGCGTCTCGCCTTTTAAACAAATATGGAATTGAAGTCATTACACCGGACCAAACTGGACGTGACGCGGTGCATCAAATTATTTATGAAGAGCTGTGTTTAGGTCACATCCATACTCAATCAAGATCAATATACCAACACGTCGTGGCTAAGCTTGCTGACCAAGGTGCACAAGCTGTTATCCTTGGTTGCACTGAAATTGGCTTATTATTGCAACAGTCAGATACGCCTGTGCCTTTGTTTGATACTACTCATTTACATGCTCAAATGGCTGTGCGTTTTGCATTAAGTTGACCTTTGAATATGTTCAGGTATCCTCAAAATTAATTAATCTTTCTATTTCTAAAAGTGAAATTTCCATGAAACGACTATTGTCTTTATGCTTTTTCTTTACTGTCGGCTTATCCTTGAGTGCTGCTCAGGCTGCGACTACCTTACTAACCAACGTCAATGGTTATACCTTAAATACCGAAGGTGAGCTGGTGCGTTTTTCACAATTGTTAGTTGAAGATGACATTATTATCGCTATGGATGACGGGATAACAGCGGCACAGCTAAAAGAGGCAGATGTCATTGATGGATTGGGCAATACCTTGCTACCAGGGTTGATCGATGCGCATGGGCATTTGTTAGGTTTAGGTCAGAATTTATTAGAGGTCGATTTACGTGGAACGCGTTCGGAAGCTGAAGCGGTACAACGTGTCGCAAGCTTTGTCGGTCCTGCAGCTAAGCAAGGTCAATGGGTCGTGGGGCGCGGTTGGAATCAAGTTTTATGGGATGTACCAGAGTTCCCAGTGAAAGACACGTTAGATAACATTTTACCGAATAACCCGGTAGTGTTATCCCGCATTGATGGACACGCCCTGTGGGTTAATAGTAAAGCGCTGGAAATGGCAGGGATCACCGCGTCTACCACAGCACCTGCAGGTGGTGAAATTGTTAAGGATGCTAAGGGACAACCGACAGGTGTGTTGATTGATAATGCGATGTTGATGGTTGAGGCGCTATTACCGGTGCCTGATGATGCACAGCTCAAAGCACAACTCGATGCAGCGACGCAGCATTTATTATCTGTTGGGATCACCGCGATGCATGATGCAGGGATCCCTAAAAATACCTATGACTTTTACCAAGCTCAAGCACGCAAAGATAGCCTAGGCGTGCGCGTTTATGCCATGATTGCCGCCACTGATCCACAGTTACCTGAGATGCTAAATGCCGGTCATATACTCGATCCGCAGCGTATGTTAAGTATCCGAAGCGTTAAAGCGTATGGTGATGGCGCATTAGGCAGCCGAGGCGCAGCATTACTGGCGCCTTATTCGGATGATCATGATAATCATGGCTTATTAGTGACGCCACAAGAGCAGCTTCCTAGCTTATTTCGTCAAGTCTTAGGCGCGAATTTCCAACTTAATTTTCATGCGATTGGTGATCGTGCTAATCGTCTAGCATTACAGCAATTTGCTAAAACCTTTGGGGAATTCCCTGAAAATACTGAGCGTCACCGTGTGGAACATGCACAAGTGGTGGCGGTTGAAGACATTCCTTTATTTAAAGAGTACGGCATTATTCCTTCTATGCAGCCCACCCATGCGACCAGTGATATGAATATGGCTGAAGATCGCATTGGTGCACAGCGTTTAAAAGGCGCCTATGCATGGCAGACATTTTTAAAGCAAGGTTCTAGAATCGCGTTTGGCTCTGATTTTCCAGTTGAATTAGCTAACCCGTTCCATGGTTTACATGCCGCGGTCACGCGTCAAAACGCCGCAGCTGAGCCTGCTGAAGGCTGGATCGCCTCTGAAAGTGTAACACTTACCCAAGCGTTGCGAGGGTTTACCTTAGATGCAGCATATTCGGGTTTCCAAGATGAATATCTTGGCACGCTGGAAGTAGGTAAAAAAGCCGATTTTATTTTAATCGATCGTGATATTTTTGCCATTAAACCAGCACTCATTCGAGACACGCAAGTGTTACAAACATGGGTGAATGGCCAGCGTCGTTACTAATACAAGTATTATTTAACTAAGTAGAGTGTCAGGCCGCTGATACCACTGACACTCAATATACTATGAGATATAAACGAAGTTTTATCTTCCAGTGTTTGGCTCATCTGTTCCTGTATTTGATAAAATCTTAATCTCACGTTGTGGAAAGGGGATTTGGATACCGTTATTTTTCAAGGTTTCTAGGATGATCAAATTTAAGTCTCCACCTACGCGGTTTTTGCCATCATCAATCCCTAAGATCCAAAACTCCACAAACATATTAATACCAGAATCACCAAAGCTATCAATCTCACAATCAGGGCGCTCTTCAATGGGCACTTTATCGCCGCTAAGGACTTGTTCATGTGCGCCTACGGCTTCTTTGATTAATTCCACCATCGCTCGCACATCGGTATCATAGGCGACGGAAAAATCGACGCGGTAACGCTGTTTAGGATCTTTATGTGACCAGTTCACAAATGTAGAGGAGATGAACGTCTCATTGGGCACGACAATATCTTTACCATCATAGGTTTCTAGCACTGTGTAGCGCATTCTAAATTCACGCACGAACCCTTTTTGACCATCACTGAGTTCGACATAATCATCAACCGTAATCGAATTATCCAATAAGATAATGATCCCTGAAATGAAGTTTGACGCGATGGATTGTAAACCCAGCCCTAACCCTACACCAACAGCACCACCAAATACCGCTAAGGTCGTCAGATTGATCCCCATGACGTTGAGCAGCATCAGTGCGACGATAAAGAAAATTAAGACTTCATAGACTTTGGATAAGACTTCTTTGGTACGTTTATCAAGGCGCTGTTGGCGTTTAATCACTCCTTTGCCGTAGCTATTGAGAGCCTTTGCTACAATCACGATAATGAGCCCGACTACGCACACGCGAATGATGTCATATACCGATATTGAAATAGACCCTAAATTAAATGATAACGATTCTAAGGTAGTGATGATTTGAGTTAACATGAGCGTAAAATCCATAAAATGGACAATCCTAGTAAAAGTTTATAATGATAATAGTCCAAAGATTATCGATTATTTATCTCCAATACCATATAAATATCATACCATTATCCGGTATATCGATATTTGGGATCCAGTGAACTCGTTCCAGTGCCTGCTGATTTAGAAATCCTCACTTGTAAGTGAATGCGTTCTTGCATTTCTTTGACGTGGGAAATCACCCCAATCATCTTGCCTTGCGATTGTAATTGCTCCAAGGCATTCATGGCCAGATCAAGTGTGTTCTCATCTAATGTCCCAAATCCTTCGTCCAAAAACAGTGAGTCAATTGATATCCGTTTACTCACCAAATCTGATAATCCCAAGGCCAGTGCTAAACTGACTAAGAACGTTTCTCCACCAGAAAGGGTTTTAGTATCGCGCAAGTTATCTGCTTGCCATTGGTCGACGACAAGTAGTTCTAGTGATTCATCGTCTTTACGTTGCAGAGCATAGCGATTATCAAATGCTGTCATATGATGGTTCGCGAGAGTAATCAAATGGTCTAGCGTTAAGCCTTGGGCAAAGTTTCTAAAGCGTTTACCATCGGCTGAACCAATTAACCCACTGAGATAATTAGCCAAGGTCAGCTTTTCATTTAACCAGTCAATTTGCCCTTGTACTTGTGCTTGTTGTTGTTTAAAACGCGCATTTTCTTCGAGTTTGCCTGCGAGTTTAGCGCGATCATCGTTGAGTGTTTTTAGCTGAGACTCTAACGGGACAATCTGCTCGATAACCTCTTCTTTAGTCGTCTGTTGATACATATTGGCCAGTGGGTGGCTAATATGGGTCTCTAAAGTAGCTTGCTGACTGACAAATAACGATCTGGTGGATACGATTGCATCGTTAAGTTCTTGCTTAAGTATATTGAGCGATTGCACTTGTTCATCGGTCAGTAGAGCCGCGGTAAATGCATCAACATCTGCAAAGCTAGAGGCGTTTAAAGCATCATTAAAGGCATTGATTGCATTGGTATGATTTACTCGTTCTTTGGCTAATGTAGTCGTTAATTGTTCTATCTTGGATAGCGTGGTTTCATGTTGAGTATGGGCGAGCTGTTGTTGCGTCGATAATGTACCCACTTGAGTCTGAGCGGCAGTTAATGCGGCTTGTGCAGTCGCTAATTCAGTATGAGGGATCTTATCTGCAAATAGCGCAAAGCGTTTCTGTTTGGCGCTTTGCAAGGTGATGTTCAATTGCGTTTGTTGGTCATATAAACTTTCAAGCGCTTCATCAGATGTGACTTTCTGATTGGTTTGGATCTGTATATCTGCATGTAATCGCGTTAATGCTTTTTCTTGAGTCGTAAACGCCGACTTTTGGTCCTGCCATGCGGTTGCGTCAGCTTGTTTTTGCGCTAACCAGGATAAAAACAAGCTATCCTCGTGCTCAATATCAATTTCTGGCGCTGCAGCATATCCGGCAATCACAATGGCTTGACTCAGTTGTGCTTTTGCATCGTTCCAAGTCGATTGCGCGGTAGTCAATTCATTGAATAGTGCGGCGCGGCTATTAAGTGTACTTAGCTGGGTGATGCCGTCACGAAAATCTTCACATTCTTGAAGATACCTCATTATTGCTTCATGGTCAGTGATAGAAAGTGTTACCGATAATTGCTTTGTCGCAGTATCCCAACGCTCTTGGTTTGTTGTTAAGGTGAGTTGTAACTGGTCGATCTGAGCAAGTGCGCTAGCAAGATGTGCTTCAATTTTCGCGATAGCTTGTTGCTGTTGAGTTACGGCCTGTTCACTTTGCTCAAATTGGTGCAAATATTCAGCTATTTTTTGACTAAACGCCCCATCATCATTGAGTTGGGTTTGATGTGCATGATAAGACTCATAGTCGCCAAACTCAGAGCCTGCACACAAAGGGCAGGTTTCTTTATGGTGAAGCTGTTGACTCAGCTCAGCGAGTTGCGCTTGAAGCCCTTGTGCCAGTTTTGTATTTTCATATAAGGCTTTATCCCTATCCCGCTCTTGGGTGAGGGTGATTAACGCGGCGTTATGCGCTGCTAAGTCAGCGGTTAATGTGTCAGTGCTTTGTGTTAATGTACTGATTTGGCCTTGGGTCTCGTTATATTGTTGAGCAAATCCTAGGAGCGTTGCCTCGATAATCTGCCGTGCTTGTAATTGCTGGGTGGCGGCATCGCGAAGGCGGTCATCTCCAGCAGCCATGTATTGTTTGACCTCGATCAGCTGAGCATTAGCATGCGTGTTGAGCTCAGTCGTCATAATAGCGATTTGAGCGGTCACATCATCTAAGGTATCTGTGTTGGACTGCTGCGCCAGCATTCGTGCTTGAACACTGTGTACCGTTGCATACACTAGCTGGATTTGCTTCACATCACTGTGCCAACCCGACAAATATTGGACTAAGTGGGCATCGGCTTGATGCTGTTCGAGATAGTCTTGGGCTTGTGTGAGTTGTGTTTGAGCTTGGTCAATTAAGGGCGTTGTTAATGTGATCTTGCCTTGTGCCTCATCGCGAAGCTTGGTGTGCTTATCGATATCTTGTTGAGTGATGTTAAGCTGCTTTGTAGTCTGATTTATTTCACTATCTAACGGGGTAATCTGTTCGTTGATGAGTTGCTGTAATGCGTTGTGGGCTTTAGTTTGAGTGTTCAAAGCATCTTGGGCTGTTTTTAGTGCTGTGTTGGCGTCATCAAGTGTTTGTGCTAAATCAGGGAGTTGGGTTTTAAGTTGAGATAACTCGTGTTGTAACGTGCTAACCCGAATCTCAAGATCTTGCATTTTGGCGTATAACGGTGCAAACGACTGAGCTAAAAGGCCGAGTTCGAGCATCGCTAAATTTGTCTTTTCTTGCTCAAGTGCTGATACTGCGTGTTCATGTGCAGCCTTAGCGCCAGTGACATGTTGGGTTAAAACGTCAAGTTGGGTTAACCAATCTCGGTGTTCAACCAGGTTATTAATTTGCGTTTGTAGCTGGGTCGTTTGTATGAGTAACTCATTAGCCGATTCTGCAATAGATGCTTCTTCATCGTCACTGAGCACCGGTTGCGCTGAATGTTTCATGTGGAGTTGCTTGAGCAATGATTCCAGCTGTTTAGCCTCTTCAAACGCCCGTTTAGATATTTCTGTATAGATTTCAGTGCCGGTGATTTGTTGTAATAAGTCCGAGCGTTCATTATCTTTAGCATCTAAAAACGCGGCAAATGCGCCTTGCGATAGCAGCATAGATTTAGTGAATTGGCTAAACTCTAATTTGGTCAGGTGAATGACCTGTTTGAGCTTATCACCGATTTGGGTGGCCATTTCAATATTATCAGTGAGGTTCGTCAATGACGCTTTGGCTGGCTGTATTTTGCCATCGGTTTTTTTACGCGCACGACTCACCGACCAAGTCGCTAAGTAGACTTTATCATTCACCGAAAACTCGACTTCGGCACTACAAAACCCTGCGTTGCGATTCATGACCATTTCACCGTTTTGTGTGCCACTGCCGGTTCGTGGTGTCGTATGATAAAGCGCCAAGCAAATCGCATCTAAAATCGTGGTTTTACCCGCACCTGTGGGACCGGTGATAGCAAATAAGCCATTATCTGCAAATTCATCTGCGGTAAAATCAATTTTCCATTTTTGTTCAATGGAATTTAGGTTTTCTAATAAGACACTTAATATTTTCATGGATTATGCGCCTTTTCCTGCTGCAGGCTGTGGTGATGATTTGCTTGATGCAGTGGTCTTTATCTCTCGGGACGGCTTAACTGAAACGTCCACTGGCTCAACGAGCACCGCTAAATCATCGGGGAGTTTGTTCAGTAAATCCTCGTGTAAACTAATGCCTTGATTGACATTATCAACCACGGTGCGGTAAAGCTGTTGTAACGCATTTGCATCAATATGATCGGCAACCGGTGCGCGTTCAATACGTTTGGCAAAGACATCCAATGGCGTTAAGTCATCGAGGTTTTCTTGGTCCTGCGAACTTAATGATTGGCGAGAATGATCGCGTTCGCGCATGATTTTAGTGATCACGACCGCTCGTCCTTTTGCTGCCTCATTAATGGTGTTGGCGACATTCCCTTGAAAGGCAGGATCATTGATTTTAACCATGACCCATGTCATCGGTGACTTATCTTCAGGCGGGCACAACGGGAAAGATTGGATATCGGCTATGATTTCGGACACAGAACCACTTAATACTTGCATCGCTTGAAAGCACGGGATCTCTAAGGAGGTCAGCTGCGGAGTAAACGCGGGCTGGTCGTTAGGGTGAGTCGAATCAGCGTGCTCATTAAAGCTTAGTTTGATGACGCGTTTGGTATAACTCAGTTCATCAAAACTTAAATAAATGGGTGAACCGCTGTAATAAATATGTCGAGAAGTACTGACCGCTTGTGGCCGGTGGATATGTCCTAGCGCAATATAATCCGCCGGTGGAAACGCCTCTTTGGGATAATTTTCTAAATTGCCTACATAGATATCGCGTTCTGATTCACTTACCTTTGCGCCTAGGGCTGTCAAATGCCCAGTGGCAATAATCGGCACACTCAGCCCTAAAGCATCTCGTTTAGCCACAGCGGCGGCGTATACCGCTTCATAATGGTCAGTAATCGCGTGTTTGAAGCGCGCTTGTTTATCCTCATCACCTTCGCCAGTATGGGTAACGACCAGATCGCGTTGTCGTAAAAATGGTATGGCACAGACAATTGCGCCGACTGCACCAGTCTTTCGGTCAGGGATAGTCACAACTTGGTCAGCAGGATCACTCAAAGAATTGGGGATCATATGCGTGTTCAAGGATTTAAATAATGGCAAACTTTCATTCAGGACAGCCACAGAATCATGATTACCGCCTAAAATAACGAGCGTACAATCGGTTTTGAATATTTGGCCAATAAACTCATGGTACATTTCTCGGGCATAACTAGGTGGACTTGTCGTATCAAAAATATCACCTGCGACGATCACTGCATCAATAGCATGCGCTTGCACTTGTGCTAACAACCAATCCAAAAACTGCTGATGTTCAGCTTGACGAGATTGATTAATAAAACTTTGTCCAAGGTGCCAATCTGAGGTGTGGATAATATTCAAATGCGATTCCCATTTTAATGATATTTTTGCTGACTGAGATATGATAGCGTAAATAGAGTAGATGTCAGGTACAGAAAAAAAGGCGCGCCCTAATGACGACACAAATGGCGACTCATTCTGAGTTAACCCACCCGACAATTTGTCCTGCGTGTGCACAGCCTTATGAGCAGTGTTGTGGGCCTTTACATCATGAAAATGCGGTGCCAAGTTCACCTGAGGCACTCATGCGTTCGCGATATTCTGCATATGTCTTAGGTGATTATCCGTACATTTTAGCGACATATGCAACTGCACCACGCCAACAATTAACTGTTCAAGCATTAGCCGAAAGTGCTGCTGATACTCGCTGGCTAGGTCTAACTGTGCTTGCAGCTTCGTCCATTACAACAGCGCCGTCCACACCCTCTCAAAATAACTCACAATGCCTTCAAGGTGAAGTAGAATTTAAGGTGTTTTATGCAGAAAATAAACGCCTCTATTGCTTACATGAACGTTCGGTATTTATCCAAGAATCGGGTTATTGGCGCTACCTTGATGGCACTATGGGCGATGCTAACGGTGAAGTACTACTAAAGCGCAACGATAAGTGTGTGTGTGGATCAAATAAAAAATATAAACAATGCTGTTTACCTAAAGTCGCTTAATATCTCAATTTAAATCTCAGGAGTGAATATGTCAGTTATCCTCGGTACCCCCTTTTCAACGACCGCTACCAAAGTACTGCTATGTGGGAGTGGTGAACTGGGTAAAGAAGTGGCCATTGAAGCGCAGCGATTAGGCTGTGAAGTCATTGCGCTGGATCGTTATGATAACGCGCCTGCCATGCAAGTTGCTGATCGCAGTTATACCGTCTCCATGCTCGATGGACCGGCGCTCAAGGCTATTATTGAAGCAGAGAAGCCTGATTATATCGTGCCTGAAATCGAAGCGATTGCCACAGATATGTTATTGGAATTAGAACGTAATGGATTTAATGTCGTGCCCAGTGCAAATGCAGCGCACCTGACTATGAACCGTGAGGGTATTCGTAGCTTAGTGGCTGAAACGTTGGGTTTACCGACTTCACGTTATGCCTTTGCGGATGATAAAGCGGCGTTTGTTGCTGCGGTGGAGTCCATTGGGTTACCTTGCATCGTCAAACCTATCATGAGCTCATCTGGCAAAGGACAAAGCATGCTTAAAACTGCCGATGATATTGATACGGCGTGGGAATATGCCCAAGCCGGGGGCCGTGCTGGTAAGGGTAAAGTGATTGTCGAAGGGGTGGTAGATTTTGATTATGAAATTACCTTATTAACGATTCAAGCCATTGACGGTACATATTTTTGTGAACCCATTGGACATCGCCAAGAAGACGGCGATTATCGCGAATCTTGGCAACCACAAATGATGTCATCTGAGGCGTTAAATACGGCCAAAGCTATTGCGACCCAAGTGACCCAAGCGCTAGGGGGGCGAGGACTATTTGGCGTAGAGCTATTTATTAAAGGCGATGAGGTATATTTCAGTGAGGTTTCCCCTCGTCCGCATGACACTGGAATGGTGACCCTTATTTCACAAGATTTATCGGAATTTGCCTTACATGTACGTGCGTTTTTAGGTCTCCCCATTTCTCACATCGAATTTTATGGGCCCAGTGCATCTGTGGCCTTATTAGTTGAAGGTGATAGTCAGAAAGTCAGCTTTTCCGGTTTAACTCAAGCGTTAGCGGTGCCGCAGACGGATATACGATTATTCGGTAAACCAGCAGTATCAGGGCAGCGCCGTATGGGCGTTGCATTAACACGCAGTAGTGATGTGGATACTGCGATTAATAAAGGACTAGGTGTTGTCAATGCAATCAATGTCACTTTGTAACCGGTTATTGATAAAACCGTTAATAATACTGGGTTTACTCGGTGTACTATTTAGCAATACCGTGTCGGCTCATTCGGTCTATTTTGTCCGTCATTTTGAAAAAGAGACGACCTATTTGAAGGATGGACGCAAAGAACGAGATCCGCGTCTTACTGAAGTAGGTCAAGGTCGAGCACTTAATTTAGCTGGATTATTAGCACGCCAACCCATCAAACATGTTTTTTCTACTGATTATAAACGCACCATGCAAAGTGCCTTACCTACAGCTTTGGCGTTAGGATTGAAAGTACAACAGTATGATCCTCGACAGCTAGATGAATTTGCACAGCAGTTATCTCAGTTATCTGAAGACGCATTAGTGGTCGGGCACAGCAATACCACACCGTATTTAGTCAACACATTAACTGGACAAAATATCACATTATCCGAAGATGATTATGGGGATATTTTTTGGGTTAGATTTGATGAACAAGGTCAGGTGGTGACGTTTAAAACTGGTCGTGTGAACCGGTCACGATAATCTGTTTGATTAATCTTTGATCATTGATTGTTCTGTCAATGGCAGTGAAGTTTCTATGTCTCGCTCACCCCAAGACAGTTGATAGAACACATCTAATGCATTCTCAGCACCGCTGGTTGCTTCAACATATAAATCTGGCATCCATTGATAGCGCAGCCCAAATTCTGCTATTGCATTAAATACACCTACACGGTATTCGACAGAGAGTCTTTCATTGAGTTGCCCGGTGATCCCCAGTTGTGTGTTAGTGCCTTGTCCTTGGGTAGATAGCTGCAGATTATCGACGCCAATGGTATCGCCAAAGGATCTGATCCCATCTTGCGTTTTTCCTAAACCAAAACCGAGTAGGGCATTGGTTAGTACCACTGAATTGTCTTCTTGGGTGTCTTCGTTAAGGTCTTTTCCTCTGATAATATATGACAAGATATTGGGGTTTTCTAACATCGGCTCAGAAAACAAACGCGCGTTGAGTTGATTAGCTAATCCTGACACCTGAAGTCCGGCGATAACATCATCATTCATATTTTTGGGATTACGGATCGCTTCAAGTTGGATATAAGGCAAACTCACCGGTCCATTAAAAATAAGCTGACCGTTGCGGATCAGAAGGTCTTGGCCATATGCTTGGTACTGACCGTTTTTAAGCGCAATCGACCCAATCACACTCGGCTGTTGTTGACTTAAACTGAATTCAACACTGCCTTGAAGATGAGTTGAAAAGTCAAAACCAGCGACACTGACGGCATCGTTTTCCAAAGGATCGACCAAAACACGAATATTGGCATCTAATGCAAGCGGAGCTTCAGCAAAGACATCTGTGGATTGATTAAAGCCTTGTTCAACCGGTACGGTAATGACAATATCATTATGTAATGTCTGCGCGTTTTTATCGATTTGGTCAATTTCCATATCCAGCTCAGGGATGATTAAAATCCCATTGAGCGATAATTTTTCGTCGGTCTTCTTTAACGCAATATTGGCGCTAGTGCGTCCGGTGAACGTTTCAAATTGCGGCAAAAACGGTGCGACTAAGCCTAAGTTGATATCATTGATTTGAGTATATAAGGTGATATCTTGTGCCATATCTAATTGATAGTTAATTGCCCCTAACCGTTCTCCTTGAATAACGCCGTCACTGGATAATATTAACGGGGTTGGCGTAGGGAAAAGCGCATATTGCCCAGTAGCGTTGAGGTTGGCTTCATTGACCTGAGCATCAAGCTTTGGCGTGAGTTGCCATAAACTTGGAGACATACTTAGTTGACTGGTAAGCGCTAAGTGTGGCTTTTTAGCACTACCTGCCAGTGCTAATCGAACACTGCCATTTAGTAACGCATCACTTTGCACCGCTACAGGCTCACTGAGCATGGGGTTTACCATGTCGATGATCCCTTGAACGTTTAATGACGCTAGACTGACATCAAACTCAAGGCTGGTGTCTTGAGTGATAGCCGCTGCTAATGAGTCAACTACCGCTGTTTGTATTGGTGCAATAATCATGTCACCCAATGATTCAGCTTGGGTATTCGTTGCATTGAGCTGCCATTGCGATAACATAATTTTTTCTGGCGATACAGCTAGACGGTAGGGGGCTAATGTTATCTTTCCCAAAGAAGAGGTAAACGCCATATTTTCAATGGTTGTCTCAAACCCTGTATCGGTTACACGCAGTTGGCTTTGTTGTGTTATTTGTCCTGTGAATACCTCTAGTAGAGCTTGTTCACTGGTTTTAATTAACGTATCAGGGGTGATAATGGTTGCGCTGAGTTGTGCGTCTAGACTGCTGAAACTTCCCGTCAAATCAAGCTGAGCTTCTTCAATCACTACCATCCCTTGGCGTAATTCGGATAAGCGAGACGTTAGCGTGATGTGAGGGCTGGATAATACATCATCGATCTTAAGCTGATTCGTAATATGTGGCGCAGTATGACGAATATTAATTGCGACAGGTTTGTCTGGGATATTAGGGATAGTGCCACTTAGACTGATTTTATGTGGCGCAAGTGCTATCACAGATGGGGCGATAGTGATCCCAGCCAGCTTGGTTGGATCAGAGCGTTGTTCATCAGCTTGGCTATTTCCGTTTAATGCCAATTGCCATTGTAATGCTGATAATTGCATATCGCCCACATGCAAGGTATCCATATTGCCTTGACTAGCCAGTTGCCATTGCGCAATATTTCCCGATAATGCTAATTCACCTCTTTGAGTCTTGAGGGCGATATCGGCTTTCTCTATATTCATTGCTTGCCATTGTAACCCAATCTCGACTTCATGCTCCCAGTTAGATGCTAAGCGTAGCGATTGGGTTAATGTGAATGCAGTATGCTCAATATTGACCGATTGTGTGATTGCGCTAGGTGCAATGCTTGCACTGATATGAGCACTTATTGCTTGTATGTTGACTTGCTTTGAGACATCGCTAATGTTGATGTTTGGGGCTGAAATCACCATGTCAGGTGCATAAATAGGGATAGCTATAGGAGCTTGGCTATCCAGCCAGGCTTGCGGGGCCGCTGATAATGATTGCCATTGAGCGATGACTTGAGCGTATTGAGTTGGCACTTCTATCGCAGCATCATGGGCTTTTCTTAGTTGTTCGGATAAGCTCAATGACGAGCTTGAAGTTGTCGTATTGCTAGGCTGTGTTGATGTGTTTGCAGCCTGCTTTGATGTCGCAGCTATTGGTGTTGCTGGTAGCGATGAGGCAGTGATTGCAGGTAATAATACATTGAGCTCGTTGATGTCGATATTGACATCCGCGACATCCAACAAAATATCACTGCTTGCATTGGGCGATAAGGTGATATCCGAGATCGCAATGGAGGTATGGATCTCGGTGCCATCGAGTAAACGGATCTTGATATCATTGAATCCGATACGTTCCACCACGACAGGGAACGGTAAGCTCGCAGGTTTACTCGCCGGTGGTGTCTCGTCAGCCGTTTGAGTCAGGGATAATTGCTCAACGGATAGGCCTTTTGTCATCAATGTACTGACACATAACGACTGCTCCCATAGACACGCTAATGTGAGTCCGGTTTCAATCCTATCTAGTGCAATTGACCATCCAGGAAGCGCCAATGATATATTCGTAAATACCATGGTATCGAATAATGTACCCTGTTCATACTTTATAGAAAGCGTATCTAATTGATTGATTTGGTTGGTGGCATAAGTGAGTGCCCAAGTTGAGTTGAGCAGAGCGATAGGTAACGCTAATACAATCAGCACGATAGTGAAAATAGTGAATAGCGTGATACGTAGCCAACGTCGTTTTTTAGCAACAGGTTGTGAAACTGCTGAGTCAGGCGTTACAGGTTGATTATCTGAGTGTGATGGTCGAAGATTTTGACTCATAATAATGGCCCCATCACTAAATGTAGACGCCACGTCATGTCATTTTCTTGTTTACCACGGGCGAGATATACACGCACCGCACCAATGGGAGATTGCCAGTGTAGACCTATCCCAGCACCTATCGCCCTAATATTTTCAGTAGGACTCTTAAGCCATGCATTATCCACAAAACCCGCTACACGAAAACTGTCATTGATCGGATAAATGAACTCTTGGGAAAGCGTTACCATACTGCTTGCACCACTATCTTCGCCGCTCATATCTAAGGGGGAAATACTTTCATAGCCAAAACCTCGGACGCTTTGATCGCCACCGGCATAAAAGCGCAACGTATTCGGTGTCAGAGCAAAATCGGACGTGCTTAGATAATGAAGTTGGCCTTTACTTAAACTCAAGCCCCAATCACCAAGCGGTCGCAACCAAGCACTATCGAGCATTAAACGACTTAACGATATATCGCTGGCTAAGGCTTCTTGAGCCGTTTCGAGGGTGATACTTTGACGATCACCATTGGTCGGAAATAACGGATGATTGGTGCGCAAACGCGTCATGCTAGCCCCGACAAAAATTAGCTGATTTTCAACTTGATCAGCATCCCCTTGCACAAAGGCATTATATTCAAAGCGAGCAAAAACACTGGGTTGCCATTCATTAATCAACTCCAAACTAGTATGACTATTTGGGTCAAAGAAACGCTGCGCAGCCAGACTGACAGTATCACTTTGGCTGTCATTGCGATCGACATGTTTTAAACCTGCATTTAACGCTAAATACTCCGTGTTGGGGTTACCATAGGGGATTTTATAGGAGCTGATCAAAGACTGTTCGATCATCGAGGCTTTGAGCGATGCTCGTAAGCTGTGGCCAGCTTGATTGATTCTGGGTCGACGCCAATCAATGCTCACTCGAGGTCCCTCATCCGAACTCACTCCCACACCAAAATTCACAAAATGTTTCGCTTTTTCCACGCCGGAGATATCGATATCAATCTGCTGTTCAGAGCGATTTTTTAAATCAGGACGGACTTGGACTGCGTTGAAATAGCCGGTTTGGGTTAAGTCTTTGGTTAACGTATTTAGTGCGTTAAGTGAGTAAGGATCCCCAATATTAATACTCGATATTGTCTGTACCACATTCGCACTTAATACATTTTGGTCAATATTAAACTGCCGAATTTGATAGCGCTGACCTAAGTGAATATCGAGGTGAATATCGACTTGTGTGTTGTTGGCTAATACGGTGACTTGTTGCTGATTAAATTGAATATCAAAATAACCTTGGGCAATGGCTTGTGAATAAAACGCGTCTTTGAAGCGTTGGTAATTGACTTGTACAAAAGGTGTATTAATAGACGTTTCAAACTCATTGGTCAGTTTCATTAATACGGGGGATGCCTCTAAATCACCCTCAATGTTGAGCTCTATACTGGCTATTTGAGCTGATTTGCCCAGGTGGAGTTCAGCTTGCCATTGATGGCACTGGCTCGGGTCGGGAAGTGATAAATCAGCCACTTTTGCCGCAAAATACCCAAAGCTATGGGCAGATTGAATAATATAATTACCAATGGCTTGTTGTACTTGGGTGAAGGCTAACTCGCTGATGTCATCACATTGTTGTAATCCATTAACCGCGGCACTAGCGATCTCAATATTTGTTTCTAAAGCACCGGGTATATCTGTCGTATAAGTAATACTTATTGGTTTAGGCTGGTTTTGCGCCATGACGTTGGGACTAAAAATACTCGCCATACCTAACCCACACAATGTTATTAACATCGCTGTGAAATACTGAGTAACGTCAGTAGTTGAAGGCATGAGTGTCCTCAAATTAATTGTCATGTAGTGCCGGTTGTGGCACGAAAAACATATCACGATATTCATGATTTATTATTTCTTTTGCCGTATAAGGATACATAGAAAAGCCTTTTATCGTATTATCTGGATTGACTTCAAAATGCACAAACGCATCACTTGCTGCATTTTGATTATCCCAACGAACTATCCATGAATGCTGGTCAAATGCCTCTAAGCGACCTCGTAAAGTTGGCATTTTAGCACTGCTAAATCGGTATATATTGTTTTGGTCTTGGTACAAATTCACTTCGCCGAACCATTCATCACAGAAGGTACCAAGGTATGATGATAAAGGCAAAAGTACCGTACCACTCCCTTTGGGTTCAGGTAGTAGACGACGTAAATAGCGTTGTTCTTGTTTGGCTTGATAATCAATGTAATGATCGATCCAATCTACCGGCTTGGCCTCAGGCATAACCGATTTGATGATGGTTTGCATGACGGAATCTCGCACACCATAATTGGACCCATTGTTTAAGATAATCACACCTAATTCCAACTCTGGGATTATTGCAGCATACGCTTGGTAACCCGATAATGTGCCAGTATGGGATATCATCTCATAACCATAGATATTTTGTATACGCCAACCAATGGCATAACTTTTAGAGTGAGTGCGGTGCGTCTGTTTATCATGTTCAGAGATGAATAATGGCATCTGTGGCGTAAATATTTGATTGAGTTGTTCACGAGAAATTAATGCTGCACCACTTGGTGTATGTGCTTCATTTAATAGTGTCTGGAGCCAAATCGCCATACTACTAGCATTACATATAATACCACCTGCTGGGGCAGAGACTATTGATTGATTATTAATGGCATTACGAGGAATAGGGTAGATACCACGCTCATCATTATGTCCATAACCCATTGCGGCATTATTTAATGCTGTGTCAGGGGGAGAACTTGCATAACAATCCATTTGTAAAGGAGCAAAAATACGTTCATGTAAAAATTGTTCCCAAAGCTGGTTAGCTATTTTAGCGACCACCTCAGCGGCAGTAATATACATGACATTGGAATAGCCATAGGTAGAACGAAAACGATATTCTGGTGTGAGATAACGTAGGTTATGAATGATTTCTGCACGAGTAAAACCAGTTGGCTCAGGCCACAACATACTATCACCGGCGCCACCTACCAGCCCACTGCGATGGGTAAATAAATCTAAGATAGTAAATGCAGAGGTTGTTGCAGGATCAGAGAGCGCAAAGTTAGGTAGAAAATCAATCACCTTATCATCCCATTGCACCTTTCCTTCATCCACTAATATCGCCATGGTAGCCGCAGTGAAGGCTTTCGAGGTAGATGCTAGGCGAAAATAAGTATCTTTAGTGACGGGTGTCTTTTTTTTTAAATCCCTAAATCCATAGCCTTTGGCATGAACGATTTGTCCTTGGTGAACGATGGCAACAGATGCCCCTGGGGTATAAAAAGTCTCGAGGGCTGTTGCAACGACTTTATCTAGTGATGGTGCAGTAATTAGACTTGGATTAGTGCTAGGGGATGTCTGTGGATCAAGGCTTTGCGCATTGCTTTCTATGATCATGACTAACCACAATATAATGCCACTTAGCGTACAAAATATACACCTTTTGAGTGACACAATTCGTGCTGTGGTAGTCTCTTTAAATGTTCGATGCAATGAATTTTTCTTAGTGTCAATGGGATGATTCAATGAAGTAATCCTTTACTTATTATTGAAGCGTAATTGTAGCGTAATTTAGATTCAGTACAACAATTATTCTGTCTTTGAACTAAAGCCAAACCAACCTAATTTACGCGACATAATTAATATAAAAGCACCTAAATACATAGTGACGCCATACACAGCCGATGCAATCGCGTATTCTGAGTGATTCAAAAAACTCACCGAAATTAAAATAGACATGGTGGCGTTTTGGGTACCGACTTCAATGCCAAGGGTGACCGCGTCATTATCATTGAGTCTACCTAATCTTGCGATAATGACACCGATTACCGTCGCTAAAAAATTCAACGTAAAGGTCAAAATAAATACGTCTGGGAAAGCATCGATAAGCATGTCTTGCTCATCAATAGTGATCAAAATGATCATGGTAAACAAGAAAAATGTCGATAAATGACGAAACATCCCTTCGGTACGCATAGCAAATTTGAGAGCAAAATGACGCACACTCATACCCATGATGATGGGAATTAAGGTTATTACCAATAGACTCAGTGAAGTCTTAAGTAATGAGAAAGGCTCATCTGGTAGGATAGTAAAATAATCCACACTGAACTTAATCAACCAAGGGGTCGAAACGACACAAATAACCGTGGTAATAGCGGTTAAGGAAACTGATAGAGCAAGGTTTGCGCGGGCAATATGACTTAGTAAGTTTGACGAGGTGCCCCCAGGACAGGCGGCTAACACCATCAGGCCAATCGCGATATGAGCTTCGACATTAAACGCCAGACACAATAAAAAAGCCATCAGCGGTAAACAGATCATCTGTCCGAATAATCCTAAAGACACTGCTTTTGGTGTTTTTAGTAGCTGTTTAAAGTCATTTACAGTCAGGGTGAGACCCATGCCGAACATGATTAACGCTAAACTAGCCGGTAGTAAAACTTGGGTAAAGAATGAGGCTTCCATTGTACTATCCTATTGTTATTATTTGAGGTAGAACACTATTGCATCTTGATAGTGCCTCGTTAACTCATTTTCTTCAAGATGGATTTTGGCGCAATGCGCAAGCACCACTGTAACCATGCCCAGGGCCAACCTGGTACATAGGAATTTTCGCCTTCTTTTTCGATAGCTTTTACCATCGCTTTGCAGCCTGTTTCAGTATCGACAATGAACGGCACCTTTTTAACTTTTTCATTGATTTCGCTACGGATAAAACCAGGGTGTACGGTAGATACTTTGATATTCGTACCTAATAGGTCGATACGCATGCCTTCTGACATGGAGCTCAGTGCCGCTTTTGTTGCAGCATAGACCGTCATCGCTCGACGATAACTACTTACCGCTGAGATAGAGGAAATGGTGACGAGATGCCCGTCGTTTTTAGCTCGGAAGATCTCTAGTGCAGCTTCACATTGCGCTAGAGCGGCGACAAAATTGGTTTCAGCGGTTTGTTTGTTGGCATAAAAATATCCTGTACCGATAGATGCCCCTTTACCCATCCCAGCATTTACGATGATGCGATCTAGTCCACCCATTTCAGCGTCAAACTCTTTAAATACCGTAAATACGGCATCATGATCATTCACATCCAGGCTTTTAATTAATACTTTGATATCGGGGTTAATAGTTAAAAGCTCCGCTTGCAAATCAGTTAAGCGCTCGACACGACGGGCACATAGCGCTAGGTTACGCCCTAATTTGGCAAATTCGATGGCCATGCCTTTACCTAAGCCTGAACTGGCGCCGGTGATTAATATGTTTTCTCTGCTCATAATTCTCTACTTATAATTTTATGTTGTTCACGTTTTTAGCGTTGTTGTTTGATTATTTTTCGACAACGGTGCAATAAGTAATGGGTGAAAAACCATAAATGCTTAAATGCTGGATTAGTCGTTTGTTTGTGGTGATAACGATAATAAATTTGTAATACAATCGCCGCTAAGCGAAACAATCCATACACCTCGTAAAATGCCATGTTGGATACGTCTGTCCCCGTTTTATCGGCATAGTACTGCACGACCTCACTACGGGTTAGCATGCCATCTAAGTGAGTCGGCTGGCGACGGGTTTTGCGCGCGACAATATCATCATCTGCCTGTACCCAGTAAGCCAAGGTATTGCCTAAATCCATCAGTGGATCACCCAATGTAGCTAATTCCCAATCTAACACACCGATAATGCGAGTCGGATCATCACTGTCTAACACTAAATTATCAAAACGAAAATCGTTATGGGTTAAACAAATAGTTTCATGTACAGGCAGGTTAGCTTTGAGCCAATTCATGACATTATTTGCGGCGGGTACATTCCACGTTTTCGCTTTGGTATAACGCTGACACCAGCCGTCGATTTGGCGTTTCACATAGCCTTCACCTTTGGCAATACCCGCTAGACCGGCTTTTTTGTAATCCACCTGATGCAGGCTAATCATACTATCAATCGCATTAGTACATAGGAGGCGTACTTGCTCAGGTGATAACTGTAGGCCTCGAGGTAAATTACTACGAGGAATGATGCCATTAAGCTTTTGCATGACATAAAATTCGGTGCCAATGATACTTTCATTGTCACAATGCCCGAGCATATCGGGCACCAATGGATACACAGGTTTAAGCGCGTGTTGGAGACGATATTCACGACCCATATCATGCGCACCTTTCGCTTTTGTGCCAGCTGGTGCGCGGCGTAAAATCACTTCTTTATCTGGCGTACTTAAACAATACGTCCAATTAGAAGCGCCGCCTGAATATTGGGTGACAGCAGGCGTGATGCTGGCAAAACCAAGATGTTCATTGAGCCACGGTTGCAATGTGTCAAGGTTAAGTTCCTCACCTTGACGCACGGCTTTGGCTTTATCATTGAATGTTGATTGGGTCATCGTTATTTGTATTTGCGTAATTCAAGACGCGACACCATTGCCATATGGACTTCATCAGGACCATCAGCGAGTCGTAAAGTACGCGCACCAGCTGCAAATCGAGCCAGCGGGAAGTCATTACTCATACCGCCACCACCATGCATTTGTAAAGACATATCGACAACTTTTTCAAGCATATTAGGTACCACGACTTTGATGGCACTAATATCCACCATCGCATGTTTAACGCCTAAATTATCTATCTTCCATGCTGCTTGTAGCGTTAATAGGCGAGACTGTTCAATTGCCATTCTAGCTTCAGCAATACGTTCTTTGTTACCACCTAACTCGATGATGGGCTTGCCGAACGCATGGCGAGATAGTCCGCGTTTAATTGCTAATTCCAAGGCATGCTCCGCCATACCAATTGCGCGCATACAGTGATGGATGCGACCTGGCCCTAAACGTCCTTGGGCAATAGCAAAACCTTTGCCTTCACCCATGATGAGATTCTCACGTGGAACACGCACGTTATCAAATACCATTTCACCATGACCATAAGGCGCATCATAGTCACCATATGCAGTGAGCATACGTTTAATGGTCAAACCTTCGCTATCCACTGGTACAAGCACCATAGAGTGTTGAGCGTGACGGTCATTTTCAGGATTAGATAGCCCCATAAAAATAATAACTTTAGCATTCGGATGACCTAAACCCGTCGACCACCATTTCGTACCATTGATAACAATATCATCGCCTGTAAATTCAATTTTAGCTTCCATGTTGGTAGCATCACTTGAAGCGACCTGTGGCTCAGTCATACCAAATACCGAACGGATTTCACCCGCTAGTAAGGGGGTTAACCATTGGTCTTTTTGTGCTTGTGTACCAAAATGATAGAGTACTTCCATATTACCCGTGTCAGGTGCATTACAATTAAATATCTCTGGTGCAAATGCATAACGTCCCATTTCTTCAGCTAACGGAGCATATTCTAACGTCGTTAGACCCTGACCAAGATGGTCATCAGGCAGAAATAAATTCGCTAAACCCGCTTCGCGAGCTTTGACCTTTAACGCTTCAACTTTTGGATGTAGTTGCCACTTGGTCCAATCTCCGTGGGCATTATGCTCATGTAAAAATTGATACACCTCATCTTCAATCGGCGCTATGTGTTGTGCAATAAATGCTTTGACGCGAGCGAGGTAATCTAAGGTCTTGGGTGAGTGAGAAAAATCCATATCATAAGCCTGTCATTATCGATAATAACAAAAGATTAACCTACGACACCGTTACTAGCTAATATCATTTAGTGACAAATATCTATCACTCAAACCAATATAGATCGTTAGCATTGATCAATGCGATGGTTTAAATGGGTAAATGTCCCCACACCAATGATTTGAAGTGTTTGCGACACATCGATTCGTAGCGATCATTACCACCAATCTCGACCTGTTCGCCGTGACGGATAGCATAGCCTTGCTCATCCAGTCGAACCACAAAGTTAGCTTTGCGACCACAGTGACATACTGTTTTTAACTCAGTGAGTTTATCGGCCCATGCCAACAAATAATGGCTGCCAGTAAAAGTTTCGCCTAAGAAATCAGTACGTAACCCATAAGCCAGTACTGGTATATCTAAATCATCAACCACATGGATCAGTTGCATGACTTGCGCTTTAGATAGAAATTGTGCTTCATCAATAAATACAGCATTAAGTGGTTGGTCTTGGTGAAGTGCTTCAATATGCTGGAATAATTGAGTATCGGTGTCGAACAAATGAGCCGGTTTGGCTAATCCAATACGAGATGTGACTTTACCTTCGCCAAAGCGGTTATCTAATTGAGCCGTAAAAATCTCACTGCGCATTCCGCGTTCTTCATAGTTATAAGCAGACTGGAGAAGTGCTGTAGACTTACCGGCATTCATCGCTGAATAATAAAAATAAAGTTGCGCCATTAGACATTGTTCCATTGATAATAAAAACGCCACAAGGATAAAGGATTAAGCGTATTTAGCAACTCCCTGGTAGGTTTTCTGTTGTTTTTACGACAGACAGGTATCATTTATATGTAGGTGATGGATAAAAAAAGGCTACCTAGTGGTAGCCTTAAAATTTGATACGTAGCTTAAGCTGCGTCGGATTGAGAGACCACAATCGGCTTACCATCGACATCAACTAACTCTAGATCAAACGTGAACTCATCTACACGCACTGATAATTTTCGTTTGTTATTATAATCTAATAATGCTGCGTGTTCCTCAGCATTGATATGATCTGCTTTGAGCATTTCGCCAATCGCATATTCAAATGAAATGAATGGGACGACTGGGTAAGTACGTAGCGCTTTTTGTACTTTACTCAAAATAGGCATGACTGCATGTTTCGCTTTAAATGCTTGCTCGTTAATATCATTACCATCACCTGGTGATGTTTTGATAAGGTGCGTTAACTCGGCTTTAATTGAACTATCGGCCATTGCAGCAGTTGATAGTTCACGGACCAAGTCATCACTGATGCTTGATACGCTATTACTGTAGGTATTCGTTAATACACGCATTAAGCTGCGAGTCGGCGTGTTCGGGAAGTTATTAACAAACTCCACAATCGCTTTTTCCGCTTGGCCCAAAGACCACTGCATAGCGTAATCAAAATATGGCTTAGCTTCAGCTTTATCAGACACGCGTTGCTCATAGAAACGAATCGTCGCCATGGCAGCATAGGTGTAGCTCATGACATCACCTAAACGCGCAGAGAGTAACTCTGCTTTTTTCAAATCACCGCCAAGCACTAATAAGGATAAATCGGCTAAAGGCGCGAGTTTTGCTGATAATGTGTTTAAACGTTGTTCATAGCCTTTCACTTCTGCATATTGAGACTCTGAATGACGTAAAAATGGCAAATAACTATTTTTCATGCTACGTAGCGAATTTTTAACACTAAACCAGACGGTTTTAGCCATGACCTGATTAAATGGTGCATCAGCGGCTTTGTCATCGGAGTGAATCAAATCGACCATTTCTTTCAGGTATGGATGACAACGCATTGCACCTTGACCAAAGATCATCAGATTACGCGTTAAGATGTTGGCACCTTCAACCGTAATCGCAATTGGTAATGAGGCGTAGCCATTAGCTAACGTGTTTTGCGGACCTCGTTGAATCGCTTTACCTGCTTGGACATCCATAGCTGAGTTGACTACATCACGGCCCAGTTCAGTCATATGGTATTTCGCTATCGCTGTTACAACGGAAGGCTTTATACCTTCACCCAACCCCTCGGTCGTTAGGATGCGCATCGCTTCGAGTAAGAAAGTTTTACCTGCAATGTCGGCCATTTTCTCTTGGATACCTTCAAAACGACCAATCGGTACACCAAACTGTTCACGGACAAATGAATATTCTGCTGTAGATTTAAAGGCGCTTTGTGCTGCGGCCACCCCCATTGCTGGAAGTGAAATACCGCGGCCTGCACCTAAGCAACTTACCAGCATTTGCCAACCACGACCGATGTTTGCTTGGCCACCGATAATGAAATCCATCGGAATAAAGACATCTTTACCACGTGTTGTTCCGTTATAAAAACGCACGCCCATAGGATCATGGCGATTGCCTAACTCGACACCTTCATGTGATTTTGGTAAAAGCGCACAGGTGATCCCTAGCTCTAACTTATCACCTAATAACTGGTCTGGATCAAATACTTTGAATGCTAAACCGAGTACCGTCGCAATCGGGGCTAAGGTAATATAGCGCTTATCCCAAGAGACACGTAAACCTAATACTTCTTCACCGTTATACATGCCTTTAGTGACGATACCTGCGTCTGGAATTGAGCCCGCATCGGAGCCGGCTTCTGGGCCAGTCAGTGCGAAGCAAGGAATGTCAGTTCCGATAGATAAGCGTGGTAACCAGTAGTTTTGTTGAGCTTCGGTACCATAATGCATGAGTAACTCACCTGGTCCTAAGGAATTAGGGACCATCACGGTCACCGCAATCGCGCCAGATGCGGCAGCAATCGTTGCAACAATTGTTGAGTTGGCATAAGGAGAAAATTCAAGACCACCAAATTTTTTAGGAATGATCATGGAGAAAAATTTATTTTTACATAAAAAATCAATGACTGGCTGTGGGATATGCTTTTCATTACATAGCTCGAAGTCTTCGACCATATTAATGAGCTCTACCACAGGTCCATCCAAGAATGCTTGTTCTTCGTCTGTCAATTTACCGGTTGGTAAGTTGCGAACTGCAGCCATATCCGGTTTACCTTGATAGATAGAGGACTCAATCCATACATCACCTGCGTCCAACGCTTCCTGTTCAGTCACAGAAATAGGGGGTAATACTTTTTTAAGGCTAGTACGTAAGCTCATAGCAATCTCTCTCTTTCAATACGATATTATTCAATATTGATCAGCTCATCTGACCAGTTATTAAAATATACAAAAGAAATCGGACCAGTGCAAGTTTTTGGGTGTAAATAATCCATTATATAAACTTATTATGGATTATAAGGGTACTTAACTAGGTACATATAATGCAGTACAACTATCGCGATGTGCGGTTAATCAATGGAAAAAAATAATGAAAAATGATGTGGAAAGTAAATTTTTATTAGGTGTGTTTAAAAAAATTAAAGTATATTGATGCGACGTACTAACTAATAATAAGTTAAACGTCGCATTAATTATCATGGTTTAGAACCACTTCTCTAATTCTTCTTTTAATCGTTCTGTATTTATAGGTTTCGTGACAAAGCTGTTCATGCCAGCGGTTAAACATTTTTCTTCATCACCTTCCATCGCGTTTGCAGTTAACGCAATAATAGGCGTATATTTATGAAGGTCATATTCAGGCATTGAGCGGATCAGTTTAGTGGCACTGTACCCATCTAATACTGGCATTTGACAATCCATTAAAATTGCATGATAACGGTCTTCTTTTTCCATTAATAACGACAGTGCCTCCTGTCCATTATTCGCAATGTCCACCACCAAATCTAAGTTCTCTAATATGCTCTTTGCAACCACTTGGTTAATATCATTATCTTCTACTAACAATACTCTAGCATGTGTATTTTCTAAATTTTGTAACGTATAAAAAGGAAGATTATCGGGCGAGGTATGCGTTGAAGCGCATTTTTTGAGGGTGTTTTCTAATACATTTGGTCCATGAATATCGTTTAAATATCCGTTTAATCCGACAAAACTAAGATTATCCAGTTCAGTTGTGTTGAGCTCACCATTAAACAGAAATACAAATAGGTCTTTAAAGACGGGTTGGGAGCGGAGTAATTTTAGCAGCTCTATCCCGGTTGTACCGTGTAGATGATGCGATATAAATACAGAATTGATACTGAGTGATGAGTGATGCTCATTGAAAAACGCTAAGAAAGCTTGGGCACTGTTGAATAGTCGTACATCATATTGACTATTGATTGGATGAGATGTGAATCTTAATAGTTCGTTATCATTATCAACGATGCATACTGTTTGATGTGTTTTGAACACAGAAGACTGAGAGTTGCATTCATTTAATTGCGTATCAACAGTAAACCAAAATTCAGCGCCTTCTTGATACTCTGGATTAAATCCTATTGCACCGCCTAATAACTGTGATAGCTGTTGGCTGATTGTTAATCCAAGTCCGGTCCCACCAATTGAACGTTTACTTGAAGTATCTAATTGGTTGAATTTTTCAAATAGTTGTGACGATTTTTCACTCGGTATACCAATACCAGTATCAGAAATAGTAAAGCGTAAATACTGCTCGTCAATGACTGAAAACGATATGCGGATAGAGCCATACTCTGTAAATTTGATAGCATTGGAGCATAGATTGATTAAAATCTGACGTAAACGCAAAGGGTCTGACATGATAGTGACTAACGGACAAACTTGAATGTCTAATTGTAGATTTTTAGCATCGCTTAAAGGCTGTATTTCCTTATAAATGTTTTCCATGAACTCATCCATAGCGACTTTTTTCACATTGAGATTAAGTTTTCCTGCTTCAATTTTTGAAAAATCGAGTATGTCATTAATTAAACCTAGTAGCGCTTGACTGCTTCTTTGTATCGCTTGAGTATATTGGGTTTGTTGTGTCGTTAACGATGTTTTTTGCAACAATTCATTCATACCGATAATACCGTTAATAGGCGTACGAATTTCATGACTCATGTTAGCTAAAAAATCACTTTTAGACTGACTAGATTCATTCGCGCGTTGTTCTATCTCTTTGATGGCGGTAATATTTTGAAAGATACCTTTTATGCTAATGACTTTACTATCTTTTAATTCAGCGGCTCCGATTGCTCTTACCCAAATATGATTATTTTTAGCCGTAATAAATGGCAGTTGTAAGTCCCAAGGGGTACCAAATTCAATCGCTTTGTTAACGGCATCTTGAATAATGGGGCGTGCTTCAGGTGCATAGTAATTAATTCCATTTATAACATTGATGTCAGTCGACAACGGTAATTCATGGATGCGATATGTTTCATCTGACCAATACAGTTCGTTAGTCCTGAGATCCAATTCCCAGCTTCCGAGCTGAGCAATCCTTGATGTCTCCTCTAATAATGCTTGAGAGCGTTGTGTCTGAGCCTTCAGTTTCTCTACATGGGTGATATCCTTACCGATGTAAAGGTAACCTTCTAATTTTCCTGCTCGATCAAATAGTGGGGTAACAATCAATTCTATAGTTAGCAGCAACCTGTCTTTCGTTTCAAATGTAAAGGCGAACTCAACCTTGTCGAGTTTATTGGTTAATTCATGGAACGCTTCGAAATTTTCCATGATGTGATATTCGTACTGTGAGGCAATATGCTGGGCAAAGCGGCGATATTCAGCTCGCCTGATAAAGACATCCATTGAACTTTTATGCACGAGTTCATAGGGTTGCCATCCGAGCAACTCGATAGCGAATTCATTCAGCGACTCAATTGCACCATTTGCATTTGTCGAAATAATAATTTGTTGTGCACTATCTAAAATGGCACGCTGTAAATTCGTTTTCGCTCTTAATTCGTGTTCTATTAACTTGCGTGGCGTAATATCATATTCACTCAACAAAAAGCCCGTTTTCCCAGAATCCAACGAAACAGGTTTAACTGTTAACTTAACCCAATAAGCCTCTTTATTCGCTTTATATAATTGAATTTCACCATTAAAATCTATTTTATCCCGGAATGCCGTTTTTAATCGTTTCAGTACCGCTATACTAGTATTGTCAGTGACTCTGAATAATGGATTCATACCTTTGAGTATTTCTTTAGTATATCCAGTTTGCTTGGTTGCCTAAGTATTTGTCCAGATGATTTTGTTATTTTCATCGGTCAGAAAAAAAGTGTTTTCGCTAAGCTCAATAACTTGCGACAAGAGTTCAGTGGATTTGTTACTCGCTAACGGATTGACTTTTTCAATGGTCAAGAGAGTACATGGCTGCTCATTATACTCAATACTTTGAAATGTCACCTTGAGATATAGAATATTGCCTTCGGCAGTCATCGATTCATATACACTATTTAGATTAAGCGCAGAAAAAGCATCAGTCGAGTCAGCATTCATTTTCTTTGGAATAGGCGTTTCAAATGACGATTGGATATCAAAATGTTTGAATCTTAGCTGAGATAAAGACATGCCGACAAGGGAGGTATTTTCATATTTAAATATATCGTGAGTGATGGCATTGGCATAAACAATGTCACCGACATTATTAATAATCGTGATGCCATTCCCACATGCGTCAAGAATTTGTTCGTATGATTGTTGTGTTATATTTTTCAAAGCGCAAAAAGATAAAAGTTTGTATGCGTTAATTTATAGCATATTATTTTTGACATGCGTTACAATATGGCAAATGTCTTACAAGGAACTTAAATTTTTCATATGGCGCATTCAATCCATCAGCCACGCTTTACTCTTAATTTTTTTCATCCAAAATATTGGCTTATTTGGTTTGGATTAACGTGCTTGTTTTTGCTGACATTATTGCCGTTAGGGATCTTACGAAAATTAGCCTATGTCAATGCTTGGTTATTAAAAAAACTAGCCAAAAAACGCATTAGGATTGCCGAGCAAAATATTGCTTTGTGCTTTCCTAATATGCCTGCCAGGGAACAAGCTGAATTATTAAACAAACATTATGTTACTGCGGGGATGGCTTTGTTCGAAACCGCTATCGGTTGGTGGTGGCCTGATTGGCGCTTACGCCGGATCATTGAAATAGAAGGTTTTGAACATATCAAAGCCATTCAGGCGCAAGGCAAAGGCGTTTTAGCATTAGGTATTCATAATGTAAATATAGAAACAGGGTGTCGTATATTAGGCTTATTTCATAAAAGTATTGCGTTTTATCGACCCCATAACAATCCGCTTATGGATTATATTCAATTTAAAGGTCGTGCGCGCTCTAATGAATATTTAATTGATAAACGTAGTTCTCGTGCATTACTGGATGCATTGGATGCCGGTAAGTTGTGTGCGTATTTACCGGATCAAGATTATGGGAAACGCGGTGCTGTTTTTGTGCCATTTTTTGGCGTAAAAAAGGCCGCGACTATCTCGGCTACGTTAATGTTTGCACGTCGATCAAACTGTATTCCTTTAATGCTTTCCACGCAAACAACTGCTCGCGGATACAAAGTCAAGTTCTATCCACCTATGGATGACTTTGCAGATAAAGACGATGTTGAAGCATTAACAGACTTGAACCATCGCATTGAAAACATGATATTGGAACAACCTGAGAGTTATTTATGGATGCATAAACGATTTAAAACACGCCCTCCTGGGGAAGCCAGTTTGTACCAATAGCGTCGGTTAATCCAAAAACGTGTCTTGCCATATTTCCTGAACTGCTGATTCAAGCTTTGCATAGTAAGGCGCTTTTTCTAAATGACTGCGCTTCAATGCTTCATGATGTTTATGATGACGTAGTGCAAGGTAAGCTTCAATTAAGGTATTAGCGACTGCATTGGGTATGATATTCGCATCGCTCAATGCCGCTAATTGGCGTAAATTATCACTATATTGAATAATGTTAGGATGATTAGCCGCGTGTTGTAAACACCAGTATTGAGTTAAAAACTCAATATCAGCGAGGGCGCCTTTGTCCTTTTCGCCTAAGTGCTCGCGCATTTTTTGACGCATACTACTTACTTTATCTTGTAACTCATTTTGCGCTCTAGGCTGGGTGATAATGGTGCGTCGGATAGTTTCAAATGTCTCATGCAGTAACGTGGAGCCTATAATCATACGGGCGCGGCATAAGGATTGGTGCTCCCAAACCCACGCTTCGGTTGCTTGATAATTAGCAAACGTATCGATATGGCAAATCAGTAATCCAGAGTTACCAGAGGGGCGTAAGCGTAAATCAATTTCATAGACATCACCCAGAAGCGTATTCGTACTGGCTAAACTGATAAAACGTTGCACTAATTTAATATAAAACTGTTGGGCTGATACTTGGCGTTTACCCCCTGCGGTATTCACACCAGGTGGACATTCATGCACGATGACTAAATCTAAATCAGAGGTATAACTGAGTTCTAATCCGCCTAATTTGCCATAAGCAATCACACCAATACCCATATTAGTCAGATCAAAGCCCTCAGGTTCGCCAAGTCGCACGGCGGTTTGTTGCCAGGCTTGTCTTAATAGAGCTTCGGTAAGGACTTCTGCGAGTATCGTGAGTTTATCACTGACTTGAGCAATCGGGAGATAATCTAAGATGTCAGCAGCTGCAATCCTAAACCGCTGGGCGAGTTTAAATTGTCGCATGGCATGTATTAGCGCTTCTTCATCATCGGGTTCGATACGTAATAAGATCTGTTGTAATTCACTGGTGAATTCATCTCGCCATTGGTGCAAATCATGAGGGGTTCGTTGTAAGTATTGCGGGTGGATTAATTCGTCTAATAAGACAGGATAGGCACTAATATGCTCAATCAACCAACTACTTTGACTACCAAACATAATGAGCTGTTCACGTACTGCAATATTTTCCATGATCAGTTCTAAATAAGCCGTACGTGATGCGATGGCGGTTATAATGCTGCACATCGATTCAATCGCGCTTAAGTGGTTTTTATTTAAGGCATTGATATCTGCTAAAAATAAGGGAACGAGTTTAGACAGTACTGTCTCTCCGCGTTCGCCAATATAACCTTTATTTACCGTCGTTTTTAATGCGACAAGTTGATGCCATATTTTACTTGCATCATGACCGCCGAGTACAAAGTCATCTGGTTTTTCCGGTATTTCAAGCGAATGCCAAATATCTTGATGTGAAGCACATATGGTATGTGCCTCGTCATGTGGGTCATCGACTTCTATAAACGCTTGAAAATGCTGATGGATACATTGTTGGATTTTTTCAATGAACACTATCGTTATATCTGATGAATGAGTAAAATGTTTGGATAATTCAGGGTAGCGGTTTAAATATTCTTGGAGTATCGTTAACAAAAATGTTTGTTGGACAGGGTTATCAGGTAGCGTTTGTGTTTGGGCGTTGGCGAATTGTTGTAAAGTATGTTCAGTCTTTCTCAAAACTAAATAACAAGTGCGTATTTCATTGACGACATCAGAAGGAAGCAGTGTTTCGCTTTCAATCACGCGCAAAGCTTCAAAGATAGAAGCTGTTTTTAATGCGGGTATGCGGCCAGCATAAATAAGTTGAAAACTTTGCACTAAAAACTCGACTTCACGGATCCCACCAGCCCCTAATTTAATGTTATTTGTAAGCTGACGTCGGCGCACTTCTTGAACAATTTTTTGTTTTAAATCGCGTAACGATTCAATGATACTAAAATCTACATACCGTCGATAAATAAACGGCCTGATGATATTGGCCAGTGTTAGCTTATTGGGATCTTCACTTGCTTTTCGTTTATTGAGAATACGTGCTTTGAGCAGGGCAAAACGTTCCCAACTGCGTCCTTGGCTTTCATAATAATTTTCCAAGCCAGCAAATGGCAGCACTAAAGGACCACTTTCTCCAAATGGGCGTAAGCGCATGTCGACACGATAGACTTGGCCATCAATAGTTTGAGTGTTGAGTAAGTGAATGAGTTTCTGCGCGACTTTAATGAAAAATTGTTGATACTCAAACGGTTTGCGACGTTCGGTAAATTCTCCCACTTCAGGGTAGACAAATATCAGGTCAATATCCGATGAAAAATTAAGCTCTTTGCCTCCTAGCTTACCCATCCCTAAAATATATAATTCTTGATTACCATGCTCATCTTTAGGGGTGCCATAACGTGCTTCAAATCCAGCGTAAGCAAATTCGTAAGCTTGTAAAATTAGGGTGTCAGCCAACCATGAAACTTCTACTAATGACGTATCTATAGACTGTAAATTAAGCATATCTCGCCATAATATCGTCACCATGCCTAGATGCCGCACTTGGCGTAATAACGCTAGTTGCTGAGTGTCGTTGAGTGTATTCAGATCCCATTGATGATGATGGGTCACTATCTCAAAAAGAGACATTTGGGAGATCGGTTGAGACTGGTTAAGCGCATCCATAATGTGGGAGATCATCCACGGGTATTGCGCCATCGTTGCGTGAGCATATTGGCTATATGAGCATATGTGTGTGAGTTGCACACTAGATTGCCGATATTCTGTTAATGTTGAGAATTCATTCATCCATTGCGTAATGGGTTCGGCTAGTTCCATGATAAGGCTCGTACTTTTTTATTCAAAATAACTGATCCATGGAAAAACGGCAACTATTGCAAAAATCTTAATCGTTTAAGTTTTTAGCTTTATTTATCACTATTTTTCTTTTATATTTACAAAACTATTACAATTAACAAAATTTACCAGGAGAGTTATTTTGCGTTTATTTTTTTCGAGCTTCACACTGATTGCGTTGCTGGTGGTGTCGATCATACCTTGCGGTGTTTTGGCTGAGAATGCGCCTAATCAGCATAAGGTATTAAGTCTTGCTTCACCCAACAATGAAATCGTGTTGCACTTTACTGATGAAGATGACTTAGCTCGTTACCAGCTCTCCTTTAACGGTAAAGAAGTCATAGGTTTAAGTAAACTTGGTTTTACTTTTGCTAAAGCGTTGCCTATGTATCGAGATTTTCGCTTGAGTGAAGTCAGTCGTAATCGTGTCGATAGTTCGTGGGAGCAACCTTGGGGTGAACAGAGAATAATTCGTGATCATCATAATGAATTAGTGGTGAAATACACGGATATAAATAATGCACAGAATATCTTCTATGTGCGTGCACGTGCTTTTGATGAGGGCATAGGTTTTCGTTATGAAGTACCTGCCGATAGTTCTCGAGATATTACACGTGAATTGACCGAATTTAATTTTTTGAATTCACACCAAGCAACCGCTTACTGGATCCCTGGACAAGGACGCGAACGTTATGAGTACTTATACCGAACGACGCCTTTACAAGAAGTAGATAAAGCACATACCCCATTCACAGTTGAATATACCGATGGTACTCATATTGCTGTGCATGAAGCGGCCTTAGTTGATTATGCCGGAATGAGTATTCAGCGTCAGGCTTTGGGTATGTTTAGTGCGAATTTAGCCCCTCGTGCTGATGGCGTACTTGTCAAAAAAAACGGTTCTTTTGTGACACCTTGGCGAACCATTACGATAGGTGATGAAGCCGTTGATCTAGTGAATTCGTTCATGGCGCTTAATCTAAATGAACCAAGCAAAATTGAAGATACCTCGTGGATTAATCCAGGTAAATACATTGGTATCTGGTGGGGAATGCATATTGATAAATTCACATGGGGATCAGGTCCTAAGCACGGAGCGACGACTGAACGGACAATGGCCTATATGGATTTTGCTGCTGAGCATGGGTTTGATGGTGTGTTGGTTGAGGGCTGGAATGTTGGTTGGGATGGTAATTGGATAGCGAATTCAGAGCTATTCTCTTTTACTGAATCATATCCTGACTTTGATCTTAAGCGAGTTCATGAACATAGCTTGAGTACGGGTGTTAAATTAATTGGTCACCATGAAACCTCAGGTGGTATTAGTAACTATGAAGCGCAAATGGAAGATGGCTTCGCCCTTTATCAAAAAATGGGGGTAGAGCAGATTAAAACAGGTTATGTTGCCTTTGGTCAAAATTTAAAGAATCGTGATGAGCAAGGAGTGATGCGCTACGAGTTCACCGATAGCCAGGATGTGGTCAATCATTTTATCCATAATGTGAAGACGGCTGCCCAATATCAACTATCGATTAATACGCATGAGTCAGTAAAAGATACTGGTTTACGTCGTACACATCCAAATTGGATCTCACGTGAATCTGCACGAGGACAAGAATATAATTCAGGATGGGCACCACCGAATCCTCCTGAGCACTTACCGGTCATGGCTTTCACCAGAATGCTATCAGGTCCAATGGACTTTACTCCTGGGATTTTCGATTTTGACTATGAGCGTGAACATGGAGGTGGGCCTGAGTGGGGAGATAAACCTTACACTAGACCATTGAGTACGTTAGCTCGTCAATTAGCTCAATATGTCGTGATATACAGCCCAATTCAGATGGCTGCTGATTTGCCTGAAAATTATTTAGCCAAACCAGAGCCGTTCCAATTCATTAAGGATGTACCGACCGATTGGGAAACCTCGATTGCGCTGCAAGGTAGTGTGGCTGATTATGTTGTTTTTGCTAGAAAAGAAAAAGCACATCGTCACTATTCTGGCAATGATTGGTATCTCGGTGCGTTAACGAATGAAGATGAGCGTGTGATTAATGTGCCATTAAATTTCTTAGATAAAGGTCAGCGTTATGAGGCTCAAATTTATCGTGATGGGGATAAGGCCGACTGGCGTACCAACCCTTACGATATGGTAATTGAGAAAAAGACAGTGACCCAAGACGATACTATGACAATACGTTTAGCCGCTGCTGGTGGTGTCGCTGTGAGGTTTAAACAGCTATAAATCTCGTCATGCAATTGATTATAATATAGTACCTAAAGCACGATATGATGTTGAAATCTATCGTGCTTTTTTTTATAAAATATTTCATACTAAATATGCTTATTTTTATTTATTAGGATCCTTATGGAATCGTTAGTCCGATTAATTGATTTACCAGCAAATATACAAGTGTATTTAGTGATTGATATCGTGATCGCATTATTATTACTGTTGGTTATTCGATTGTTGTCTGGGTTACCTAAAGATATCAGTGTGTCACAGGAATTAGGCGAAAAGGATAATTTTGCGTTTGGTATCTCTTTATCAGGTCGAATGCTTGCGTTGTGCTTAGTATTGTCTGCAGTCGTGGGTCGTCATATTGGTTTAGGGTTTGAATATGCAGCGTTGAGCACGACCATTTTTGGTATTATTGGCATTATTTTGATCAAAGTCGGTCGGTTCGGGCATGATAAGTTGGTCCTACATTTAGTGAATAAAGAGGATGCTATTCAAGCGAGAAATACGTCTGTGGCTTTAGTGGATGCATCGAGTGCTATCGCATTTGCGATTATTATTTACAGTATGATTAATTGGGTGGAGGGGACCGATAGTAATGCGATTGTTGGGATCCTATCCGGTTTTGTGGTGGTCATGGCAATTATGTTGCTCACCACGCGTTTATATGAAATCCGCTTTGCTAGAAACAATCAAAATGATTCTTTTCAAGGCATGTTACGCAAAGACAATTTTGCGTTAGCCATCCAACACTCTGGGAATTTAATTGCTACAGCAATTGTTGTTTCGATTGCTGGGAGTATCCTCCAATACCAAGCAAACACTTATGTGAGTAATTTAACCGGGTGGTTATTTTGTGGTGTTGCTGCATCCGTGACTTATACTGTTATTGTTAGTTTGGCTAAGCGTATTGTCTTATATGGTATCAATTGGAAAGAAGAAGTGGATTTACAAGGTAATGTAGGATTAGCCTGTATCGAGTGGGTACTTAGTGTCGGTATTGCCTTAATTGCACTTGGTTTGATGTAAAGTATAAGCAAATGGTGCAGGGTATAGACCTTCGGTAAAGCGGCGTTTATTAGGTTTGGATTGTTGCTTGATCCAGTACTCGAGCTGATAGGCGGTCTGTTTATCTGGGCAATCATATGCGCTGATAAGGGTTAGGGGGCCTTTACCTTTCAATGCTTTAGCCCCTTTTACTCCGCCGGCTGAATGTTCTGCAAAGCGCCTTGCAACATCCACAGTCACACCCGTATACCAGTGACCTAGTTTATTTTCAATAATATACACTGACCAAATAGATGGCATTATTTTCTCTGTTTACTGATGGACGATTCAGGGATAAGTTCCCGTAACTGACGGGAAAGTAAGCATAATAGTATTCAGTATTCGGTGGGTCAATGCTATGATTTAGCAAATTTTATCATTAAAACAATCTAATATGACTTTACCTGATTTCTCTAATGCCCGTATTTTAGTTGTGGGCGATGTCATGCTTGACCGTTATTTTAGCGGTGCAACACAACGCATTTCTCCTGAAGCGCCGGTACCGGTAGTGAAAGTTAATAACAGTGAAGACCGTCCGGGTGGCGCTGCCAATGTCGCAATTAATGCCGCAGCATTAGGGGCACAGGTTCAGCTGATTGGTTTATGCGGTGGGCAATACAAGTCAGATACAGATTTAATTCAAGCGGATGAAGCTTCTCATATTTTGACGACTGCTTTACATGCCCATGATGTCGTGAGTCATTTGGTGCCGGTGGCGCAGATGGAAACTATCACTAAGCTGCGCGTTATGAGTCGTAATCAACAGTTATTGCGCTTAGATTTTGAGGAATCCTTTACATCGGTGGATAAGCAACCGTTAATCGAGATGGTCAATATGCATATCGCTAAAGCGGATGTGTTGGTGTTGTCCGACTATGCAAAAGGCACCTTATCTAATCCTCAAGCTTTGATTGCATTAGCTAAAGCCCATAATGTACCGGTTGTGATCGATCCTAAAGGGACAGATTTTACGCCGTATTCAGGCGCAACCATCATCACACCAAACATGGCCGAATTTACATTGATAGCCGGTGAGGCTGACTCTGAAGCAGCATTATCTGGTCAAGCCCAAACGATGCGAGCTGAATTGGATTTAAGTGCATTATTGTTAACTCGTTCCGAAGAAGGGATGAGTTTGTTCAGTGATGCACCTGATTATCATTTACCGGCAAAAGCCAAAGAAGTTTATGACGTGACAGGGGCTGGCGATACTGTTGTGGCGGTTTTGGCAAGTGCGCTAGGCGCCAATGTGGCATTACCTGAAGCCTGTGTCATGGCTAATCACGCCGCGAGTATTGTTGTGGGTAAATTAGGCACCTCTTCGGTGACAACAACTGAGTTAGCCTTATCGTTACATGCTAAAGCACATGATGATGTGGGTGTGATGAATGCCGAGCAGTTGACATATACTGTGCGTTTACTGCAATCCCAAGGTCAAAAAGTGGTCATGACTAATGGGTGTTTTGATATTTTACATGCTGGCCATGTGTCGTATTTGCAGGCTGCCGCTCAATTAGGCGACCGCTTAATTGTGGCCGTCAACGATGATGATTCTGTGACCCGTTTAAAAGGTCCTGGTCGTCCAGTGAATAATGTAGCCCGACGTATGGCAGTCTTAGCGGGATTAGGTGCTGTTGATTTTGTCGTGCCATTTGGTGAGGATACTCCGCAATCGTTGATCGCAGAAGTATTGCCGGATGTGTTAGTGAAAGGCGGCGATTACACAATTGACGAAATCGCTGGGGGTAAAGAAGTCTTAGCTAATGGCGGCGAGGTGAAAGTCATGCACTTTGAAGAAGGGGTGTCGACAACAGCGATTATTAAGCAAATTGTGGATACGCAATAGTATTTATTGACGATCTTAAATGAATAAACATACTTTCGTACAGATGTAAAAATAGCATAATTGCTTCATGCTGATGTTCCCTAGTAATGATATTAGGGACTTTTGGAGTAATATTATGAAAGAACTCAATTCTAACGATTTACAACAGGTTAATGGTGGTGTTTTAGCTAACATTGCTGGTGCAATAGGTGGCGGTATTGGCGGGTTTTATGGTGCTATCATTGCGAGCCCAAGTGCAACTGGTTTTGATATCATAAAAGGGACTTTTGCTGGAGCCCTTGTGGGTACACTAAGTCCCGTTAATGGTATCCGAAGTGGAGTGTTAGCTGTAGGATCTGGTGTGGTTGGTGGTGCCGCTATTAACTTAGCTGACGATGTTGCCAATGCTTTTTAATCACTAACCTTACAATATTTGTTCATTTCTTTCTGGTGCAAATATTTTACTTAGGAATTCTTATGTTTATCGATATTTTCGTATTTTCAATTCTGTTCGTCACTTTTGCATTTTTTATTAAGCGCTCACAAGGTTTAGGTTTATTTGACGCTTATCCTGCTTCCACTAACAAACAAATACTTAAGTCATTTGGACTACATATTTTCATTGTAATATTAAGTATTTTGGGTACCGTTGGAGTATTAACCTTCATTAATTAGGTCATACCATGTCATCATTACAAAAATGGATCTACACACTCATCGCCATGTGTGCATTTGCTGGGAATTCGGTGTTGTGCCGCTGGGCACTTGTCGATACGGACATCGACCCGGCGAGTTTTACGACGATACGTTTAGTGAGTGGGGCATTATTTTTAGCGCTGTTAACACTGGTGATTAAGCCTAAATTCATTCAATATCCTGACAGCTCATCACCCACCGCTCAAGGGTTTTCCAGATTGTCTGGCAGTTGGTTAGGTGCGTTGGCGTTATTTATGTATGCAGCTTGTTTCTCATTTGCCTATATCTCATTAAGTGCGGCAACGGGCGCACTGATTCTCTTTGGCAGTGTGCAATTTACGATGATCTTATACAGTATATTTAAAGGTCAGCGTTTGAATGTGTGGCAGGTAATCGGGTTTACGATGGCACTCATTGGACTAGGAATATTATTTTTGCCAAGTGCGACTGCGCCTGATCTGTTAGGCGGGGGATTAATGATGTTAGCCGGTGTTGCGTGGGGAGCTTATTCTATAATGGGCAAAACGGCAGGTGATCCTAGCTTAGTTACCAGTGGTAATTTTATACGAGCGGGGATGATGAGTGTCATGTTGCTGATGTTGAGTATGTCATATTTAGTATGGGATCTCAGCGGGATGATTCTAGCCATCCTATCAGGTGTCATTGCCTCAGGTGTAGGGTATGCCATCTGGTATGCCGTATTACCATATCACCCCACTACCACAAGCGCTTCGGTGCAGTTGAGTGTACCTGTGATCACGACTTTATTCGGAGTGAGTTTATTAGGCGAAGCGCTATCAGTGCCAATGGTCATCGCTTCTGGCGCTATTTTGGGCGGGATTTACATGGTGATTAACCGCGCCCAGCGCTAGGCTAATAACAGCTTAGCCTCATAATAGCCTAGACTAATATCGGCTCAGTCTAATAACTGAATTGTTGCTAGCTCTTGATATACTTCACAGCTATCTAATAACTCAGTGTGGGTGCCTTGAGAAATGATTTTGCCTTCATCTAATACAACAATCATATCTGCATTGACTACGGTGGATAAACGATGGGCAATGATGAGGGTCGTTTTGTTTTCCATTAACGCCTCTAATGCTTGTTTGACGGCCAATTCACTGGCAGCATCAAGCGCACTTGTTGCTTCATCAAGTAATAAAATAGGGCGGTTAGCTAATATCGCTCGAGCAATCGCAATTCGCTGTTTTTGTCCCCCTGATAATTTCACACCGCGCTCACCAAGCTGGGTGTCATACCCTTGTGGTAACTGACTAATAAATTCATGTGCTTGTGCCAGCTGAGCTGCTTCAATGACATCGCTTAAACTGGCGTCAGTGCGCCCAAAAGCAATATTATCCACGACGCTTGAGGCGAATATCACTGCGTCTTGAGGTACAAGGGCAAACTGTTCACGGATCCATTCACTAGAGACATTTTGCATGGGCTGTTCCCATAATTGAATTGTGCCTTGCTGAGGCTGATAAAAATCTAATAGTAGTTGAAATAATGTCGATTTACCGGCCCCACTAGGACCCACTACTGCGACCTTTTGACCTGAATGTATCGTCAGTTCAATCTCTTGTAATACGGGATGGTTTAAGGCACTGGGGTAGGCGAAACTCACCTGGTCGAAGGTGATGGGTGTCCCGCTTTGGGCCGTTGATAATACTGTAGATGTAGATAATCGCGTTTTTGTCTGGTTCGGGAGGGTGTTAAGTAGCTCACGGATACGTGCCGAAGCGCCAATGGCTTTTTGGATCTCACCAATCACTTCGCTGATTGTGGCCACCGCACCTCCCGCCATGACCGCATAAAAGATAAATGCAGTAAAACTGCCCACCGATAAATCGCCCCTGATCACATCATTTGCGCCAATCCAAGCCACAAACACAATTGCACCAATGCTGATTGCCATAATACAAATTACCAGCAGTGCGCGAAAATGGATGCGAGATTCTGCCGCAACCATGACTTCTTCGACTTTTGCAAAGAGATGATCACGGTCTGCTGCTTCACGGTTATAAGATTGTACGGTATGAATTTCATGCACAGATTGGTCAATGTGCGCACTCATTTGCGCGACTTTATCTTGGGAATCTTGGGCGTAGTGGCGTACTTTTTTGCCTAATAATTTGATGGGCAACAGAACTACAGGTACCGCAAGCAAGACTAATAGCGTTAGCTGTATTGAGGTAAATAGCATTAGGACTAATGCGCCAATAAAGGTAACCGTCGAACGGATCGCCATTGATAAGCCTGTCCCGATAACACTTTGTAGTACGGTCGTGTCACTGGTAAAACGCGATATTACTTCACCGGTTCGATTTTCAGCATAAAAATCTAATCCCAGTTTGAGCATATGGTCATAGAGGGTTTTACGAATATCGGCGCTGACGCGTTCACCTAACCAGATCATGTAATAAAACCGAAAGTAAGTAGCCACACAACCTACAGCAGCAATTCCTAATACGGCAGCTAATGCGGTATTTAGCATCGATATATCATTGGCAACAAACCCTTCGTCAATGACGATTTTGATCCCTTGTCCCAAAATAAGCCAGCTGGCGGCACTGACAAATAATGCGACCATCGCTATGCCCACCTTGGTTAAATAAGGACGTAAGAACGTACCAAGCCATTTAATGATCGTAGCGGAAGAAGCATTGGATGGTGAAACGGCAGCTGATAAGGGATCTGACAAGATAGTGCACTCGATAAACAGATTAATATCAGTATGTTAGCACAGCGTCACAAAACAATAATATAAAGGGAACAATAATTTAGCATATGCCGCGGTCAGGACAATGCACACTTTAGCTAAAGTCAGGTAATTAGATTTGTTTTCGTGTATAATACGCGCCTTAAATTTAGAGGTCCTTCGTTTTGATTACAACAGCAAATATCACCATGCAATTTGGCGCTAAGCCATTATTTGAAAATATCTCCGCCAAATTTGGTAATGGCAACCGCTACGGTCTTATTGGCGCCAATGGTTGCGGTAAGTCGACATTTATGAAGATCTTAAGTGGTGATCTTGCGCCATCAGCGGGTAATGTGTCGATTGACCAAGGTGAACGGATTGGTGTGCTGAGTCAAAACCAATACGCATTTGAAGAATATTCGGTTATTGACGCGGTCATTATGGGTGATACTCAGTTATGGGAAATCAAACAAGAGCGTGACCGTATTTACTCGTTGCCTGAAATGAGTGAAGAAGACGGCATGAAAGTCGCTGATTTAGAAACAGAATTTGCTGAATTAGATGGTTATACCGCAGAGAGTCGAGCCGGTGAGTTATTAATCGAGGCTGGCATCGATGAAGCCAGTCATTGGGGCTTGATGTCACAACTGCCTCCTGGCGTGAAACTGCGCGTGTTATTAGTGCAAGCCTTGTTTGCTAACCCTGATATTTTACTACTCGACGAGCCAACCAATAACTTGGATATTTATACTATCAATTGGTTAGCGGATGTGTTGAATCAGCGTAAATGTACCATGATCATTATCTCGCACGATCGTCATTTCTTGAATAAAGTCTGTACGCATATGGCGGACATTGATTACGGTGAGTTGCGTATCTACCCAGGCAATTATGAAGAATATATGGCGGCTGCGGCATTGGTCCAAGCACAACTATTGACTGAAAATGCGAAAAAATCGGCCGAGATTGATGAGCTTAAAGCCTTCGTTGCCCGATTTTCTGCCAATGCGTCAAAAGCAAAACAAGCAACTTCACGTGCCCGACGCATGGAAAAGATTGAGCTAGAAGAAGTGGTACCATCATCACGTCGTTTCCCATTTATCCAATACAAGCAGCATAAAAAATTGCATCGCCAAGCATTAGAGTTAGCCCATGTTTCTCATGGCTTTGAGGAAGGCACGTTATTTACGGGTGGAGAAATCTTATTAGAGGCTGGCGCGAAACTTGCGGTCATTGGTGAGAACGGTGCGGGTAAAACGACGTTTTTACGCTGTTTAGTGGATGAGTTGAAAGCCAATAGCGGTGTGATTAAATGGTCAGAAAATGCGTCTATTGGCTACTGTCCTCAAGATAACTCGGCTGATTTTGCCAATGATATGACCTTATTTGAATGGTTATCCCAGTGGCGCACCAAAGGTCAAGATGATTTATTTGTCCGTAGTATTTTAGGGCGTTTATTGTTTACCTCGGATGAGGTGAATAAGAAAGTCTCTGTGTGTTCCGGTGGAGAGAAGAACCGCTTGATGTTTGGTAAGTTAATGATGCAAGAAATCAACGTCTTGATCATGGATGAGCCGACTAACCACATGGATATGGAAGCCATTGAATCATTGAATAAAGCACTTTCGGCCTTTGATGGCACCTTAATTTTTGTCAGTCATGACCGTGAATTTGTTTCCTCTATTGCAGATAGTATCATTGAAATTGCCGATCAGAAATTGCATTATTTCCAAGGGTCGTTTGATGAGTACATGAGCCATAAAAGCTAGCTGAATAAATGCACTTACGTAATCTTCACCTTCATGGTTATGACTTTGTTCAGTTAGCGGCAGCTTACCCCCCGCTTAAGGCATTTATGGCGCCTAATCCAGTGGGTAAGTTGACCATTGATTTTGCTCAGCCAAAAGCGGTTAAAGCGTTAAATGCGTCCCTTTTAGCGCATCATTATGGGGTGCAGCAGTGGGATATCCCTGAAGGGTATTTATGTCCTGCCGTACCAGGAAGAGCAGATTATGTGCATTTTATTGCTGATTTATTAGCCGAAGATAATGCTGGTGAGATCCCCACTGGTCAATCGATAAAAGGCTTAGATATTGGTACCGGTGCGAACTTAATTTACCCGATAGTGGCAAATCGAAGCTATGACTGGCAGATGGTAGGGAGCGATATTCATGCGCCGTCTTTTAAGAACGCGACCCTCATTGCTCAGTCTAATCCAAACTTAAAAAACAACGTGACTGTACGTCATCAAACGTCTCTTGAACAAATATTCAGTGGCATTATCCATCCCCAAGAAACCTTTGCGTTTACTATGTGTAACCCGCCGTTTCATGAATCTGCTGAGGCAGCAATGTCGGGTAGTGTGAAGAAAAATAAGAATCTAGCGAGGCACAAACACAAACGACGTGGTAAAGAATCCACTGCGAATAACCGTCAATCACTCAACTTTGGCGGTCAACATAATGAGTTATGGTGTGATGGTGGGGAATGGGTGTTTGTCAAAAAGATGCTTAATGAGAGCGTTGAGTTTGCGCAGCAAGTTGGCTGGTTTACTTCATTGATTTCTAAAAAACAGCATGTTGATAGCTTAGTGAAACATGCTAACACACTCAATATTAAAGACTGCCGTGTCGTCGAAATGACTCAAGGTGCTAAGTTGAGTCGTTTTATCGCTTGGCGTTTTTAATCGTATCTGTAAGGCTTCATTTCATCCTTGAGAAGAAGAGAGTGTTTGAGCTAATACTTGAATATGTGAAGGACTAATTTCACAACACCCACCAATTATACTCACTCCTTGCTGTGCCCAATACAGAGCATGTTGTGCATAATTTTCAGGTGACAAGTCATGCCTTGCTTGTAGATTTTTGACGGTAGTGCCTGGATAGAGCGAATCCACCGATGTAAAACCATTGGCATAGACGCCTACTTGTGTGGCTTTGGCAAGTACAGAAGGTAAGGCTTGGGCAATCGATTCAGGGCGACTACAGTTCAACAACACGGTATTGGTAAATTCAGGCACTAGTGCATCAAGTGCGTCGACAATAGGCTCTCCACCGCGTAATTTCTCAGGCGTATCATCACAGACAGAAAACGCTAGCCACACAGGTAAGCCTGATTCTGCGGCTGCAGTACAGGCTGCTTTTGCCTCTGCTATGGATGACATTGTTTCACAAATAAACAGATCGCAGCCGGAGGCTTGAAGTGCTACTAGTTCGCGATAGGTGGCTAATGATGTCTCAAAATCCGGTGATTCACTGGGATGATAACTGGCCACTAGTGGCGGTAAACAACCTGCTATTTGAGTATCAGGTTTATTTGATAATGCGATAGCGGCTTTTGCCGTGTCGATGGCGCTTTGATGCAGCTGTACTAAGTGTGCTAATGCATTATTTTTGGCTAATCGTTGCGGTGTAGCGGTATAAGTATTTAAGGTGATCACTTGTGCGCCGGCATTGATGAAATCCAGATGCAGATCCCTGACTAATTCAGGCTCATGTAACATAATATCGGCAGACCACATGGTGGTGATTTCGCGTTGACTGCGTGCTAAGAGCTCTTGGCCCATGCCTCCATCGAGAAGGGTAATTGTCATGATTATACTCACAGCTAAAGATACTTAATTGCGTGTTATTTTACATGGAAAATTGTGGCTCGACAGTGTTAATGTATTGGAATGGTGATGTTGATGAGTTCAACATACAAAAAAACCTCGCATTAGCCTGCCTAATGCTCGAAAAAAGATATGGTAGGTATTTGGATGCGACTCGATAAATATGTGAGTAAAAGTACCGTATTAACTGCGGCCCAAGTGCTGGAGGTGATTGCGCGAGGGGAAATCTCCGTCAATGATTCCGTGACTGATGACCCTAGTTATCAAGTACATAAAAACAATACGGTACACTGGCTCGATACACGTTTAGAGTGTCGCCTCTTTCGTTACATTATGCTGAATAAACCTCCTAATATGATCTGTTCCAATATTGATGAGCATTATCCGAGTGTCTTCAACTTAGTCGATATACCTCATCAGCGTGAATTGCACATTGCCGGTCGTCTAGATGCTGATACGACAGGATTAGTATTGATAACGGATGATGGTAGTTGGTCCTATCGTTTAACTCATCCTGACAATCATTGTCCTAAGGTTTATCGGGTTTGCTTAGCAAAGCCTATTTCCGATGACATGATCATGCGCTTGGAAAAAGGCGTCTTATTACAAGGTGAATCTGCGCCGACATTACCTGCTGCTATCGACGTTGTTGCAGCTAATGAAGTATTACTCACCATCACCCAAGGTAAATTTCACCAAGTTAAACGTATGTTTGCCGCTGTGGGGAATCGCGTTAAGGCTTTGCACCGTGAGGCCATTGGGGAGATAAATTTAGATGTAGAAGTAGGGCAGTGGCGGTATATTTCGGTGAATGATAATCAGCATTAATTTCTTAGCAATAATTGTTAACAAGAGTTATTAGCAAGGGTTATTGGCAAGGGTTATTGGCATCTACTGATAGCGGGTTTTGGCATTATCGATTAACGCTTGTATATACATCATGTTATCTGCTGGATGACGATCGCCAGCCCCCCAGACGTAATAAAGTCCGTCTTGCTCAAAGACACCCATCGTATATAACTGTCCTTGGACACGCGGCGCCCAAAAAGTAGATGATTGGCACAAGGATGTGATGGTTTTACTTGGGATATCTTTAACTTTTATCACCCACATATCTTCTCTGATGAGAAATTCCTTATCTCCCATATCATCTAATAATTGGGTAATGGTGCGAGGTTGATATGACCCACATTCGCAATCCACAGTGTCGGTAAAACGTTGGATGATACTGGGGGAGCCCTGATGACTCGGCATTGACGACTTGGATGTATCAATGGCGGATGTTTTTAACATCTGATGCTCGGGTAATTGAGCAATATGGCTGATATGAGGCTCACCGATTAATTGGCTAATGAGTATGGTGCTAATATTAGCTGGTTCTTGTTGATCAATATGATGGAGTTTTGGTGCGGTTGATTGTAAAGAGCCAGTCATAGACTTATCGTTCACAGGTAGTCCACTGGCTAATAAGGCTTGGATACACTCAGGAAATTGAGTCATCGTGGGTATTTGTGGTTCATCCGTAACCACTTGCCCTGCAAACCACCCTGCAAATTTTTGAGCACGCGCCTCGGACTCATCCTCGTGACATATACTTTCCTGACAAGCACTCTCCTGACATGCGTTCTCCGGAGACCCTTTCTCCTGACACAAATAGCGAACGGCAAACTTACCTCGATGATTCAGTTCTTCTTCTACATATAATTCGGGCCATTGAGTTTGCCAAATCGGGAGTTGTGCGAGGATTGAGCGTTGATATTGTGCCGGTAGCCACCATGAATAAATGCGCGGCTGATTCAAACCCTGCTTATCATCGCTAAGGGTGTAAGGCTGATAAATAACAGGTTGCTTGGGATGCGTGAGCGCTTGCTGATGCTCCACGCTAATATTAGTTTGCACCTTACTTAACACCGCACGGATGTGTTCCATGGTCACGCCACTAGCAATGAGTGAAATGGCGCTATCTTGGTAATATTGAGATTTATAGGCATACACATCATCTGCAGTGAGCTGCGCTAGTATATCTGGCAATCCACCCCAGTGTTGATAGGCATCCGGATGCTGATCTCCTCGCCATATTTGTGACTGTTTTTGATAAGCAGGATGTTTAGCATAAAATGCCAGTTCATGCTGGATCACAGACTTTTCTTGTTCTATGTCGCGCGCTGCATAAGTGCGGGTCATTAAGCCTGCATACAAGTATTCGATGAGTAATAGTAAGTCTTCTGCAGTATCTGCTTGAGCAAAGTAATAGCTTTTATTTCCGGTCGTGCTGGCATTCATCTTACATCGAGTCAAACTCGTCAACGCAAATAAATTATGACGCTCTGGAAATACAGCGGATGTGCGAAACACTAAATGCTCGACCAAGTGACCAATACCAGAATGATCCAGAGCAGGAGAAGGTAAAGTAAAGACAGCTGCACTCCCAACTATAACCTCAGGTTGTTCAACAATATGGATATTCATCGAGACCCTTTAGTGAGTTGCAGCATAAGCGCTTATTCCTGAATTAAATGGACAGGGATTTCAGTTTTGGGATCGCGGTAAAATAAGTTTTCTGTCGGCTGCTGGGACTGGGTGATGGCCGCTTGGATCAAATGATGATCGGGTGATTTATCACATACCGGATCGGTTTTATGCATATCACCAGTGAGCATAAACGCCTGACAGCGACAGCCGCCAAAGTCCTTTTCCTTTTCATCACAATCGCGACATGGCGAAGGAAGCCAATCCAGTCCACGAAATTTATTAAATGAAAAATCTTCATGCCAGATTTTCTCTAATGATGATTCTTTCACATTCGGGAACGTCAGAGGTAATATTTTAGCGCTATGACAAGGCAGGGCAGAACCATCGGGAGTCACGGTTAAAAAAGTGGTCGCCCAACCATTCATGCAAGCCTTTGGGCGTGTTTCATAATAATCAGGTGTGACAAATATAAACTTCGGTTCATCATCACCTTGAGTGTTTCTAAATGCATTCACGGTTGCTTCAGCGGTTTCAAGTTGTGCTTTCGTCGGCAGTAGATGGTCACGATTTAAATAGGCCCACCCATAATATTGTACTGTGGCTAACTCAACAAAATCGCCTCCCAATTCACAACTTAGGGCGAGTACATCGTCGATTTTATCTATGTTTTGGCGGGTTAAACAAAAATTCAACACCATCGGATAATCGTATTGCTTAACTAATTTAGCGACAGCTAACTTTTGTTCAAAAGAGTGGCGTTTGTTACCAATCAAGTCATTCTCATCGGCATTGGCAGCTTGGAAACTGAGTTGAATATGGTCAAGTCCTGCCTCTTTTAAACCCTTGATACGCTTTTCAGTTAAGCCAATGCCAGAGGTGATTAAGTTCGTGTAAAAACCCAGTTCACTGGCATGTGCCACTAATACTTCTAAATCTTTGCGTAGTAATGGTTCACCACCGGAAAAGCCGAGTTGTACGGCGCCCATTTCACGCGCTTCGCTAAGTACCTTTTTCCACGTTTCGGTATCACACTCATCTTTGCGCTCAGTCATTTGCACAGGATTGGAACAATACGGACAATGTAATGGGCAATCATATGTGAGCTCAGCAAGGAGCCATAATGGATTGTTTACATCCGCTTTTAAAATAGGTTTAGTCGACATACTTTATCCATTTTTTTTCATGAGCATGATCTAAAAATTCGTGAATATCTTTATCAATGCCCTCGGCTCCTGGAAATTTAGCGATTAAATCACTGATAATGGTATCAACATCACGCTCTCCATTTACCATTTGCATGATTTCACCGGCACTGCCATTGAGGGTGATCATCCCTTCAGGGTATAACAACACAAACGCATCTTGCGCTTTTTCAAATTGAAATTTATATAAGGGATTAAGTTTAGGAGTTGCCATTACATGAAGCCTTTGTGAGAAATATTTTCGTCAGTTACCGCACCAAAAGGCTTGCGGTTAAACTCATATGCTAAGCTGATACTATCAGCCATACTCCATAAGACATCAAGTTTGAATTGCAGAATATTCAATGCACGCTCTTGTTGTTTACGCGTTTCAAAATGATCTAAAGTGATCTCTAAACCGTGCTGTACATCACGACGTGCCTGATTTAAACGCATTTGAAAATAGGAAAATCCTTCTGGATTAATCCATTTATAATGGGTTGGCCAAGTATCGAGGCGACTTTGATGGATTTCAGGTGCGAACATCTCAGTGAGTGACGAACAGGCTGCTTCTTCCCAGCTAGCTTTACGCGTAAAGTTAATATATGCCCCGACGGCAAACTTCACACCAGGTAATAAAAAGCGTTCATTGAGCATATCTTCACGATTTAAACCCACCGCTTCACCTAGACGTAACCAAGCTTCAATACCGCCTAGAGTAGTATCTTCAGGGTCTCCATCATGATCCAATATACGCTGGATCCATTTGCGACGGGTTTGCAGATCCCAGCAATTTGCCATGATCCCTGCATCTTTTACTGGGATCGCTAACTGATAAAATAAGCGATTGGCGACCCATCCTTGAATTTGTTCTTGGCTACATTCACCTTTATTCATCGCTACATGAAACGGATGATAGATGTGGTAGTACTCGCCTTTAGCACGGAGCTTTGCTTCAAATTCATCGCGAGACCAAGGTGCTTGCTTTGTCATAGAATATCCTTAAATCGTAATTTGCATGCCATCATAGGCCAATTCAATACCATTATCGCGAAGATAGGCATTGGCAGTAGAAGACTCATCTAGTACAGGGTTGGTATTATTAATGTGAATCAAAATTTTCCGTTCGATATCGTATTCTTGTAACAATGCGACAGTGCCATCAGGACCATTCACAGGCATGTGACCCATTTGTGAACCGAGTCGGTTACTAAAGCCTTTTTGGATCATTTCATCATCGAGCCATAAGGTACCGTCAAATAGGGCACAACTTGATTGTTCGAGCATATTTTTGACTAAGTCACTCGCTTGTACACAACCTGGGGCATAAAACACACTTTTGCCGGTGGCATTATCTACAATCTGCAAACCAATGTTGTTCCCATCCACAATATTATCGCGATATTTCGAATAAGGCGGGGCATTCGATTCTAATACAACCGGATGAAAGGTGAGTCCAGCGACGCCTTCCACTTGAAAACCTGGTTCATGAGTCGTACCAATCGCGCGGCGTTGTAGCCCTCCATGCCAATGTTTAAGCATTGGAAAAACAGGAAAAGCGGTACTTAAATCTTCATAGACTACATCCGTGCAATAAACAGGTAATGGTAATCCCTCACGTAACGTTAGTAGTCCAGTGGTATGGTCGATTTGACTATCGGTTAAAATAATCGATTTAATCGCAGTGCCCCGCTGTTGCCCATCGGCCGGCCACAATAAGGGAGACTGGTTAATTTGTTGGCGAATATCGGGAGAGGCATTAATTAAGACCCAATCTTTACGGTTACTTGAAACAGCAATACTCGATTGTGTGCGTTCGCGTACGGGTAAAGTCTTATTTCGGCAGCCTGCACAATTATCACAATGACAATTCCACTGTGGTACACCACCGCCTGCACCTGAACCCAAAATTAATATATACATGGTGTTTACCTAGGAACAAAAAAGGCTGCCAGTTGGCAACCTTTTGACAAAAAATAAATGGGTGCTTAGCGATTGCTGATGTATAAAGTTACTTCAAAGCCAAGACGCATTTCGTTGTACTGAGGTTTAGTCCACATAGTATTTCTCCGTTATTTACGTTGTATTAACAATTAGTATAGTACAGATTTGAATCTAAAAAAACATCCTCCTTTAGGAGGGGATCATCTCGTCCTAAGTTCCCTGTTTACTATTCATTTTTAGATATTGCAATAATAAAGGCAAGGGCCTGCCTGTTGCTGAGTTCCCCGTGCCGTGCATAAATGCAGTGCCAGCAACATCTAAATGTACCCAAGGGATATCCTCAGTATAGCGAGATAAAAAACAGCCGGCAGTGATTGCGCCTGGGGAGTTGACCCCCGCATTCATCATATCGGCAAAGGGACTATCAATCGCTTCTTGGTATTCATCCCATAAGGGCATTTGCCAAGTGCGATCAAACGCTATTTCACTGGCGTCTAATAACTGCTGTGCTAAATCATCATGGTTACTGACCATGAAACTACTTACATGCCCTAAACTTTGAATAGCCGCACCGGTTAACGTCGCAATATCAATCATCGCGCTTGGTGTAAAACGCTGAGCAAACGTCATCACATCGGCAATAATAAGCCGTCCTTCGGCATCGGTACTCATGATTTCAACCGTTTGCCCTGATAGGGTTGTCAGAATATCACCTGGTCGATAAGCATCGCCATCGGGAAGGTTTTCAACGGCTGCGACAATGCCAATGACATTAATATTTAGCTGTAACTGAGCAATGATATGCATGATCCCGACAATGGTCGCGGCTCCGCACATATCATAGGTCATGTGACCCATCCCAGGTGCTTTTTTCAAGGTGATCCCACCAGCGTCAAAGGTGACTCCTTTACCAATGAGCACAATCGGCTCACCTTCACCGCCGTGGTAATGAATCACAGACATATGCGCCGGATTATCGCTGCCGCGACCCACTGCTGTATAGGCTCCCATACCCAGTTGTGATATAGCGTCGGCATCAAATATGTCTGTTGTGATGGTATTAAATCTTTCAGCAAGTAAGCGAGCATGGTCAGCAAGATAAGCGGGTGTACAAATATTTGCGGGTAAATTAGCTAGGTCTTTGGTGAGCCACATGCCATGATTTAACGCGTTAATTTCTTGCAAGCATATGATATCACTACCTGAATAAAACTCGATTTGAGGCATGCTGAAGTCAGGTTTGGTCGTTTTAAATACATCAAATTGATAAAATGATTGGATAAAATGTGTCAAAAAATTCAACGTGATAGCATCATCATGTTTGACCGTATCAGCCAGTCTGGCCGTGTTCGATGCCTGAATATTGAGATCTTTTGTGACATTTTTGATTAAATTAAAGAGCCGTTCTTGGGCTAAATCTTCGGGTAAACACACAAGTGTTAATGACAACAGTGCAGTATCGACTGGACAGGCGATTGAAATATTCATGCCTGTTTTAAAAGGGGCTGTAAAGGTGTCCAACACCTTTTGAATATGGACTTGAGTGCTAGTCTCAAATGCTGATAAGGCATAGGTTAACGACTGTTCAGACACGATCATAATTAAATGGGTGTCCGCAGTGACTAGTACACTGGCCTTTTTAAGAGGTTGATAGCATTGGTGGGGAAGTATTTTCATGAAGTCATGCTACTGAAAATATTGATGTGAGACAAACCTTTTACACAAAAAAGGAAATGCATGTACAGATGACATAGCATTTCCTTGCAGTGAAATAAAAAGCGACCCATTTGAGTCGCTCATTGTTCATGTCGATACACTAACTTTTACTTTTACTTTTATGAAAAGCCCGCGCCAGACGATCTTTTAGGAACGTTCGATGAATTTTCGTCGCTGTGTTTCCGCGCTTAGTAGAAAGTTTATCTTCCAGTTCTTTTAAATTGTATAGAGCGGTGGCCTGTGCAATTTTGTCGTAGCTGCTAGCTTTTTCTAAACCAGCAATACGGATAAGACGCTCTATGTATTCCACCTGTAAGTTTTGGCGATAGGAATTCACATTTTTACGCATATCATCAGCAAAAATAGCATCCGTCAAATCAGTCATTACTTCGCTCAGTGGATACGTATTACCATATTCGGTAGAAATTAATAATGCTTCAGAGGTATTTGCATTTGCCACTTTGCTCAATGGGTTTTCTGGATCAAAATAAAAATTATCATTTATTCTAACGATATCTAGGCGATCAAAATATTGGCGAAACTCAATCAGATTTTCACTGCGATAAGCCCCTTCAAAATGACCTGCATCCACAACACCGTTCACGGTTTGTGCAAAATACAGCACAGGCGTATTTAACATGGACGGTTCAATCACTAACTTAGCCGCGCCAGTATCTTCGTCTTGATAAATATCCATATAACCTGGCATGTGAGCCATGCCTTCTACAATATCAGCGAACGTTTTTTCTTTTTCTTCTTTTTTATTTTCATCACTGTCAGAGTCATTTTTTGACTCTTTATCTGCTGTAACGTCTTCTGTGGTCGCTACTTTTTTAGATTCGTCTTTAATTACGGGGGCTGTAGCGGGTTGGGAAAGTATGTCACTATTGAAATTTTCAGTCGCACCGTTGGCGTTAGCCACACCCACGTGCATACTTAATGCAAGGGTTAATGCGGAAAAGGTAAATGAGGGTTTCATAGTATCGCTCCATATTATAATTTGGATCTAGTGTAATTTGAAGACGATAGGAAACCTAGTGTTTACCATAAAATCACTTTTACAACTTTGTAACAAAGTTTATCCGCTTTGAAATGTTGCATGCATTTTAGATACTACCATTGGGTGTATCGATTTATTTATTTTTGAGTAAGGTGATAGATGTAATCAGATTTAGGTAAATATACTGAGAGCCTTTATTTAATAGGGGCTCTCTATTTTTAGGTGTTATACCCTATGTTGATTATTGGTGATAAGGAATATAGTTAGACCCATATCAAACAGGAGATTCATAATGCGATTTTATAAAATCACTCTAGCAATTATAAGTTCACATTTACTTTATGCTTGTGGGGGAGGTGGTGATACTTCCTCTAATATTACACCTATACCACCTAGTACTGCACCTACAAGTCCCACTGTAAGCACAGTGATTAAAACTGGAGTGGTTACTGGTTTTGGAAGTGTTTATGTCGATGGTCAGCGGTTTACCACAGACAATACGTCATTCACCATCAACGGACAAGCAGGACAATCTATTGAGCAATTAAAAGTTGGGATGAAAATTTCGATGAATGTTCAAGAGTCAGATGAAAATGACACGCATAGTGTTTCTAGTGTGCTTTATGATAATGATATTGAAGGTGCAGTTACTGCAATTGACCGGAACAACCAACAGTTAGTCATAGTAGGCACTATCGTTAAGTATAATGATTTAACCCATTTTATTGGATTAACAGAAATGTCTTTATCTGTTGATGACCGTGTTGAAGTCAGTGGGTATTTTGATATCGATGGCACATTCATTGCCACATACATAGAATTAGATGATGACCTAGTTAATGACAATTCTGAATATACATCAGGAGTTGTAGGTAATCTTGATGACGCTCAACAGACATTTATATTGTCTGATATCACAGTCAATTATGCATCTTCGAATACCGCTATTATTGAAAATGGCCAAAAAGTGAGAGTAAAGGGTGTCTTAATCGATGGTGTGCTTACAGCCAATGAAGTGGAGATCATTGATGAAAGCTATTATCTAGAATTAAGTAATGATGATATTGCTCGAGTCGAAAAAGAGGGGCTTGTTACTGCATTTGATAGCGTGAATAACACTATCACAATTGATGGACTGATTTATCAGTTAGCAGCAGATGTTGTTATTGAAGGAAATACCAATATTCAGGTACAAGACTTTGTTGAAATATATTTAGATCCAGCGACAAATTTGGTCATTTATATTGAAACCAAAGATAGACATTTAAATACAGATGGTAAAATTAAAGGGGCGATTGAAGCAATTGATTCAATCAACCAAACGATCACGGTAAATGGTCAAGTATATACATTTGTAAGTACTACACGTTTAGAAGACGATGATGATAAGTATTTTAACTTTGCATCATTAAGCGTAAACGATCTAGTAGAAGTGGCCTATGTCAAAAATTCGCAATCAGATAATCTTATTCAGAGAATTGAACGTGAAGATGAAAATGAGTACAACGAAGAATGGGACCTGGAAAGTCGTGTTTTTACTGTAGACGCTGCGACTCAGACTATTACCCTTAACGGTATGAATGTGACTTTAACAGAATCAATGAGGTTTATTATTAATGATGTTGTGACTGATTTGACGACCTTTTTGACAACAGCTACAGATTCTGTAGGTAATGATGAAATTGAAATAGAAGGGGCGTTTGATAGTACCGGCGAATTTGTCGTGCAAAAAGTTGAATTGGAACAACAAAGCCTTAATGGCAGTAACAATGACAATGATTCTGACAATGATTCTGACAATGACAATGACAATCATACCTCAGATAATTCACATTATAATGGATATGTCGAATTTGAGGGTAAAGTAACAAGTATTGTTGATGACAGCAGTTTCACTTTAAATAACCAAGCTGTCAAAATTGATAGCAACAGTGAATTAGAAATCAACGATAGGCGCGTTTCTGTGACACAGTTCATGTCGGCACTTCAAGTTGGTGTTAGGTTGGAAATTGAAGGAGCTTGGGTTAATGGTGATTATATCTATGCCTATGAAGCCGAAATTGAATCCGAAGATAATGATTGATTTACAATAATATGTTATAAATAAGCCATATTTCGATATGGCTTTTTTTATATGAATAGAGACAAAATTATAGCGCTCCTTTTAATTCTTATTATTATCTTCAAGTTAGGAGATCTTTACGTTGATTTTGCAAATCAAGTAGAAAGCCACCACTTAATCCAAGAAATCATATTGATTATTTTGTCTTCTGCTATTTTTGTTTTTTTAGCTTTTGACATTAAAAAACGAAGTAAACAAGCGCAGTTACTTGCACAACAATTAAGAGTAAGTAAAACCCATTATGACAATTTATCTAAAAAAGTCGTAGAGACAAAAACACAATTTTTCGAGAGCATTGCAGAACAATTTGAGCAGTGGGAACTGACGAAAACAGAAAAAGAAGTTGCATTATTGTTAGTCAAAGGTTTAAGTAACTTTGAAATTGCGGAAGTCCGTGGAAAATCTGAAAAAACGATTAGTCATCAAGCATCATCTGTTTATAAAAAAGCAAATGTTACAGGAAGGCATGAGCTTGCGGCCTTATTTTTTGAAGAATTAATTGGTAATTAAAACAATTATTTAGTTCAAATAGGCGGTTATCCCTATAGCCGTTTTCGAGTAAGTAACTACACTAAGTTTTTATCTTTAGGATTATGCTAATGAAACTTACTCGTGTGACAAAACATCATACTTTAATCATTTTTCTGCATTGGTCGATGGCGATTACTCTATTACTTATGCTGTTAACTGGAGAGTTTATGGAAGACTCTCTCAGCTCTCCTATTTTTGTGTTGCATACTCAAGTTGGCTTTACGCTTTTATTATTGTTTTTTGTCAGACTATCAACATCCTTAATCACTCATAGGACTCACAATACAAGCTTGTTCTCGAAATTTGACGAACGCATAGCGAAATTTACCAAACTTGGCTTGTATTCCGTCATGTTCTTAATTCCTTTCACAGGATGGTTAATGACAAATTTTGAGCTTAGGTTACAACCGATTTCTTTTTTAGGCATGATCGATTGGCCAGTGATCCCAAGTGTTGTCAGTAACCATGAACAATTTGAAATCCTGGAAGACATCCACGAGTTTGGTGTGAAAATGTTATTTCTTTTCACCGGATTACACGTTCTAGGTTATATAAAACATCTTGTGTGGGATAAAGTCGACCTTCTTAATGCGATACGCTTTAAAAAATAGTGCTCAAAGTTGATTATTCTTTTGCTAAATATTCATTACCACTCTTATTTTATCCTTTAGTAAATAAATGGCTTATTAATTGCAAAGTATTTAATGAGACTGCTCATTTTCGTAGTAAGCCTCAATTTAATGTCTTAGACATGATTATATAATAGGTACCAAGATACTGTAGGTACTGTTTTTATTAGATATGTTAAGCATATCTAATTGGAGTGAAATATTTATGAAGCAATTACCAAGATACTTATTCGCCGCCGTTGTCATATTTGGCAGTTTAACCGCATGTAATAATGACAATAATGGCAGAGTCTCTCTCAATACTAACCAATCAACTGTCCCAATGAGTGCCGCAAACACAAAGGGTAATCAAAAAGGAAATAGTGGTTTTGATGTTGATGCACTTGAACAGAAATTATTAAATTATAGTATGGACTCAATCAGTCAAGATGAAATAGACGATTTAGTATGGATAAGAGAGGAAGAAAAACTTGCTGGAGATGTGTATCAAGCGCTAGCAAATCTTCACGGGCTTCAAGCTTTTACTAATGTGGCAGACAGTGAAGCGACTCATACTTCTGCTGTTAGAGTGTTGTTGAATCGTTATGACATTGCTGATCCCGCTATTTCTACATCGATGGGTGTTTTTATCAACCCTACATTACAAGATTTATATAACGACTTGGTTTCAGCCGGTACACCTAGTTTAAATGAAGCTTTAGTGGTAGGTGTAATGATAGAAGAACTGGATATTTCCGATTTACATGCTGCAATAGAAAGACTTAGCCAAAATGAAGATATCAAAATGGTGTATGAGAATCTAACGAAAGGCTCAAGAAATCACCTTCGCTCTTTTTACAGTCAATTAATCAGTCGAGGTGGGACTTACACTCCGCAGTATATAACTGAAGAAGAGTTTGCAGATATTATTAATTCACCCATGGAAACGGGTAATTAACCATTCGCTTAATAATGGTTATTTTTGGCAATACTCACCAGTGGCACATACATGTTTAAGATGTTTATAGACTAGTGTGCTACTGGTGCATTCAAATTAATGATATTAATAAAGGTCATTAATAAGACGATAAATAGCATGAAAAACGATACGATCTTTAGGTAAATATACCAACTGCTAATTCAGTCCATAAGGCTATGAAAATAAATAAGACTAAAACGGCTAGATAAACTCTATTGTTGGAGGAGACCCTCCTGGATAACAAGACAAAAATAGCGCTAAAGCCAAAAATCATAGCGCCCATGACAACGAAATCCATAACTTGCCATTGAATTTCATTGCTTATGAGCATCCCTAAAGCGGGTATTAAAAGCAATAATATCGTACCAATACCTAACCAACAAAAAACAGAATTCTTCTTAGTTAAGTTTTTAAAATATATTTTCATTCTAATTTCCTGTGGGCATGTGACACTTTTTTGAGATTTAATAACTGCTATGATGAAGTAATAACTAAAGCAAATAATATAGATGAATTAAATAATTATTTTCAGTTGTTAGTTTACATTTGCACATTTAATATAGGAAGCCTAGTTTTAACATAATTTGACGGCTTATGACATATCCAACTATTGACCAAATTATCGGTAATACCCCCTTAGTACGCTTACAACGCTTGGCGCCAGAGTCAGCTCAAGTACTCGTGAAACTTGAAGGACATAATCCTGCATCGAGTGTTAAAGACCGAGCAGCGTTATATATGATCAATGAAGCAGAAAGCGCTGGACATATCATGCCTGGAGACACGTTGATTGAAGCGACAAGTGGAAACACCGGTATCGCTCTGGCTATGGTAGCGGCTATTCGTGGGTATCGGATGCGATTGATTATGCCGGATAATCTTTCTGTTGAACGTCGTGCAGCAATGAAAGCGTATGGCGCAGAATTAATCCTCGTAGATAATGGTATGGAAGGTGCCAGAGATTTGGCTCACGATATGGAAGCACGAGGTGAGGGCAAAATACTCAATCAATTTGCTAATAGTAATAACCCCTTAGCTCACTTTTCTGGTACCGGACCTGAAATATGGCGAGATACGCATGGTGAAGTCACGCATTTTGTCAGTGCCATGGGTACTACGGGTACGATCATGGGGACATCAAAATATTTAAAAGCACAAAACCCAGACGTACAAATTGTCGGCTTACAACCATCAGAAGGAAGTCAGATAGCGGGGATCCGTCGTTGGCCAGAAGCATATCTACCTACCATTTATGAGCCGGAAAGAGTCGATCAAATTCTCGATATTACTCAAGCAGAAGCTGAAGATATGACACGCAGACTGGCTGCAGAAGAGGGGATCTTTTGTGGTGCAAGTGCAGGTGGTGCCGTTGTTGGTGCACTGAAAGTCGCTGAGGCAAACCCTGGCTCTGTCGTCGTGACAATTATATGTGATCGTGGTGACCGTTATTTATCAACAGGAATTTTTCCTGGATAAATAAAGGTTTTTGTATCATGTTAGCCAACTATCCTTTATGCATTGGGTAATGCTATGTTGGCTAACTTTAGTCCAATAAATTATGTAATAAAATCAATAATTAACGCGAATAGCAACAGACTGACGAGTTGCCATGATAACCATCGTTTTTGCCATTGATTTAACTTAGAACGTTTTCTCAACATGTGGAGAGTTTGAGTAAAAGGATAAACGAGTAAATTTATACCGTTAACTGCCACTAATGCTAGACATAATGAGCGTACATATGACTCAGTATTTAACTCATAAAGTAGCATTCCTAAAGCAATCAGCAATAGAAATAGGCCTCCGGCGGGGAGGCGACTATTAAGGTTATTCATTAGTAAGTCCTTGGACAGCCCCGCCATAGAAACTGACTTTACTCAAACCATATTTGATTACTGCGCTCCCAACCGGCCCCCCAACAGCACCAGAAGCTGCGCCGACAACTACTGCTGTACCAAAACCTGACCATGAAAAACTACCCGATGTAGCGGCACTGCCCAGATAAGACAAACCTCCCAGTGCACCCCCAAATCCAGCACCAGGTAAACCAAAACCGCCACTAATATAAGCATACTCATTTTGTGATAATTGTTGCATAAATGATTTCCTCTTTGTTTGTATGAAAACAAAATCAGTTTATCGTTTATTGATTATAGAATATAACTGTCCAATGGATGAGTTTAGGTGACTATTTTGATTTTTAGGACAGAGTGTTACTGAAGAAGAAGGGTAAAATTTGAAGAAAAAATGGTGGCCCGACCCTGACTTGAACAGGGGACCTGCCGATTATGAGCTAAGCTGAACTGAGTTATATTGCCAGTATAATCAATGGTTTATTGCTTTTATGTTGTTTTTTCCGACTTGCAGCTATCGGAAAGTTAACGGAAATACATCCAGTCCATGCCACATATCTAGAAGTGTGAAGCGGAAAAGCGAAAAAAAAAGAATAAAAAAGCCCCTCTACCTACCCATATGATATGAGTAAATAGAGGGGCTGTTAGCTTTCAAATTTCAATTGCTGCTATCTGACAAGCTTGTCTGAGTGTATCTTGTGACACTTTGGCGTATCGTAATGTCGTTGAATAACAAGCATGATTTGCTAATTGCTGCACACTGGCGAGTGAGACATTACTCGACACAAGGTTACTACAAAAAGTGTGACGTAAATCATGGATCCTCACAGAATCTGAAATCTGTGCTGCTTTGAGTGCAGTTTTAAACGATTTCTTAAAATCATTGTAGGGCAAATGTGTCATTGGATTGATAAACACATATGTTGGGTCTGTTCCAGCTAACCGTTTGAGAATATCCATTGCGGTTGTATTGAGAAAAATAGTATTTTGTTTCTTATTTTTAGCAATACTAGGTGGCACAGTAATGATTTGTTTATCCATATTAATCCATGACCATTTTAAGGCCTTAGCAACACCACTTCGCACACCTGTGACCAATAAGAATATCATGAGTAAATTCACAGGGCGCTGAGGGTGTAGCATCAACACTTGAATGAATCGCTTTTGTTCCTCGGTACTTAAAAAGCGTTCTTTTTGATTATCAAACTTCATATATTCTACTTTGTCACAAGGGTTTTTAGTGATGAGCTCCCACTGTATAGCAAGGGTAAACATACGACTAATCAGCTTGATATGGCCAGTGACATGACTGCCGGATAAGTGCTTTTCAATCAAGCTAGTTTGAAAGCGTTCCAATTCAAGTACTTTGATTTCATCAAGACGCTGCTTACCGAATATGGGCTTGATGCGTAATCGCCACATGGATTCGATATTCCGAAAGGTGCGCAAACGGGTTTTGATGTGAGGCCAATAGTACTGCTCCCAAAATTCATTGAGTGTCAACGCGCAGGTAGGGGATGTTTGAACTATGGGTGGTAAAAGGGAGTTATGGGGGGGAGTTGATGAGGGGATAAGTTGTGTTGTTTGTTGCAGGGCTTGTTCAAGTGAGATGGTGTTAGTCCGTCCAAGGTGATGGTCCTTATCTTTGGTGCGAAACCGATAAGTACCAATGCCTTTGGAGGTGTTGCGTATTTCGATACGAAATCCTTTCGGTAAGTTATCCGCTCGGTATTCTGCTTTGATTTTATCTGTAGGGGTAGGTAGGTTGTCAATAAAGGCTTGGTCTATATATTCATATTTCATAGGTATCTCCAATAGAGGGGAATTAAAACGATATAGGCAGGATAAACCTGCCGTGTTGAGTTATTGTTGACGCAGTAAGCGAGAGACAATGGAGCCGGTGAAAGGCTTATTACGATAGCTGGATAAACCGCGCTGGTTTAGTGTTTTAGCTATGCCCACAGACGTTATTTGTGGTTGTAATTGTTGGATGTGGTGTATGACTTTGATGATTTTTTGTCGCCATTCACGTTGTGCCGTCGTGCGAGCTAAGGTCGCGAGTTGAGGGTTGTGATTGCGATAGGCATCAAGTTGTGGATTGCCTAGCGTGACACCACGAGAACTGGCTGCACGAAGCGCCGCCTTGGTTCGTTGTGAAATCATCTGTGCTTCATGTTGAGCCATTGCGGCTAAGATGTGAATAGTGAGTTGGTCGATATCAGGAAAGTCGGCCAGTTTGAAGCGTATCCCTTTTTTTTGTAGCTGAGTAATAAAGTGCAAATCTCTACTGAGCCTATCGAGTTTAGCTACCAGCAAGACCGCATTGGCTAATTGCGCATATTCCACTGCTTTTTCAAACTCCGGGCGGTCTGCTTTTTTCCCGGAGCCTACTTCGGTGTACTCAGCAACCAGCTTACCGCCATGATGGTGTAAAAAATCAGTGATGGCTTGTTGTTGCGCTTGCATACCTAACCCCGTTTGGCCTTGTTTTGAGGTGGATACACGATAATAGGCAACATAGTTAGTGTGTTTCATAAGTGCTCCTTAGTTGCAGATTGATAGAGTGAATACAGCTTTTTCAATATGGTGATAAGGGTCCTTATGGCCACTAAGCTCAGGTGAAACAAGGTATATAGCGTGTGGGGTTTGGTAGTAGCAAGATAGATGATGAATGACAA